>ERZ1643246.2823-NODE-2823-length-15785-cov-6.386268_pt1 | contig 15785 bp, 14 predicted proteins | sample MGYA00579265_ERZ1643246 | MGnify/ENA primary metagenome ERZ1643246 (study PRJEB29033, sample SAMEA4952261) | chicken gut metagenome | biome: Broiler Chicken; feature: Gastrointestinal Tract; material: Caecum | place: Ireland | collected 2018 | study: Broiler... | reverse complement strand
CCATAATGGACGAAAAAGAGATATATAGTACAGGATATCATAAGGGAGAAAAATCCGGATATGGTAAAGGAAAAATAGATGGCGAAAAATTAGGATATAGTAAGGGTAGGTCAGATGGAGAACAATCAGGATATGATAAAGGACAAAAGAAAGAAAAAATAGAGATAGCAAAAATATTAAAAGAAAAAGGAATGAATAAAGAAGAAATAAGTGAAATAACTAAGCTTACAATAAAACAAATAGAAGAAATAAAATAACTGAAGACAGCTACCAATATTGGTAGCTGTTTTTAAACTTTAAGCTTCTTTATAATCTTTATTTCATCATAAAGTTTGTCAATTCTATCTTTTCTAACTACTAAAGCATGTTCATATTCTGAAAGTATTTGCTTGTAATTATCAAAATTCTCACCTTGCTGAAACAAAAGTTGCATTCCAGCCTTATAATAATCTTGTAAAGAAGCTTTTTTGGAAGAATTCATTTTCTTTTCATATTTTTGAACAGTATGTAATCTCTTAATTTGTTCTTCTATGTAATTAACATAATTCATAACACAACTAATTTCATACAAAGTATCATCAATAACGACTTTAAATAAAGACCTTAAAGGCTTAGGGTTAATTTTACCTAATCGCTCATTTTGCTTAAGCTGATCAAGAGCCACAATATCATTACTAGGCATTGCATCTTGAATTAACTCTCTTAGAGTATTAGAAATATTAACGTGAGTAGTATATTGTCTTTTAGTAACAATAGCATCATATTCATCAGCAACACGGATAATTTGTGCAGAATAAGGTATATCAGGCTTTCTTAATCCTCTAGGATAACCTGTACCATTTAAAGCCTCATGATGATACCAAGGTCCATCAGAATAAGGTCTAAGAGATAAATCCTCCATACAATATTGATAACCAAGAGTAGTATGAGTCTTCATTATTTCATACTCTTCGTCAGTAAGTTTACCAGGTTTATTAGTTATTTCCTTAGGAATAAATAATTTACCAATATCATGAACATATCCAGCCAAAATGCAATGAATAGTAAATTGACTTTTGCAATGCATGTATTCACATATTCTTCCAGTAAGATTAGCGACATTTTCACTATGTCTTTTAGTAAACATATCCAAACTATCCATAACAACCAAGTGATCTTTCAAAGAACTATCTAAGTCATGAATCTTTAAATTAGTAGGGCTGTAAAAATCATATTTTTCCTCTAACATTTATTTCTCCTTTGCATGTATAATAAATATATCATTTAATAAAGAAAATAACAATAAAAAAATGATAAAACAATATTAAATTTTAATGACAAAATCACAATTATATGTTAATATATTAATGTTTAGACGAGGAGAATAAATATGAAAAAAATATTAATACATTGTGCAATGGAAAAAGAAGCTGAAAAAATAGCAAAAAAAATGAAACTAGTAAAAATAGAAAATGCTAATAAAAAATATAAGACTATTGATACAATATATGAAAGGAAAACAGAAAATAATATAATAAATCTTGTAGTTACAGGAATAGGAAAGCAAAGAGCAGCAATAGGACTTACAGAATACCTTTCAAAAATAGAATATAAACCAGACTTAGCTATAAATATAGGGTATGCAGGAGCAAATAATATAAAAATTGGTACATTGGTATGCATATCAAACTCATTTAACTTAGAATGGGATATACCAGGAGAAGAAAAATATAGTCTAAAAAATGTAGGAAATCAAAAATTAATAAAAGTAGAAGGACTAGAATATATACCATGTTATTCTGGAGAAACATTTGTAACCAAAACAGACATAAAAGAAAAATGTATATTTGATATGGAACTACATTCTGCAGCATTAATTGCAGATATATATAAAATACCATTAATTTCAATAAAAAAAGTAACAGATAACTTAAGTATTGATAAATATTATGAGAGTATAAATACAAAAGAAATAATGGAATTAGAAAATGCAGTAGAATTAATAGAAAAATATATAATATAAAGGGGCATAGAATATGTACTTAAAAAGATTAGAAATGCAAGGATTTAAATCATTTGCAGATAGAACTATATTTGAATTTAAAAATGGAATAACAGCAGTAATAGGACCAAATGGATCAGGAAAAAGCAATATATCAGATGCAATCAGGTGGGTATTAGGAGAGCAAAGTATGAAATCTTTAAGAGGAGCAAAATCTGAAGATGTCATTTTTGCTGGAACAGAAAACAGAAAATCATTAGGATTTGCAGAAGTAAATATGGTAATAGACAATAGTGATGAAAGACTACCAATAGAATATAAAGAAGTAACAGTAACAAGAAAACTATATAGAACAGGAGAAACAGGATATTATATAAATAAAGTACCATGTAGACTTAAAGATATATTAGAACTATTTATGGATACAGGAATAGGAAAAGATGGATATTCAATAATAGGACAAGGAAAAATAGATGAAATATTAAGCAATAAATCAGAAGATAGAAGACACATATTTGAAGAAGCAGCAGGAATTGTAAAATATAAAGTGAGAAAAGAAGAATCAGAAAAAAAACTAGAACAAACAAAAGTCAACCTTATAAGAATAAATGATATATTAGCAGAGATAGAAGCTAATTTAGAACCATTAAAAGAAAAAGCAGATAAAGCAAAAAAATTCTTAAACTTAAAAGAAGAACTAAAAAATATAGAAATAGGTTTATTTGTACAAAAAATAGAAAACTATAAAGAAAAACTAAAAGAATTATTAGAAAGCAAAGAAATCTTTGAAAATCAACAATTAGAAGAACAAAACAAACAAGATGAAATGCAAAAAATAAAAGAAAATTTAAAAATAGAAATAGAAAAACTATCTGAGACAATAGAAAAAATACAAGAACTTGGATATGAAAGTAAGAATAAAATAGAAAAAATAAACTCAGATATAAACATAAATAAAGAAAAAATATCAAATAACATAGAAAATATATCAAGAATAGAACAAGAAATAACATTAAGTATACAAAATATAGAAAATATGCAAGAAGAGAAAAAAGGAAGAATAGACAAAAAAGAAAGTTTGCAAAAAAATAAAGAAAAATTTTCTAAAGAATTAGAAGAAAAAGAACAAGAATTATCAAAAATAGTAGAAAAACTTTCAAGTAAAGAATTGCAGATAGAAGAAAAGAAAAAAGTAGTAGAGACAAATAAAGAAGAAAAATATAAAATGCAAAATGAAATAACAGAGCAAGATGTAATATTTTCAAACCTAGAAAATAGGAAAAAACAATATGAAAAAGAATTATCAGAAACTATATCAGAATTAGATAAAAAAAGAACAGCAAAAAACGAATTTAATAATGGATTTTTAAAATTAGAAAAAGAGAAAATTCAAAAAGAAGAAGAAATAAAAAAAGAAAAACAAGAAAAAGAAAAAATCGAAGAAAAGATAAAAAAATATGATGAAAAAATTATTTTCCTAACAGATTCACAAAGATTAAAACAAACAAAATGCACATTTTTAATAGAAACAGAAAGAGAAAAAGAGGGATATACAAAAACTGTTAAAGAAATTTTAAAAGCATGTGAAAAAGATGAAAAATTAAAAGAAGGAATATGCGGAGTACTTGCAAATATTATTTATACAGATGATAAGTATCAAACAGCAATAGAAATGGCATTAGGAGCAACTCTTCAAAATATAGTAACTAAAAAAGAAGAAGATGCAAAAAAAATGATAGAATATTTAAGAAAAAATAATTTAGGAAGAGCATCTTTTCTACCAATATCATCTGTTCATGGAAAGAAAATAGATAACATAAAAAAGATGGATGGATTTATAGGAATTGCATCAGATTTAGTAAAATATAGTAAAGAATATGAAGGAATTATTTTATCTTTATTAGGAAAAACAGTAATTGTAGACAATATGGAAAATGCAATAAAAATTGCAAAAGAAAATAAATATTTGTTTAGAATAGTAACACTAGATGGTGATATTATAAACCCATATGGAGCTATTTCAGGAGGTTCAGTTTCAAAAAAGACTGTAAATATACTTGGCAGAAATGAAGAAATAAAAAAATTAGAAAAAGAAATAAAAGACATACAAAAAGAAATAGAAACACTAGTAGAAGAAAAAGAAAAATTAAAAAATGAGAACAATTTAAAAACATTTGAAGAAAGTGTAGAAATATTAAAACAAATAGAAATAAACTATGCAACAGAAAAAGAAAAATTAGCACATTTAGAAAATGAAATATTAGAATTAGTAAAAAAGAAAGAACTATTAAATAAAGAAATACAAGAAATAGATGTAAAAAAGAAAGAAAGCATAAATAAAAAAGAAAAAATAAAAGAAGAAATAAGTAAAGTAGAAAAAGAAATAGAAGAACTAACTAAAGAAATAGAAGAATATGCTAAATTAAATAAAGATAATCAAAAATATATAGATGACTTAAACTTTGAGATAACTAATTTAAAAATATCTGTATCATCATTTGATGAAAGTTCATTATCAATGCAAGAAATACTAGATAGAATAGAAAATAGTATAAATTTAGAACAAGAATCTGTAGATAATAAGAAAAAACAGATAGAAAATATGAATATTCAAAATGAGAATTTAGAAAAAGATATAGAATCATTAAAAAAAGAAATAGAGAATATAAATAAAGAATTAGAAAATAAAGCAGAAAATGTAGAAAATAAAAAAAGAGAAAAAATAGATAAAACAGAAAAGCTAAATAGTATTGAAAAAGAAATAGAAAATAAATTTGAAATACTTCAAGAAATAAAAGAACAAATAGTAAAAGTAGATATGAAAAAAACATCAATAGAACAAGACATTACAGAAGTTACAAATAATCTTTGGGAAGAATATGAAATAACACCTAATAATGCTAAAGACTATCCAAAGCCAGAAAATATACAAACATCACAAAAAAAGGTAAATGAATTACATGAAAAAATAAAAAATTTAGGAAGTGTAAATGTAGATAGTATTGAAGAATATAAAAATACAAAAGAAAGATATGAAAACATGTCAGAACAAAGATTAGATTTAGAAACAACAATGACAAAATTAAGAAATGTAATAAATGAAATGACAGGAACAATGAAAAAACAATTTAAAGAAAAATTTAAAGAAATAAATAAAAACTTTAATGAAGTATTTATTGAACTATTTGGTGGAGGAAAAGCTGAACTAGTATTAGAAGATGAAAATAATATCCTAGAAAGCGGTATAGATATTAAAGCACAACCATCAGGAAAAAAACTTCAAAATATGATGCTATTATCTGGAGGAGAAAAAGCACTAACAGCAATAGCACTTCTATTTGCTATATTAAAAATAAATCCAGCACCATTTTGCATATTAGATGAAATAGAAGCAGCACTAGATGATGTAAATGTTTACAGATTTGCAGAATACTTAAAGAAATTTAGTATGACTACTCAGTTTTTAGTAATAACACATAGAAAAGGAACAATGGAAGCAGCAGATACAGTATATGGAGTAACAATGGAGGAAAATGGAATTAGTAAACTTTTATCTATAAAATTAAGCGAAGTAGATAAAATAGAAAGTATGAAATAAATAGTATACAGAAAAAGTAAAAATTAACTAGTAACATAAAAAAATAAAATAACATACTATATATCAAAATAGAAAGGAGATATATAGTATGTTAAGTTACATAATATCCGGTGGAAATAAACTAAGTGGTCGAGTAAAAGCTTCAGGTTCAAAAAATGCGGCACTTCCAATAATTGCCTCTTGTATACTAAACCCAGAACCAGTCACGCTATATAATATACCAGACATAGAAGACACAAAGATTACATTAGAGATATTAAAAATATTAGGTTGCAAAATTACTAGAAATAGTGATAAAATAATAATATGTAGTAAAGATATGCTAAAAACAGCAATACCAAAAGACTTAATGCATAAATTACGTTCAACAGTAGTTTTAGCAGGAGCAATAATAGGAAGATTTAAAAAAGCTACATTTTCCTATCCAGGAGGATGCAATATAGGAGCAAGACCAATTGACTTACACCTAGATTCATTTAAAAAATTAGGAATTACAATAGATGAAAAAGACGAATACATCCATTGTAAATGTAAAGAAATTGTAGGAAAAAGGATAAAACTAAAATTCCCAAGTGTAGGAGCAACAGAAAATATAATATTAGCATCAGTATATGCAAAAGGAGCAACGCATATAACAGGAGCGGCAAAAGAACCAGAAATAAAAGATCTAGCAAAATGCTTAAATAGTATGGGAGCAAAAATATATGGTGCAGGAACATCTGAGATAACAATATTTGGAGTAAAAAAACTACATAGTACATCATATAAAATAATGTCAGATAGAATAGAAACAGGAACACTACTTTGTGCGGTAGCATGTACAGGAGGAACAGTAACAGTAGAAAATGCAGATGCACAAAACTTATTAACCGTCCTATATTCATTAAAAGAGATGGGATGTAAGATAAGTATAAATAGAGATAAAATAAAACTAAAAGCACCAGAAAAGCTAAATCCAGTATCAGTAGAAACACAGCCATATCCAGGATTTCCAACTGATATGCAACCAATAATAGGAGCAATCCTTACAAAAGCAAAAGGAAAATCAATAGTTACAGAAAACATATTTGAAAATAGATTTAAATATTCAGAAGAACTAGTAAGAATGGGAGCAAAAATAAATCAAAAAGATAAAACATTAGAAATTGTAGGTGTAGATAAAATGCATGGTAAAATAGTAATGAGTAAAGACTTAAGAGGAGGAGCAGCTTTAGTTATAGCAGGACTTATGTCAGAAGGAAAAACAACTGTAGAAAATATAGAATATATATTAAGAGGATATGAAAACTTAGACGAAAAATTAAGAATGCTAGGAGCAAATATAAAAAAAGAAAAGGTGGTATAAATGCCAAAAGTAAAAAAGAAAATGCCTAAAAATAAAGGAAAGGAAACTAAAGAAAAAATCTTTAATTTTGATGAAGAAGTAAAAACAAAACCTAAAAAAAGCACTAGAATAGTAACAAAAAAGAAAAATACTAAAAATCAAAATAACGAAGACTATTTCATAGGAACAAAAGAAACTCCTCCAATAAGTAAAAAAAGATTAGAGCAAATAAAAAAGCAGAAAATAAAAGAAAAAAAGAATAAAGATAAAGAACTAAAAAAAATAAAAAAGCAACAAGAAAAAAATAGAAAAAAAAGATTAAGAACAAATAAAAAAATAAAATTAACAGAAGCACAAATAAAGAAAAATAAAAGAATAAAATTTATAATAAAAGTAATTCTATTAATAATAGTAATTATAGGAATAATAATATTTTTAATGTTATCACCAGTATTTAATATAAAAAATATTATAGTAGAAGGAAATAGTAAAATAACATCTGAACAAATAATAAGTTTATCAAAAATACAAAAAGATGAAAATATGTTTAAGGTTTCAGATAAAGAAGTAAAATCAAAAATAAAAGAAAATCCATATATAAAATCAGTTCAAATAAAAAGAAATATACCTGATAAAATATCAATAATAGTACAAGAAAGAAATGTAGACTTTATGCTAGAATATGGAAGCTCATATGCATATATAGACAATCAAGGATATATTTTAGAAATATCGGTAGATAAAAAAGAAAATGTGCCAAAAATATCAGGATATACAACAAAAAATGAGGACATACTCCCAGGAAATAGGCTAAATGCAGAAGATTTAAAAAAATTAAATACAGTAATAAAAATAATTGCAGTAGCCAAAAGTAATGAAATAGATACATTAATAACAACAATAAATATGCAAGATGAAAACAATTATACTCTCTATATGGAAGGAGAGCAAAAATATGTTTATCTTGGAGATAAGACAAGCTTAGATACAAAAATGCTATATGTCAAAGTTATTTTAGAAAAAGAAAAAGAACATGCAGGAGAGATTTTTGTAAATATGGATTTAAACCAAAAAAATCCGTTTTTTAGAGAAAAAGTATAAAAAGATATTAATTAATATTAATATAAGGAGGAAAAATGAAAGAAAAAAAAGCATATATAGCTATTGCATTAGTATGCGTAGTATTAGCCTCAGCAATAACTTTACAAATAAGAACAATGAAAAATGAAAATTCAGAAGTAGCCCAATCATTTGCAAATAGTGAACTAAAAGATACACTTCTTGAATGGAAAGAAAAAGCAGATAAAGCAGAAGAAGACTTAGAAAAATCAGTAAGTCAGCTAGAAAAAATTAGACAAGATACAACAGCAAATGACAATACATCAAAAGAAAAACAAGAAGAATTAAAAAAATATAATATGATAACAGGACTTACAGACGTAGAAGGAAATGGAATAATACTTACAGTTTCAGATAGTAGTACATCAAATACAACAATGGATTTAAGCAATTTAATAGTACATGATACAGACTTAAGAAACTTAGTAAATGAATTAGCAAATGCAGGAGCAGAAGCAATATCAATAAATAATGAAAGAATAGTAAGTACTACATGTATAACATGCGCAGGAAATGTAATACAAATAAATGGAAACAAAGTAGGTTCCCCATTTGTAATAAAAGCAATAGGAAATCAAGAAAGCCTTTATGGTGCAATAACAAGAGCAGGAGGATATACATACTTATTAAAAACAAGGTCAATACAAGTAGAAACAAAAAAATCAGATAAAGTACAAATTCCTAAATTTACAGGTGCAATAACACAAAACTATGTAGAAACTAAAAAGTAAAGAGGTGAAAAAATTTGGATAAAAGCAAAAAGAACAGAGAAAATAAAGAAAAAATAAAAATATTTTCAAAAAATAAAGAATATAATATTTTAGCAATAACAGCAGGAATAGTAGCATTAATATTAGCAGTATCAATATTTATACAATTTAGAACAGTAAAACAATCAGAAGAACTAGATATAGAAGGACTAAGAGAAGACGAATTAAGAACACAAATAGCAAGCTATAAGTCAAAATATGAAGAAACAATAAAACAATATGAAGAAAACCAAAACAAAATAAATGACTATACTACAGCAATGAATGAAAATAAAGAAACAAGTGAAATATTAGATGAAGAATTATTACAATCAAAAACAATATTAGGACTAACAGATGTAACAGGAAGTGGAGTAATAGTAACACTAACAGATACACCAGAAGCACTATATACATATACAGCAGACGATATACTATTATTAATAAATGAATTAAAATATGCAGGAGCAGAAGCAATATCAATAAATGACAATAGAGTAATAAACTTAACAGACATTGTAATGGTAACAGATACACTAATAGTTATGAACGGTGGAAATACTAGAATATCATCACCATATGAAATAAAAGCAATAGGAGATCCAAAATATTTAATGAGTACATTAAGCATGAAAAATAGTGGATATATAGATCAAATGGAAGCAAACGGAATGAAAATAGATGTAAGGCAAGAAAACAATATAAAAATAAATGCATATTCAGGAGAAATAGATAGCAAATATTTACAGGAGGTAGAATAATTATGATGACTATATCAATTATAATAGGATGTATAGTAGGAGTTTTACTAGGATTTATTATGCCCACAATACCATATACAGTATCAAAATATTTAGCAATAGCAATAGTAGCAGCATTAGACTCAGTATTTGGAGGAATAGCATCAAACATAAAGAAAAACTTTGATATGAAAGTATTTATATCAGGATTCTTTGTAAATGCAATTCTAGCAATTGTGCTTACATATTTAGGAGAAAGACTAAATGTAGATATATACTTAGCAGCAATAGTAGTATTTGTTGGTAGAATGTTTAATAATTTAGGAATTATAAGAAGATATTATCTAGGAAAAATATCAGAAAAAAGAAAGAATAAAAAAGAAAATAAAGATAAAATAGACTAATTAATTTTACATAAAATACAAAAATAAAAGATAAAAAAATAGAATTCGACATTATTACAAACAGGTTACAAAAATATTACAGAAATATGTCGAATTCTATTGACTTTTTTTGAAAAATATAATAATATGCTTACTAGAAAAAAATAAGCGGACTGGAGGTATTTGCTTTGGCTATAGGTGACATAATAGTAAGTATTGACATAGGAGCATCTAAGATAAGCTTAGTTGTAGGAGAAGTCAATAATTTTAACCAAATAGAAATAATCTGTAACACCAGTAGAAAAAGTAGTGGGATAGAAAAGGGAAAAATAGTAAACGAACAAGCATTAAGTGAATCAATATCATATGTTATAAAAGAAGCAGAAAAAGAAATGAACATGAAAATAAACTCAGCATATATAACAATCCCAGGAAAATATGTTACCATTGTACAAAATAGTGTTACAAAAGAAGCTAAAGATAAATATTCAGGAATATCATCAAGAGATGTGTCAAGCAGTTTAATGCAAGCAAAAGATATAGATGTACCTGAAGGAAAACAAATAATAGATATAGTAATAAATGAATTCATATTAGAAGATGGAAAAATAGTAGATGATCCAATAGGAACATTTAGTAGTAAATTCACATTAAATGCTCAAATAATATTAGCAGATAAAGACTATATAAGAGTAATATCAAATATATTCAAAAAAGTAGATGTAGATATAGATGGAATGGTGCCAATAACACTAGCAGAAAAAAATCTAGTATTAGATACAATAGAACAAAAAGACTATGTAATGTTATTAGATATAGGTGCAGAAACAATGAATATAGGAGTATTTGATGGAGAAAGATATGTATACACAAACTCTATACCAGTAGGAGGGAATAACATTACAAACGATATAGCAGTAGTACTAGGAATAAATATAGAAGAAGCAGAAAGATTAAAAAGACAATATAGTTTAGCATTAAAATCATATATAGACAATGATACAGACGTAGTATTAAACACAGTAAAAAACGACGAAAACAAAATAGTAAAAAGTTCAGAAATCGTGGAAATAATAGAAGCAAGAATAGAGCAAATGTTTGAAATAGTAAACCAAGACATAACAAACCAAGGAATAAAACAAAACATAAATACTGTAGTAATAACAGGACAAGGAATAACAAATATCAGTAAGAGTGATATAGTAGGAAAAATAATACTAAATATACCAGTAAAAATGGCAAACAATAAAATAGCAAGTATAATAAAACCAAATTATGCTACAGCATATGCCTTAGTAAAATACATAGCATCAAGACCATTTGCAAAAAATGTATCAAGTAGTCTAGACATAAATTCAGATGAAGGATTTTTCAAAAATCTAATAGAAAAAGTAAAAGAATTTTTTTACTCATAAAAATAATATAATAAGAAAAATATAGGAGGAAAGCTTTATGATGATGGATAATAACTATGATGATAATTACGGAATGGACGATACAGCAACCATAAAAGTAATAGGAGTTGGTGGAGCAGGAAATAATGCAGTAAATAGAATGGTAGACTCAGGAATAGAAGGAGTAGAATTCGTAACTGTAAATACAGATAGACAAGCATTACTTTTATCAAAAGCAGCAACAAAAATACAAATAGGAGAAAAAATAACAAGAGGATTAGGAGCAGGAGCAAACCCAGATATAGGAGCCCAATCAGCAGAAGAAAGTAAATCAGAAATAGCAGATGCAATAAAAGGTGCAGATATGGTATTCGTTACAGCAGGAATGGGCGGAGGAACAGGAACTGGAGCAGCGCCAATAGTTGCAAGTATCGCAAAAGAAATGGGAATACTAACAATAGCAGTAGTAACAAAACCATTTACATTCGAAGGCAAAAAAAGATTAATGCAAGCAGAAAGAGGAATAGAAAGTCTAAAAGGAAAAGTAGACACATTAGTAGTAATACCAAATGATAAACTATTACAAATAATAGATAGAAAAACATCAATTGTGGAAGCTTTCAAAATGGCAGACGATGTATTAAGACAAGGTGTACAAGGAATATCAGACTTAATAAAAGTACCAGGATTAGTAAACCTAGACTTTGCAGACGTAAAAACAATAATGCTAAATACAGGAATGGCACATATGGGAATAGGAAGAGCATCAGGAGAAAATAGAGCAGAAGATGCAGCAAAACAAGCAATACAAAGCCCACTTCTAGAAACAACAATAGAAGGAGCAAGAGGAGTAATAATAAATGTAACAGGAGGAGAAAACTTAGGACTACATGAAGTAAATACAGCAGCAGAACTTGTACAAAGAAGTGTAGACCCAGAAGCAAATATCATATTTGGAGCAGTAATAGACAAAAGCTTAGATGAAGATATAGTAATAACAGTAATAGCAACAGGATTCGATAAAGAACCAGGAGCAAAAGAAACAACAATAGGAAAAACAGCATGGCCAACAAAATCATCAACACCAGTACCAAATAATGACTCAGGAACAGACTATTTAGATATACCACCATTCTTAAAAAAGAATAAGAACTTAAAATAAGAAAAACAAAATAATGAAAATAAAATAATAACAATAAAACAAAAAACAAAGATATGTAAATAGATAAATAAAAAATAAATAAATATAAAATAATAACATAAAATATAAATGTAAGAAATGAACGAAAAAAGTCGTCCATTTCTTATTTTTTTGTCCATAAATTTGACACCTTTTTCATATAATAGATACTAAAATAATATGCGAGAGGGAAATAATGACAGTATATCTAGATATTATATTAATAGAAAATATTTTAATGAATTATATAATCCTATATGCTACAGGATTTATACAAAAGCAAAAAATAAAACAAATAAGACTAATAATATCAAGCACATTAGGCGGAGCATATGCAATAATCAGTTATTTAAATATAATACCAATATACTCAAACTTTTTCATGAAAATACTTTTATCAATAATAATGATATATGTAGCATTCAATATACAAAATATAAAAAAATTATTAAAAACCATATTGCTATTTTACTTATCATCATTTGTAATGGGAGGATGTGCATTAGCACTTTTATATATAATAAATCCAGAAAATATAAGTTTTAAAAATGGAGTACTAATAGGAACATATCCGATGAAAGTAACATTAATAGCAGGAGTAGTAGGATTTTTAATAATACAGATATCATTTCAAATAAATAAAAGACAAATGAAAAAGAAAGACATGATATGCGACTTAGAAATAAGTATAAATAAGAAAAAAATAAAATTAAAATCATATGTAGATACAGGAAATATGTTAAAAGAACCACTTACAAAAGAACCAGTAATAATAGTAGAAAAAGAAAAGCTAAATAACATAATAAATGTAAATATAGAAGAAATTTTAGGAGGTGATGACAAAAAAATAGAAAAAATAAAATTTAGGATAATTCCATTCAAAACAATAGGAAAAGAAAACGGCATACTTATAGGAATAAAGCCAGACTTTGTAAAAATAATATTTGAAGACAATGAAAAATATGTAGAAAATGTAATAATAGGTATGTATGACAAAAAAATAGGAAAAGAATATCAAGCACTAATAGGATTGGAATTATTAGAAGGAGATAGAGAAAATGAAAGTGCAAACACAAATATTAGAGTTAATAAACAAAATGTACGAAAAGTACATACAAAAAAATGAAAATAAAAAAAATGAAAAAAATCAAGATATAGAAAGTATATTTTATATAGGAGGAAATGATAATCTTCCACCACCGTTAGAGCAAAAAGAAGAAACAATAGAAATAGAAAAACTATCAAATGGAGATAGAAAAGCAAAACAAAAATTAGTAGAACACAATTTAAGATTAGTTGTATATATAGCAAAAAAATTTGAAAATACAGGAGTAGGGTTAGAAGACTTAATATCAATAGGAACAATAGGACTAATGAAAGCAATAAATACATTTAATATGAATAAAAATATAAAACTAGCAACATATGCATCTAGATGTATAGAAAATGAAATACTTATGCATCTAAGAAGAAGTAATAGAATAAAAACAGAAGTATCAATAGATGAACCATTAAATCAAGATGGGGATGGAAATGAATTATTACTATCAGATATACTAGGAACAGATGATGATATAACATCTAGAAGAATAGAAGATGAAGTAGATAAAAAACTATTAAAAATATCAATATCAAAACTAAATAGTAGAGAAAAAAATATAATGGAACTAAGATTCGGATTTAAAACAGGAGAAGAAAAAACACAAAAAGAAGTAGCAGATATGCTAGGTATATCGCAAAGCTATATATCAAGATTAGAAAAAAAGATTATAAATAAAATGAAAAAAGAAATACTAAGTAAAACAGGATAATCAACCAATGGGGACGGGCCTTTTTGGTTGAAAATAATAAGACTTCCTTTAAATTCTCTATTATGAGGGAAGTCTTATCTTATTTATTTATAAATCAACTAATATAACATTTTCACCTATACATTTTATTTTGTTCCATTCAATTACAATATCACCCGTATCAGAAAAAAAGTTAAATGGCTTGCTAGAACCAGGAACGATAATAGCTGTAATATTTCCAGAATTAAGATCAGCACAAACATCTTGAACATATCCTAACTTTTTACCATCTTTAATATTAATAACCTCTTTATGCCTAAAATCCATACCTTTTTGTCCCATAAAAGACCTCCTATATTTATATACTTATATAAATATATTATCTATAAAATCTTTTTATGTGGCTTATTGCACTTTTTTCTAATCTAGATACTTGTGCTTGCGATATACCTATTTCTTCAGCAACTTCCATTTGAGTTCTACATTCAAAAAATCTTTTATTGATAATCATCCTTTCTTTAGGTGTTAATTTTTTCATAGCTTCATTAATAGCTATATTTTCAGTCCATCTTTCATCAGTATTTTTTTTATCACTTATTTGATCAATAACATATAAATTATCAGTATTATCACCATATACAGTATCTTGAAGAGAAACAGGATCCTGTATTGCATCTAAACTAAAAGCAATTCCTTCTTTATCAATATTAAGTTCTTTAGCTATTTGCTCTACAGTTGGTTCTTGTTGAGTTTCTTTTAAAAATCTTTCCCTAACCATTAAAGCTCTATAAGCTAAATCACGCACAGAACGGCTAACTCTTATAGGATTATTATCTCTTAAATACCTTCTAATTTCTCCAATAATCATTGGAACAGCATATGTTGAAAACTGGACATTTTGTTCTACATCAAAATTATCTAAAGCTTTAATTAATCCAATACAGCCAACTTGAAATAAATCATCAGCATTATCAGATTTACACCTAAATCTTTTTATTACACTTAAAACCAATTTTAAATTACCATTTATAAACTCTTGTCTTGCATTATTATCTCCATTTTTTATTCTTTTTAAAAGTTCATTTTTTTCTTCATTTGATAGTACAGGTAATTTAGCAGTATTAACACCACAAATTTCTACCTTATTTATCAAAGAAAAAACCTCCTTTTTAAAATAATTATTTCCAGAAATAAAAAGAATATACATGTCTATTAAATGAATAAATTTTTATCATAAAAAATCTTAAAAAAATTTAAAAAATATGTTGACTTAAAACTTAAAGTGTGGTATCATAATATTGTACAAAGGAATTAGTTAAGAGGAAGCAAAAAAAGAACAAAAAGACAACCAAAACTAATTTTTTATTTTGCCTTAAAAATGTCTGAAAAAAATATCAAAAAAAGTCGAAAAAAGAGTTGACATTTCTAAAGCATTATGGTATAATCAAATACGTTCACCTGAAAAGGAGAATAAAGTACATTGAAAAGTAAACAATGAATCTTTTGAGAAACCAATAAGAAGCGGTA
>ERZ1643246.2822-NODE-2822-length-15786-cov-29.897909_pt1 | contig 15786 bp, 16 predicted proteins | sample MGYA00579265_ERZ1643246 | MGnify/ENA primary metagenome ERZ1643246 (study PRJEB29033, sample SAMEA4952261) | chicken gut metagenome | biome: Broiler Chicken; feature: Gastrointestinal Tract; material: Caecum | place: Ireland | collected 2018 | study: Broiler... | reverse complement strand
TTTGTTCATTTTAAATTTTCCCTTCTATTTTATATTTTCTTGAAATATCTTTGTTGCTCAATTTAAAACTCACCTCCATTATAGTTAAACTATATCATAAATTGATATTCATCTCAATGTAATCATAAAATACTTGAAATTTTTACCATTCAACCATTTACCATTTTGAATTCTCTAAAAAACAAACGATTTATTTAAATTAATTTTCGTCATTTTATATTTCAAAAAAATCTTTAAACGCATTGCTATTACTCGCTTTCATTATCTTTTCTACCCATCAACGCCACACACTCCACATGTGTGGTCGCTCATCTGTAGATTTTTTTCATTAACCTCGTTGCTTGCTTGTAGATAATCTTCATAATTAATTTTACTTTCATTTTTTAGTACAAAAGTTACTTGTTTTGGATCTGCTTTATCTTTTTCATCATATCCACCAATTATAACTTGTTTTACTAAAATTTCAAAAGCATCTTTATCAAATTCTGTTATAATTTCTCCATTTTCAAGATATCGTTTTAGCTTATTTAGACTAAGTTTTCTGTTTGTTTTGTTTCTTTCTTCTACAGCTAATTTTTCTTGCTTTAAATTTAATTCTTCGATTTGATTTTGCATTTTTTCTTTTCTCTCTAAGAATGTTTCTCTATCAATAGCATTATCTAAACTTAAATCAATTAATTTATTCATTTTTGACTTTAGCTTTTCTTTTTCTGTTTCAATATTTTCTATTAACTTACTTGATGAGTTCTCAGTAATAATACTGTTTATTCTTGTTATAAATTTATTTACAATATCACCTTTGTTACTACATAATATTTTGTATGCATCTACAAAGCAATTTTCTATTACTGTTTCTCTCATTGCTTTACATTTAGGACATTCTTGTTTTCCTCTTTTAACAAAGTTCATACAATGCCATACTGGTGTCTCATTTTTAGTTTTTGAATTCCAGTTTCTTCTTGTTAAAACAGTTCCACAAAATCCACAATAAATTCTACTACTAAATGGATATTTTCTACTATAATTACCTCTTCTTTTTCCTTTACTTCTTGAACCTGCTCTTTTTTCTAATATTTGTTGTACTTTATCAAATAGTTCTGGCTCAATTATTGCTGTGTGATGTTCTTTAATATAATACTGATTTTCTTCTCCCATATTGATTACTCGTTTATGTGTTATAGGGTCTGTTGTATATGTTTTTCCTTGCAAGACATCTCCTTTGTATTTTTCGTTTTTCAGTATTCTTCTAACTGTTGAATCACTCCATCTTGTTAGTCCTTTGGGTGTTAGATATTTCATGTTTGTTAGCTCTCTTGCAATTATACTTGAACCCACACCTTGTGCATATCTATTAAAAATATATTTTACTATTTCCGCTTCTTCTTGATTAATAGATATACTTTTGTTTTCTTTGTCATAAGTATAACCCAAACAGCCATTATATCCAATTAGTTCTCCTCTTTGTTGTTTCATTTTTAGCCCTAGCTTTACATGTGATGATATTGTTTCACTTTCTTGTTGTGCTACTGAACTTAATATTGTTAATAGTAATTCTCCTGCCATTTCTAGAGTATTAATATTTTCTTCTTCAAATAGAATTGCTACATTTTTCTCTTTTAGCATTCTTACATATTTCAGAGTATCTAGTGTATTTCTAGCAAATCTTGATATGGATTTTGTTAGTATTAAATCAATTTTTCCATTCATACTGTCTTGTATCATTCTCATAAAATTACTTCGTTTGTAATCTTGTGTTCCTGATATCGACTCATCTGCATATACTTCTACTAAAGACCATTCTATATTTTTTGATATTTTTTCATTATAGTATTTTACTTGTGATTCAAAACTATTTAATTGGTCTTCTGAATCCGTACTTACTCTTGCATATGCTGCTACTTTTAGTTTTCTATTTATTTGTAGTCCTGTAGTTCTATCTATTCTTCCTTGTATTTTCTCTATAACTTGAACTTCCATTAATCCTCCATTCTGTTAGAGAGAACCCTGCTTGGATTATACACTATTTAAAAATTAAAATCAATCTCATATTTTTCTAGTTTATATTCCTTGATGATGTTCTCTTTTGCTTGTTTGTATATTTTTTCATCTATTAGTTTGTCTTTGTATATTCTATTTAGAAGTGTTATTTCAATACTTTCATTTAATAAATTAGCATCTATCTTCTCTTGTAATAGTTTAGTGTTTATCTTTTGTTTTTCAATATTATCCATAAGCCATACCTCATACATCTTTTGTATTTTCTAAAATATTTATAATGTATTCTTTTATTTTTTTGTTTGGCATACCATTAAAATACTTTTCTATTTCTTCTTGTGTAAAAATTAATTTAAAACTCTTCTCATTTTTATAACTTTCTAATTTTTCCTTATTTAGAATATAGTTTTCACCTGATTTTTTGCATTTTCTAAACTCTTTCTTTATTTTTTGAGCTATGTTATCTGTAATTTCATAATCGTAGTTTTGTATTATTTCTGCTATCTTAAATTGATTTTTCTCATCTAAAAAACTTATATGTTCTGATGGATTTATTCCTAACTTTTTACTATTTACAAGTTCTTGTAATTCTGGTATCAAATAATTTAATCTTAAATATTTTTGAAATGTTCCATTGCTAATATTTTTATCTTTGCAAATTTGTTTTCTATTTTGCTTATATTCCTCAAAATATTTTTTATATTTTCTTGCTATTTCCATTGGTGTATTTCGTGTTACAATAACTGTATTAACCATATTTTCATTTTTATGTTTATCTGATACCTTACTTTCTTTTATGACTGGTTCATAATCTTCTCCTAGTATGTTTAAAACTTCTTCTTTGCTAATCCATTCCATATTAACATTTTCTAAAATTTTTCCTACTTCAAGTTTTTCTTCCATCATTTTTTTGACCTTCTTTATCTCTTCTTTTTTGTAATAGTTTATTAGTAATTGATTTGTTTCTGCCATAATCAAAACCTCCATTTACTTTATTTAAAAAACAAAAAGCAAGAAAAAAAGTTAGATTTTTTCTCTAACTTAGTTTCTTGCTTTCAATTTTTCATATTAAGATAATATCATCTTGTTTTTTATACGTCAATGAATGTTTTTTGAAACAATTTTGAAATTTTATTTTGAATATAAATTTCAATTTTATTTAATCTACAAAATACACTATGTGTATTTTTAATATATCTAATGTATTTTATAATACTAACAATGTATTTCATTCATGAATATTCTGTTTATTTTTTATTACATCTCAGTTATATCAAGCATTTTTGCACTTTTTATTATTCTGCATTTTCTCTGTATATTTTTGCTGTTTCCAGAGGACTAGAAAACTTGTTTTTCTATGTGTTTGCGAGATACACTCTGTATCTCTTTCCTGCCTTTTAGTAGTATTATTTAATTTATTTTTAATTTTTAATTTTATAAGTCAAATTTTTAAATTTTTTGACCCAAAATAATTTATAGGACGAATTTTTTGAGTTTTTCGTCCTATGGATTTTTATAAGCCGAATTTTTTTGCTTTTTCGTCCTATAAATTTTATGGGTCAATTTTTTTAATTTTTTCGTCTTATAAATTTTATTTTAAAAATAAATCTATGTATTTTTGAAAAGCAAAAACTTGATTTCTACTATATCCTGTTGTTTCCACTATTATATTATTTTCTAATAAAACATTTACTGTATCTTTTAATGTTGATGGTCTTATATTTGTTATTTCCATCAATTTTTTTCTATTAATTATTGGTTCATTATATAAAACATCTATTACTTTCTTTGCATTTTCTGCTTTAATTGGTAAATCTATTATAGTTTTATCCATTTCCATTGTAAGTTCAACTACATTTCTAAATTTTTCTTTTGCTGTTTTTGAGGTTTCTATAACCGCTTCTAAGAAAAATTTAATCCAAGCTATCATATCATTATGAGTTCTTACTCTTGTTAGCATATCATAATATGTATCTTTATTTCTTTCAATATAATCAGAAATATATAAACAAGATTTATCAAGCATTCCTTTGCTTTGAATATATAATGGTATAAGTAATCTTCCTATTCTTCCATTGCCATCTAAAAATGGATGTATTGACTCAAATTGGTAATGTAAAATAGCAATTTTTATTAAGTCTGGTGTATCTATTTCTTCATTATTTATAAATTTTTCAAAATCTGTTAAGCATTCTGCAATTTCAGTATGTGGTGGTGGAACATATACTGCATTACTTGGCATACTTCCTCCAATCCAGTTTTGTGATGTTCTAAATTCTCCTGGTGTTTTATGTTCTCCACGAACTCCTTGCATTAATATTTTATGAAGTTCTCTTATTAATCTAGTACATACTGGAAATCCATTTTTTATTCTTTCTACACCATAGTTTGTAGCTTTTACATAGTTTTGTACTTCTTCCCAATCATCTCTTTTTTCTGGGTTAATATCTGTTACATCTAATAAATCTTCTTCTACTGTTGTTCTTGTTCCTTCAATTCTACTTGATTTATTCGCTTCAATTTTTACATGCATTTTAATATATAAATCTACATTTGGTATTAATAATGAATATGCATTTAACTCTCCAATTTGTCTGTTTGCTTCTGCTAATAGTTTGTCCAATTTAGTATCATCCCATCCCCAGTTATAATTTATTTTACTGGGAATAAATGCTTTGTAATCATTCATTTTCACATATTCACCTGATTTATATTTTTCTAATTTCATTTTACAAACCTCCTCTCTTTTTACTTTTTAAAAATGTTTGTTATAATTATATTTATCTATTTTTAATATTTGTTTATATATAATATCGATTACTATATAGTATAATAGCTTTGTTCTTTTATAAATCCAATCAAAATCAACTTTTACATTATAATTTATTTTTTCATCTTTGCTCTTTACTTTTAAATTTCCACCTTTTATATGATACCCACTATGAACATATTGATTTCTTAAACACACTATTTCTTGAACAACATTCTCAATTTCTTCTTCTTTAAAGTTTCTCAAATAAATATTTTTACTATCATTTAAAGCCTTAAATATAAAATTAGATTGATAGTTTTTCTTTTTATAAAAACATTCTATAAATCTATAATACAGCAAATATGAGTCTTCTATATTTCTTGAATGTCCAAATAAAATATAAGGAATATTCCTATTAACACTATTATTACCTCTTATCTGCATATTCTTATAGCAATTTTTTAAATAGTCATCTATATTATCTTTAAATGATAATTGTATATTTTTATTTTCTTTTTCACTATAGAATTCGTCACATTTTAATTCAAAATATTTATCTTTGATTTTTAAATAAACTTTCTCTAACAAATTACATTTCTGTTTCAATAACTCCATATATATTTGAAATTCTTTAATATAACTAATTGAGTCTGATAATTTTATCTTTCTTTTAAGGGTTAATTCCGCATATCCTGTTAATTTTATACTCATCAATTTATTATTAATTTGATAACTCCAATCATCTGATATACTAACACTCTTTATATTATTACTATCAATAATTATTTCATCTTTTTTTATGTTCTTTTTTAATTTTATATTTACCTCATCTTCACTCTTTCTTAATTCAAAACTTGGATTTCCATATATGTATTGTATGGTAGGATGATATATTCTTATTGCATCAATTCTAGGATTGTCATTAATATTATAAATATCATCTTCTGATTTTCCTTGTATATAGTAACTAGTAGCATAAGTAACACTTTCATATCCGTCAAAACTACCATACATAGTGTTATATCCAGATATATAGCAATGAAATAATTTCAAATATATCTTATTATCAGCATCAAAAATATTTATAATCTTTTCTTTGTATTCTTCTTCATTTTGACAAGATAAATTTACAATTCCTAATCCTTTATATTCATCACTATATAAATCTTTAAAAACCTTAACTTTTATTTTACCATCTATAAAATCATATGTACATTTATATTTTTGTTCTTTCTCGTTTTCAAATATGCAAGTTGCCATAATATTCCCCTTTTTACTAATTTTAATTTTTCAATATTCCAAGTCCTATGTGTAATTTTTTATCCTCTAAAATATACTTTTTTAATTTCTTTTGTAGGGTTGTTTCTTCTTTCAAATTTTCATAATTTATATTGCAATCTTTTTCTTGAAAAACAAAATTCAAAAAATCTTCTATATTTTCTGTTTGCTCTATTATATCAAATTTATTTTTAAATTTAATAATATTACTATTTTCGTCTAGAAAAATATTAAGTTCATTACTTAGTAACCATGTATTAGTATAATATTGTAATCTCGAAATGTCTATTTCTGGGAAAAATTTTTTTATCTTATCTTTGGATTGATAAATTGATTCTTCAACATCCTTAATATCAAGATTATCTCCTTTTGGGATATGTATATAAATATAATCTCCATCTTTATAATTTTTAATATTTGTAGGAACTTCTTCATCAAACTCATATTGTAGCCTTCCTACTTGTATTATCTTCCCTTTCATAAAATATGAACCCCACACCATTTGACTAAGTCTTATACCATTAATGCCAAATCTTTTTTTATCCATTGTACAACATTGATTAATGTTCCTTATTTGTTCTTCAATCTGTTCTTTATCAAATTTTCTACTTTTCATATTTCTATTATGAATTTCATTTCCACTTAATAGTACAACTACTGGAAGCATATGGTTCCCCACATTTTCAAATAGCTTGTTAGTTTCCTTCCAATTCCAAACATCTTTATATAAACCTGTGCTATCAATATATAATATATAATGCCATAAATAACTTAAAACCTTCAAATAAATATTGGCATTTATCATATCTATAGTTTCTAAATATTTATTCTTAAAAGTTTCTTCTTTAAGATTATAATATTCTAATATACTCTTTGCGTGCTCTTTATCAAGCCATTTTATTTTACTTGGAATATTAAATTTAATTTTTTCAAATGCAATTTTCCACGTTTGTGGTGCTTTTTCTAATCCAATATATTTTGCTAATTCATCCATTTGTATAGCATCTATATATCCCAATTCCATAGCATATGATGACATCAAATCTCCTATATTTTCTTTTTGACGAAAGTTATCTCTCAATTCAAAATAGTTAAAAGCACACAAATATGGTTTAAATAATTGTTCTGATATATGCGTTACATATCTCATTTCTCCTATTTTCATCATATTTTCTATTAATTGACTAAAAAAATGTATAAGAATTACTTTAAAATGATACTCCGTGAAAATATTATTTAATGAAAATTTAAACCTCCCGTCAATATATTTACTTTCTAATATATGTACAGCTTCTCCTTTTTTGTAAAAAGGTCTTTCTGGATTTTTAATTTCGATTGCTCCATATCCTATTAACATAGATAGTCCATGTTTGAATGAATTATATTCTGAAATATGCTTTAGTTCATTTGCACACCATACTATCCATTCTTTTAATCTTTCAATTTCAGTTTTTGACAATGGACTTGTTTCTAAATCTTTAGAACCTATTAAAACAGATAATATAATTTCTTCTTCTGTTAAACTTTTATTGACAATTTTAATATTACCTCTCGAAAATTCTTTAATCATATTGTGATATTCTTCTATATTCAATGTAGTCAATTCCATTAGTGGACTTTCAGAATGTTTTGCATGTGCTATAAAAAGTCTCATAAATGTTTCTAAGCAATGATAATATGTGCTTACAATTTCACTTTTAGCATATTTAAGCATTTCTTCTGCATTTACTTCTTCTATGTTCTTTATTTCTAGCTTTCCTATTTTAAAAGATCTATTTTCTAAACTTTTTGTATATTTATTATTATCTGTAATTATTTCTAATAAACTCACAATTTTATTTTCAAAGTAGCCAAGCGAAAAATCTCTATAAAACATTTTATTTATATCTTGAATTTGTTCTGGTAATATTCCTTCTTTTGGACCTTTTATGTATTTTTTCTTCATTTTAACCCACTCCTAATTATTCTTTCAATTCTATAAATATTTCATTAAATACACTTTTCCCTACTAGATTGAAATCTTTATGTTTCAAATTCATTTTTTCTTCTTTTAAAAAAATCATAGAAATATCTTACATTCTCAAGTTCACTCCATTTTTGAACTTTATAATCTTTTGTATCTAAATTATATATTTTAGCATTTAGAATTCCTAACATAAATGGCGAATGAGTTGCAATTATAAATTGAACACCTAAGTATCTTGTCATTTTATTTATTTCTTCTGCAAGTTGTACTTGATTTTGCGGAGATAAGGAAACCTCTGGCTCATCTAGTAAATACAAATTATCAGGTTCAATATTATCTTCTAAAATTTGCATTGTTGTTTCTCCATTAGAATATTTATCTTGTGAAAATTCAAATCTTGCAAACTGCTTTCCGCCTTCTTTTGTTTGCAAAAAATCTTTGGCATTTTGCAAGCCTCTTTCTCTTGCTAAATTACTTTCTATACTTTCTTGCAATACTGCATCTTGCTGTACTTTCCTTATTTCATATAAGATTTCTTCACTTTTTATATATCTGCTATTTTCTGGTATTCTAGTTAGTTTTCTACCATTTTCATTTTCTCCTAGTTCATATTCACATTTTGATGCATAATCCTCAAAATAATCTAATGTTCCAACAACTTTTGGATTACTTCGTTCTTTTCCTTTTAAATTTAATTTATGAGCAATGATATTTAGTATGGTTGATTTTCCTGAGCCGTTATTTCCATATAATACTGTTATGCTGTCAAATATAAATATATCGGGCTCTTTATTTTGTAATACATTAAATGGATATATATTATTATTTGTTATTCTGCTATCACTTAATTTAAATGTTTTTAGGTATATCATATATTGCCTAGCCTTTCTAGTTATTTTCTTTTTTCCAAATCCTATTTATATTTTCCTGCTCTTTATCTTTTAAAGCCTTATATAAATCAATATCTAGTTTATTGCACACACTACATAATACAATAAAAACATCTGCTACTTCACTTTCTACTGTATCATAATGGTTAGCTTTATTTTTATCAATTCCCATATCTGTAGAATTTTTCCTTATAGCTTTTGCTAATTCTCCAACTTCTTCTAATAGTAATAACATTGTTTTTTCTATTTCTTGATTTGAAAAACCTCTTATTTTTATCACGTCTTTTATATATTGTTGTACTTCTTGTAATGTGTTTCCTTCATTTAACTTATTCCATAAATCTAATTGACTTATACAATTATTACTTCTTTCAAATGACATGCCTTTCACTCTCCCTTAGCATTATAATCATATTCCCACAAACTTAGTTTTCCGTTTATCTCTATTGGTTTAATTTCTTCAACTTCTTCAATTTTAAAACCATATCCTTTCCAGTCTGTTTTATTCAAACCTTTATAAACATTAGGATTTTTAGGAATAACTATTTTTCTAAAATTGTCATCAACATAAATACAATCTGTTATTTTTGCTTTTGCTATTATACAACTTTTAGGATACTCTAAATTTAAATCTTTAAATCTAGTCATTGCTTCTTTGTCTATTCCTTTACCTGCATGAATTAGAATATCTCCTCTATATTTTGTTTTCCAAGTTCTAAATTCATATTCCTTATATCCTTTTGCTATCAATGTTGCCCAAGGTTGTTTTATAGTTATAACTTTCATAAATTTCTCCCATAATTCTTTATTTCTTCTAACATATTATTAATTTTTTCTTTTTGATTTTCAACATCATGTATATCTAGTGCTTGATAACTATAAGTATTTAAAACATTTAATTTTAAATACTTAATTAATCCATATACTGCTTTTTCCATTTCTTCTTTTGTTCCCTTTTCTTTTCCCCCACCAGTAAAAATAAATATAACATTTTTATTCTTTATTAATTCACTCTTATACAGTGGATGTAATCTATCCATAAAATTTTTAAATAATCCTGTCACATTATCAAAATAATTAGGAACGCCAAAAATAATTAAATCTGATTCTTTTACTTTATCTATTATTTCATTCATATCGTCTTGAATAACGCATTTATCAATTTTATGACAAGCTAAACATCCTTTGCAATATTTGATATTACATTCACTTAATAAGATAAGTTCTGAATTGTCGATTTCTCGTTTTATTTTGTTTAATAGATAATTAGTATTTCCATTTCTATTACTTCCTGAAATTAATAATATTTTTTTCATATATTACCTCTTTACTATAATTTTATATTTACATTTATATCATAGAAACCTGACTTTTTCAACAAAATTACTCTTATTGGCAAAAAATAAAGCACCTATTTTTCAAGGCACTTTACTTAGGATTCTCTTTAACTAGTTAAATTTTATTTTTATAAATTCATATGTTCATCAACATACGACCATATCATATGGTGTACTGAGCATAGATATATAATCTCTATAATTCGCCCACATCAACTCTTCTGTTAATTTTTTAAAATTCATTTTATATGTTTCCACACTCCATATCTAAAACAACCTTAACGTTAATTTCAGAATTTTGTACTTTTTCTAGTCCAAATCTACCTCTTTTATAAAACATTATTGTATCTTGAAAGCTAGTAAACTCTAGTATTATTGGCAATTCTTTAACTCTAGCACCGCACAACACTCCACGTGCTTCGTAAACGGAAACATATCCACCGGTTTTATTCCCCCAATATCATACTCTTCCTCCAGCTCTTTCAAATCCCTCACTAAAGTAGCCGGATTACAACTTATATATACTAATTTTCTAGGTCTGACATTTAAAATATTCTTTATTGTAACTTTATCTAAACCTTTTCTTGGAGGGTCTACTACTATTATGTCTGGCTTTATGTTTCTTTCTTTTAATAATTCTGTTAAAACTTTTTCTACATCTCCTGCTAAAAATTCTGTGTTTTGTATGTTATTTATTTTTGCATTTTCTTTTGCCGCTTCTATTGCTTCTTTTACTATTTCTACTCCATAAACTTTTTTTGCATATTTTGACATAAATAATGAAATTGTTCCTATTCCACAATACAAATCAAACACTATATCATTTTTTGTGATTTTTGCTTGGTCTACTCCTATTTTGTATAATTTTTCTGCTTGAATTGGATTTACTTGATAGAATGATAGTGGTGATATTTTAAATGTGTAATCTCCTAATTTGTCTTTTATATATCCATTTCCTAAAATGTTTCTATTATTTTCTCCTAATATTACATTTGTGTTCTTTTTGTTTGTGTTTATTACAATTGTTGTTATTTCTGGAAATTCTTTTTTTATGTATTCTGCAAATTGTTTTTCATTTGGAATTTTTTCGTTGTTAACAACTAATATACACATATATTCATTTGTTCTTATTCCTACTTTGACTATTATATGTCTTAATAATCCTTTTTGATTTTTTTCGTTATATGCACTTAAATTATTTTCTTTCCAGTATTTAAATACTATTTTTGCTAGTTTTTCTGCTTTTTGATTTTGTATATAGCATTTTTCTATTGGGATGATTTCATGAGTTCTGCTTGCATATACTCCCATTTGTAGTGCTTCGTTTTTGTCTGTTCCGACTGGAAATTGTACTTTGTTTCTGTAGTAATATGGATTTTCCATTCCTAATACTTCTTGAACTTGTATTTTATTTTTTAGCGTTTTATTTACTAGACTTTGTACAGCATTTTGCTTCATTTTTAGTGTTTCTTTGTATTCTATATGTCTTAGTTCACATCCTCCACATCTTTTGTAAGTTTTACAGTCACTTTCTACTCTTTTGTTTGATTTTTTTATTATTTCTATTACTTTGCCAAATGCATGTGAACTTAATACTTTTACTATTAAAACTTTTACTTTTTCTCCTTTGATGCTGTTTGGGATAAAGATTGTAAAATTGTCTATTTTTGCTATTCCTTCTCCTTCAAAACCATTGTCTATAATATCTACTATGTATTCTTTGTTCTTTTCTACTGGTATTTTCATTTTTTATAAAAATAGCCCTGTATTAGTGATAATATTATTTATGCTAAATACTATAACTAGTACAGGATTATTTTATCCTCCTTTATTTTTACTTATTTTATTGTATAGGAAAAATCGACTTCTTTCTTGACCCTATGTGGATTTTTCCGTATACAACAAGAAAGGTGACCTTTAAAAAGACCCGCGTGAGCCTTACTAATGTAGCTTCGCGACCTTTCTTATAATTATGTATTTTGTAATGTTTACTTTGAGTTATGTAATTTATCTTTTTATAATTTTTCTATGTAGTGTAATCCATTAAAAATAAAATATTTTTAATGGATTTTGTATTTTAATTAAGTGGTTTTATTTACTTAATTCTTATTATTACCATAATATCAATAAAGTAAATACTGTTGCTACTATAATTTCTCCTCTTGTCATGTCTGTTGGTAATAGTTCTAAATCTTCTTCTGTTTTTTCGTCTGTGTAACTTACTTCATAATAACTTACGTCATTTAATCTTGCATATATTTTTATTTTTCTTTGTTCATTTGGTTGTAAATTAGAAACATCTATGTATTTTGTTCCTACTATATTGTCTCTGTTAGAGTAAAAATCTATTCTTACATATTTTTTGTTTATTGGGTTACTTTCTAAATTGTTTATTGTTGCTTTTAATCTAACATTTACTTTTGTTGCTTCTGCTTGATATACTATTACTTGTTCTAAATTATCTTTTCTTCCTATTGTTTTGTAGGATGCATTTAAACTTACTTCTATTAGGAAATTTGATAATATAAAAAATCCTACTAATATTAAAAGATATATTAGAAATGTTTTTAATCTGCTCATTTTTTCCCCTTCTTTTTTTATTTTAATTTCTATTTTTGTTTTTACATGATATATTATACCAAAAAAGTGCTGATTTTTCAACACTTTTATTGCTTTTTATCTTTTTCATCTTTTAATTTTCTTTTTTATTTTTAATTTAAGCCTATTTTTTAATTTTTTTGTTTATCATTGAAATTCATTAGCACTTTTAACTAATACATTTTTTGCATCTTCTTTTCTTAATGCAATAGTTGATCCTCTTATATAAAATGCTCTTGGATCTTTACTTGGACTAACTAGAATTGGTGTTATTTCTGTTCCTTTTATAAATCCTAAATCTAATAGCCTTCTTTTTATATTTCCTTGACATTCGACTTTTTTTATTATTGCTTTTTCGTTTAATTGTATTTCATCTAAACTCATTTCTTGCCTCCATATATCTTTTAATATATTATATTAAAAAATATATTTCTTGCTACTTTTGTCGTTTTATATAGCACAAAAAATAAGATTGCTCAAAGTATAGGTTGTTATTTTTTATTTTTCTATACTTTGAGCTTTTTTATTCAAAATATTACTGACTCATATCTCCTCTTACAATTTGTCCTTTTGCACTTTCTTCCATCTCTTGTTCTACTTCTTCTATTACTGATTGATAATTATCTTTATCATATCCACTTTCTCTTATTTTTTCTATAATTTTTCTTTCTACATCTGCTTGATTATATACTTCGCTTATTCCATTTTCTGTATTTTCTAATATCATCCTTGCCATGTTTTGCAAATTTTCTTTGCTGTATGTATTTATTATTTCATCTGCTTCATGCATTCCTTCATTTCTGTCTCTTAAAAATTCTCTTACTTTTGGGTCTTGATATAATGTCCTGTTTGTTTCTAGTTCTACATCTATATATTTTCCTTCTTGATGTGAATACATTGAATATTTTATCTCTTTTCCTGATACTTCATCATATCCTATGTTTATATATTCTCTTCCATTTCCATTTACTATTTCATAGCTTGTTGTGTTTACTTCTTTATCAATGGTTCCATCATTATTATCTATTGTGGCATTTTCTTGTGTAGGATTTGTTCCTTCTCTTCTGTTTTGTTTTAATATATTTTCTCCTAATATTACAGCAGAACCATCTTTTCTTGTTACTGCTAATACATCTATAGTTTGACTTGATATTCCTTCTCTTGCTTTTGATGATAATTGACTTCTTTGTATTCTTACTAATTTTTCTCCATCATGTATCCCTACTTTATCTAGACCTAATTTTTGTCCTAATGTTTCTCCTTTTATTTCTTGATTTAATTTTGTTTCTTCTCTTATATCTAATTTTTCTAGTTCTTCATTGCCTATTCTTTTTTGTTTTGTGTCTTTTGCTTCTTTTGTATTTAGTGCTTCTTGTAATTCTTCTTCTGTTGGAAGCTCTTCATTTAAATCTACTTCATCTATTTGCATTATTTCTTCTTCTGATATTCCTAATTTTTCTGACAATTCTTTAATATATTGTTTTTGCAATTTTTCCATTGACTTGTTTTCTAATTCTTCTATTGGCGTGTTTTGTAATAATTCTTTTACTTTTTTTATTTTTTCTGGTTCTGCTGTTTCAATATATTGATTAAATATTGGTGATTTTACATCCATAAAACCTCCAATACATTTATCTCCTAAGTAATAATTATTTACAGTTTTCTTTTCTACTTCTTCGCCTTTTTCATTTTTTAATGTTATCTCTTTTTTTACTATAAATAATTTTTCTGATAAATTATTTCCATTTATTCTGTCTTTCCATTCTATATCTCCTACATATATAATATCCTTAATTTCTGTTTCTGATTGTTTAGATTGAGCTATTTCATTATTTAAAGTATCTTTAAAATCTAATTCTATTTTTAATATTTCTTTATCAATTTCTCTCATATAAAAATCTACTCCTTATTTTATTAAAAGGATATAAACAGATATAAAAGTATTTCTTTCAACCTTTTATTCTGTTATTCTATTCTTCTATTCTTTATCTAATATATATCATATCAACCAATCTGTCAAATTTTCAAGAACTCTATAAACTATACTTACATAAGAATATGTTACAATTCACAGCCTTATTTATGTAGAGAAGCCAGCCAAAAGAAGTTATTATATAAATTTTTTAATTTTTGTGTGATTGGAATGCTTGTAGCCCTTCTTAAGATAAAATAAATGAGGAAGCGCGAAGTATGTAGCGAGAGGCTCGTTTGTTTTATCTTTAGAAGGGCTAATGCATGTATTGAGCCGAAAATTAAAAAATTTATATAATAACTTCTTTTGGCTGGCGGTTTATTTTAGCCGTGAATTGTAACATAAGAATATTAAGTTATTATTAAGTTTATTAAAAACATATTGCTCTCTATCATATATTATAGTATAATTAATATATGAATTGAAATAAAGAGGGGTTATATGAATTATTATTTAGATAAAATTTATTCTGACAAAGAATTTATAGATACTATTTCTGATATTATAGAAAATCCAACTGTTCAAGAAATGAAAAATTTTAGACAACATTATGAAACTAATTGTTTTGACCATTGTTTAATGGCTTCATTTTTATGTTTCCACTTTTGTAAGAAATATCATTTAGATTATGTTTCATGTGCTCGTGCTGCCATGTTACATGATTTATTTTTATATGATTGGAGAAAAAGACAAAATGGTAGAAAAGGACTTCACGCATTTACTCATCCTCGTACAGCTTTTGAAAATGCTAGTAAGTTATTTAATTTAAATGATAAAGAAAAAGATATTATTTTAAAACATATGTGGCCTGTTACTTTATCTTTGCCAAGATATATTGAAAGTTATGTTTTGACTTTTTTTGATAAACAATGTGCTATGTCTGAGACTTTGGATGTTTTACGTAATCGTTGTTTTCAGAGAAAAGTATTTAGATATGCTTACGTGTTTTTTAGTATAATCATTTTTAGATTTTACTAAAATATAAAAGTAATATTTTC
>ERZ1643246.2821-NODE-2821-length-15787-cov-19.955568_pt1 | contig 15787 bp, 31 predicted proteins | sample MGYA00579265_ERZ1643246 | MGnify/ENA primary metagenome ERZ1643246 (study PRJEB29033, sample SAMEA4952261) | chicken gut metagenome | biome: Broiler Chicken; feature: Gastrointestinal Tract; material: Caecum | place: Ireland | collected 2018 | study: Broiler... | reverse complement strand
GCGCTCAGGGGAGCGGGGTCGGCGGAAATATCCGGGTTAGAAGCGCAGCCGGACAAGAGGGAAACGGTCAGCAGGCAGGCGCAAAGGGCGGCGGCGAAAATTTTTACTGTTTTTTGCAGGGTGCGCATGAAGCTCATCTCCTTTTTTACAGGTCTTTCGATAGCGGTCGGTCTTCTATTTAAATTATATCATAAAAGAAATGGGAAATAAAGCAAAACTTTTGTAATCATTTTGTAACCGTTTGTCAAGAGTGGAAAATAGAGCGGAGCTAACTTTTTGATTTTATGGATTCTGAACAACCAGGAGGAAAAGGCCCCGGATGGGCGATACAAAACCCACAGAAATTGGAAGCGTCCAGGCCCCTAAACCCCTGCCATTCTGCACAGAAATCAACCGAAAAATTCTTGCAATAGAGCGAAAAAACAGCTTGCCTTTTGGCCTTGAGTATGGTACAATATTCAGGCAAGACTGCAACACGATATGCGATGAAGCGGGAGGTTGCGGCTGATTCCAGCCGGTTTTTCCGTGGAGTATGTCCGATTTTAAACCGGGCGACAAGAATATGAGTGCGCTGCGCCACGCGCCAATGCGGCCTGTTACTCACCGCAGGGGTGCGCCATGCCGGAACCTCCGGCGCCGGATCTCCGGCTTGGGAAATGGCTCCACAGCCCTCAGACGTTTTTTATTTGTCCACACCCGGATTCTGTGCAAAACTGAATCCGGTTTTTGAATGTCAGGGTGCGAAACACCCGGCAAGGTGTGAAAAAATAAAGGCGCCGCCCGCCAACTACGATCAAGGAGGCGATGATAGTGGCAGTCAAGGAAAAAATCAGAATTCGCATCAAGGGGTACGATCATCAGCTGGTGGACCAGTCCGCCGAGAAGATCGTTGCAACCGCAAAGCGCACAGGCGCTCGGGTATCCGGCCCTGTCCCGCTGCCCACCGAGAAGCAGGTAATCACCATCCTGCGCGCTGTTCACAAGTATAAGGACAGCCGTGAGCAGTTCGAAATGCGGACCCACAAGAGACTGATCGACATTCTGCGGCCCTCCAACAAGACCGTTGAGTCTTTGATGGGCCTGGAACTCCCCGCCGGCGTTGAGATCGAGATTAAGCTGTAAGGCTTTTCCTCAACCAACCGGACGGCTGGGGTCACGTTGGCCCGAAAGGGTCAACCAATAACCTGCATAGGAGGTATATTTCATGCAAAAAGGAATCATCGGCAAGAAGATCGGCATGACCCAGATCTTCGACGCGAACGGGAATGTCATCCCCGTAACGGTTCTGGAAGCCGGCCCCTGCGTGGTTTCCCAGAAGAAGACCGTTGAAAACGATGGCTATGACGCCATTCAGGTAGGCTACGGCGACCTGAAGGCGCATCACGTAAACAAGCCCATGAAGGGCCATTTTGCCAAGGGCAATGTGGCTCCCAAGAGAACCCTTCGTGAGTTCCGCCTGGAAAGCACGGACGGCTATAATGTGGGCGACCTGATTAAGGCGGACATCTTTGCCGAGGGCGACAAGGTCGATGTGACCGGCACCAGCAAGGGTAAGGGCTATGCCGGCGGCATCAAGCGCTGGGGCCTGCACCGCCTGAAGGAAACCCACGGCTCCGGCCCTGTGGCCCGCCACGCCGGCTCCAACGGCTCCACCTCCTCCCCCTCCCGCGTGTTCAAGGGCAAGAAGCTGCCCGGCCACATGGGCGCCGAGCAGGTGACCGTGCTGAACCTGCTGGTTGCCAAGGTGGACGCTGAGAACAACCTCATCGCCGTCAAGGGCGCCGTGCCCGGCCCCAACGGTGGCATCGTGGTTATCCGCGACAGCGTGAAAGCGTAAGGGAAGGAGGAACAGATATGCCTACAGTAGCAGTTTTCAATATGGCTGGTCAGGAAGTCGAGAAGATCGAGCTCAACGACGCCGTATTCGGAATTGAACCCAACGTTGCAGTGATGCACGACGTGGTGAAGAACCATCTGGCCAACCGCCGCCAGGGCACCCAGAGCGCCCTGACCCGTGCGGAGGTTTCCGGCGGCGGCAAGAAGCCCTGGAGACAGAAGGGTACCGGCCACGCCCGTCAGGGCAGCACCCGTGCTCCCCAGTGGACCCACGGCGGTATCGTCTTTGCCCCGAAGCCCCGCTGCTATCGTTATACACTGAACAAGAAGGTCCGCCGCTTGGCCATGCTGAGCGCCCTCTCCAGCAAGGTTGCCGACAACCAGATGGTGGTTATCGACAATATCGCTGCCGAGGATTACAAGACCAAGACCATCGCGGCTATGCTCAAGGCCGTGGGCGCCGAGAAGAAGGCCCTGATTGTCCTGCCTGAGGTGGACAAGAAGGTCATCGCCTCCGCCAACAACATCCCGGGGGTCAAGACCGCCCAGGTGAACACCCTGAATGTTTACGACATCCTCAACGCCGACATGTTCGTCGTTGCCAAGGGCGCCGTTTCCAAGATCGAGGAGGTGTACGCATAATGATTGCACAGGACATTGTGATCCGCCCCATTATCACCGAAAAGTCCATGGCCGGCATGGGCATGAAGAAGTACACCTTCGAAGTTGCCCCCAAGGCCGGTAAGATTGAGATTGCCAGAGCAGTTGAAGAGCTGTTCGGCGTGAAGGTGAAGAAGGTCAACACCCTTCACGTGAGAGGCCAGATGCGCCGCCAGGGCCGTTACATGGGTTACACCAAGGCCTGGAAGAAGGCTATCGTTACCCTGACGGACGACAGCAAGACCATCGAATTCTTCGAGGGCATGATCTAAGGGATTTCCCCTGTTTCAGCCCGAGCCCAAGAGGCAGATATGGGAAGAGGTGGCAGCCTTCCCGCAAAGCCAACATGAGGAGTGTGAAACCGAATGCCAATCATCAACTATAAGCCGACGACCCCGGCACGGCGGAATATGTCCGTTACCGATTATTCCTCCCTGTCCAAGGTGGCGCCGGAGAAGAGCCTGCTGGCTCCCATGAAGCATAAATCCGGCCGCAACAGCTACGGCCGCATCACCGTCCGCCACAGAGGCGGCGGAAACCGCACCAAGTACCGCATCATCGACTTCAAGCGTCAGAAGCACGGCATGGAAGCTACCGTCCTCACCATTGAGTACGATCCCAACCGTTCCGCTTTCATCGCCCTGGTGCAGTATGAGGACGGCGAGAAGAGATACATCATCGCTCCCAACGGCCTGAAGGTCGGGGACAAGGTGGTCTCCGGCGCCGAAGCCGACATTAAGCCCGGCAACGCCCTGCCCCTGTCCGCCATCCCCACCGGTACCTTCATCCACAACGTGGAGCTGTATCCCGGCAAGGGCGCTCAGCTGGCAAGAGCCGCCGGCATCCTGGCCCAGCTCATGGCTAAGGAAAACGGCATGGCCCTTCTCCGCCTGCCCTCCGGCGAGCTGCGCAACGTGCCCGACAGCTGCATGGCCACCATCGGCCAGGTCAGCAACATCGACCACGAGAACGTGAAGATCGGTAAGGCCGGCCGCAAGCGCCACATGGGTTGGAGACCCACCGTTCGCGGTTCTGTTATGAACCCCAATGACCACCCCCACGGCGGTGGTGAGGGCAAGAGCCCCATCGGCCGTCCCGGCCCTGTTACCCCCTGGGGCAAGCCCGCCCTGGGTTACAAGACCCGCAAGCATCACAACCGCAGCGACAAGTTTATTGTCCGCCGCAGAAACGGCAAATAAGGCGTACAGAAAGGAGCTGTTGATTTTTTATGAGCAGAAGCATCAAAAAGGGTCCTTATGTACAGCCCGTGCTGCTGAAAAGGATTCAGGAAATGAACGCAGCCGGCGAGAAGAAGATCGTGAAGACCTGGAGCCGCGCCTCCGTAATCTTCCCGGACTTCGTCGGCCACACCATCGCCGTACACGATGGCCGCAAGCACGTTCCGGTATATGTCACTGAGGATATGGTTGGCCACAAGCTGGGCGAGTTCGCCCCCACCCGTACCTTTAGAGGGCACGCCGGTTCCAAGACCACGAAGTAAAGGCCGAAAGGAGTGTATAGCATGGAAGCAAGGGCCGTTTTGAGATACGCCCGCATTTCGCCCCGCAAGGTGCAGATCGTTCTGGATCTGATCCGGAACAAGCCCGCCGATATGGCGATGGCCATCCTGAAGCATACGCCCAAGGCCGCATGTGAGGACTTGGAGAAGCTGCTGAAGTCTGCTATGGCGAATGCTGAGAATAACCACAATATGGACGTTACGAAGCTGTATGTAGCCGAGTGCTCCGTTGCCCCGGGACCGATCCTGAAGCGCATCCGTCCGAGAGCGCAGGGTCGTGCATTCAGAATTCTGAAGAGAACCTCGCACATCACCCTGGTGCTGAAGGAAAAGGAATAAGCGGAAGAGGAGGTTATACTAATGGGTCAAAAAGTAAATCCCCACGGACTCCGTGTGGGCGTAATTAAAGACTGGGATTCCCGCTGGTTCGCCAGAAAGGACGTTTTCGGCGACACGCTGGTAGAGGACTACAACCTCCGCAAGATGCTGAAGAAGCAGCTTGCCGCCGCGGGTGTTCCGAAGATTGAAATCGAGCGCGACGCCTCTAAGGTTCGCATTCACATCCACTGCGCACGGCCCGGCATGGTCATTGGACCCAAGGGCAGCGAGATCGAGAAGATCCGCACCCAGTGCGAGGCTTTCCTGAAGAAGCCCGTCACCATCAACGTAGTGGAAGTCCGCCAGCCCGACCTGAACGCGCAGCTGGTGGCTGAGAATATTGCGCAGCAGCTGGAAAAGAGAGTTTCCTTCCGCCGCGCTATGAAGCTGTGCATCGGCCGCAGCATGAAGCTGGGCGCCAAGGGTATCAAGACCCAGGTTTCCGGCCGTCTGGGCGGCGCAGAAATCGCCCGCACCGAGCAGTACCACGACGGTACCATCCCGCTGCAGACCCTGCGCGCAGACATCGATTACGGCTTTGCCGAGGCTGCCACCACCTATGGCCGCATTGGCGTAAAGGTGTGGCTGTATCGCGGCGAAGTGCTGCATGACAACCGCAAGCCCCGCAAGGAAGGAGGCAAACAATAATGTTGCTGCCTAAGAGAGTGAAATACCGCAGAGTGCACCGCGGCCGCCTGACCGGCAAGGCCTATCGCGGCAATAAGGTGACTTACGGCGAGTTTGGCCTGCAGGCCCTGGAGCCCTCCTGGATCACTTCCAACCAGATCGAGGCTGCCCGTATTGCCATGACCCGTTACTGCAAGCGTTTTGGTAAGGTCTGGATCAAGATCTTCCCCGACAAGCCCATCACCGAGAAGCCCGCTGAAACCCGAATGGGTTCCGGTAAAGGTTCTCCCGAGTACTGGGTGGCCGTGGTAAAGCCCGGCCGCGTTATGTTTGAGATTGCAGACGTTCCGGAGGCAACCGCCCGCGAGGCACTGCGTCTGGCTGCCAACAAGCTGCCCATCAAGTGCAAGTTTGTGAAAAAGGAAACGGGGTGTGAAGAGTAATGAAGGCTGCAGAGATCAGAGAGATGAAGCAGGAAGAGCTGGAAGCAAAGCTGAAGGACCTCAAGGCCGAGCTTTTCAACCTGCGGTTCCAGCTTGCAATCAACCAGCTGGATAACCCCATGCGTATCAGCGCTGTGAAGAAGGACATCGCCCGGGTCAAGACCATTATCCGGGAGAACGAGCTGAAGAACAGCGTCAACGCGTAAGAAAGGGAGGGTTAAGCTGTGAGTGAGAGAAACATGAGAAAAACCAACGTGGGCCGCGTTGTCAGCGACAAGATGGACAAGACCATCGTCGTGGCCATCGAGGACAGCGTTCGTCACCCGCTTTACAAGAAGATCATCAAGCGCACCGTAAAGCTGAAGGCGCACGATGAGAACAACGAGTGCAGAGTCGGCGACCGCGTGCGCGTCATGGAGACCCGTCCCCTTTCCAAGGACAAGAGATGGCGCCTGGTGGAGATCATCGAGAAGGCGAAATAATGAGCCTTTGGCACTCAGATAAGAAAATGGCTTTTTTGGCAAAGGGTCCTGTCAGAAGGAAACCCCAGCCAATGTAAAGGAGGAACGAACTGTGATTCAGCAGCAGACTTACCTCAAGGTAGCCGACAACACCGGCGCAAAGGAGCTTATGTGCATCCGCGTCCTGGGCGGCACCGGCCGGAGGTATGCCAATATTGGCGACGTCGTGGTAGCTTCCGTTAAAAAAGCAGCACCCGGCGGCGTTGTTAAAAAGGGCGACGTTGTGAAGGCGGTAATCGTGCGTTCCGCTTCCGGCGTTCGCCGCGAGGACGGCACCTACATCCGCTTTGATGAAAATGCCGCCGTCATCATCCGTGACGACAAAAACCCCAGGGGCACCCGTATCTTTGGGCCTGTTGCCAGAGAGCTGCGCGACAAGGATTACCTGAAGATTCTGAGCCTGGCCCCGGAAGTGCTGTAATGGAGGTGCTCACGAATGAATAAACTTCATGTCAAAACCGGTGACACCGTGGTCATCCTGAGCGGCAAGAGCCGCGGCAGCAAGGGCAAGGTGCTGGAAGTCAGCCCCAAAGAGGGCAAAGTGATCGTAGAGGGCTGCAACATGGTGACCAAGCATGTGAAGCCCCGCAGAATGGGCGAGCAGGGCGGCATCGTCAAGGCCGAAGGCGCTCTGTATGCCTGCAAGGTGCAGGTCGTCTGCCCCCACTGCAACAAGCCGACCCGCGTAGGCCACAAGCTCTATGAGGACGGCACCAAGGGCCGCGTCTGCAAGAAGTGCGGCGAGTCGCTGTAAGGGAGGAAAGACGAATGGCAAGATTGAAGGAATTCTACAAGCAGGAGGTCGCTCCCGCCCTGATGAAGAAATTCGGCTACCAGAGCGTAATGCAGATCCCCAAGCTTGACAAGATTGTGATCAATGTGGGCGCCGGCGAGGCCAAGGACAACGCCAAGGTTATCGACAGCATCAGCGCCGACCTGGCCGCCATCACCGGCCAGAAGCCCATGGTCTGCAAGGCCAAGAAGTCTGTGGCAAACTTCAAGCTCCGCGCCGGCATGAACATCGGCGTGAAGGTAACCCTGCGCGGCGACCGGATGTATGAGTTTATGGACAGACTGTTCAACGTTGCGCTTCCCCGTGTGCGTGACTTCCGCGGCATCAACCCCAACTCTTTCGACGGCCGCGGCAACTACAACATGGGCATCAAGGAGCAGCTGATCTTCCCCGAGATCGAGTATGACAAGATCGACAAGGTCCGCGGAATGGACATCTGCTTTGTGACCACTGCTAACACCGACGAGGAGTCCCGGGAGCTGCTGACGCTCATGGGCGCCCCGTTTGCGAAATAAGGAGGGATTATTGTGGCCAAGACTTCTATGAAACTGAAGCAGCAGCGGGAAGCCAAGTTCTCTTCCCGTAAGTACAACCGCTGCAAGATCTGCGGACGGCCCCATGCCTACCTTCGCAAGTTCGGTATCTGCCGTATTTGCTTCCGTGAGCTGGCCTACAAGGGCGAGATTCCCGGCGTGAAAAAGGCAAGCTGGTAACACAACAGCCGAAGAGAAGGAGGTAACACCATGCAGATCACTGATACCATCGCGGACCTGCTGACCAGAATCCGCAACGCGGCTTCTGCTAAGCACGACACCGTTGAGATCCCCGCGTCCAACATGAAGAAGGCTATCTGCCAGATCCTCGTGGACGAGGGCTATATCAAGAGCTTCAGCGTGACTGAAGACGGCAAGCAGGGCATGATCAAGGTCGTACTGAAGTACGGCGAAGGCAAGACCCCCGTCATCAAGGGGCTGCGCCGTGTTTCCAAGCCCGGCCTGCGCATTTATTCCAACGTAGAAGACCTGCCCAAGGTCATGAAGGGCCTGGGCATCGCCATCATCTCCACTTCCAAGGGCGTCATGACCGACCGTCAGGCCCGCAAGGAAAACGTGGGCGGCGAAGTGCTGGCGTTTATTTGGTAAGATAAGGGGTGCAACTATGTCGCGAATTGGAAGAAAACCCATAAATATTCCCGCTGGCGTTGAAGTAAAGGTCAACGGCAGTGAAGTGACGGTCAAGGGCCCCAAGGGCACCCTGACCCAGACTTTCCACCCGAACATGAACATTGCGGTGGAAAACAACGAAGTAATCGTAACCCGGCCCAACGACGAGAAGGAGAACCGCTCCCTCCACGGCCTGACCCGGACCCTGATCCACAACATGATCCTGGGCGTTACCGAAGGCTTCAAGAAGGAGCTGGAAGTCAACGGCGTGGGCTATCGTGTGCAGAAGCAGGGCAAGAACCTGGTCATGAACCTGGGCTATTCCCATCAGGTCATCATGAGCGAGAAGGACGGCATCACCATTGAAGTGCCCAATCCCAACTCCATCGTGATTCTGGGGCCCGATAAGCAGAAGGTTGGCCAGTTTGCCGCGGAAGTCCGCGAGAAGCGTCCGCCGGAGCCGTATAAGGGCAAGGGCATTAAGTACGCCGGCGAAGTAATCCGCCGCAAGGAAGGCAAGGCCGGTAAGGGCTCTAAGAAGTAAGGAGTGAATGACAAATGGTGAATAAGGCTGACAGCAACAAGGCCAGACTGAACCGCCACAAGAGAGTGCGCGGCAAGATTTCGGGCACCGCTTCCCGCCCCCGCCTGAACGTGTTCCGCTCCAGCAGCAACATCTATGCCCAGATCATCGACGATGTGAAGGGCGTTACCCTGTGCGCTGCGTCCACTTTGGATAAGGAGTTTACCGGTAACGGCGGAAACAAGGAAGCCGCACGCAAGGTCGGCGAGATGATCGCAAAGCGTGCCGCAGAAAAAGGAATCACCGAGGTCGTTTTTGACCGCGGCGGCTATATTTTCCACGGCCGCGTCAAAGAGCTGGCCGAAGGCGCCCGCGAGGGCGGCCTCAAGTTCTGATAAGGAGGAATACTTTTGGCTAGAATTGACGCTTCCACCATGGAATTGAAAGAGCGCGTGGTTGCCATCAACCGCGTATCTAAGACCGTAAAGGGCGGCCGTATCTTCAAGTTCGCCGCGCTGGTCGTCGTTGGCGACGGCAACGGCATTGTCGGCTTCGGCATCGGCAAGGCCGGCGAAGTTCCGGACGCCATCCGCAAGGGCATTGAGGATGCCAAGAAGAACCTGATGAAGGTTTCCCTGCGGGGAAGCACCATCCCCCACGAGGTGCTGGGCGCTTTCGGCGCAGGCCGCGTCCTGCTCAAGCCCGCTGCTCCCGGTACCGGTGTTATCGCCGGCGGCCCGGTGCGTGCTGTGGTTGAGAGCGTGGGCATTAAGGACATCCGTACCAAGGCCCTGCGTTCCAACAATCCGTGCAACGTCGTCCGCGCCACGCTGGCCGGCCTTGCTCAGCTGCGCACCGCCGAGGAAGTTGCGGCTGTCCGCGGCAAGTCCGTGAAAGACATTCTGTAAGGGAGGTTCGCAGTATGGAACAGATCAATGTAAAGCTGGTCAAGAGCCTGATCGGCTGCAAGAAGGACCAGATTGCAACCGCCCACTCCTTGGGCCTGAAGAAGATCGGCGACTGCTCCGTGCAGCCCGACAACGCCCAGACCCAGGGCAAGGTGGCAAAGATCATCCACCTCGTCGAAGTGAGCAAGTGATCGGCAGAACGAACAAGGAGGTGCGAGTATTATGAAGTTGCATGAACTGACTGCGGTGCCCGGCTCTACCAAAGAGGCCAAGCGCATCGGCAGAGGCCATGGCTCCGGCCAGGGCAAGACCGCAGGCAAAGGACATAAGGGCCAGAAGGCCCGTGCCGGCCGCGGTTTCCGTGCTGGTTTTGAAGGCGGCCAGATGCCCCTGCAGAGAAGAATCCCCAAGAGAGGATTCAACAACATCTTCGCCAAGAAGATTGTTTCCATCAATGTCGGCGCCCTGGAGTGCTTCGAGAACGGCGCTGTTGTTGATACCCAGGCGCTCATCGACGCAGGTCTGGTAAAGACCGTCTGCGACGGTGTGAAGATCCTGTCCAATGGTAAGCTGAGCAAAAGCCTGACCGTGAAGGTGAACGCTTTCTCTGCTGCTGCGAAAGAGAAGATCGAAGCTGCAGGCGGGAAAGCGGAGGTGATCTGAGTTGTTCAACACCATTAAGAACGCTTGGAAAATCCCCGACCTTCGCAAGAAGATCCTCTTTACCCTGTTTATCATTATTGTGTTCCGGTTCGGCTCCATTGTGCCTGTGCCGTTCCTGGATATGAGCGCGCTGAACGAGCTGATGAGCTATGTAGACAGCACCAACAACGCGCTGAGCATGGTGAACATGATGACCGGCGGCGCCTTCGCCCAGGCCACCCTGTTTGCCATGGGCATTACCCCGTATATTAACTCCTCCATTATCATGCAGCTCCTGACAGTGGCCATCCCGCCCCTGGAGCGCATGGCAAGAGAGGGAGAAGAGGGCAGAAAGCGCATTGGCGCCATCACCCGTTATGTAACGGTAGTCCTGGGCCTGATTCAGGGCGCCGCGTACTTCTTCTATCTGCGCAACAACAACATCACCCTGTACAACGACGGCGCAGCCCAGGTGTTTGCCGCTATCGTGATTATCCTGGCCTTTACGGCTGGTACCGCATTGATGATGTGGCTGGGCGAGCAGATCAACCAGAAGGGGATCGGCAACGGTATCTCCATCCTGCTGTTTGCAGGTATTCTGGCCCGTCTGCCCAGCACCGCGCAGCAGCTTTGGAGCTACATTGAAATGGCCAACTCCGCCCCGGAGACCTATGGCAAGTACTATGCCCTGGCTCCCCTGTGGATTGTGCTGTTCCTGGCCATTATCTGGGTCATCATCTTCATGAACGACGCTGAGCGCCGTATCCCCATCCAGTACGCAAAGCGCGTGGTTGGCCGGAAAATGTACGGCGGGCAGTCCACCCACATGCCCATCAAGGTGGGGATGAGCGGCGTGATGCCCATTATCTTCGCCAGCTCCATCCTCTCCATCCCCAGCACCATCCAGCTCTTTATGGGCAGCAATGTGGCAGAAGGCTTCTGGGCTGCGTTCTTTGATGCTTTCTCCCCTACCGGCTGGCTCTATTGCATCCTGTACTTTATCCTGATCCTGGCATTTGCGTATTTCTACATGACCATCCAGTACAACCCCATTGAGATGGCCAACAATCTGCGCCAGAACAACGGGACCATCCCGGGCGTGCGCCCCGGCCGGCCCACTTCTGACTACATCAGCAAGATTTTGGCAAAGGTCACCATGATCGGCGCCCTGTTCCTGGCGTTTATCGCAATTATCCCCATCATTTACGGCAACATTTCAGAGCTGGGACGCCTGTCCATGGGCGGTACTTCCGTTATCATTATGGTGGGCGTTGCTCTTGACACAGTGAAGCAGATGGAATCCCAGATGATGATGCGTCATTATAAGGGCTTCCTGGATTAATAAACTGGAAGGAGCAAAAGGATTATGAAGCTGATTCTTCTTGGCGCCCCCGGCGCCGGCAAAGGCACACAGGCAGAGGTTATCTGCGAAAAACTCTCCATTCCCGCCATTTCGACGGGAAACATTATCCGCGAAGCGCTGAAAAGCGGCACGGAGATGGGCAAGCGGGCCAAGTCCTATATGGACGAGGGCAAGCTGGTCCCCGATGAGGTCGTCATCGGCATCATCAAGGACCGCCTGGCTCAGGATGACTGCAAAAACGGTTTCATCCTGGACGGCTTCCCCCGCACCATCCCTCAGGCCGAGGCGCTGGACGCCATGGGCGTGGTCATCGACCGGGTCATCGACATTGAGGTCCCGGACGACAAGATCGTCACCCGGATGTCCGGCCGCCGTGTCTGCGAAAAGTGCGGCGCCAGCTACCACCTGCTCTATAAGAAGCCTGAGGTGGAAGGCGTCTGCGGCAAGTGCGGAGGCACCCTTGTTCAGCGCAAGGACGACCACCCCGATACCGTCAAGGAGCGTCTGCGCGTGTATCACGAGCAGACCGAACCCCTCAAGGCCTACTACGAGAAGCAGGGCAAGCTGAAGATCGTAGAGGGACAGGAAGAAGTGGCTGACACCACCAAGCTGACCCTGGCCGCCATTGAGGCTTAATTGAGGCGGAGCATGATTGTATTGAAGACCAGCCGGGAACTCGCGATTATGCGGGAAGCCGGACGGATTTCAGCAATGGCGCTGAAGGTCGCGGGAGAGGCGGTCGAGCCCGGGGTTTCCACCTGGGAAATCGACCGCGTCGCCCGGAAGTATATCGAGTCGCAGGGAGCCGTCCCCAGTTTTCTGGGATATGGCGGCTTCCCCGCCAGCGCCTGTATATCGGTGAACAATGTGGTCATCCACGGCATACCGTCCAAGCGCCAGATCGTGAAGGCTGGCGACATCGTAAGCATCGATATTGGAGCCATGTTTGAAGGTTTCAACGGCGACAACGCCTACACCTTCCCCTGCGGGGACATTGCCCCCCAGGCCCAGCGGCTTTTGGACGCCACCCGGGAAAGCCTGTATGAGGGAATCAAACAGGCCAAGGCCGGGAACCGTCTGGGAGACATCGGCAGTACGGTGCAGCGGTATGTCGAAGCGCGCGGTTACTCGGTGGTACGGGATTTTGTCGGCCACGGAGTAGGCGCGAAGCTCCACGAAGACCCCAGCGTCCCCAACTACGGCACACCGGGAAGAGGTGTGCGCCTGCTGCCGGGCATGACCATTGCCATCGAGCCCATGGTAAACCAGGGCGGCTATGAGGTCCAGGTCCAAAAGGACGGCTGGACTACGGTCACCCGGGACGGCAAGCTTTCGGCGCACTTTGAGCATACCGTCGCCATTACTCCCGACGGGCCGGTCATTTTGACAAAGCCCGAATAAGGAGGGGCTTATGACAGAGTATGTAAGAGGTTTGGTAGTGCGCTCCCGGGCGGGCCACGACAAAGGCGATTTCCTGGCGGTTCTCCAGGTGGAGGACGGCTGGGCGCTGGTGGGGGACGGCAAGGGCCGCCCTCTGGAAAAGCCCAAACGGAAGAAGCAGATGCATCTGGCCCCAACAGGAGTAATCCTTTCGGAGGAACAGATGGAAACCAACCGCAAACTGCGAAACGCCCTTCGCCCCTTTTGGGAAAAGGGCTAAAGCTACCAGGAGGTTCAGTCATGTCAAAGCAGGATGTTATCGAATTGGAGGGCGTTGTAAAAGAGGCTCTTCCCAATGCAATGTTCCAGGTGGAACTGCCCAACGGCCACACCATTCTGGCCCACATTTCCGGCAAGCTGCGCATGAATTTCATCCGCATCCTTCCCGGGGATAAGGTTACGGTGGAGATGTCTCCCTATGACCTGACCAGAGGCCGCATCACCTGGCGTACCAAATAAAAGTAACCAAGACTCAACCAAACTTACGATAGAATCACTTTTTCGAGCACCGGGTCCCGTATCCCGGGGCCACGCAAAGAAAGGAAGGCATTAGTATGAAAGTCAGACCTTCTGTGAAGAAGATGTGCGAAAAGTGCAAGATCATCAAGCGTCACGGCAAGATCATGGTGATCTGCGAGAACCCCAAGCACAAGCAGCGCCAGGGCTGATTGGCGCAAACCGAAACTACATGGAGGTGCTATCCAAATGGCGCGTATTTCAGGTATCGACCTGCCCAGAGACAAGCGTATCGAAATCGCTTTGACCTATATTTACGGCATCGGCCGCAAGACCGCAACCGACATCTGCAAGGCTACCGGCGTTGACCCGGACATCCGGGTGAGAGACCTCTCCGAGGACGACGCAGCCAAGCTGAGAGAGTATATCGACCACAACTGCCACGTGGAAGGCGACCTGCGCCGGGATGTGGCCTTTGACATCAAGCGGCTCATCGAAATCGGCTGCTATCGCGGCATCCGTCACCGCAAGGGCCTGCCTGTGAGAGGCCAGCGCAGCAAGACCAATGCCCGCACCCGCAAAGGCCCCAGAAAGACCATGGCCAACAAGAAGAAATAAGACAGGGAGGGATTAAACGATGGCAGCACAAAAGGGTAAGAAAGTTACCGCAGTCCGCAGACGCCGCGAGCGCAAGAACATCGACCGCGGCGCTGCACACATCCAGTCCACTTTTAACAACACCATAGTTACCATTACCGATATGCAGGGCAACGCTGTTTCCTGGGCCAGCTCCGGTGAGCTGGGCTTCAGAGGCAGCCGGAAGTCCACCCCCTTCGCAGCCCAGACCGCAGCCGAGACTGCGGCCAAGATTGCGATGGAGCACGGCATGAAGACTGTCGAGGTCTATGTAAAGGGCCCCGGCGCCGGCCGTGAAGCCGCGATCCGCGCACTGCAGGGAGCCGGCCTGGAGGTCAGCATGATCAAAGACGTGACCCCCATCCCTCACAACGGTTGCCGCCCCCCCAAGAGAAGACGCGTATAATTACAACATCGAGTATTAGGAGGTGCCACGTACACTATGGCAAGATATACAGAAGCTGTATGCAAGCTGTGCCGCCGGGAAGGCCAGAAGCTGTTCCTGAAGGGCCAGAGATGCTACACGGATAAGTGCGCGATCAACCGCAGAGCCTATGCTCCCGGCCAGCACGGCCAGGGCCGCAAGAAGACCTCTGAGTACGGTATGCAGCTGCGCGCCAAGCAGGTTGCCCGCCGCTACTACGGCGTGCTGGAAGGCCAGTTCCGCGGCTATTATGAGATGGCCACCAAGCGGGAAGGCAAGACCGGCGACGCTCTGCTGGCAATCCTGGAGAGCCGTCTGGACAACGTTGTTTACCGTCTGGGCTGGGCATCTTCCCGTGCGGAAGCCCGCCAGCTGGTGGTCCACGGCCATTTCAACGTCAACGGCAAGCGCGTTGACATTCCTTCCTACCTGACCCGGGTAGGCGAAGTGATCTCCATCCGGGAGAACAGCCGCCAGAGCGCCAAGATCAAGGCAGTGGTGGAGGAGAACGCAGGGCGTCCCTGCCCCAAGTGGCTGGAAGTGAACCGTGAGAACCTGGAAGGCAAGGTAGTTGCCGTTCCTGCTCGTGAGGATATCGACCTTGAAGTGGATGAAACTCTCATCGTTGAGTTGTACTCCAAGTAATCCCATCTGTACAGTAGTATGCTGGCTGATGGAACGGCAGGCCGGGGGTCCCCGGTTTGCCATCGAGTGAAGGAGGTTCGCGAATGATCGAGATTGAAAAGCCCAGAATCGAAACCGCAGAGTTATCGAACAACGGGACCTATGGGCGTTTTGTGGTGGAGCCTTTGGAAAGAGGCTTCGGCACAACCCTGGGCAACAGCCTGCGCCGTGTGCTGCTCTCCAGCCTGCCGGGCACAGCCGTAAAATCCGTAAAAATCGACGGCGTTGTGCATGAGTTTTCCACCATTCCCGGTGTGAAAGAGGATGTCACCGAGATCGTGCTCAATATCAAGGGATTGACCGCCAAGCTGCACTGCGACGGCCCGAAGACGGTGGAGATCAACGCCGAGGGTCCCTGTGAGGTTACGGCAGACTCTATCAAGTGCGACAGCGAGGTCGAGATCCTGAATCCTGAAATGCACATTGCCACCCTGGGCGAGGGCGCCAAGTTAGTGATGGAGCTGACCCTGGACAAGGGCCGCGGCTACGTCAGCGGCGAGCGGAACAAGCAGAACATGCCCGCCGGCGTCATCGGCGAGCTGCCCGTTGATTCCATTTACACCCCGGTCCTCAAGGTGAACTTCAGCGTGGAGAGCACCCGTGTGGGCCAGAGCATTGACTATGACAAGCTCATCCTGGAGGTGTGGACCAATGGCGTTATCAGCGCCCAGGAGGCCGTATCCCTGGCCGCAAAGGTCCTGACAGAGCACCTGATCCTCTTTGTGGATTTGTCCGACAAGGGCAGCAGCACGGAGATCATGGTGGAGAAGG
>ERZ1643246.2820-NODE-2820-length-15788-cov-26.370432_pt1 | contig 15788 bp, 15 predicted proteins | sample MGYA00579265_ERZ1643246 | MGnify/ENA primary metagenome ERZ1643246 (study PRJEB29033, sample SAMEA4952261) | chicken gut metagenome | biome: Broiler Chicken; feature: Gastrointestinal Tract; material: Caecum | place: Ireland | collected 2018 | study: Broiler... | reverse complement strand
ACACTTCCAAAATTTCAAAACTGTTTTATAAAAACAATTTATAAATTTTCCTTGCTGGTGATAACCCCAGACCCCTATTCAGTTGTTTTCACAACAAAAAAATTTTTTAATTTTAAATAGATGATATAATTATAATAATGAAATTAAAAAAGTTAAAGCAAAGTTTTATGAAATTAATCAAAATTAAAGAGAAACCTTATAAGGTTTCTCTTTTTTTAGATTCCCAAAAGTGAAAAAAGTTGAAACTTATTTCATTTTTGTTTGCTATATAATATAATAGTATTTATATAGTGCCAAAATTTAGTGAAAAAAGGAGTTTATATTTATGGTATATGGATATGCAAGAGTTTCAACTTATAAACAAAGTTTAAGTAATTCTTTAGAAGAACAAAAAGAAATTTTAAAAAAATTAGGTGCAGAAAAAATAATTGAAGAAGTTTATACTGGTTCAACAAGTAAAAGACCCCAATTAGATTTATTATTACAAGAAATAAAACAGGGTGATACTTTAATAATTACAAAACTAGATAGGATAGCCAGAAGTATAATAGATGGTAAAAATATAATAGAAACATTAATAAATAAAAATGTTAAAGTTATTATTAGTAATTTGGGAGGGACTTTAGATAATAGTCCTGTTGGTAAATTATTATTAAATGTTTTATTTGCATTTGCAGAATTTGAAAGAGATTTAATAATAGAACGTACACAAGCAGGTAAATCTATTGCTAGAACTAAAAATGGATATAGAGAAGGTAGACCCCCAAAACATACAAAAGAACAATATGACCACGCATTTGAATTATTAAAAACACATACATATAAAGAAGTTGAGAAAATGACAAAAATTAAAATAAGAACTTTACATAATGAAAGAGCCAAAAGACAAGCTAAAGGATTATTATAAAAATTTTTAATATATACTTATTAAATAACTTTAGACAGGAATAGTGTTATTACTAACCACATTAAAACAGCTTAAAACCAAAGGTTTCAACAATATTATTTTTTTATTTTTATAATATAATTATATTATTTTTAGAATTTTACTATATAACATATATAAAAATATATATAAATACAGAATTTTGTATGTAATAGTAATTACATTAAAAAAAGATATTAATAATAAACTGTAATTAAAAAATATTTTTAATGTATTGTAAAAAGCGTTTATAGCCTACTATAAGCGTTTTTATTGTTTATAAATAATAATATTAGCAAACTATGTTAAGAACGTTATAAGGGCATTTAAAAACAATTTAAAGGCATAATATAACATTTATTATACTATGCCTTAACTTTAATATATTTTATTATGTAATTTAAAAGACATTAAAAGATTTTTATTTAATAATATTTATTATATACTATAATAATATGATATTAATAAAGTAATTTTAAATTTTTTATTATCTTTATAAATATCATATACAATACTTTTTTTAATATGGTAATCCTTTATGTAATCCTTTGTTATCAAAATAATAATTTTCATTTTCTATATCTTCAAAAATTATTAAAACATATAAATTGTAACTATAAATTGAATTTTTAGAATTTTCTTTAATAAATTGAATTTTTACATCATCTTCAAGAATTTTTAAATGTAAATTTTCAATAAAATTTTTATTTTTTATTAACAACTCTAATTCATCTTTATTTTTTTCATATATTTTCTTTCTTTTTTCTATATTCTCTTTTTTTCTATTTTTTTCAATAGCTGTATTTATATAATTTTCATCTAATTTTATTAAATTTTCAAACTCTGCAATTTTTATTGAAAAACTATTTCTAAACCTTAACCAATAATTGAAAAGCTCATCTAATGCTTGTTTTTTTCTTTCTTTTAATATATCTATAATACAATTATTATTTAACATATATTCTTTTTCATTATCTGGACATACCTCTTCATTTTCATTTTTTAGGGTCATATAAATATTAAGAGTATTTTTTAATATTGGGTAGTTAGAATAGTTTTGTAAAATAAATTTACTTAATAAATTAATTGCATCTTCAATATTTTCGCCTTTATTAATTGTAATTTTCATAATAATAGACTCCTTTAGTTTATTATTTTAATTATAATCATTATAACATTTATTATAGTTTAATAAAAATTGTTTTTTGTTAAACTATTTAAAATGCCATGTTTATAACTTTATTTTCTAAAATAGCTTTTCTTTCTTTCCAATCTGGCATCATAATGGTTAGAAAATTATAAAAATTTTTTGAGTGGTTAGGGTGTATAAAATGACAAAATTCGTGTAATATTACATATTCAATACAATTTTTAGGTGCTTGTATTAGTAAAGTATTTAAGTTAATTTTATTTTTACTAGGTATACAAGACCCCCATCTTTTTTTCATACTTCTAACTTCAATTGTAGGCATATTAATATTATATTTTCTAAATTTTAAATATAGTTGTTTAGTTATATCTAAAAATGTATTATAAGCTATATTTTTAATGTAATTATCAACTATTTTTTTCTTTTTGTTAAAATCTAAAGCATTTTTAGTATAAATATATAAAAAAATTGTATCATTAAAAATTTTTTCTTCAGTGCTTTCAATTACTTTTAATCTTATATTTTTACCTAAAATATAAAAAGTTTCACCACTAATATATTGTTTATCATTATTTTTATATATATTTAATTGATTAAATTTATTTAAAGTATTTAAAATAAATTTACCTTGTTTTAAAATAAAATCATCAATAAAAGTAAATGGTACATTTTCATTAGCAGAAACAAAAATTTTGCCATCATCTTTTATTCTAAGATTAACATTTTTTACTTTTTTTATTTCTAAAGTATATTTTATTTGTTTATCATTATATATTATTGTTCTATCATAGTACATTAGTATCTCCTTATAGCAATTAATTTAACTTTTTCAATAATTTCAAAAATAATAAAACTATCTATTCTAATGTTATATTCATTTTCATAATCAAAAAATAAATCATCTATTTGCCCTTCAATTTTTTTATGTATATCAATGTTTTCTTTCCAATCTACTTGTATATTTTGTTTAAATATATCAGCTATATGTATTGAAATATCTGTAATAAAATCTTGTGTAAAAAGCTCTTTACCTTGTATATCATTTGAAATATTATCTAATACCATACATATACCACCATAAAAAGCCTGTGCATTATAATTATTTTTTATTTTATCTGGATATACAATACTGCTTTTATTGTTTTCAAAATCTTCTAGTATAGAACGTATTTTACTTAAATAAGTTTTATCATCTATTAATTTATTTTTAAATTCATCTAAAGTTTCTTTAATTTTTTTAGAAAAACTTTCATAGTAAGATGGATTTTCATCATATTTTTGTTTTATAACTTTAGTTAACTTACTTGTTATAGCATCAGCTTTAGAACAATTTGAAGAAAGACTTTCAATTTCTTTTTCTATATCTTCTTTATTTAAAATATTTATAGGTTGTGTTATTTTTTGTAATCCAGAAACATATAAATGAGTATCTAAAAGATTTTGCATAATAGGTTCATATTCTGCATTATCTATTGCATCACAATATCTAATTTTAACACTACGGCGTATTTTAGAATAAAAAACAAAATTATTTTTATATTGGTTTATTTCCTCTTTATCTAAACTAAAATATAATTCTTCAGAGTTTAGAATAATATTAAGATATTTACCTAAATTACAAAGTAAATTGTAAAACTTTTCTCTTTTTTCTTCATCAGCTAAAGAAATTTCTATTTCTTCAATATCTTCTTTATTTTTTAAATTTTCAAATAAACTTTCTAATGAATTATTATAATCTCTAAGTTTATTAATAATATCAATTATATCAGTAATAGTATTTTTTAAGTCATTACCTTCAAAATTTTCAAGTCCTGCACCACTATAAATTTGCATTGCATCATCTAATTTTTTTATAAGGTGTCTATAATCTACAATTAATCCATAATCTTTACCATCTCTTAGTCTATTAGTCCTTGCTATTGCTTGTAATAGGCCGTGTTCTTTTAATTCCTTATCAATATATAATACTTGACAAATAGGTGCATCAAAGCCTGTTAAAAGCTTATTACAAACTATTAAAATATCTATATCACCATTACAAAATTTATTTTTTATGGTTTCTTCATAGTTATCCTCATTACCATATAGTTTCATCATTTTATTCCAAAAATTTAATATTTGGTTGTCAGAAGCTTCATCTATATTTTCTTCACCTTCTCTCATATCTGGTTTAGATATAATAACAGCACAATTTAAATCACCCATTTTTTCAAAAGCATCTAAATACCTAATAGCATCTTTTTTACAACTTGTAGCTAACATAGCTTTAAAGCCTGTTTCTTTAATAGTATTACTAAAATGATTATTTATATCAAGAGCAATAATATTAATTCTAGCACTAGATGAATTTAATTTTTGTAACCTACTCCATTTATTTTTTAAATCTTTCTTTTGTTTTTCTGTACATCTTTTACTACGTTCTTCAAACCATAAATCAATATTTTTTTCGTCAACATCTTGTAAAACTGTTCTACCCTCATAAATAAGTGGTACTATTGCATTATCATCAACACCATCTTTAATAGTATATTTATGAATAAGCTTACCAAAACGATTAGAAGTTTTTTGCTTTTTTAAAAGTGGTGTACCAGTAAATCCAATATAACAAGCATTAGGGAATACTGTACGCATTTTAGTAGATAATCCACCATAATTAGAACGGTGGCTCTCATCTATGAGAATAAAAATATTTTTGCAATCTATTTTTACATTTGATTTTTCTACTGTATCAAACTTATTTATAATGGTTGTAATAATATCGGCTCTATTTTTTTCTATAAGTTCAATTAAATTTTTACTTGTTGTAGCATTAGCAGGTTTTAAGCCTGTATGAGCAAAAGTAGTTGAAATTTGTCTGTCTAAGTCTTTTCTGTCTGTAACAATTATAACTCTAGGTTTTATACTAGTCATTTCCATAAGAATATATTTTGTAAGCATAACCATAGTAAGACTTTTTCCACTACCTTGAGTATGCCAAATAAAACCACCTTCATAGATATTGTTATTTTTACTTTTATTAATATTTTTAATAACTTCATTTATTGCGAAAAATTGTTGATAGCGACATATTTTTTTAATATTAGCATCATATAATACAAAATACTTAATAATATTTTTAACTCTTTCTTTAGAAAAAAGGGCAATAATATTTTTATCTTGTGTTGTTGGTTCTCTGTCTTTAATATAATTTTCTAGATTTGTATTTAAAAAATTATTTTCTTGTTCTTTCCAAACGCTCCAAAATTTTTTAGGTGTACCACAAGTTGCATATTTAACATTATTTTTATTTGTGGCCATTAATATTTGAGTAAATTTAAAAAGTTGTGGTATATATTCGTTCTTTTGGTTTCTTATAGTTTGTTCAATACCCTGTTCAACAGATACATAAGGAGCTTTACATTCTATAACACCAAAAGGAATACCATTTATAAAAAGTACAATATCAGGTCTTGCAGTTTTATATTTATTTTTTGGTTCTATTTCAAAATCTTCTTTTTTATTAATAATATTATTTTCATTTTGTATTTCAACAGAAAATTCTTCTGTTATATGAAAAATATTATTTTCAAAATTATCCCAATCAATATATTTTAAATTAAAACTAAGATTTTTACCATCTCCAATATTTTCAAGATAACTTTTGCCATATAATAAATAGTCATAAATCTTTTCACTTGTACGAACTAACCCCTCAATTAAAGGTACATCTAAATCATTTATAGCTTTTTCAATATTGTTTAAAGAAAACTTATTTTCCTTATTTGCAAAAGTATAACTATTTATTTTAATTAATTGTTGTCTTAAAATATCTTTTAAAATAACATTGTATTTACTACCACGCTCTTTTAAACATTGCTCTGGTGATATATATATATAACCCATTTTTTTTAGTAAATCTATTGCAGGTTGTTGACTTACTATTTTTTCATTATATAATTTTTTATCCATATAGACACTCCTTTTTATATTAACTTTAGTTTAATATAATCATTTTCTCCATTATCTTTTATAAACCCTAATTCTTCTAGCTCTGTTAGTTCTTGAATAGCTATATTTAAGTCTAAATTGTATTTATTAGCATATTTACTAAGTGAAATATTATAGTATTTTGAATTATTTAAAAAATCTCTCTGTGATGGTGATAAACCTACACCAAAATTCAAATCATATCTTTTACTTACTGATTTTATAACAAGCTCTATAAATTCTCTAAATTTTGTAGGTGTTTCTCTATTTAAAGTTTTATAATAATAACTTAAATTTTTATAAATTTCTGTCGTTATAGAAATATTTTTATATTGTGTATTACCTGTTTTTAAAATAGCCATATGTGATAAAAATCTTGCTGTCCTGCCATTTCCATCAAAAAAAGGGTGTATTTTAACAAAATCCCAATGTACTTTACAATATACATCATATATATTATCATTTTCATCTATATCATTATAATAGATAAAAAAATCTTCAATTAATTTAGGTACTTCATTTGCTGGAGGTGCTTTATATATTACTTTTCCAGAGCTATTACAAACATATACAAAATCATTTCTTAAACAATTATCATTTATATTTATTATATCATTAGTATTAAAATTTATAATATTAAATATATCTTGTAATATTTCTAAATTTAATTTATATATACCATTACTATATTTATTGTATAGTTTTATCATATTGTAAGGCATTTGTTCTGATTTATTTTGAGGTTCTTTATTGGTGTTATATAATTTAACTGTTGAGGCTATTGTTTCATATGAGCCCTCTATTCTGCTTGTATAAACAGCTTCTCTCAATATTTCATTATTTAACAATAAAATCACTCCTTTTACAAATAAGGTGGGATAAACCCACCTTATAAAAAATTATTTTTCTTTTGTTATACCTTTAAATGCATTGCCATCTGCCTTACCGTCCATAAATCGACCTGTATTAGTATCTCTTTTTGTCCAAATTTCTGTTTTTGGGTTAAAAACTTGTGAACGTTCTTTTACTGCACCTTGACGATAACCTTTTCCAGTATTTTTTGCCATAAATATTCCCCCTTTCTTTTGTATTTATATAAAACCTTAATAGGTGTTATATCAAACTCTTACTATACCTGTTAAAAGTAATTGCATTAATGCTTTCTTTTTATCTTTTTCTTGCTCTAAATCTCTTTTTAAAAGCTCTATTTCTTCATCTGCTTTTGATAAAATTTCTGCTATTTTGTTTTGTTCTTCTAATGGTGGTAATAAAAATTGTAAGTTAGAAACTATAATTTTATTTAAATTATTTTGAGTACCACATTGACCTTGTAATTTAATTTTAGGTTTTAAATTAAGGAAATAGTAATATAAAAATTCATAATTAAGTTTATCATTACAAGTTATTCCTAATATAGCTTGGCTAGATGAACAAGGAACTTTACAAATACAAATTTCACCAATACAAGCATACATAGAAAATAAAATACTATTTATAGGATATATTTTGGCAGATGAATTTTCTAATCCTAATTTAGTTATAGTTTTTTCTGTATTATATAAAAATTTATTACAATTAGTTAAATCTTTAATAGATGCCCAATATATATTACCATTAAAATATTCTAAAATACTTGTTTTAGGTGTTCCTCCATTATTAATTTTTGTTAAATCTTTTAATCTAGCCTTTTCCCATTTATCATTAAAGCCTTTTAATCTTATTTTACCAGTAAGTAAATTTTGCATAAGGTATTTTTTTTGCTTTTCTTTTTCTTCAATTAGCTTTTGTTTTAGCTCTATAAGTTTATCTTGTGTTGTTAAAATATCAGCTATTTTTTGTTGTTCTTTTAAATTTTTTATATATGGTAATTTTAATTTTGAATATTCTTCTGCATTTATTCCAGGTTGTCCACTTCTTGTAGATATCATATTAACCCAATTCCAATATCTACTCATTTTACAATATTGACTTATAATATAAGAATTAGCTATTTTATTATTAATTGAAAACTTAATTAAAAATCCTGCAAAAACTAAATCACCATCATCTTTATTATAAAGATATGTTTTTCCAGTTGTTGCTCCTGTTCTAGCAAATAATAAATCATTTTCTTTTAAATAAAATTTATAACTTTCTTTATCATTTACACAAACTCTATTTTCTTTTGTATATTTACCAAAATCATCTATATCTGTTATTCTCAAATATAATGGTAAATTTTCATTATAATCACAACCAGGTGCATTTATTCCATATGTTCCTTTACCTATGCACAAATAGATTAAACTTTTAACATCCCAATCTTCAGGCACAATACCAACTTTAGTTTTTTTATAACCTTGTGGTACTTGTCCATTTTTTATAAGTTCAATTCTTTGTTTGATTTTTATATCCATTTATTCACTTCCTTATCATCTACCAATGTTACAAATTCTGTTACATTTGGTGTAAAATCTATTATTTCTATTTCAGAAATTTTAATTTGATTTTGTATGTAATCTTCTATATAATTCAAATCAAGAAACCAACACATTTTTTCACTTCCACAATTACCAAAAAACATAACATAATCTAAATTATTACATTTTTTTAATTCTTCTAAAAATTCATCACAATATAATAATATAATAGGTGTTATATTTATGTCATAATTTAATAAATCTTTCAAATAAAAATTTCCCAAAATACTTGTATCTTCAATCCAAAACATAGTTTTAACATTCATTGATTTTTTGATTATATTATTTTTTAATAAATTTTCTTTATAACTATCTATTTTTTCATAATGTGATTTAAAAACACCTAATACATTTTTAATATAATTTTTACTTGTTGAATTTACTTTTATTTTATCAGTATATATATATGTTTTACCACTTTTTAATTGTTGATTTACTAACTTATTTTCAAATTCTCTTTCTATACGAGCTTGTTCTTTTCTATTATGACTTCCTTTTTTATTTGTAAATGTACTATCAAATTCAAAATGTTCTATAATTAATACATTTTCATCTATTATAGAATAAGCATCTGGTTTTTCATATAGATTTAATACTCTTAAAAAGTTTTCTATATTCAATATACTACTTTTTTGATTTCCTTCAAATCGAATACTATTTTCTTCATCACTTAAAAATTTTTCTATTACTTTTTTCACTTCACACATTATAAACCTAACTCCATTAAATATTGTTTCATTTGTTGCTGTACTGTTTTTAATTCATTTTCTATATTTTCAATATTTTTTTGTACTTCTTCTATATCAATCATTTCTTCTTCTTCAAAAGTGTCTACATATCTAGGTATATTTAAGTTAAAATCATTTTCTTTTATTTCTTCAAAAGTAGCTTTATAACTATATTTGTCTATTGTTTCCCTATTTTCATAAGTAGTAACTATTTTTTCTATGTCTACATCTCTGAGTACATTTTGATTTTTACCCTTTTCAAAATTACCTTCACCACTAGCATCTATAAATAATACATCTTTATTTTCTCTGTTTTTCTTAAATATTAATATACAAGCTGGAATTGAAGTTCCATAAAATAAGTTAGCAGGTAAGCCTATTACTGCATCTAATAAATTTAACTCAATTATTTGTTGTCTTATCTTACCTTCACTAGCACCCCTAAATAACACGCCGTGAGGCAATATAACGCCCATACGTCCCTTAACATCTAAACTACTTAACATATGCAATATAAAAGCATAGTCCCCTTTAGATGAAGGTGGAACACCTAAACCAAATCTTTTAAATTGGTCTAAATCGGCAGTCATTTTTTGTTTTTTACTATCTATACTATTATCTAAAAAGCCCCTATCCCATTTATCTAAAGAAAAAGGTGGATTTGCTACTATAACTTGAAATTTCATTAATTCATCATTTTCTATATTTTGTGGATTTGTAAGTGTGTCTCCTTGCCAAATTTTAGCATTATCTACATTATGTAAAAACATATTCATTCTACATAATGCCCAAGTTTGATTATTGGCTTCCTGTGCATAAATTGCTACTTTATTTGTTTTAGCTTCTTTATATGCTTTTAATAATAAACCACCACTACCACAAGTAGGGTCATATATTCTTTCATTCTCTTGTGGTTTTACAAGTTTTGCTACTAACTCTGATACTTTACTTGCAGTATAAAATTCTCCGCCTTTTTTACCAGCATCAGAAGCAAACTGACCTATCATATATTCATAGGCATCTCCAATTATATCATTATTTTCTAACTGGCTTTGTCTTAAATCTAATTCATTAAAATCTTCTAATAAATTTCTAAGTATAGTATTTTTTTCTTTTTCTGCTCCAAAATCTATTTCACTATTAAAATCTATAGCCCTAAAAACATTTCTAAGTTTACCACTGTTATTTTCTTCTATACTTGATAGTGCTACATTTATTTTTTCACCTATTTTATCATTATTTCTATTATTATATAAATAGTCAAATGTAGCATCTTCTTTTAATATAAATCTTTCTCTTTGTATTGCTCTTTCTATCCTTGCTTTATCATCACCATATTTTTCTTTTAACTCTTCTATTTTCTCTTTATAAGTATCATTTAAGTACTTTACAAACAACATTGATAAAATATAATCTTTATATTTTGAGCTGTCTATTTTACCCCTAAAGCTATCACACGCTTTCCATAATACTCTTTCTATATCTGCTTTTTTTGTCATAATTAATTCCCTTTCTTTAATTTTCATTTATTTTTCTTATTATAGCATTATTAAGTTTTTGTTTTTCTTCTTGTAACCTACTAATTAATTCATTTTCTTTAATTGTTAATAAATATAAATTACCTATTATACGTTGTTTATCTATTGGTACTAAATTTAATAATAAATTACCATAAGTATTTGCAGTTATTGCATCTAATACATTACTTACAGAATTTTGAAAAATCTTATGTTTTATCCTTTCAGTATTTAAAAGCCAATATAAATATTGTGGCAAAACTTTTTCTTTATCACAAGTTAATTTTAAAAAGTTTGAAGATATAACTATATTTTCATCTTCTTTTGTTATTAATACTGCTGTATATGGTCTAGTTAATCTTACAATTATATCACCTTCTTTTGTTAAGTAATCTTCTTTTAGTTCTTCTTTAGTTCTAAATACATCTAAAGTTTCTTTACTTATAACTCCACCATATACAGATGTTAAATTAATAGATTTATATTCATAGTTAAAGTCTTCTTCTGATAACTTCCTAGATAATATTAAACCTGTTCTAATATTAACACAATCTTTTAATTTCATAAAATACCTCCTATTTTATTTGTAACGGCATTATTATAACATTTTATAGTTATTAAATAACCGTTTCATATTTTTATATTAATACATATTTTTCTATTTGTCAATAACTTCTTTAAAATAATTTTGTAACGTTTGCAAAATAACGCATCATATTTAATTTTTTTATTATTATATATATAATATATCAAAAAATTAAAAAATAAAAACCACTTGTATAAAGTGGCAAATTTTAGCTAAAACCTTAAAGCTAACTACTAAAATATTAATATAAAATTACACTGTTCTCAAACCTTTTTTAATGGTTATAATATATTATTATTATATACTTTAAATTCTATTCAGTTAATAAAAAATAAATTATATATTGATTTATAGTAAATTTTTTGTTATTATAAAAATAAGCCTAGTTATCTATTGGTGCTACCAACACCAACAGATTAACTCAAAGATACTGCAATATCTAAGAGCTAACGCAATAACGCAACTAAGCCTATATTAATTATAGTTTTATTTGTGTAAAAAATCAAGTGAAAAATAATTTGTATTTTTTGCTTTTTTAAGGGTATATTTTTTCTTTTGCGGGCTATTAGATTTTTACTTAATAGCTTTTTTTGTGTACCCTTTTCATTTTTATGACATTTTTTTATAATATTAAATTATAAACTAAAGAAAAAAGGAGTGAAGTAGAATGAAACTAAATAAGACAATTTTAAAAGCATATGCAACAAAAAAGGACAAAACAGAATTAGATAATATTATTTTAGTAACTGATAATGAACTTATGAGAAATAACCTTGTAACGACTGTATGCACTTTATATTTTGAAAATAATGATGATTTTATTAGTAGTTTAAAAGAGTTAATACAAAAAAATTCTAATAAATTGAAATATATGGTATTTTTACCAATAATGAAAAAAGCTAATAATGAAATTTTTGCATCACAATTCAACTCAACATTTTTAAATATTAAAATAGATGTTGATGCTTGGAAAGTAAGAAAAAGAAAGTCTGATAACTATTATTTACAAAATGAAAATGAACTTATAAAAAATATTACTGATTTTGCTATTGAAAGAGATTATTTTTTAACTGGTATTGAAGACCTTGATAATAAAGAACCTGTATCTATAAATTTAGATAATACTGTTATGTTAGTTAATGATTTAGGTATTAAAAAAAGCCTAGAAAACCTAGACTTCAAATGTGAGCTTTTAAACTTACACAACCACGAGAAGTATAAAAGCAAAAAAATCATACTAATTAATAACAATAGTAAAGCAATATTAGCAACATTACTAAAATATTGTTTTACTATAAAAGTTGTTAATATTAGTATAATGGATAAAGAAAGTATTGTCAAGCAAATTAATAATGCTAAAGAAATTTTACCAAAATGGGTAAGTATTAATAATAAAGGCAATTATAGGCTTAATCAAGATTTATTAGCTATTCAGTACATAAATAATAACAACTTAATACAAGTATTAAATATGGATAAATTAGACAGTTATATATATGATAATGGAATTTATAGACTTATAACTAAAGAATTTATTAAAAAAGAAATAGGAGAATATATACCAGAAGGAATATCAAGTAATAATTTTATTAGTGATACTGTCCATATGGTTAATAATAGGGCTAAACTTGTTAATTTTGAAGATTTAAACGCAGATGAAAATATTATTAACTTTAAAAATGGTATATATAATATATCTAAAGATGAACTAGAACCACATAACCCAGACATATTAAGTACAATACAAATAAATTGTAACTATGAAAAAGGTTGTAAAGACAAGGGAAAAAAATTTCAATCATACCTTGTAGATTTATGCACAGATGCTTTAACTGGAGAACTAGATGAAGAAAAGCTAGAACATTTACAATTATGGGGTGGTTTAACTATATCTAATATACCAATGTATAAAGCTAAGGCTTGTTTATGTTTATTTTCTAAAAATGGCGATACTGGTAAAAGTGTATTTTTAAATATTTTAAATACTTTATTAGGTACAGAAAATACTTCAACTATACCTATACAAGATTTAGCTAAACCATTTGCAACTAGTGGTATATATGGTAAAAGGGCTAATATTGTAGGGGACCAAAAAGCAACGGCATTACAAGATAGTAGCATATTTAAACAATTTACTGGTGGCGACCTTTTAAACGTTGAATTTAAAGGGAAAACAAGTTTTAGTTACAGACATAATGGGGGCTTGTTATTTGCTTGTAATGTATTACCTTATATATCAGATGATAAAGGCACTCATATATATGACAGATTACATATAATACCTTTTAATAATGTTATACCAATAGAAAAAAGAAATTCTAATTTATTAAATGAATTAAAAGAAGAATTAGAATTTATTTCGCAATGGTTTTTAATAGGCTTAAAGAAATTTATTTCATATGGATATAAAATACCTAAATGTACTGCATCTAGTTTAATATTAGAAACATATAGAGAAAATAATGACCATTTTTATAGCTATTTAGTAAATAACTATATAATAACTAAAGACCCTAAAGATAGAGTTGTAAAAACAGATTTTGAAAGCAATTATATTAAATGGTGTGAAGATGAAGAAATACCAGAAAAGGCAAGACTAAATAAAAGAGCTATTAAAGGGGTGTTATTAGATAATTATAATATACCTTTAGGATATGTTCAGGGTAAAAAATTTTATAAAGGCTTAAAACATATATTAAAAGCTAATATTGAACAAGGGGAACATATAGAAAAAAAAGCTAAAGAAATATTTGACCAACAAGTATTAGAGTAAAAAGAGGCTTTTTAGCTTCTTTTTATTTTAAACATATAACAATACTTTTATATATGTTAATTCTTTTTGTAAGTATAAAGTATATATAATGATTAATTAGGTGTTAAAAGGTGTTATTTTAGGTGTTAAAGGTGTTATTTATAAAAAAAATGACACCTTAAAAAAATACTTAATTTTCAATATTTTTTTAATTAAAGGTGTTAAAGGTGTTAAAGGTGTTATTTTATATTAATAAAAATAATTATAAATTAAAATTATACTTAATTAGTATTATTATACTATTTTAGTATATATATATTTTATTTTAAAAAATGTAATACTATTAATATATATTTATTCAATTAGTATATAATTTACATATATATATATATAAGAATAAAAAAAAAGTAACACCTTTTATATTTATAACACCTCAATTGATAATTTAGTTGAAAATATCATATTTTTTTAGGTGTTATTTTTTTATATAAATAACACCTCATTAAAAAAAAACGACACCTTTTAACACCTAAAATATAAAATTAATAAAAAAGTATATTAAAAGTATTAAATAATATTTTAGTATTATTTTTTACTAAAAATTTTATTATAAGGAGTTAAAAAATATGGATAATTATTTAATTGATAAACTTGGTATTATAACTAATACAGAAGACATATTATTGGCAAATAAAATTTATGATGAAGTCCAAAAAAAATATAAAATAGATGGTTTTGCAATATTAGGTTGTATTTATAAATGTGGTAAAATTGAAGGAATTAGAGAAGAAAGGAAAAAGAAAAAACAAAAAAAGAAAAATCGATAACTTGATATAAATTGTTGAGATATATTATAATACTATATACAAAATAATTATAATTTTAAATATAGAAAGGAAAAATTTTTATGATATATATTACATTTACAAGACCAACAGAAAAATTTAAATTAATTACACATCCAGCAATTAGATTTGATAATTTATATGATGAAGAATGGTTTAAAAATGATTTAGTAAAAGAAATTTTAGAAGAAATAGAAAATGTAATACATATAGATGGAGATTATTTTAAACATAATGATTTTGGTGGATTATCTGCAAAAGATTTATCTACTGGTACAAAAACATTAATATTACTATTAATGAGTGATGTAGAAAATAAAGTTTTCCAATTATCTAATATAGGTGATAATTGTTATAATATATTAGGTAAAATAGGAAAAATTAAAGATATTGTGTTGTATGGTAATTGTAATATATGTTCTAAAGATGGTGAGATTGAATATTACATTTTAGAATCTGGTAAAGTTGTAGATAATGTTATAGATTATTTAAAAGAAAAACTTATATATGAAAAATAAATAATTTTTTTCTAATTTCCTTTTTGAATTTTAAAAAAATTTTTATTAAAGTAAAATGTTTTTTTCATTATATTCAAAAAATTTTTTTATAAAATAAAAAAACAAGCATTTGACTTTTTAAAAATTTTTTTGTAGGTTGGTTAAAGGAAGTTAGAAAAGTTATAGCTTTCAAGCTCAACTTTTAATTTATTTTTTTTTACTTAAACTAAAATTTAATTTTAAAAATTTAAGAAAAATTTTTATTGAAAAATTGCAAAATAAAAATAGCAAGGAAAGGAAGTGTCCGAACACTTCCAAAATTTCAAAACTGTTTTATAAAAACAATTTATAAATTTTCCTTGC
>ERZ1643246.2819-NODE-2819-length-15788-cov-55.891756_pt1 | contig 15788 bp, 10 predicted proteins | sample MGYA00579265_ERZ1643246 | MGnify/ENA primary metagenome ERZ1643246 (study PRJEB29033, sample SAMEA4952261) | chicken gut metagenome | biome: Broiler Chicken; feature: Gastrointestinal Tract; material: Caecum | place: Ireland | collected 2018 | study: Broiler... | reverse complement strand
ACGGGTCACTGCCATTCTTGTGTACGCCTCCTTTCTCCAACAAATGCTGCTCCGGCAAGCACGGCTGCCACTTGCCAGACTTTGGCTCGTCGCTACAGCAAAAAAAAGAGCCGCCGGTTGGCAGCTCATGCATCTATTCTTTATATTTGTTTTTTAGTAACGAATAAAATCTCCGATTGCGGTGCAGATCCGTTCCATCGTCATCTCAATGATTGTGGCGCAAAACATCGCAGCCAGAACCAAGACTCCGACCAAGACCGACAGGAACAGATTCGTCCACTGCATTTTGTAAATATAGAAAATAATTCCTCCTGCCACAATCAATATCACCAGACCGCCCGCCAGATTTCCGAGATAAGACAGCAGTTTTATGACGATCAGGATCAGGAATGCCACCAGAAAGACCGGAATCGCAAGTATCCGAAACGGAAGTTTTATCAGCCACATCATCGTTATGCACCTCCTGCTCTTTATGCTTTGATTCTACTATACGCAAACTATTTTCACAAGGATGTCAAGCACTGTATTCTATAATTATTCGTTACTATGTAGCAGACACAGCGTCATACTGTATCTGCTTTTCCCTACGAGATTCCTGCAAGCCGTTCAAGGATTTCTTTCACACCATCCCATATTTTATTCAGACGCACTCTCAGATCTTCGATATCAGCCTCATAAATGCTTCCGGTCTCATTTGCTTTTTTTGCATATTGATTCAGATTGTTGCTGCACCGTCTAAGCAGTCCGACCAGTTCTTTCACGTCCTGCAGATCGAGTTTTACGCAGTACCCGTCCAGAGCCATTTTTCTGAGATATGCGCAGAGGCTTTTGATACCGAGTTCTTTCATTTTCGCTTCCACACGTTCCATCTCGCTTGCAGTCAGACGGAAATGCATCTGCCGGTTTCTCTTCTCCATTACAATACTTCCTCCCGTTCTATCCTGCGGCTCTGAGGCTGTACCGTTTCCGCTTTTTCTTTCAGCTGTGCCAACACGGAAGTTCTTTTCCCACTTCTTTCGGTATCCACGCTTTCACATTTCTGTCCGTCTGCGTGTTCTTCCATGTTCAGCAGAGAATCCAATTCTGCCAGACGTGCGCTTTTCTCTGTAAGCTCCTTTTCCTGTGGGAACGGCTTCCCCAATTCAGCTTTTGCCGATTCCTGCTGTGATACTAAATCCGTCAGCTTCTCTCCCGCCCGTTCCATTCGGGCAGAAATATTAGTCAGAACGTTATCCATTCTCGTAATATTTCCTCTTGCATCCGTTCCCAACACAGCCTTATGGCTAACTGCACCTTTCAGTATGGCAGAGAAATCTTTACTAAAACTGTCAAACGTAAGCTCTACAGAAAATCCACGGTATGAACCGATCTGTAAGGAGTCTGTGCTTTTCATCCCTTTACAGGCGGTAAGAATTGCTTCTCCTGCCTCTTCTTTTTCCGCATAACGTTTTCCCATAATCTCCATCCCGCAGAATCCGTCTTTCACCTGCGGATGGGATTCTGCTGTACGGATATCTGCTTCCATCCCCCGGATCAGGCTCTCCTGACTTTTGATCTCGGCGGGAAAATATTTGAGAAGCTGATCTTCCAGACGGTACTGCTGACTCATATGGTCGGCTCTCAGGACTTTCAGCCTTGCCACGTCAACATCCAGATCCATTTTCTCTTTAATCAGCGGATTCCCCGCACAGAGCGCTTTGATCTCAGCATAGGAAAGAGCCTGTTCATCCACATCCTCACAGGAACGAACCGGGCTTTTACTCGTCATAATCTGGCTGATGAACCGCTGTTTATTCTCCAGTGTCTGAAACAGATAAGCATCAAATGTTCCCTCTGTCACGTAATTATAGACCTGTATTTCTTTGTTCCGGTTTCCCTGCCGAATGATACGGCCGTTCCTCTGTGTCATATCGGATGGACGCCATCCCACATCAAGATGATGAACTGCAACTAATCGGTCCTGTACATTCGTCCCTGCACCCATTTTCTGTGTGCTTCCCATCAGTACCCGCACCTGTCCGGTCCGGACTTTCGCGAACAGTTCTTTCTTCTTTGTCTCCGTATTCGCATCATGGATATAAGCGATCTCTTCCGGCGGCACTCCTGCTTTTTCCAGTTTGTCCCGGATATCATCATAGACATTGAAGCTGCCGTTATTCTTCGGCGTAGACAGATCACAGAAAAGAAGCTGCGTCAGACGGTCGGCTTTTCCTTCCTTCCATATTCGCAGTACATTTTCTACACAGGCATTCAGCTTGCTTCCCGGATCATCCGGAAGGAGCGGATTCATCAGTCTCTGGTCAAGCCCGATTTTGCGTCCGTCAGAAGTAATACGCAGCATATTGTCGATGCTCGGATCAACCAAACCGCCGTGAACATCCGCCGCTCTCTGTGACAGATCTGCCACCATTTCTTTCTGAATCTCTGACGGCTGCACCACAACCGTCTCAAACTTTGCCTCCGGCACAGGGAGATTGAGCTGATCCGCTGTTTTGATATCTGCAACCTCTTTGAACAGATTCATCAGCTCCGGAAGATTGAAGAATTTTGCAAACCGCGTCCTCGCCCTGTATCCGGTTCCCTCCGGTGCAAGCTCGATGGCTGTCGTCGTCTCCCCGAAAGTAGAAGCCCAACAGTCAAAATGTGTCAGCCCCATTTTCTGAAGCGTACCGTATTGAAGATAACGCATCACAGTATAAAGCTCTGACATGGAATTGCTCACCGGCGTACCTGTGGCAAAGACAATCCCCCGCCCTCCGGTGATTTCGTCCATATATCTGCACTTCATAAACATATCAGATGACTTCTGTGCTTCTGAAGTAGAAAGCCCCGCTACATTCCTCATTTTTGTATAAAGGAACAGGTTTTTAAACGCATGGCTTTCATCCACAAAGAGCCTGTCTACACCTAACTGTTCGAATGTCACCACATCGTCTTTCTTCTCTTCTGCCATCAGTTTATCTAACCGGGTCTGCAGCGTCTTTCTCGTCTTTTCCATCTGTTTGATGGTAAATGTCTCTCCCTTACTGTATTTCAATTCAGCAATCGCGTCTTCAATATCGTCGATCTGCTCCTGTAAGAGCCGCTCCTGACGCTCTGCGGAAATCGGGATTTTCTCAAACTGTGAGTGCCCGATAATGACTGCATCATAATCCCCTGTTGCAATCCGGGCACAGAACTTTTTCCTTCTGGCAGTCTCGAAATCCTTTTTCGTCGCAACAAGCAGCTTTGCACCCGGATACAGCCGCAGGAATTCGTTTGCCCACTGAAGCGTCAGATGATTCGGAACGACAAACATACTCTTCTGGCACAGCCCCAACCGCTTCGATTCCATTGCGGAAGCCGCCATCTCAAATGTCTTCCCTGCACCCACTTCATGGGCGAGCAGCGTATTTCCGCCGTAAAGCACATGGGCGATAGCATTTAACTGATGAGGGCGGAGCTTAATGTCGGGATTCATCCCTCCGAATCGGATATGGCTGCCGTCATATTCTCTCGGACGGGTGGAGTTGAACAGCTCATTGTAGCGCGTTACAAGTTCCTCCCTTCTCTGTGGATCGCGCCAGATCCAGTTGGCAAAGGCGTCTTTGATTGCCTGCTGTTTCTGCTGTGCAAGGGTCGTCTCCTTTTTGTTCAGGACTCTTTTCTTTTTCCCGTCGGCATCTTCATACGTGTCATAAATACGGATATCTTTCAGATTGAGTGTTTCCTCCAGAATCTTATACGCATTCGCCCGGTTTGTGCCGTAAGTGACATATGCGTTAACGTCATGGATACCGGGTGCGCTTTTCCCGGTAATCCGCCACTCTGCCGTAGCAGAAGAGAAATTGACCTGAATATTCCTCTGCAGGTAAAAAGGCGTATCGAATGTCTCTTCCATAAACTGCTGAATATAGTCCCGGTCAATCCATGTGGCGCCGAGCCGCACATCTATTTCCGATGCATCCAGATCTTTCGGCTGTGCCTTTCTGAGCGCTTCCACATTCACGGCAAAATCCGGATTTTTCTCTGCCGCCATCTGTGCGATCCGCAGCTTGCTCCGCACATCGCCGGAAAGGTATTCATCCGCCGTCTGCCATCCTGTCTCCGGCTCTTCCGGTGCAAGGGGATCTTTAAAGATTACACCCCGCAGTTCATCTGTGATCCGTTCATACTCCCCGGGTGTTCCTAGAAGTTCCGACATATAAGGCAGATCCACTTTCCCATGCTCTCCGATGGAAATCGCAAGGGCTTCTTCCGGCGTATCTACGGACGTTACTTTCCGTTCCGGCCGGATCGTCCGTTTCGTAAACATATCCGCCTTGCTTTCCATCTTGCCGTCTTCATCAATATTCTCCAGAGAGCAGAGCAGATAGTAAGAGGAATCATCTGAAAACGCCTGTGCATTTCCCCGGGAGTTGATAATCCCGTATTTCCCGGTAAATTCATCATAAGCCCGGTTCAGTTCTTGCTGCTTTTCCCGTATCATTTCATCCGGATAGTCCTCCAACTGATACTCCATCAGTTCCCCGACGATCTCACGGAGCTGTACCATCCCTTTGACACGCTCTTTTGCCGTATCATTCAGCTCCATCCGGCGCATTGCCGAATTCTCTCTGTAATACACCTCGCCGTCAACTACCGTATAGGAATAGTTTTTTACATCCGGGTCCGCGGGTATTACATCCTGCAAAATTTCATCTGCTTCACTGTTCGCAAGCTCTGGCTCCAGATATCTTCCATGCAGACGACCGACCGCCTCCCGAAGCTGCTCTGAAAGTTCCCTGCCCGGAATCGGGACAACCGTACATTCCTCTTTTCCGTACTGCGTGCTTTCCGATGTCAGTTCTCCCAATATCATCTCCGGATGCTCTGTAAAATAACTGTTGATGGGAAATCCTTCCGGCGTCATGTCAAGATGCACCCAGTCCGGCTCGATGTCCACCGGATGCTCTCTCTTCTGTAAAAAGAGAATATCTGACACAACATCGGTTCCCGCATTTGCCCGGAATGCATTGTTCGGAAGCCGTATTGCGCCTAACAGCTCCGCTCTCTGCGCCAGATACTTTCTTGCAGACGGATCTTTTGCGTCCATCGTATAACGGCTTGTCACAAAGGCAATGATTCCGCCGGGACGCATCTGATCCAGAGTCTTTGCAAAGAAATAATTGTGGATGGAAAAGTTCAGCCTGTCGTAGCCTTTATCCCTCACTTTATAATTCCCGAACGGTACATTTCCCACCGCCAGATCAAAGAAATCCCTGCGGTTCGTTGTCTCGAATCCTGCCACGGTAATATCAGCCAGAGGATAAAGCTGCTTCGCAATCCGTCCGGTAATGGAATCAAGCTCTACTCCGTAAAGCCTGCTCTCACGCATCGACTCCGAAAGCATTCCGAAGAAATTTCCGATCCCCATAGACGGCTCTAAAATATTTCCGTGGTTAAATCCCATCCGCTCCACAGCTTCATAGATCGCCCCTATGACCGCAGGGCTCGTATAATGCGCGTTTAGAGTCGATGCTCTGGCAGAAGCGTATTCCTCTTCAGACAGCAGACCTCTTAACTCTTGATATTCTGACGCCCAGTTGTCCTTTCTGCTGTCAAATGCATCCGCAAGCCCGCCCCATCCCACGTACCGGGAAAGGATCTGCTGTTCTTCCGGTGTTGCATACCTACCACTTGCTTCAATCTGTTGCAGAGTACGGATTGCTTCTACATTTCTACGGTACTTCGTCTTTGCTCCGCCCTCACCGAGATGTTCATCCGTAATGTGAAAGTTTTCGGGTTCTGCAAACTGTACTTCACCCACAGAAAAAGCAGCGGGCTCTTCACTCGCTGCTTCCTCTGTTCTCTCTATGATATTCTCAGTTTCCGGCGATGGGGGCAGATCAAGACTTAACTGTTGATAAGCTCGTTCAGGATCACTTCCTCCGCCTGCGCTTTCAGGACGTTCATATGCTGCACCCATTCCATCTGATGCATCTTCTTGTCGGGAGCCGGATTCTTCTCCAACAGTTCTTTCATCATCGGCTCCATTCTCCGGTTCGCTGTCTCTTCGATCTCCCGCAGATGGTCGAACAGCTTCCCTTTCAGGATCAGGTCGTTGTAAAGAATCGGCTTGTTCTCCTGCAGGAAGCTCCTGCGCATCATCCCGTATTTGCCCAGAGGCTGCTCTCCCGTTTCTCCCAATGTCAGATTCGGAAGGTAATACTCTCCCTGTTGCGTGTATGTCAGTTCCTTCATCATGGCTGCTGCTCCTTTCTTCCTGCCTGCTCTTTTCATAGCTTCGGACGGCAATCTCAATCTCCCGGAATACCTCTGCGGAAATCTCGCTGACAGCCGTTCCCAGTGCATTTACTGTACCTGCAGTATTAAAATCGAAAATCTCCCGGAAATCTTCCTCGTCAATATAATCATCAGGATTATCCACACAACGGCTGTACAGTGCATAAGAAGCGCTGACTGATGCCGTCATCCGGAATTCATTTTCGATCTTTCTCTCATCATACCCTTCAAGATAACTGTCTGCAATGATGTCGAGCACCTGTTTTCCGTAGTTTGACCAGTAATCCAAAGCGAGCCTGTCCGTGATCATGCTGATCTGTTGTGCAAGTCCAAGCTCTGCATCTGTTCCGAACCGGTACTCCAGTGCCGCCTCTATCGGTTTCCTGTGCACTTCCTCCATCTTCCACAGCTGCACAGGTCTGGAATCCGCACGTTCTCCTGTATCTGCCACATCAAATACATAATGAAGCCGCGGTTTCATTCCCGACACATCTATGAGCCCGATTCCATGAGATCCGCGTTTCACATAGCGGTTCATCCGCTCCCGCCAGAAGTCATACTCTGCACAGGCTGTCGCCTGCGGCCGCTGTGCATGGATCAAAAGCTGATCGTAATAGGGGTACTTATAAAGCCGGGCAACAGTGGTAAGAAAGGCAGTCCACTGTTCCCGGCTTTTTGTGAGCTGCTCTGCCGAATGTTCCGCCAGAGCTGAAAAATACAGAAGTTTTGACATTTATGCCTCCATTTGGTTTACGCTTCTACATCAGGGTACAAATCAATCCGGTCAAACTCTTCATCCGTTATCTTCCGGAGCTTACCGATCACGGTATCTGTCAGACGCAGAAGCCGTCTCTCTCCGGGGCGAAGCTGCCCCTTCATTGTTTCCAGTTCTACCACTAATTCCTCCCGGCTTCCGGGATTATAAATCATCATCAGCATACGTTCCTCCTGTGTGAAATCCATTATTCCAGTTCCCTTTCCTCTGTTCTTCCGAAATGAAACGGCTGACCGCGCTCCGTATCGGAAGCTGCTTTCAGCTTTTCCAGTACAGACGGGCGCTCTCTGTCTGCCCCTGCCTTCCCATTGTTGATAATGCCGTCGATCATTCCGTAATCATCTTCCAGTGTCATTTCTGCATTTTTCAGATGGTTTCCTGCGCGTAAGAAATCCTTCAGCTCCGTAAATCCCACGGAATCCACATAATGACAGGATACCACGCCGCCCGTCTTCAATGCCACGATGTCGCTGACAGACAGGCTGTGCCCGGTAAAATCCGCCGGATGATCAATGTTGAACTTTGTATAAAGAGACTCAAGCATAACATCTCTGTCTGTAAATGTCGGAAGATCAGCCGTATACACGATCTCATAATGGTCGATGTCAGGTTCTTTCCCCTGCCTGTACAGATAATCCAACGAAGCAAACTGTTCCTGTCTGGTTTCATCAATATCACGGAGCTGAAGGATCGCATAGCTGTCTGTCCTGCTTTCAAGAAAGGCTTCCATCATCCCCTGTTCCTGCTCTGCACCTGTAATCTCATTCCATTTCTCAATCCTGTTCATTTCTTTCCTCCCTCAAAATCCAGACGAAACCGTGCTTTTCCATCTGCATCTGTCTCCAGAATCAATACCGCATCAAAGATTTTCCCTGTCTTTGCCGATTTACAGCCTTTCATCCGCACCTTTCCATTTGCCAGAAGTTTTTCCGCCACAGCAGCGGTAAGCTTTTTTCCGATGCTGTCAAAATAGCGGTTCTTCTTCCATAGAGCAAACGGGCAGGATCGGTTTACGCAGAACCACCCTTTCGCTCCCTCAATAACATCATTCCCGCACACAGGGCATTTCCCGATTTCCTGACTTTTCTGTTTTGGCATAAGGATTTCTGCATCCGGCACAATCTGATAGTTCTTCACCAGATCGGATATCATAGCCTCGATCTCTCCCATAAATGCATCGCCACTATACTTACCTCGCTCGATCTCTAACAGCTTTTCTTCCCATTCTGCAGTCATAGACGCAGACTGAATCTGCTCAGGGAGAATGGTGACCAACGCCGTGCCTTTCTGAGTAGGAATCAGATACTTTGTCTTCTTGTTCCCCGTCCGCTCAAGAAATCCGGTCCGCACCAGTTTTTCTATGATCCCCGCACGGGTCGCCGGAGTGCCAAGTCCTTTTCTCTCCGCATCTTCCGGCATTTCTTCTGCACCGGCATTCTCCATCGCCTGCAGAAGCGAGGCTTCGGTATAGTGTTTCGGCGGTACAGTCTTTCCTTCTTTGCAGACAGCTTCTCTCACCATCAGCTCCATTTCATTCTGAATATCAGGAATAGACGATGCATCCTCTTCCTTATCTTCTTTCCCGCTCTCTGTACCGGAAATAAAGGCTTTCCATCCCGGCTCGGTAACTATGCTGCCTTTCGCCTTGAATACTGCACCTGCACAGCTCAGCTCCACCGCTGTCTCATCAGATTCACAATGGCTTCCGACAGCGCACACAAGCCTGCGCGCGATCAGCTCAAGCACAGCCTGCTCTCCGGCCGGAAGTACTGATAAATCCGTTTCAGCAGCCGTTTTCGTGGGAATAATGGCATGATGATCCGTTACTTTCTTATTGTTGATCACCTGCCCGATCCGGACGGGTACAGCTTCGTCACTGAAAGAGAACTTTTTCGCCGTCTTCTGTACCAAATCAGGAATCATGGCAGCCATATCTTCCGTCAGATACCGGCTGTCTGTCCGGGGATACGTCACCATCTTTTTTTCATAAAGGCTCTGAGTGTAATCCAAGGTCTGCTGTGCCGTGTATCCCATGATCTTGTTTGCTTCTCTCTGGAGCGTTGTCAGATCATAGAGCAGCGGAGGCTTTTCCTTCCGATTCTTCCGTTCCGCTTTTGTCACAACAGCAGACGCTCCTTTACAGTCAGCCGTCAGTTTTTCTGCATCTTCTTTTGATTTGATCCGCTCACTGGACGCTGTGAATCCATCCATCTGAATCTTCACCGTATAAAACGGTTCGGAGATGAACGCTGAAATCGCCGCTTCCCGCATAACAGTCAGCGCAAGTGTCGGGGACATGACACGCCCTACATTCAGCGTATTTCCGTACAGGACAGAAAAAAGCCGGGTAGCGTTGATTCCCACAATCCAGTCGGAACGCTCCCGGCATAAAGCCGCTTCGTATAAAGCATCGTATTCAGTTCCCGGTTTCAGATGACGGAATCCTTCCCGGATCGCACTGTCCTCCATCGAAGAAATCCACAGACGTTCAAAAGGCTTCCTGCATCTGCACTGATGATACACAAGACGGAAAATCAGTTCTCCCTCCCGCCCGGCGTCAGTAGCACAGATCAGACTGTCCACATCGTCTCGGTTCATCAGTTCTTTTAAAATGTTGAACTGCTTTTTCGTGCCGGTGGATACGGTATACTTCCTGTTGGCGGGAAGAATCGGCAGATCTTCCTTTTTCCACTTCTTGTAGTGTTCGTCGTAGTGATCCGGCGGTGCAAGCTCTACCAGATGTCCGACGCACCAACTGACGAGATAGCCGTTTTCCTCGAGATAACCGTTACAACGTTTTGTTGCAGATAAGACTTTTGCAATAGATTGTGCCACTGAGGGTTTCTCGGTAATGACAAGTTTTGGCATGAGTGGTCACTCCTTTCGTATTTTTGAGCATAATAAAACAGCCTTATACTGGGAAGTACAAGACTGTTCTTGTTATGTATTAATTCCTTCTTTAATCTATGTCCTTATATAGTATGTATATCCATAGTTTTTTAATATTTTGATAATTCTTTTTTCTAAGCGTTCATAATCGTTAGCTATAGTATATTTGACACATTCTAAATTTATATTATGCTGTTCGCAATATTGCTTTTTTCGCTCATCATAGCTGCATTGCCTCATAAAATTATCTTCAATACTCCCATAAAACTTTTGATTATCATCATCCGTAATATAATCGCCAAATTCATCGTAATATCCTCTTTTATAATGATGAGGTCCTTGTAATTCAATTAGCAAATCAATTATAGGAGCTCCTGATTCATCATATGATTTATATAGTGCAAAATCAAAACGTAATAATTTTCCGTAATCTCCCTTTAAATCTTCAAAAGTATATTCTCTGATATATGTAACACCTAATTGATTAAGTATATCCATCGTTTTTGCTTCAAACGAAGAAACTGTATGACAATCACAACACGCCAACGGATAATAACCTCGTTCATCTTCATATGATATTTTAAAGTCAGATGATACAATCTCTGTTCTCTTTCCACAAATTGTACATTTACATAGATACTTTTTTGCAATAATGACTTTTGCCGGTCCATATTGTGGTTTGTCCAGTGACAAATGCTCCTGATCAGTACATTTTTCTATAAAGTAGCTATCCCAGTAGCAATTCGTCAAGTCTTTCTTAAATGATTGGTCATAACATACCGTCGCTTGAAAGTCATCATATCTATGCTCTTCTTCATATTTTTCGTGTTCTTTCTGCGCCTGTTCTTTATCAATTCGATCCTGTTCTTCATCGTAATAAAATGATAAAGAAATACTTTTCTTTTCTATTTCCATTTGAGAAATTATTTTTTCCCTACACTGTTTTTGATAAAGCTCTACATAAGGTCTTTTATATTCATACCCTTCTTTTATATTTTCATAATTATCCAGTATCTTTTGCAAAAACGATATCATAGAAGCTAAGGACCTTTTTTTGTATATCCGTGCCCAACGCTCCGCAAATTCTATAGCTGATTCATTTCTCAAATCTTTAATAAATCTATGTTTAGGAGCGGTCATATCCGCTAACATATCCTCAATAATCTGTTTGTCATACTTTCGAATGAATTCTTCTTGCTCGGTATAAACATATTTTCTATCAAGCTTAGGATTCTGTTTAGGAAATGTCATTCCATTTGGTACTAGATATCCACGACCTTGATTACTTTCATAATGATATTTTTCTTTGCAACAATCACAAACAAGTTCCGCTGATGTCTCATATTCTTGCTCCTGCCCCCAATCATTAGATAAATGGACTTTATATAATCTCAAAAATCCATTTTCACAAGCACATTTTGCTTTGTATGGTATTCTATAATCTTCCTCATATGACATAAATATACCTCTGTTTACCACATATTCTAATATAACATTTCAAGATTGATCCTATTTTATCACGCTATATTATTCAAAACAATATGTATCAGGGCAGCTCATAGCCACCCTGCACAACTCATACATCGTCACTCATTATACCGTATCTTCTTCTTCATCCTCTTCCATATCTTCCTCCCGATCCTCAAAATCATCCGGAATCAGATATTCCTCATCATCCTCATCCTGATACTCATCATCCGGATCAGGCTTTTCCTTCTCCTGCTCCTTTTTCCCTTTCAGCTTCATAAACGCAAACACTCCGCCACCGATCACAACCGCCACAACTAAAATTACTGCTGGAAGCATATTGCCAGATTTCTTTTCTTCCTGTTTCTCTGCTGTCGGTTCTTCCACAGACTCTTCCTCGGCAGGCTCTATTTCTTCCACTGTCTCCTGATCTGGCGCCACAGTTTCCGCTCCAGTTTCCGTATTCGCCGTCTCTTCACTCTGTGTCAATCCCGTAGACTGTTCTTCATCCATAAGAGCCATCAGGTCAGCTTCATCCACCTGATTCAGGAAATGCACCGTCTGTTCTCCCTCTTCATCCCGGTCAATGATCAGATAGAAATAATTTCCCGACTTTGTAACCATCGTAATAAACTGTTTTCCGGCTTCTGTTTCCGATCCCACATCATCCACCAGAGTCATATTCCCGTCTGGTGTAAGAGCATCGCCCCCTGTCTCAGCAGATACTTCTGCATCCTCCGGCTGCTCTTCTTTTACTGCAATCTCCGCTTCTTCCGCAGGCTCTTCTGCATTTGCAAAAGCTGTCATTGAAAATGTCCCTGTTATCATTACCGCTGTCATCAGACTGAGCATCACTTTTTTAATCTTCATTCTGTTCCTCCTCCTTCACTGTTTCCATGAGCATCTGCGGGTTAGGCGCAGCCTTCGCTGCCATACGGAGCAGCTCTGCCAACTGATCCGGCGTCAGGTTGGCTGCATGAACCATATCGTGGATCTCCGTATTTTCTTCTTCCTGATACTTCTGTTCCAGATTTTTGATCTTTACATCCAGTGCCGCCCGTTTTGCTCTGGCTTTTTCAAGCTCTGCACCGATCTTTTCTAATTTCGCTCCCATCGTATCTCCCTCCTAACGAATCCTTCCGTAACAATAAAAATGAGACTGCCAGTAGCTCGTCTCCACCGAGGCGTATGAGATCGGATTTCCGCAGTGGATCATCATACCTCCGCCGACATAGATTCCCACATGGCTTGCTCCTGCTGTTGCATACGTTCCCTGAAAGAAGATCAGGTCACCCGGCTGCGCTTCCTCTGCGGGAATGATATCGCAGTATGCCATCAGACCGTCTGCCGTAGTACGCCCTACCGACCATCCGTTTCCGCAGTTGTTGATCACCCAACATACAAATCCCGAACAGTCAAAGCTGGTGCTCGGATTGCTTCCGCCCCACACATAGGGATACCCCAGATACTTTTCCGCTTCCCGGATCATATTTGCAAACCGCTCATTAGAGAGCGCCTCGCCCGGAATATCATAATCCGTATATTCCCCACCGGAATTTGCATAGATATCATCCTCGAACAGATAAGGACGGTTCCCTTTCGTCTCCAGAAGAAGCTGATACCGTTCTTTCTGATCATCTGTCAGCCCGGAAGACAGGATTGCACTCCCCATTCCTCTGTTTGTGAGCGTAACATGAAGGATATAATACTCATATTCTTCGGTCTGCATCTCCGTTGTTTCTTCCCCAGTTTCGGGATCTGTTACCGTCACCTCTACCTCTCTGGTGCGGATCTCCACTTCCTCCCGGGTACTCAGTTCATACTGCCGGTCAAAAAGACTGCTGAGTGTACTCTGGACTTCTTCTCGCGTATAATCTTCAAACAAAACCGTCAGATAGGCAGTCAGTTCATAGGGATTATGATTGATCTCATCCACATGATAGCGGTACTCGTCATATCCCGGATATTCTTCTTCGATACCATTGATCCTGTTTCTCAGAGCTGCTTCCAGAGCTTTATAATCATCATTCGCTCCTATGATGTCTTCATCTTCTGCCGTGAATGATGAACCGATCACAGCACCGCCGCCTCCCTGAAATAAAGCAGAGCAGGAGGACAATCCTCCTGCCACTATCATAATCAGGACTGCAAATATCAAAATGAAGATGATTCCTTTCGGATGGCTCTTTGCAAAATCTATCGTCTTTTCTACGATATTTCCTGACTTTTTCGCAGTCTTGCCCGCTCCCTGTGCTCCTTTGCTCCCGGCAGCCGCACTTCCTGTCCCGGCTGTCCCGGCTTTTCCTGCCTTTACAGCTGCATACTGTTTTTTGATTTCCTGCTTCTGCCTCCACCGGGAAAGGGGATTCGTAGAAGTCTGCGGATGCTCTGCTTTCTGTTTCTGCCAGAGCGCATCGATATTCGCCTTATCCGACTTCTTCTCCAGTTTATCTGCTTTCTTATACGCCCTCATTTTCCCGGAATACTTTACATATGATGCAGTATGCGCTCCCGCTTCAACTGCTCCTTCCACCTTGTGTGCAGCTTCTACTCCCACATTTTCATCTTCATGCTTTGATACTTCGTGATGAATCTTACCGGATGCAGCCGTCACCGGAGCATGGGTGACAATCCTCTTTGCTCTGGACGGTTTGCCAGACTCTATCTTCTCACCCCGGAACTTTTTCTTTCTGCTGACAGCCCCCTGCGATTCCGCTCTCAGTTTCCGTTTCTTCGGAAGCTTCTCTATGGCGCGGTCTGCTTTGTCCGCCGCCTTCTCCGCTTTTTCCGCTGCCCTGCGCACCTTACTGTCTTTCAGATCATCTTCTGTAAAATGCAGGCGTGTCGCTTTCTTCGCCATATCAGACACCACCTCCGGACAATGCCGTCACCTCCGACAATTTGGTCGTTAAATAGCGGTACAGCTCCAGATCCTTCGGGAAATGGTCAACGAAAGGCAGGATTACATTTCCATAAAACAGAAGTCCTTCCCCTTCTCCGGAGTGTGTCACATAGGAGAGCTGATGCGGGGAGATATTAAGCTGCTTTGACAGAATCGCCCGGTCCCCGGACGCCTGATTCAGCATATAGATAAAGTCGCTGTTCTCAAAAATGTTCTCCACCTCACGGGAAGAGAGCAGATCTTTTACATTCTGCGTGATTCCGGTGGGAATGCCGCCCCACTTCCTGAACCGCTTCCAGATCTCCACGGAATAGGCTGCGGTCTGTTCTTCTTTCAGAAGCAGATGGAACTCGTCCATATAATAGCGTGTTGCTTTTCCGGCATTCCGGTTCGCCGTCACACGTCCCCACACCTGATCCTGAACCGCAAGCATTCCGATTTTCTTCATCTGCTTACCGAGCCCTTTAATGTTATAGCTCACCAGACGGTTTGTAATGTCTACATTTGTCCGACGGTTGAACTGGCTCAGTGAACCCTTAACGTAAATTTCCAGAGCCGTAGCCACGCGGCGCGCTTCTTTTTCTTCCTGCGCTAAGAGTGCATCATACAGATCTTCCAGAATCGGCATATTTTCCGGTCGCGGATCTTTGAAATATTCCTGATAGATCTGTCTGACACAACGGTCAATCACGGTTTTCTCAATCGGCTGCAATCCTTCTTTTCCCCCTGCAATCAGCTCACATAAGGAAATGATGAAATCTGCTTTCAGCGCAATCGGATTATCCTCCTCTGAATAATTGGCGTTGATGTCCATCGGATTGATAAACTGATTACTTGACGGACCGAGCTCAATCACCTGCCCGTTGAACTTCTGTACCAGAGCCGTATACTCCGCCTCCGGATCGCAGATGATCACATCATCATTCGTCACCAGAAATGCATTTGCGATCTCTCTTTTTGCAGAAAACGATTTTCCTGATCCGGGCGTTCCGAGAATCAGACCATTCGGATTTTTCAGCTTCTTCCGGTCAACCATGATCAGGTTGTTGGAGAGCGCATTCAAACCATAATAGAGCGCTTCCTTTCCATCCTGAAACAGTTCCTGCGTGGTAAACGGCACAAAGATCGCCGTGGAACTGGTCGTCAGCCCGCGCTGAATCTCGATCTGGTTCTGTGCAAGCGGGAGGCTGCTCATAAGCCCCTGCTCCTGCTGAAAATCCAGTCTCCGCAGATTACAGTTGTGCTTCTGTGCAATACTCGATGCCTGAAATACATTGTTCTCCAGTTCCTGCTCCGTACTGCCAGTATTCATAATCAGGAACGTGATAAGAAACATCCTCTCATTCTGGCTCTGCAGTTCTTTCAGAAGCGCTTTTGCATCCTTACCATAGGTGGCGAGATCAGACGGAATGATATCCATATCATATCCGGAGCGGACCGCTTTTTTCTGTTCCTCGATCTTTGAACGGTCCAGTTCTGTAATTGTCCGCT
>ERZ1643246.2818-NODE-2818-length-15789-cov-12.926910_pt1 | contig 15789 bp, 10 predicted proteins | sample MGYA00579265_ERZ1643246 | MGnify/ENA primary metagenome ERZ1643246 (study PRJEB29033, sample SAMEA4952261) | chicken gut metagenome | biome: Broiler Chicken; feature: Gastrointestinal Tract; material: Caecum | place: Ireland | collected 2018 | study: Broiler... | reverse complement strand
AGACGGTTTTATCTCCGTGGCCGCCGGCACCCCCAAGATCCGGGTGGCGGACTGCCGCTATAACGCGGAGCAGATCTTCACCCTCATGCGGGAGGCGGACAAGCAGGGCGTGAAGGTCCTGGCCCTGCCGGAGCTGTGCCTCACCGGCTACACCTGCGGCGACCTGTTTCTGCAGGACACCCTGCTCCAGGGTGCCGAGGAGGGCCTCCAGACGATCCTGGAGGCCACCCGGAATCTGGACATCGTGACGGCCCTGGGGCTGCCTGTTTGGGATAAATGGGACAACAAACTGTATAACTGTGCTGCTGTTATACAAAAAGGAGAGATTTTGGGGCTGGTCCCCAAGGCTTATCTGCCCAATTACGGGGAGTTTTACGAGCAGCGGTGGTTCGCCTCCGGCCATGGCGTGGAGCATGGGATCGAGCTGTGCGGACAGCATGTGAGCCTTTGTACGAACCAGACCTTCGCCTGCGACACCATGCCCAACCTGGTGATCGGGGTGGAGATCTGCGAGGATCTGTGGGCCCCGGCGCCCCCCTCCGTGGAGCTGGCCCGAAAGGGCGCGACTGTGATTTTGAACCTCTCCGCCTCCAATGAGCTGGTGGGGAAGGCGGACTACCGCCGCTCCCTGGTGACGGGCCAGTCCGCCCGGCTGATGTGCGGCTATGTGTACGCTGACGCCGGCGAGGGGGAGTCCACCACCGACGTGGTGTTCGCCGGCCACAACCTGATCGCGGAAAACGGCACCCTGCTGGCGGAGCGGCGGTTCGCCACCGGTCTCACCGTCAGTGAGATAGACGTGGACCGGCTGGTCCACGACCGCCGCCGAACCAACACCTTCACCATCGGCAGGGAGCCGCCGGAGATCTGGCGGGTTTCTTTCTCCATGCCGGCGGAAGAGACCCGCCTGACCCGGTACGTCTCCCCCTCCCCCTTTGTGCCGGAGGATGATGCCGGTCGGGCGGAGCGGTGTGAGGAGATCCTGCGGATTGCCTCTCTGGGCCTCAAAAAGCGCCTGGAGCACACCAATGCCAGAACGGCGGTGGTGGGCCTCTCCGGCGGCCTGGACTCCACCCTGGCCCTGCTGATCACCGCCCTGGCCATGGGGATGCTGAACCGGCCCGCCAGCGACATCATCGCCGTCACCATGCCCTGCTTCGGAACCACGGCCCGGACCCGCTCCAACGCGGAGCTGCTGGCGGAGCGGATGGGTGCCACGCTGAAGGTGGTGGACATCTCCCAGGCGGTGCGCCGCCACTTCGCCGACATCGGCCAGAGCATGGAGAACCACGACGTCACCTTTGAAAACGGCCAGGCCCGGGAGCGGACCCAGGTGCTGATGGACATTGCCAACCAGACCGGCGGCCTGGTGATCGGCACAGGGGACCTGAGTGAGCTGGCCCTGGGCTGGTGCACCTACAACGGCGACCACATGAGCAACTACGCCGTCAACTGCTCCATCCCCAAGACCCTGGTGCGGCATCTGGTGGCGTATCTGGCCCGGGACAACGCGGAGAAGGACGCCGCCCTCACCGGCGTGCTGGAGGACATTCTGGACACCCCCGTGTCCCCGGAGCTGCTGCCCGCCGTCCAGGGGGAGATCTCCCAGCGGACGGAGGACCTGGTGGGGCCCTATGAGCTCCACGACTTTTTCCTGTACTACATGCTCCGCTGGGGCTTTCCGCCCCGGAAGATCTACCGCCTGGCGGTGTACGCCCTGGGCAAGACCTACAGCCGGGACGTGATCTTGAAGTGGCTCAAGACCTTCTACCGGCGGTTCTTCTCCCAGCAGTTCAAGCGCAGCTGCCTGCCGGACGGCCCCAAGGTGGGCTCGGCGGCCCTGTCCCCCCGCGGCGACTGGCGGATGCCGTCGGACGCAAGCGCCGCATTGTGGATGGCGGAGCTGGAGACGCTGGATTGACCCGAGAAGAACGAGCCAGTCGCCCTTTGACCGGGGCCCCCGCAAAATCGAAGATTTTGTGGGGAAAGGAGGCGCAGCGGAACGAGCTTGCATTCCCGCAAAGCGGGAAAGCAAGGGATGTGGAGCATGTGCCGACGCGGCGGATGCCGTCGGACGCAAGCGCCGCATTGTGGATGGCGGAGCTGGAGACGCTGGAATAAAAAAGAGGCGCCGTCGGCGCCTCTTTTTCACGCTCTGCACGCTGCTCTCCCCTCTCTTGGCGCAGGGTTTTTCTTGACAAATCTTCGCCATCCGATAAAATAGAGACAACTTGTGAAAAACGGAAAGGGAACAGAATATGGAAGAATCTCAGGAGCTTCTGGAGAAGGCCACCCGGGAGCGTATTCGGAAAAACGGCTTCATGCTCCACAACCACATCGAGCTGGAGTCTGTGGAACGGGACAGGGCGGTGTTCAAGCTGGACATCCGGCCGGAGAGCTGCAACCCTTACGGCATGGTCCACGGTGGCGCCATCTATACGCTGGCGGACAACGCCACCGGCACGGCGGCCCACAGCGACGGGCGGTACTATGTGACCCAGACCAGCGCCCTCCACTTCCTCCGCAACCAGTCCCGGGGGACGGTCCGGGCCACCGCCTGGGTCCGGCACCGGGGCAAGTCCACGGTCCTCACGTCCGTGGACATCACCGGCGAGGACGGCAAGCTGCTGGCCACGGGGGAGTTCACCTTCTTCTGTGTGGACAAGTCCCTGATGGACCAGAAGGTGGCCGCCGAACAGAAATAAGAAAGATGCGGGAGAGGGCAGGACCCTCTCCCCGTTTCTTTCGACATTGTGGAAAAACAGGGCCGTCATATCTCCGCCCGCCGCCGCATAAGGTTGTCCCAGAGGTGAGGCGATATGAAGAGACCGGTTTTCCCCGGCCCGCTGAAAAGAGGGCTCTGGCGGCTGGGTGCGGCTGGGCTGGCGGCGGGGACGCTGTGGGCCGCAGCCGTCACTGCCGGCAGCGACAGTGCTGCGGCGGCCTGGGCCGCTCTGCGGGAGGCATCTCCCCTGGCGGCGCTGAAATGGGAGCTGGGGGACCTGTGGGCGGACGACGGCCTCTCCCCCGCCGCCGTGATGACACTGGGGGAATCTCCCCTGCTGCTGTCCGCCCGGGCGGCGGTGGCGGAGCTGTGGTCCACGGAACGGACGGAGGAATCCGGCCAGGACGGGACGGAGGAGACCGTCACAGAGCCGGTGGAGGAGACACCTCTGGAGACCACGGGAGAGACGGACAACGGCGTTCCCGCCCGAACGCTGGTGCCAACGGATCCCAGCGGATATACGGTCTGCGACAGGGCCTACATCTCCAATTCCACGGACCACGCCCTCTCGGTCTCCGCCCTGTCGGAGCCCTTTGACGCCAGTCTCGCCGACGGAGAGCCCCAGATTCTGATCCTCCACACCCACGGCAGCGAGGCCTATACGCCCCCAGCCGGCACGGACATCGTCTGGTCCGGCAACTACCGCACCACGGACTCCCGCTACAATGTGGTGGGAGTGGGGGACGTGATGGCGGAGGTCTTTACCGAGGCCGGCATCTCCGTTCTCCACGACCGGACGCTGTACGACTACGCCTCCTACAACGACGCCTACAACAATGCCCTGGCGGCCATTGAGACGTATCTGGCGGAGTATCCCTCCATCCGTTTCATCCTGGATGTCCACCGGGACGCCATCGCCGACGCCGAAGGAAACCAGTACAAGGTCATCTCCCAGATCGACGGCGTGGGCACCTCCGCCCAGATGACCCTGGTGATGGGCAGCGACGGCAGCGGCCTGCCCCATGCTGACTGGATGGAGAACCTGAAGCTGGCGGTGGCGTTGCAGAACAATATCCTCCGGAGCTACCCCACGCTGATGCGGCCCATTCTGCTGCGGAACTCCCGGTACAACCAGCACGCCACCACAGGTTCCCTGCTGGTGGAGGTTGGCGCCGCCGGCAACTCCCCGGCGGAGGCTGCTCTGGCCGGCCGCCTGTTTGCCCAGAATATGGCGGAGTATCTGATCGACCTGGGGAAGTGAGTCCCTTGAGAAGAATTCCGCTCCAGCGTGAAAAGATCCCTGTCCGAGCGGACAGGGATCTTTTTTTATATGGATGTGGAAAACTGCGCGGGATCCGGAGACCTTTCCCCGAAACAGTCACCGCGCAACCTGTGATTGCCCATTTGCCACACACAGGTGATTTACTTTTGTCAGACGACCGGATAGAATAGAGCACAGAAAAATACCCATGGGGAGAGGTCCGGAGACAGGAGGTGTGAGGTGAAAAAGAAATGGATGGCGTTTTTGGCGTGGCTGCTTTTGGCCTGCGGCTGTCTGGGCTGCGCACCGGGTTTTTACGGGGCCGAACCCCTGTTGGACGCGGAAACCGCTGGAAGGATCCTCGGTATATACGAAGAGGAGGTCCGCATGGTCGAAGAGACATTTGGGGAGGATCTCTCAGATTACACAGCGGAGGATGATGAGATCCTGACAGAGGCGGCGATCGCGCAATACGGAACGGAGCAGTTTGACCGCCTTTCCCAGCTGGTGACGGAGCTGACCGCGGCAGCCTGGAATCAATCCGAAGAGAGCGGGGGAGGCGAACTGCCTGCATACACCGTTGCAAGACCCTTCGGCCCCATCAAGGGGGCCTGCTTCTGGGAGGTGCCGGTGGCGGTCTCCTTGGCTGGAGACCTCACCGGCCTGGTGGAAATATCCCGGGGCGACAGGGTGCAGGAGCTGAAGATCTCCAATTCTGTGTCCGTAGAGATCCCGCTGGAGCAGGCTGACGGCCCGTCGGATGGAACGCACCTCGCCAATGGAAAAGCCGCGACCCACAGGGTCTTTACCGGCGTTTTATGGGGCGTGATCCTGGAGGGGCCCGGAGAGGCGGAATACCGGGTCGCCAGACCCCGGGGCGCGGGATACGCACACCTTGCGCAGATCAGCAGCCCCCTGTATGTGGAGCGCGCGGGGGACCATGCTGTCGTGACCTGCGAGCACTTTTTGGAGTTTCAACAGACACTGGAGAGAGACCCCGGACGTTTTCTGTCATGATTGAGACAAAGCCCCCGTCTTTTGACGGGGGCCTTGTGTCGCGGTCATGCTTCTTCAGACAGGGGGAAGGACACCACGGCGGTGAACAGGTCCGCCAAAGTCTCCACCCGGAACGCACCGCCGCAGGCCTCGGTGAAGGAGCTGGCGATGGAGAGCCCCAGGCCGCTGCCGCCGTCGGTGCGGCTGGCGTCGCCCCGGACGAACCGGGCGGTCAGGTCTACGCCGTCGGGAAGCTCCTCCCGTGAGGTGTTGCGGAGGCTGGCCTCCGCCCGGCCGTCTGCCACCTTCAGCGTCAGATAGACCCGGCTGCCCTCCAGGGCGTATTTCAGGGCGTTGTCGATGAGGTTCTGGAACACCCGGTACAGCCGCCGGCCGTCTGCCGTGATCATCACCGGGGCCTCCGGCAGATCCACCCGGAAGGTCAGGCCGCTTTTGGAGATGGGCCCCTCCAGGTCCGCCAGGGTCTGCCGCAGCAGCTTGGCGAAGTCCAGCCGCTCCGGCTGCACCGGCAGCTGGCCGGAGGCAGCCTTGCTGACCTCAAACACGTCCTGGACCATCACCGCCAGCCGGTGGGCCTTCTCGTCGATGATCCGGGCATAGTCCGCCGCGGCCCCCTCCAGGGGCTCCTGCCGCAGCAGCTCCGCGTAGGAGAGCACAGAGGTCAGCGGCGTCTTCAGGTCGTGGGACACATTGGAGATCAGCTCCACCTTCATCCGCTCGCTGCGGGTCTGCTCTGCCAGGGCCCGGTGGAGGCCCGCCTGGATGCCGTTCAGCTGCTCCGCCGTCTGGCGGAGGTCCGCATCTGCCGGCAGGTCCAGAGGCGTCTCCAGATTCCCGTCCCGGATGGCCGTCACCTGGTCCGCCAGCAGGCCGATGTCCCGGGCCAGGGCAGCGTTTTTCCGCAGGATCCAGCAAAGCACGGCAGCTGACAGCAGAAGCGGAAGGAATGTGAACCAGAAGAGCGCGTCATAGGCGGAGATGCCCAGAATACGGGTCAGCACCAGCAGCCAGAAGACAGCGGGCAGGCAGATCAGGACCAGTGCCAAACGATTCCAGCGGCTGAGCCTGCGCTGGAAGGGGTATTTCCTGGTGCGAACGGACAGGGCCCTCAGCAAGCTCCACCGCTGGTCCGGCTCCGTGTTTTTCCGGGTGATGTGCCGGAGCCACAGGGCCCACACCAGCACCAGCAGCGCCGCGGCGTTGGCGGGCAGCAGCGCCAGAAGACGCAGAACATCCGTCAGAGAGGAATCCATCCAGCCATAGTACCAGAGCTCAAAGGGCGAGTAACCGGTATAAGGGTCCACGGAAAACACCATGGTGAGAAGCGCCAGAATTGCCGCCAGCCACCACACCTCTCTGGGCACGCGCCGGGTGAGGGCGGCCAGCCGCGCCTCCGCCCGCCGCCGGTCCGTCCGCAGAAGGCGGGCGACTGCCAGACACGCGATGCCGAGCACGCACAGCACCGCCCGCAGCACATAAAACCCCTGCATCTCCCGAATATACTGATAGGTGTCGTAGAGTCCATTGTAAAAGCGGGCGCCCCCATCGGTGCTCAGCTGGACATAGGGCACCGGCTCCTGCCGGACGGCCATGTAGACGGTCACGCCCGCCACGTCCTCCCCGGCGGTGAAGTTCTCATACCCGGGGACATCCCACAGGGCGTCCTCTGTGTAGAACCCGTCGCCGTACACGTCCACCGGTTCCCCGTCCTTCCGGATCTGGACCTCACCGTGGCGGAAGACCAGATGAAAGTTGTATCCCTCCGGCAGCTCCCTGCCGCTGGTGATCTCCGCGCCCGCCGGGACATTGCTGTAGAGCAGCTCATTTTCCGGGCCGATGACCTGATAGAGCAGATTCTGATCCGCCGCATAGTCTGCGTCCGGCGCGGCACCGTCCTCGGCGATGATATCCTCCGTGGCGGTGTCCGTGGATCCCCAGGTGTACCAAGTGTCGCCGCCCCCGGACAGAAGATAGGTGTCCCCGGAAGCGGTGCCCCACCAGTCCAGGTCGCTGCCGGTGGCCATGGACAGGAACGCCTGCAGCCGCTGGGCCATCTCCCGCCGGAAAGCGGGAGTCTCCTGCCAGTCGGCGCTCCGCCACCCGGGGCCGAAGGAGCTGCTGTCTGTGCCGCCGGCCAGGCGGCCCGCCGTCTGCCCCAGGCTCCCCAGCACCAGGCTGACGCCCAGCACCAGCGCCAGCAGCCCGACCGCCGCCCGCAGCTTCCCGGCGGTCTTTCCCGGGACCCGGAGCTTCACCACGCCGGGGGCGTCCTTCGCCCCCTTCAGAGCCTCCCGGACCTCACCGGCCACAAACTGTTCCAGACCCTCGTCAGGTCCCGTGCTGTTCCATTTTGTATCCAATTCCCCACACCACCTTGATGTAATCTGGCTCTCTGGGATTGAGTTCGATCTTCTCCCGAATGCGGCGGATGTGGACCATCACCGTGTTTTCGCAGGCGTAGGCCGCCTCCCCGTCCCACACCCGGCGATAGATCTCCTCCGCCGGGAAGATGCGGCCGGGATTGCGCATCAGCAGATCCACGATCTTGGTCTCTGTGGCGGTGAGCTTCACCGTCTCCCCGTCCGCCCGCAGTTCACGCCGCGCCGGGTCATAGGTGAGACGGCCGTTGACGAGGAGACCCTGCCGCGCCTCCGCGTGGACGTCCCCCAGCAGGGTGTACCGCCGCAGCTGGCTCCGGACCCGGGCCGCCAGCTCCTGGGGGTTGAAGGGCTTGGTGACGTAGTCGTCCGCCCCCATGGACAGGCCCAGGATCTTGTCCGTGTCCTCGCTTTTGGCGGAGAGGACGATCACCGGCAGATTCCGCTTCTCCCGGATCCGCAGCAGGGCGGACAGGCCGTCCAGCTTGGGCATCATCACGTCGATGAGGATCAGCCGCACCGCCGGGTCCAGGGCCAGGTCCAGCGCCTCCATGCCGTTGTAGGCCCGCAGGACCCGGTACCCCTCCCGCTCCAGGGTGATGGCGATGGCTCCCACGATCTCCGGGTCGTCATCCACCACCAGAATGCATTCGTTCATCTCGATCCCTCCTTGAGCTGTTTCCAGCATACCGGGGATTTCTTACAAACACCCGGAGAAATTTCTTACAGATTTCTTACGACTTCCGCAGGCATGGACAGAGAGCGTCTTTCCGCATCCGTCTGCGTGTCTGCACAGCAAAAAAGGGCTTTCCGGGAAGGAAAGCCCCTTTTCACAGGTCTTTACTTCTTCAGCGGCATAGAGAAAAGAAACCGGGTGGAGACGGCGTCGCTCTCCGCCTTCAGGGTGCCCTTGTGCTCCGCCGCGATGGCGGCGGCGATGGGCAGCCCCAGGCCGAAGCCGGACTGCTCCCCCCGGGAGGCATCCGCCCGGTAGAACCGCTCAAACAGACGGTCCAGCTGCTCCGGCGGGATGGGCTCCCCGGGGTTGGACACCAAAAGCCGGGCCTGCCGGTCCGTCCGCCGCAGCGTCAGGGTGATGGCGCCCCCCGCCTGTCCGTATTTGATGGCGTTGTCCAGCAGGACGCCGATCAGCTGGCGCAGTTTGTCCGCATCGCCGGTGACGAGAATGTCCGGCGCGATATCGCTCTCCAGAGGCTTTCCCGCCTCAAAGGCCACCGGTTCGAAGGCCAGGGCGCAGTCCGTGGCCAGATCGGAGAGGGAGACCTCCCCCATCACCGCCGTGGGCATGGCGTTGTCTGCCCGGGCCAGGGTCAGCATCTCCTCCACCAGAGACCGCATCCGCTTGGCCTCGGAGTGGATGTTGTCCGCCCACCGGGCAGGGCGGTCGTCCAGAGGCGATGCCTCCAGCAGCTCCGCGTTGGAGAGGATAACGGTCAGGGGCGTTTTCAGCTCATGGGAGGCGTCCGACAGGAACTGCCGCTGCTGCCGCCACGCCTTTGCCACCGGCGCCGTTGCCCACCGGGCCAGCAGGATGGAGACCCCCAGCAGCAGCACCAGCGCCGCCGCGCCGATCTGCAGATAAGAGCGCATGCTCTCCGCCAGGGTGGCCTGCTCCATGGACATGTCCACAAAGGCGATCCGCTGATACAGCAGATACTCCCCCTGAAACGGCCACTCTGCGTAAAAGAAGTGGTCCTGCCGGAGATATCGCAGGCCGTATTCCGGAAGCACGCCCTCGTCCTGCTCCTGATTCAGACAGGCGGCCACGATGGATTCCAGCAGCTGCGTGTCCTGGAGATTGGAGTAGGTGCCGCCGGTGACCGTGGCGGAGGCCAGCCGGGACCCATTTTCCTCCGTATACCGGACATTCACCGTGAAATAGGGCAGCAGCACATCCTCCCGCCCCGAATCACGGCCGAAATTCGGCAGCTCTCCCTGCGTGTCCTCCTCCTGGATGACCCGCTGCAGCACCTGATGGCTGATGACCTCGATGTTCTGCTTGGCGGAGAAGTATACTGCCAGAAACACCACGGCCAGGACTGCGGTCACCAGCAGCATGCACATGGCCACGAATTTGATCTGTAATTTTCGGATCATGGGCCAGCTGCCCCCTTTTGTCGAAAACTCTGTGGAAAAGTGGAAAAATGTGTACTTTGTGGAAAACTACTCCCCGTCGGGCGCCTCCAGGCAGTACCCCACCATGCGGATGGTGCGGATCTTCACCTGGGAGCGGAGATGCTCCAGCTTTTTCCGCAGGAAGGAGATATAGACCTCCACGTTGTTGTCCTCCGCGTCGGACTCATAGCCCCAGACTTTCAGCAGCAGCTTTTCCTTGGTGATGACCATCTTCCGGTTCAGCATCAGCATCTCCATCATGTCGAATTCCTTGCGGCTCAGGCGCACGGACCGATCGCCGCAGGAGAGGGTGAAGGAGGTCTTCTCCAGCCGCAGGTCCCCGTATTCCAGGGAGTCCGTCTGCCGCAGCTCCGGCTGGCGCCGGGTCAGAGCCCGGATGCAGGCCAGCAGCTCCTTGGGTTCAAAGGGCTTTGTCAGATAGTAGTCGGCGCCGCAGTCCAGCCCCTGCACCCGGTCGGAGAGATCGGAGCGGGCGGTGAGCATCAGCACCGGCGTGGTGCTGTGCTCTGCCCGCAGGCGGCGCAGCACGGTGAAGCCGTCCAGCTTGGGCAGCATCACGTCCAGCAGGATCACATCATAGATCGCGGTCAGGGCGTTGTCCAGCCCCGACTCGCCGTCGTGGCAGATGTCCACGGTATAGCCGTTCAGCTCCAGCAGATCCTGGAGCGTGGCGGCCAGGCGGACCTCATCCTCCACTACCAGTACGCGCATGGGGATCACCTCCGGGGTATCCATGCCTGGGCGGCACGGGAATCAGAAGGGGGGAGCCCGCGGGCTCCCCCTCATTGTAACACGCGGGTGAAAAAAGGTACAGCTTATTCCGAAGCGGAAGCATCTGTCAGGCCGCTGGCCGCTACAGAGAGGATGGCATCCGCGTCGCCGCTGTCCACCTGATAGATGGTGGGATCGTCGTTGACGCGCACATAGCAGCCGGTCCCATCCAGATTGTCGCTGCCGAAGGTCAGCGTCAGAGAGCTCTCCGTTCCGGTCTCCGTCAGGTAGAGGACCGTGACTACGGCACGGGGCGCGCTGAATCCGCACAGCTCCGCCGCCTCATCCGTGGGCTTGTAGTCCACACACTTGGTCAGGGAGATCCCCTCCAGATCAGAGAGCAGGTCTCCGGTGCTCTCCAGCTCCGTCACATCCTCGCCGCCGGCGGCCCAGGTGACGGTCTCCGTGCCCGTGTCCTCGTCCGTCTCTGTTCCAAGGGGACGCAGCAGCGTGCTGGCGGTGCCCTCCACCGTGATGGACTGGATGGTGTCCTCCGTCAGGACCGGCAGCTCCGGCAGGTCGCACATGTCGTAAATGGTCTCGGACATATAGCGGTACAGGGCATCGGAAATGATGTATACCGGGCTCTCCTGCCCGTCCATCAGCATGTAGTAGCTGGTGCCGTCGGTAGTGGTGTTGCCCAGGGCGATGGTCAGCGTGCCGCCGTCCGCCTGCGTGGCGGTGAGGGTGGCAAAGGGCTGATCCAGACCGTAGGCATCCAGCGTGTCCCCGTCCGTGATGGTCTGCTGGGGCCTGAGATCCGTCAGCAGGTCCAGAATGGACTGTACGGTGGTGTCATCCAGCGGGAACTCCGGATCATCGGACCAGACCCACTTCCCCTCCTCGTCCAGATGGAAGGACAGCGTGGTGGTGCCGTTGTCATACGTAAGGGCGGTATAAGAGGCCTCCGTTTGGGTAATGACGCTCTCCGCCTCCTGCCGGGCCGCTTCCTCCGCAGCCTGCTGGGCATTGGACCGCTTGACAGCCAGGACCACGGCCAGAATGATCACCAGGGCCGCCACGATCCCCCCCAGAAGGAAGAGATGCTTTTTTTGTGTTCGATTCATGGATCGTTTGCTCCTTCGTCACAGTTTCCGGCGGTGCATCCAGCGGGCAAAGCCGTAAATCAGCAGCGCCGCAGGGATCACCAGGATGAACAGCAGGCCCCAGATGCCGCCGGTGGTGATGGTGTTGGTGGGCACAGACAGGCTCACAGGCTCGATGGAGATGGAGGACACATCCTCGAATCCTGTCGTGGCGGAAGCCAGGAACAGGTCCAGGTTGTCCAGATTGGAGAAGCTTTCGGTGAGGCTGGCGTCAATGAGAGAGCTGGAGCCGTACACCGTCAGCCGGGCGGTGTCGCCCCCGTCGGTCTCCTCCGTGGCCACGGCGCCCACCACATAGGTGCCCTGTGTCTGCGTCTCCTCATCCACCACAGCAAAGCCGTTTTCCGATGTGGTCAGGAACGACTGGACCGTGATGGTGTCCCGGGCCGGGTCCGTCAGGGTGAATCCACGGGAGGAGAGCACCAGCACCATGGCGTCATCCGGCAGGCCGGACGCCGCATCCACAGACGTATCGATCAGAGGGAAGAACAGATAGGGGATGTTCTGGTAATACCGGCTGGTGTCGGCGATCAGGCCGTCCGCCACGTTCATGCCGTAGGCGGCGCAGAGAGCGTTGCAGTTGGGCAGATCCAGAAGCGCCCCGGCCATGTTGTAGATCACCTGTCCGCCCTGCTCCAGGTACGTCAGGATCATCTCCAGCTCGTCATCCGCCAGATCCTCGGTGGGGGCGTTGAGGATCAGCAGGGAGCAGTCCTCGGGAATATCGCCGTCTGTAAGCAGATTTACGGAATCCACAGACATGTGGACCCGGTCGAACCGCTCCTCCACGCCGGCGGGCAGGGCGGTCTCGCCGTGCCCGGTGGTCACATAGACCGTCCGCGTCACGCCGGACACCACACTGTCGATGGCGGAGGTCAAAAGTCCCTCTCCGTCAAAATCCGTTTCCTGCTGTGTGCCGTACATGTAATACATCATTATATCATAGCCGATGATGTCGCTGATGTCAAAGGATTCCTGCCGGCCGGTGGCCGCACAGGTGACCACCACGGTGTCTGCGTCCACGCCATACTGGGTCAGGACGGAGGGATAGACGATGGGGTCTACGTATTCCAGAGACAGGCGGTCGCTGAGCTCTGCGTATGTGTCCAGAAAGCGGACGATCCGGCTGTCCAGATGATCCGGATCGGCCAGGACATGGATCTCCACATCCTGCTCCATGGCCGCCAGATAGTCCCGGGAGGTGTCGGTGATGTCATAGATCCCGCTGCCGCTCAGGTCGAACTGGGACCAGCTCTCCGGCAGCTGGGCGGCGATCAGGTTGAACACCAGCACCGCCGCCACGGCCAGGGCCGTCAGCCCGGCGGAAAACGCGCCCCTGCGGGAGGCGTGGCGGCCTGCGGCCTCCCGCAGGCTGTGCTTCCAGTTGTGATGCTTCATCTCTGCACACCCCCCTCAATTCCAGCGCCGCCGCTGGATCACCTGCACGGTGAGAAAGACCAGCAGCGCGCTCATGGACAGGTACAGCAGGATGCCCGGCACGTCAAAGACATGGTCCAGCGCAAAGGCGTTGAAGACAGAGAGCAGAGAGAACCTGCCCAGCAGGTCCGGCAGCAGGCCGGCAAAGGCGCCGGAGTCCCGCAGATAGAACGCGGTGAGCACAGCGGCTCCCGGCACCAGGACGGCGGCTGTGACCTTCCAGTTGTTGGACAGGGCATTCACCAGAAAGCACACCAGAGCCAGCAGGATGGCCAGCCCCAGCAGCGACCCGCCGGCGGTAGAGGGCAGGAAGTCCACCAGCCCGTCCCACAGGTACAGCAGGAGCAGCAGGCCGAAGGAGCCCACGGCGGCAATGATCTGGCTCTCTGTCAGGGAGGAGACCAGCATGCCCACGGCGATCTCCACTGCACCCAGCAGGAAAAAGGCCAGGATGGAGCAGTAGTCTGCCAGCAGGAAGGCCGACCCATTCAGGGCGATGATCAGGGGGCACAGGCAGGCGATGGCCACCGGAACGGCGAATACGGTCAGCATGGCGAAATATTTGCCCAGCACCACTGTGGTGATGGTGACCGGTGCCGTCAGCAGCAGCTGGTCCGTCTTGGAGTGGCGCTCGTCTGCCAGGGAGCGCATGGTGAGGACGGGGATCACCACCATAAACACCACCAGCACCGAGTTCAGGGAGACGGAAAAGTAGGGATATCCGGAAAACAGGTTGTTGACGAAAAAGTAGATGCCGATGAAAAAGGTCAGCACCGCCACAAAGACCCAGCCGGTCATGGAATTGAAATAGGAGCTGACCTCCCGCTTGTAAATGGCCTTCATTTCCGGACACCTGCCTTCTCTTCCGTGCGCTGGAACAGTGCCGCCGCCTGGGCGGCGACCTCGTCGTCGTCATCCGTCAGGTCCAGAAAGACCTCCTCCAGAGAGGCCATCCGGGGCCGCAGCTCCACCAGGGGGCACCGGGCTTCCGCAAAGGCAAAGAACAGGGCCTCCCGCACATCTCCCTCCGTGCGGACGGAGAAGCGGGCGGAGTCTGCGGTCTGCCCCAGCAGCGTGCAGGACACGACGCCCTGAACGCTGCGGAGCAGCGGCTCCGCCTGTTCCGGCGCGGCCTTGGCCGTAAGCTCCAGAGAACCGCCGGCAGAGAGCCGCTCCTCCAGCTCATCCGGTGTGTCGCACACCACGAACCGCCCCTTGCGGATGATGAGCACCCGGTCGCACACTGCCCGGATCTCCGAGAGGATGTGGGAGCTGATGATCACCGTGTGGCCTCTGGACAGATGGCGGATCAGTTCACGGATCTCCACCACCTGCTTGGGGTCCAGCCCCACGGTGGGTTCATCCAGGATGATGATCTTCGGAAAGCCCAGAATGGCCTGGGCCAGGCCCACCCGCTGGCGGTAGCCCTTGGACAGGTTCCGGATCAGCCGGGCGCTCATCTCCTCCAGGTGGGTCAGAGCCAGCACCTGGTCCAGCTGCTCCTCCTGCTCCTGTCTGGGGATCCTCTTCAGCTCTGCGCAGAAGGCCAGATACTCCTCCACGGTCATGTCCGGATACAGCGGCGGCAGTTCCGGCAGATAGCCGATACAGGCCTTGGCAGCCTCCGGCTCCTCCAGAATGTCGTGGCCCTCCACCAGGACCTGACCGCCGGTGGCGGCCAGATAACCCGTCATGATATTCATCGTAGTGGTCTTTCCGGCGCCGTTTGGGCCCAGAAAGCCGAAGATCTGGCCATCTTCCACGGTGAAGCTCAGATGGTCCACCGCATTGCGGTCTCCATAGCGCTTCACCAGATCTCTTACTTCGATCACGCAAACGACCTCCTTTTCGGGAAGAGGCAGGCGCCTCCTCCCCGGCGGCATCAGTATAGAGGGAGAATCTGAAACCTATCTGAAAAGGATGAACGGGACTTCATAAACTGTTCAAACTTTTTAAAGATTATTTTTAGATTTGCGAGTTATGATACAGACATCCTCCAAGAAGGATCGCTGATACCCCTCTCTTTTTTCATTTTTCATTTCCTTTCTCTCTGTGTGCGGCGGAGAGTGCCCCTGACCAGGGCGCTCTCCGCCGCATGCTGTCCGATTCGTGGAAAAAGGCGGAACACCGGGAAGGAAGATAGCTACGAAAGAAACCCAGGAGGGGTGTCTTTCGTTTTCAATCAAACCGCTTTTCAGGCCTTTCGGAAGGTCTGAAAAGCGCCGGCAGCTTGGCAAAATGAAATTTTGACAAGCTGGTGCGGCGGAGAGTGTCCCTGACCAGGGCGCTCTCCGCCGCATGCTGTCCGCATCTGCGTGAAAATGGCGTAAAAAAACACATTTTCCAGGAGGTCCCAGCGGGTTTTCCTTGCAAATCAGCACAAGTTCCGATATAATATTTCAGCAAATCTAAGTAACCGGGGCCAGAATGCGACTGCCCGGTGAACTAGGGAGGAAAAAAGAATGAGAGGCGTACACAGTGCTGTGGACGAGATCCGCCGCAATGTCTTTACCGAGGTGGCCCGTCTGGCCTATGAGGGCGGAGACCTGAACCGGGTGGACATGATCCCCTATACCATCGTGCCCGGCGAGGTGGCGCGGCACCGCCACGACGTATTTCTGGAGCGGGCCATCGTCCAGGAGCGGGTGCGGCTGGCTCTGGGCATGAGCCTGCAGCCCGCCGGCGAGCAGACTCCGGTCAGCGCCAACATCCAGGAGGCGGCCTCTGCCGATGACAAGTATTTTGAAGAGCCCCTGGTCAACATCATCTCCTTTGCCTGCAATGCCTGCCCGCCCAAGCAGATCCGCATCACCGACAGCTGCCAGGGCTGCCTGTCCCACCCCTGCATGAACGTGTGCCCCAAGGACGCCATCTATCTGGATAAGGACAAGCACTGCCACATCGACCAGGAGAAGTGCATCAAGTGCGGCCGCTGCT
>ERZ1643246.2817-NODE-2817-length-15806-cov-12.948829_pt1 | contig 15806 bp, 12 predicted proteins | sample MGYA00579265_ERZ1643246 | MGnify/ENA primary metagenome ERZ1643246 (study PRJEB29033, sample SAMEA4952261) | chicken gut metagenome | biome: Broiler Chicken; feature: Gastrointestinal Tract; material: Caecum | place: Ireland | collected 2018 | study: Broiler... | reverse complement strand
CCGTCAATGACCCGCAGGGACATGGAGAAGGAGCTCATATAGGTCTGCATCTCCTCTTTGGAAAGGGCATCGGACGAGAGGTCCAGGGACGTCAAACCCTTGCATTCCTCCCAGGCTACCCGCATGTTTTCATAGTCGGAAGCACCCTCCGGTGGTGTGGAGCCGTCTGTATAGGCGAAAAAGCTGTCCTCGTTCTCCACCCATTCAAAGCCCGTATCATCGGTGAGATAAATGACGCTGGTGAATTCGCTGGCGTCTCCCAGCATCCGCACGCCGTTGATTTCCTGCATCTGCGGGTCGCCGCTGCCGCCCACCGCATAGGTGAGCACCTCCACCTGCACCTGGCCGTCGCCGTTGCGGTCTTCCCCATAGGGCGCCAGCTGCTCTTCCATTTTGGTAATCATATCATCGGAATAAAAGCTTCCGCCCACAATGGCGATGGTATAATCGGGGCTGGTTCTGGACAAGAGGGAATATATCACGCCGCCCACCAGGGCCACCAGCAGCACCCCTACAAGCAGGTGTACCTTATGGTAGAACCACCAGTTAGCGCGTTTTTCTTTCGCGGTTTTCGGAACAATCTCGTTGGCATGGATGGTATCCTCTTCTCCGTCGAGAAACAAATGCTCTCTGGGCATGGGCTTCACTCCTTCGTGTGTTTATGAAATCCTGCTTTTTTCTGTATTTTGCTTAAAAATTATCATATCAGATTCCCCCTCTTTTTTCAATACTTCTGCGGCGGACACCATCCCCAGGAATTCTCAGCGCCCATGGGGCCGGGCAGCCGCTTTTTTCTTGACAAAGGCCCCTTGACGGTTGTATAATACCTAAGAAAAATTTGAATCCAAATGGGCAACGGCGTTCATGATGTCTCAGGGGGTGTGCCCCCTTTTTTGCGGGGCAGGACATGGATGCCGTTTTTTGGAGGGCATTTTTGGCAAAAATCTCCTGCCCGCAGCAAAGGAGCGTGTGAGAAGACAGGAACAACCGAAGCATTTGGAGGGCGCTGGTTTTCCGCGCCTGGAAAACGGAGGGAGCAAAAAATGACCAAGTATATTTTTGTCACGGGAGGCGTGGTCTCCGGATTGGGAAAGGGTATTACCGCTGCTTCTTTGGGCCGGCTGCTCAAGGCCCGGGGCCTGAAAGTGGCCGCCCAGAAGCTGGACCCCTATATCAACGTGGACCCCGGCACCATGAGCCCCTATCAGCACGGGGAAGTGTATGTGACCGAGGACGGCGCGGAAACCGACCTGGACCTGGGCCACTATGAGCGCTTCATCGACGAGGACCTGAACCAGTTTTCCAACCTGACCACGGGCAAGGTCTATTGGAACGTGCTGAACAAGGAGCGCCGGGGCGAATATCTGGGAGAAACCGTGCAGGTCATTCCCCACATCACCAACGAAATCAAATCCTTTATCTACAGCGTGGGCAAGAAAACCCATGCCGATGTGGTCATTACGGAAATCGGCGGCACCACCGGCGATATTGAGAGCCAGCCCTTCCTGGAGGCCATCCGCCAGGTGGGCCTGGAAGTGGGCCGGGAAAATGCCCTGTATATCCATGTGACCCTGGTGCCCTTCCTGCGGGGCTCCGACGAGCACAAGACCAAACCCACCCAGCACTCCGTCAAGGAGCTTCAGGGCATGGGCATCCACCCGAGCATCATCGTGCTGCGCTGCGACGAGCCTCTGGAGGAATCCATCTTCCGGAAGATTGCCCTGTTCTGCAACGTAAAGCCCGACTGCGTCATCGAAAACCTGACCCTGCCCGTGCTCTATGAGGCGCCCATGATGCTGGAAGGCCATCACTTCTCGGATATTGTGTGCCGGGAGCTCCACATTGACGCCCCGGCGCCGGACCTGACAGAATGGGAGGACATGCTCTCCCGGATGAAGAACCCCAAAACCCAGGTCACCATTGGGCTGGTGGGGAAATACATGCAGCTTCACGACGCGTATCTCTCCGTAGCCGAGGCCCTGCGCCACGCCGGCTATGGCCTGGGGGCCAGCGTTACCATCCGCTGGATTGACTCCGAGGCCATTACCCCGGACAATGTGGCCCAAACCCTGAAAGGCTGCGACGGCATTGTGGTGCCCGGCGGGTTTGGCAGCCGGGGCATTGAGGGCATGGTGGAGGCCGCCCGCTACTGCCGGGAGAACAACCTGCCCTATCTGGGCATCTGCCTGGGAATGCAGATTGCCGTCATGGAGTTTGCCCGCCACGTCTGCGGCATGGAGGACGCCAACTCCGGGGAATTTGACGAGGTCTCCAAGCACAAGGTCATTGACTTCCTTCCCGACCAGTATGCAGGCATCGAAAAGGGCGGCACCCTGCGCCTGGGCGCCTTCCCCTGCCAGATTCAGCCCGGCACCCAGATGCACCGGGCCTATGGCGCGGAGCGCATCTCCGAGCGCCACCGCCACCGCTATGAATTCAACAACGAGTTCCGGGAGGCCCTGGAAACAGCCGGCCTGTGCATCAGCGGCACCTCCCCGGACGGCTATATTGTAGAGACGGTAGAAATCCCTGAAAACGACTTTTTCATCGGCGTGCAGTTCCACCCGGAATTCAAGAGCCGGCCCAACCGGGCCCATCCCCTGTTCCGCAGCTTAGTGGAAACCGCGCTGCATCATAAGGAGGAATCTCATGAGGCAATTTGACCGCAAACTGATTTTGGAGGACGGCAGCCAGTGGCCGGGCTACGGCTTTGGCGGCGACGGCCACCGGGTGTGTGAGCTGGTGTTCAACACCTCCATGGTGGGGTATCAGGAAATCATCTCCGACCCCTCCTACGCCGGGCAGATCATCGTGATGACCTACCCCCTCATCGGCAACTACGGCATCACCGACGAGGACTATGAAAGCCGCCTGCTGGCCCTGGGGGGCCTGGTGGTCCGGGATTACAACGATATGCCCTCTAACTTCCGCTATACCAAGACCCTCTCGGAAACCCTGGCCGAGGGCAAGATTCCCGGCATCTCCGGGGTGGACACCCGGGCCCTGGCCAAGCGCATCCGGGACGGCGGCAACCAAAAGGCCGTGATTACCGACATCAACACCCCCCTGGAAGAAGCCCTGGCCCTGGTGCGGGAAACGCCTCTGAGCACCCGCCAGGTGGCTTCGGTGAGCTGCAAAAAGCAGTGGTATGCCCGCACCTCCAACCACCGGTTCAACGTGGCCGCAGTGGACTGCGGCATGAAGTCCGGCATTGTCAAGGAGCTGAACCGCCACGGCTGCAACGTGACCATTGTGCCCTACTCCATCACCGCCGAGGAAATCGACTTTATGAAGCCCGACGGCGTGTTCCTGTCCAACGGCCCCGGCGACCCGGAAAATGTGCCGGAGGTCATCGAGCTGGTGCGCCGGCTCCGGGGCAAATACCCCATTTTCGGCATCTGCCTGGGCCACCAGATTCTCTCCCTGGCCTATGGCGCCAAGACCTATAAGCTGAAGTTCGGCCACCGGGGCGGCAACCACCCGGTGAAAAACCTGCTCACGGACAAAATCGAGATCACTTCCCAGAACCACGGCTATGCCGTGGACCGGGACAGCCTGGCCGGCACCGGCTTGGAGCTGACCCATGTGAACCTGCTGGACAACACCGTGGAAGGGGTGCGCTGCGTGGAGGACCGGGCTTTCAGCGTCCAGTACCACCCGGAGAGCCGCCCCGGCCCCCAGGACAGCCGGTATTTGTTCGACACGTTTATCAATCTGATGGAGGAGGCCGCCCATGCCAAAGAGAACTGATTTGCACAAGATTATGGTCATCGGCTCCGGGCCCATTGTCATCGGACAGGCTGCGGAATTCGACTATGCCGGCACCCAGGCCTGTCTGGCCCTGCGGGAAGAAGGCTATGAGGTGGTGCTGGTGAACTCTAACCCCGCCACTATTATGACGGACACCACCATTGCCGACAAGGTGTATATGGAGCCCCTGACCCTGGAATACCTGGCCCGCATCTGCCGCCACGAGCGCCCCGACGCCATTGTCCCCAGCCTGGGGGGCCAGACCGGCCTGAACCTGGCCATGCAGTTGGCCAAAAAGGGCGTGCTGGAGGAGTGCGGCATCGAGCTGCTGGGCTCCGACGCCAAGAGCATTGAGGAAGCCGAGGACCGGGATTTGTTCAAGGAGCTGTGCCTGCGCATTGGCGAGCCGGTAGTGCCCTCTGAAATCACCTTCAGCGTGGAGGAGGCCCTGAAGGCCGCCCACGACATCGGCTACCCGGTGATCCTGCGCCCGGCCTTCACCCTGGGCGGCACCGGCGGCGGCTTCGCCAACAACGACGAAGAGCTGGCCGAAATGATGAAGCACGCCCTGGCCCTCTCCCCGGTCCACCAGGTGCTCATTGAAAAGAGCATCAAGGGCTACAAGGAAATCGAGTACGAGGTCATGCGGGACGCCAACGACACGGCCATCACCATCTGCAACATGGAGAACGTGGACCCGGTGGGCATCCACACCGGCGACTCCATTGTGGTGGCCCCCAGCCAGACCTTGACCAACAAGGAATATCAGATGCTCCGGGACAGCGCCCTGCGGATTATCCGGGCGTTGAAAATCAAGGGCGGGTGCAACGTCCAGTTTGCCCTGGACCCCCAGTCCTTCCAGTACTATGTCATCGAAGTCAATCCCCGTGTGTCCCGCTCCTCCGCCCTGGCCTCCAAGGCCACCGGCTACCCCATTGCCCGGGTTTCCGCCAAAATCGCCGTGGGCATGCGCCTGGACGAAATCCAGCTCATCAACACCCCGGCCTGCTTTGAGCCTTCCCTGGACTATGTGGTCACCAAGATTCCCCGGTTCCCCTTTGATAAGTTTGAAAACTGCTCCAACTCCCTCTCCACCCAGATGAAGGCCACCGGCGAGGTCATGGCTGTGGGCCGTACCTTTGAGGAGAGCCTCCTGAAAGCTGTCCAGTCCCTGGAAACCGGCGTGTGCCACATCCACGCCGACAAGTTTGACCGGAAGAACATGACGGTGGACCAGCTTTTGGAATATATCAAGGAGGGAACCGACGACCGGCTCTACGCCATTGCCCAGCTCATGTGGCTGGGGGTGGACCACTCCCGTATCTGCGACATCACCCAGATTGACATGATGTTCCTGGACAAGATCAAGAAGATCGTGGACTTTGAAAAGGAACTGGAAGCCGACCCCGGGGATCTGGCCCTGCTGAAGGAAGCCAAGCGCATGGGCTTCTCCGACCAGTATCTGGCCCAGCTCTGGAACATGACCGAGGACGACCTCTTCACCCTGCGGAAACAGGCGCATATTTTCCCCATCTATAAGATGATCGACACCTGCGCCGGGGAGTTTGAGAGCTATGTGCCCTACTTCTACTCCACCTATGAGCAGGAGGAGGAATCCGTAGTCACCGACCGGGAAAAAATCATCGTGCTGGGCTCCGGCCCCATCCGCATCGGCCAGGGCGTGGAGTTCGACTACTCCACGGTTCACGCCCTGCGGACCATCCGCCAGGCCGGCTACGAGGCCATTGTCATCAACAACAACCCGGAAACCGTCTCTACTGACTATACCACTGCGGACAAGCTGTATTTTGAGCCCCTGACCATTGAGAGCGTCATGAACGTGGTGGAGCACGAAAAGCCCAAGGGGGTCATCGTCTCCCTGGGGGGCCAGACCGCTGTGAACCTGGCCGAGCCTCTGGCCCGCCGTGGCGTGCCCATTATCGGCACCGACTGCGACGCTATTGAAAAGGCCGAAAACCGGGATGTTTTTGAAAATCTCATCCTGTCCCTCAACATCCCCCACCCGGTGGGCGCGGCTGTCACCAACATCGACGAGGGATTGCGGGTGGCTGCGGAAATCGGCTATCCTGTACTGGTGCGCCCCAGCTTTGTGCTGGGCGGCCGGGCCATGGAGATTGTGGCCGACGAGGACATGCTCCGCCACTACCTGCGCACCGCTGTGGAGGTGGACGAGGACAAGCCCGTGCTGGTGGACAAGTACGTCACCGGCAAGGAAGTGGAAGTGGACGCTATCTGTGACGGCAAAGAGGTCTTTGTCCCCGGCATTATGGAGCTGGTGGAGCGCACCGGCGTCCATTCCGGCGACAGTATCAGCGTGTATCCCCCCTTCAGCCTGTCCCAGAAGGTCAAGGACACCATCACCGACTACACCAGGAAGCTGGGCATTGGCACCGGCATTGTGGGCCTGTTCAACATTCAGTTTATTGTGGACAAGGACGAGAACGTCTATATTATCGAAGTGAACCCCCGGGCTTCCCGGAGCGTGCCCTTCCTGTCCAAGTCCACGGGCTGCAGCCTGGTGGAAATCGCCGTAAAGGCTATGCTGGGCCACTCCCTCCAGGAGCAGGCCGACGCCCTGGAGCTGCCGGAACGCACTCCCCGCTGGTATGTCAAGGCTCCGGCCTTCTCCTTCTCCAAGCTGGGCGGCATGGACACCTACCTGTCCCCGGAGATGAAGTCCACCGGCGAGGCCATCGGCTATGACACCCGCCTGAACCGGGCCCTGTACAAGGCCTTGCAGGCTTCCGGCATCCGCATGAAGGATTACGGCACCGTATTGGTGACCCTGGCCGACGAGGACAAGGAAGAAGCCCTGCCTCTGGTAAAGCGCTTCTACCGCCTGGGCTTTAACATTGAGGCCACTGCCGGCACGGCGGCGTTCCTGAAAAAGCACGGCATCCGCACCCGGGTGCTGGGCAAAATCAGCGAAGGCAGCGACGCCATCCCCCGCTCTATCCGGGCGGGCTATGTGAGCTATATTATCAACACCCGTTCCCTGCTTTCCGGCCCCCATGCCGACGACGGCGCCTATATCCGCCGCTGCGCAGTGGAAAACGGCGTGACGGCCTTTACCTCTCTGGATACGGTCCGCATCCTGCTGGACGTATTGGAGGAAATCGTCCCCTCGGTAGACACCATCGACTGCCAGTAAGCACCGCAACCCAAGACGCCGGGGGTCCCCGGCAGGCAAGGAGTCCTTTTATGAGCAATCTTCACGAAGAATGCGGCGTATTCGGCGTGTTCAGCCCGGAAACCCGGGAGGACATTGCCGCCACCGTGTATTATGGGCTGTTCGCCCTTCAGCACCGCGGCCAGGAAAGCTGCGGCATTGTGGTCAACGACGACGGGCTGTTCCAGCACTATAAAGACGAGGGCCTGGTGCGGGATGTTTTCACCCACCGGGTTCTAGAGGGCCTGGGGCCGGGTCACATCGCCATCGGCCATGTGCGCTACGGCACCACCGGAGGCAGCGGACGTCTCAACGCCCAGCCCATTGTGGTGAACCACCGCAAGGGCCCCATGGCCCTGGCCCACAACGGAAACCTGGTGAATTCCCGGGAGCTGCGGGAGAAGCTGGAAATGGAGGGCTGTATCTTCCACACCACCAGCGACACTGAAGTCATCTCCTACATCATCACCCGGGAGCGCCTTCACGCCCCCTCTATTGAGGCGGCGGTGAACCAGTCCATGGACATCCTGGAAGGGGCCTATTCCCTGGTGGTCATGTCCCCGGCCAAGCTCATTGCCGTGCGGGACAAACACGGCTTCCGGCCCCTGTGCTATGGACGCACCGAGGACGGCGGCTATGTGGTGGCTTCGGAAAGCTGCGCTCTGGACGCAGTGGGGGCCTCCTTTGTCCGGGACTTGGAGCCGGGGGAAATCCTGGTGTTCAGTGAAAAGGGCATCCGTTCCATCCGGGACCACTGCGGCCAGGCGGAAAAGAAAACCTGCATCTTCGAGCACATTTACTTTGCCCGGCCGGACTCGGTCATTGACGGGGCCAGCGTTCACCGCGCCCGGGAAACCGCCGGGGCTATCCTTGCCGAAACCGCCCCTGCCAAGGCGGATATTGTCGTGGGCGTGCCGGATTCCGGCCTGGACGCGGCTTTGGGCTATGCCAAGGCCTCCGGTATCCCCTATGCCACCGGCTTTATCAAAAACCGCTATATTGCCCGGACCTTTATCGCCCCGGGGCAGAAGTCCCGGGAAAACAAGGTGCGCATGAAGCTCAACCCCATCCGGGAAACCGTAGAGGGCAAATCCGTGGTGCTGGTGGACGACTCCATTGTCCGGGGCACCACCTGCGCCCGGATTGTCAAGCTCCTGCGGGACGCCGGGGCCCGGGAAATCCATATGCGGGTTTCTGCGCCGCCCTTCCTGAACCCCTGCTACTACGGCACGGACATCGACTCCCGGGACGCCCTCATCGCCTGCCACCACACCATTGACGAGATTCGGGATATTATCGGGGCGGACAGCCTGGGCTATCTGCCGGTGGAGCGGCTCCACGAGCTCATCGGCGCTCTGCCGGGGCAGGGCTTTTGCCGCGCCTGCTTTGACGGCGTGTATCCCACGGCCATCCCCAAGGACAGCGGCAAAAATAGATTTGAACAGAAAATCAGCGAGAATCCAAAATATAAAAAGGAGGGAACCGGCAAATGCTGAAAATCAATGAGAATTATCGGAACCTGAAGGAAAGCTACCTGTTTTCGGAAATCGCCAAGCGGGTGAAGGAATATCAGGACGCCAACCCGGACAAGAAGGTCATCCGCATGGGCATTGGCGACGTGAGCCTGCCCCTGTGCCCGGCGGTAGTGGACGAAATGCAGCAGGCCGCTGTGGGCATGGGCAAGGCGGAAACCTTCCACGGCTACGGCCCGGAGCAGGGCTACGCCTTCCTGCGGGAGGCCATCCAGGGCTATTACAAGGAATTCGGCGTCTCTTTGGAGGCCGACGAAATCTTTGTCTCTGACGGCGCCAAGAGCGACGTGGGCAACATCCTGGATTTGTTCTCCACGGACAACACGGTGCTCATCCCCGACCCGGTATACCCGGTGTATGTGGACACCAACATCATGGACGGCCGGAAGATTACCTTCCTCCCCGCCAACCGGGAGAACCACTTCCTGCCGGCGCCCGGCCCCGATACTCAGGGGGACATCATTTATCTCTGCTCCCCCAACAACCCCACCGGCGCGGTATACAGCCGGGAACAGCTGGGGGCCTGGGTGGATTTCGCCAAGGCCAACGGCAGCCTGATCCTCTTTGACGCCGCCTATGAGTCCTTTATCTCCGACGGCAGCCCCCGGAGCATCTATGAAATTGAGGGGGCCAAGGAGTGCGCCATTGAGTTCTGCTCCTTCTCCAAGACTGCGGGCTTTACCGGCACCCGGTGCGGCTATACTATTGTGCCCCACACCCTGGTGTTCGACGGCACGCCCCTGAACCGCCTGTGGCTTCGCCGCCAGACCACCAAGTTCAACGGCGTGGCCTATGTGGTCCAGCGGGCCGCTATGGGGGTCTTTACCCCCGAAGGCCGCCGTCAGACCCGGGAAAACATCGAGTACTACAAGCGCAACGCCCAGCTCATGGCGGAGACCATGGAGAAGCTGGGAATCTGGTACACCGGCGGCAAGAACTCCCCCTATGTGTGGTTCCAGTGCCCCGGCGGCGCGGATTCCTGGGCTTTCTTTGACCAGCTCCTCCACAAGGCCCAGATTGTGGGCACCCCCGGCGAGGGCTTCGGCGAAAACGGCAAGGGCTACTTCCGGTTCTCCGCCTTCTCCAGCCACGAGGACACCCAGGAAGCCATGAAGCGCTTCTATGAGCTGTACCGCTGATTTTGAAAATCCAATTCCTGCAAAAAGAAAGCCCTTTGCCGGGCTGGGGGTTCCCTTCCGGCAAGGGGCTTTCCCCTTTGTCCCGGGGTTTTCCCGAAAAAAAGCAAAATGATGACAGTTTTGTAACGGAACAGATTGACATAATCAGTTGACAAGGGCTCTTTCATTCTTTACAATAAAAAGACACAGAGATTTTAGCTTGCGGAAATGGGGCCTGCTGGCCCAGTGAGAGGAGAGATGTGGAATGAGAGAACCTGTACGGCGGCGGCGTCCCAGTTCACGCCCCGCCCCAACCCGGTATCAAACGCCGCCCCCACAGAGGCGGCCTGCGGAACCCGCTCCCCGGCGGAGCACCCGGGAATATTACGACGGCTATACCTATGCCCCGCCTCCCCGGAGAAGGCAGCCTGCCCCCCAGCCGGCTTCCCGCCGGCGCTCCGGCCAGGAGAGCCGCCGGGCCAGGCGCCGCCGCAGGCAGCTCCTGCACCGCGTCCTTCTGACAGTGGTGCTCCTGATAGTGGGCGTTGTGGCGGCGGTGGGCGTTGGCGGCAAGTGGATCCTTTCCCAGATGCCCCGGGAAGAGGTGAACACCGAACAGTATGAGGCCCAGCCCTCGGAAGCCCCTGCCTGGGCCATGCCCACGGAAAACGGCGTGATGAATATCCTGCTCCTGGGGGCGGACCGGAATAAAGACGGCTCCAATGGGCGCTCGGACACCATGATCCTCCTCTCCATTGACCAAACCAACAAAAAGCTGCGGATGGTCTCCTTTTTGCGGGACCTGTATCTGGACATCCCCACGGTGGGCTATCAGCGGCTCAACGCCGCCTTTGCCGCCGGGGGCGCGGCTTTGACCATGCAGACCATTGAAAACTACTTCCGGGTCCCGGTAGACTACTATGTCCAGACGGACTTCCAGAACTTTGAGAAGATCATCACCAAAATGGGGGGCGTGGATGTAGAGCTCTCCCAGGAAGAAGCGGACTTCATGAACAAAGAAAAGGGCTGGGATTTAAAAGCCGGCGTCCAGCACCTGAACGCCGAAGAAGCCCTGTATTTCTCCCGCATCCGGGATTTGGACAGCGACTTTGGCCGCACCGGCCGCCAGCGCCAGATGATCCTGTGTATGATCGACACCTTTAAGCAGCTCAACATAACGGATATGGCCGGGGTGGTTTTGGACTACCTCCCCTATGTGACCACCAACCTCTCCGACGGGGATCTCCTGGGCCTGGCCTCCATGGCCCTGGAAATCGCCGATTACGATGTGGAAACCATGCACGTCCCCGAAACCGGCACCTATGAGGACATCAAGGTCACCTTGGGCAGCACCCCCAACCAGCAGGTATTAAAGCCCGACGTGGAGGAAAACGCCCGCCTGCTGCGGAACTTCCTCTATGGGGAGAACCCGCCTGACGCCAATGCCCTTGGCAGCTCCGGCACGGAATAAAAACAAAAAATCCCAGAGGGCTTTTCCCTCCGGGATTTTCTCTTACACGCCGGTTTTGGGGGCCGCTGTCAGCCAATGTCCTCCTGGGAGAGGATGGTGACGCCGCCGGCCCGGAGCACCTCGATGCCCCGCTCCACCTCGTCGGTGCGGATAATCACCGAGGCCCTGCCGCTGTCCTTGCTGACAAAGGCGTACATATACTCCACGCTGACATGGTTTTCCGCCAGGGTGCGCATGGCCTGGGCAAAGGCGCCGGGCTGGTCGCTGAGGCCCATCATAATCACGCTGGTGATGGAAACCGTCATATCCGCATCCCGCAGGGCCTGGGCGGCGATTTGGGGCTTGTCCACAATCAGGCGCAAAATGCCGAAATCGCTGGTGTCCGCCACCGTCAGGGCGCGGATGTCCGCCCCGGCCCCGGCGATGATCTCGGCGATTTCCGCCAGGCGGCCGGACTTATTCTCTACAAAAACCGAAAGCTGCTGTACCTGCATAAAAAACCTTCCTTCCCAATTTTTATAAAAATTTTAAAAGCATTTCCACTTCCCCCTCTGGGGTCTGTCTTTATTATACAATATCCTGACCGGGGGATGCAAGAGAAAGCCGGCAACCCGGGCTTTTTCTGAAAAGAAAAGAGGTATGTTCATGAAAGTATCGGAGTTCTTCCCCTTTTGGGCCCAGCTCTCCCCACAGGAGCAGCAATTACTGGAAAACGCCGCCGTCACCCGGCACTGTGAAAAAGGGGAAATCATTCACGACGGCACCCGGGACTGCACCGGCCTGCTGCTTTTGGAAAAGGGCCAGATGCGGGCCTTTACCGTCACAGAGGAGGGCCGGGAGCTGACCCTGTTCCGGATGCTCCCCGGGGAAATCTGCATGTTTTCCGGCTACTGCGCGGTGAGCTCCATTCCCTTCCCCATTACCGTGGAGGCCTGGGAGCCCTGCCAGGTGTGGGTCATCCCCGCCGCCGTCTACCGGCAGCTCATGGACACCTCCCTGCCGGTGGCCCGGTTTACCGGGGAGGTCATGGCCGCCCGGCTCAGCGAAATGCTCTGGCTCATGGACCAAATCCTCAGCAAAGGCATGGACTCCCGGCTGGCGGCCCTGATGCTGGAAGAACGGGAGATTTCCGGCTCGCCGGTGCTGCACACCACCCACGACCAGCTGGCCCGGCAGTTAAGCTCCGCCCGGGAGGTGGTGACCCGGCTTTTGAAGTATTTCCAGGAGGAAAAGCTGGTGGCCCTGTCCCGGGGGAAGGTCACCCTGCTGGACGAAACCGCCCTCAAGGCCCTGGCCCAGGGGAGCCTCCGGCAGGGATAAGGCAACCGCTTCGTCATTTTGACCATCTGCTATCGAGGAGGCGCGCCATCCGGTGGGCGGGTATTTCGACTGACCCGGCGGAAAAATTATCTTGTATGCCCGGCTTTGGCCGGGCATATTTTTTTATGTGACCCAGTCACGGAAATGCCGGGGAAAACAGGATATACTAAGGCTGCGGAAGAAAAAACCGCACCATCCATTACAATCCATTTCTGATGATTTGAAAGGAGCATACGATTATGTCCGCGATTGCTGTTACCCAAAATACATTCCAATCTGAAGTCCTCGATTCCAAGCTGCCGGTGCTGGTAGATTTCTGGGCCCCCTGGTGCGGCCCCTGCCGGATGCTCTCCCCCATTATTGACGAAATCGCCGCAGAACACCCCACCCAGCTGAAGGTGGCCAAGGTAAACGTAGACGAGGAGAGCGCTCTGGCAGCCCAGTTCAACGTCATGAGCATCCCCATGCTGGCTCTGATTCAGGACGGCCGTGTGGTGGACACCTCCATTGGCGCAAAGCCCAAGGGAGCCGTGGAATCCTGGCTCGCCTCCCATATTTCCCTGTAAGGACCCGGCGCCGGGCCGGTTTTCGGCCCAGCGCTTTTTTATGAAGGAGGAACCCTGATGGAACAAAAACTCTATGATACCGCCATTATCGGCGGCGGGCCCGGCGGCTATACCGCCGCCCTCTACTGCGCCAGGGCCGGGCTGTCCACCGTGGTGGTGGAAAAGCTCTCCCCCGGCGGCCAGATGGCCACTACCGATTGGGTGGAGAATTATCCCGGTTTCCCGGAAGGCGTCAACGGGTTTGAGCTGGGGATGAAAATGCAGGAAAGCGCCCAGCGCTTCGGGGCAGAGACCCTCTATGGGGAAGTCACCGGCCTCACCCTGGATTCCTCCCCCAAGACCATTGCCATCGGGGAAAAATCCCTCCAAGCCCGCACGGTGATTCTCTCCACCGGGGCCTCCCCCCGGGAGCTGGGCCTTCCCGGAGAGCAGGAACTCCGGGGCCGGGGCGTCTCCTACTGCGCCACCTGTGACGGCATGTTTTACCGGGACCAGACCGTAGCCATTGTGGGGGGCGGCAATACCGCCGTTGCCGACGCCCTCTATCTGGCCCGCATCTGCAAAAAGGTCTATCTCATTCACCGGCGGGACACCCTCCGGGCCAGCCGGGTGTATACCGAGCCCCTGAGCCAGCTGGAAAACCTGGAAATCCTCTGGGACAGCCAGGTCACCGGCCTGCTTCGGGAGGAAAAGCTCACCGGCGTCCAGGTGACCCACAAAACCACCGGGGAAACCCGGGAACTCCCCTGCCAGGGGCTGTTTGTGGCCGTGGGGAACGTGCCCAACTCCCAGCTGTTTGCCGGGCAGGTGGCCCTCACCCAAGGAGGCTATGTCCAGGCGGACGAAACCACCTGCACCAACCTTCCCGGGGTGTTCGCGGTGGGGGATGTGCGCCAAAAGCCCCTGCGGCAGATTATCACCGCCGCCTCCGACGGCGCGGTGGCCTCCCACTTTGCGGAGGAATACCTCAACCGCCATTGATTTCTCTTTCCACCATCTCCCCTCCTTTTGGGGAAAACCCGTGAAAGACTCTTTATCAAGCGATTCCAGCCGGCCCCCGCATACCGGGGAAAAATCCGGCAACCATAAGGATAGCGTGACAGAAAGGACTGAACCAAATGATTCCTGTAACCGACAACCGAAAAGTGGTGCTCATCGGCACCGGCATGGTGGGCATGAGCTATGCCTATGCCCTGCTGAACCAGAACGCCTGCGACGAACTGGTGCTCATCGACCTGGACAAGGAACGGGCCCGGGGCGAAGCCATGGACCTGAACCACGGCCTGGCTTTTTCCGGTTCCCATATGAAAATCCGCGCTGGGGAATATTCCGACTGCGCCACTGCTGATATTGTGGTCATCTGCGCCGGCGTGGCCCAAAAACCCGGGGAATCCCGCCTGGACCTGCTGAACCGGAACACGGAAGTTTTCCGCTCTATCATCGGTCCGGTAACGGAATCCGGTTTTAACGGCATCTTCCTGGTGGCCACCAACCCTGTGGACATCATGACCCGCATTACCTGCACCCTGTCCGGCTTTAACCCCCGCCGGGTGCTGGGCACCGGCACCGCTCTGGATACCGCCCGCCTGCGCTATCTTCTGGGCGAATATTTCTCCGTAGACCCCCGGAATATGCACGCCTATGTCATCGGCGAGCACGGGGACAGCGAGTTTGTGGCCTGGTCCCAGGCCATGCTGGCCACCCGGCCTATTTTGGAGATCTGCGAGGAATCCGGCAACTGCTGCCGGGAGGACCTGGACCGCATCAGCGAAGAAGTGCGCACCGCCGCCCAGCAGATTATCAAGGCCAAGCGGGCCACCTATTACGGCATCGGCATGGCAATGGTGCGGATTACCCGGGCCATCTTCGGCAACGAGAGCAGCGTCCTGACGGTTTCCGCCATGCTCCGGGGCGAATACGGCCAGCATGGGGTCTTTGCCGGGGTGCCCTGCATTGTGGGCCGCAACGGCGTGCGCAAAGTGCTCCCCCTGAACCTCTCTGCGGAAGAAAGCGAAAAATTCCGCCTCTCCTGCGAGACTTTGGAAAACAGCTATCGGGAACTGGAAAACCTGTAATCCCTTTCTAAAATCAATGGGCCCGCTCCCCGGATATTCCGGAGGGCGGGCCTTTGGCTGTTAAAAAGCGCTTAGGAGGTTTCCCCTCCCCCAAAACTCACAGAGGAGCTGGGCAAGGGCCTGGGGGTTCTCCACGTTGACCTCATGTGCGGCCCCTGGAACCAGCCGCAGCACGCTCCCTTTGAGCTGCTGGTGCAGGCGCTGGGCGCTCTCCTGGTTTTGGGAGTCCTTTTCCCCGCACAAAACCAACGCCGGGCAGTGGATTTTCTCCAAACCCTCGGGGATGTCCAAGCGCCCCATGGAGCTGGCCAAAGAACGCAGGGTCTTTTTGCCGCACCCCATTTCTTCAAAGGCGGATTTGGGCATGACACGGAAAATCATGCTCTGTAACTGCAAGAGGAACTTGGGGATTTGGTACGGGGTGCCGATGACTACCAGGGAGTTCACCCGCTCCGGGAACCTTTTGGCATAATCCAATGCCAGCACCCCGCCAAGGGACAGGCCGCACAGGTTCAGCTTCCCGTCCTGCCCATTGCAATGGTCTATTAAACTCTCCAGCAGCGCCCCGTATTCTGCCTTCCTGCCTTGCAGCATCCCATACAAATCCAGGGCTTCTGCTTCCATCTGGCGGCTTGCCAACTGGCTTTTCACAGCCTCCCAGCTGGCCGCATTCTGCCCTAATCCGTGAAGCAAGAGGTTTTGCACCGCGCTCCCACCTTTCTACGAAAATTCATCCAGGTTCAGTATAACAACTGCCCCCGGAAAAGTCAAAAAGGCCGCCTGT
>ERZ1643246.2815-NODE-2815-length-15812-cov-8.392905_pt1 | contig 15812 bp, 14 predicted proteins | sample MGYA00579265_ERZ1643246 | MGnify/ENA primary metagenome ERZ1643246 (study PRJEB29033, sample SAMEA4952261) | chicken gut metagenome | biome: Broiler Chicken; feature: Gastrointestinal Tract; material: Caecum | place: Ireland | collected 2018 | study: Broiler... | reverse complement strand
AAAATTAATATGGACATCTCTTATCACCACATTAAATCCATAATAGTCGCAGATCTTATTGATCACATAACAATCAAACTTTATTTTATTTGTAATTGTATCTTCGATTTTCTTATGTTTGCCTTCTGCATCTAATACGCTCTGATTAAACATAGCTTCTCGATATTTATGAAATTGCTGTTGAAACTTTCTATCGTTTAAATCTAAAACTACCGCATTAATAACCTTTAAATTGACTATTACGATCGCTACATATTGACTTTTAATATCTTTTATATGCTCTGCCCATTTCTTCGCGTTATTTTCTGCAATATTATCGTCTTCATCTATAAAAAAGTAAATGCCAGAACCCGCCCATTCACTTGTACCACTGCTTAAATTGAATTTTCTGTTTTTTAGTATTTCACGTTTAAATGCAATCGCTATATATAGCTTTTAGCTTCCAAGCCATTCCTTATATTGTACTTCGCGCCATATCCCTGCATCAAACTAAATATGTACACTCACGCCGTTTTGATCAGAAGTAAAAAATGTGATTGCTGCAGTTATAACAAAAGAGATTAAAAGCCACCGGGGAAAACGGATGTTATGGTTTTCTCCGATGGCTTTCTGTCTTTTAACTAATTTTCCACCTTTTTTCTCACAAGCTCTTTCCCCGACGTGACCACGATCGTCACACCGAGCACCATGAGCAGCACCGCAACGATAAGCTGCAGTCCCTCGACCATGAACACGCCCGTTCCCGCTGAGAATGCTTTAACGAGTGAGATAAATCTCTGCACCAGGGCGGAGAATGTCACGATCAGCATGATCACAAACGGCGGCACCAGCGTCTTCATCGTCCTTCCCGTCACTTTCAGGAATACGCACAGCGTGATCAGCACAAGCGCGCTCAGCAGCTGGTTCGCGCTTCCGAACAGCGGCCAGATATTGGAGTATCCGACCTGGGTCAGAATGTAGCCGAACACCAGAGTGATGACTGTCGCAAAATACTTGTTGCACAGGACTTTCCTCCAGCCCTCCGCGTGCTCCATGTCATCCACGCTGAACAGCTCCTGGAAGGACATACGCCCGATACGCGCTACGGAATCCAGTGTCGTAAATGCCAGGGCAGATACGCACATCGTCATGAAGCTCTGCGCCACAAAGACCGGGATGCCGAACATCTCGAGGAATCCAGCGACTCCTGAGGAGAAGATCTGGAACGGCGTTCCCACTGCCGCTGTGCCGTCCGCACCTGCCGCCGCGCCTGCCACGCAGAGCGCGATGACCGCCAGAAGGCTTTCCAGGACCATGGCTCCGTATCCGACTTTCAGCATATCCTTTTCGTTTGAGATCGTCTTGGAGGACGTACCGGACGACACCAGGCTGTGGAATCCGGACACCGCGCCGCATGCGACTGTCACGAACAGGATCGGGAAGAGCGTTCCCAGACTCTCATTCTGGAATCCCGTAAACGCCGGAAGGTTCATGGACGGATGCGCAAAGATCAGTCCCAGCACCGCGCCCGCGATCATTCCCACAAACATAAAGGTCGACATATAATCCCTGGGCTGCATCACGAACCACATCGGAAGCACCGCCGCCAGGAAGATATAGATAAATGCAATGTACACCCACATATCCTTGCCCAGGATCACCGGGAAATTCATACCGAATACAAATGCGAGCACCGTGCACACCAGCCCGAATACGACTTCCTTCCATCCGGTGAACTTCACCTTATGCTGGACCACGCCGAACACGACCGCAAACAGGATAAAGAACAGGGAAATACTTCCCGCCGCCCCGTTTACTGTCGCATTTTCAGAGAGCGTCTGCACGCCGTCCGTCACGACATACGCGTTAAATGTATCTGCCACCATGTCAGCAAACGCTGCGATAACAATAAGACAGAACAGCCAGCAGAAGCCGAGGAAGAGCTTCCTTCCCGCTTTTCCGATATACTTCTCGATCAGGAGCCCCATGGACTTTCCGTCATTCTTGACACTCGCATACAGAGCTCCAAAGTCCGTGACCGCTCCGAAGAAAATGCCTCCCAGGATGATCCACAGAAGGACCGGCAGCCAGCCGAACGCCGCCGCCTGGATCGCTCCGGTGACAGGGCCCGCGCCTGCGATGGATGAAAACTGATGGGCAAATACTGTCCATCCGTCCGTTGGGACATAATCCTGTCCGTCATTGTGCAGGACCGCCGGAGTCTTCGCCTTCGGGTCGATCCCCCATTTCTTCGCCAGCCAGCGTCCGTACAGCACATATGCAGCGATCAGACACACAGCGGCGATCAGTACGATTACTAATGTGTTCATAGTCCTCTACTCTCCTTTGTATATAAAACAGATTGTCTCCCGGATGCCGATGCATCCGATGCATCCTGAAATGCAAAAGCTGCTGAAAGGACCTTCGCGGGAACCGCCAAACGGATATGCGGGCATGTCCGCCTGGCTCGCTGCTTCTCGGAAATAAAAAACGTCTTCCGACAGATCACTCTGTCAGAAGACGAAATACTTTTCCGCGATACCACTTCTGTTACCGGTGCTGCGCTTCTCTGCATTGCTACGCCTCTCTGCGCTGCCGGTCCCTCATCCCTGTCTGCCGCACAACCGGCGGGGCAACAGGTATCCCTGTAACGGGAGAATCCCGGTCCGGGCTACTCTCCAAAGATTTGACCCAGACTGCTCGCAGGCGATGGCTTCACCGGGCTGTGCTGTCCCCTCTCACCGTCCGGGAACTCTCTGAAAACACCTCTGCGCCGGAAGTCCTGTCCTGTTCTCAGCAGTATTCTTTTACAATTCGTTTTTATTATAACGCAGGATTTCGGAATGTCAAGGAAAAATTAGATTGCGCTCTGTTTTTTACAGCTTCTTTTTGGAATCAAACTTCTCCAGCACATCGTTCGCCCCGATCACGATCAGGATCCCGCCTTCCGGCAGCGGCTTCTGCGGATCCAGAGTCACATCGATCTTCCCATTGATGATGATACCCACCACATTGATGCCGAGGCGCTCACGCACATTGATGTCCACCAGCGTCCGTCCGACCCATTTATCCGGGACAGCGATCTCCACCATACTGTAGTCATTCGAGAGCTCGATCCAGTCCATAAACTCCCTGGATACCAGGCTCTTCGCCACTCTGCTCCCCATCTCGATCTCCGGGTACACGATCCGGTCCGCTCCGACACGCTTAAGGATCGCCCCCTGGAGTTTATTCTTTGCTTTCGCTACCACGAGCGGGATCCCCATCTCCTTGCAGAGCATGGTTGCCATGATGCCCGCCTCGAGATTTTCCGAAACCGCCACCACAACACCGTCCAGATTTTTTCCGCCCAGCGCCTGGAGCGCATCCGGGTCAGCCACATCCGCCTTCATCGCATAGGACACTTTGTCCGAGATATCCTGGATCTTCTCATAGGAGTCATCCATCACCAGGACATCACACCCCATATTTTCCAGCGTGAGCGCTACGCTCTCTCCGAAACTTCCCATCCCAAGTACAGCATACTGCTTTTCCATCATCTATTCCTCCAAATGTTTTCTACTTTCATTCATCTGATCCAGACACATCGGATCAGCTATTCAGCCCCGGACCAGTCATCCGCAGCCAATCATCCAAGCATTACCTTCTCTTCCGGCAGTTCCCTGAACTGCGAGCTCTTATCGCTCTTTCCCGCAAATACCAGCGCCATTGTCAGAGGCCCGATACGGCCTATGTACATCATCAGCATGAGCACGATATGGCTCGCCCTCGTAAGGTTCGGTGTCAGGTCGGCAGACAATCCTACCGTACCCATGGCGGATGCCGCCTCATACATCAGATCCAGCACATCCACTCCCGGCTCGAAGACAGTCAGCGCCATGATCCCTGCGAACAGGACAAAAAATGTGATCAGCGCGATGGTAACGCCTGATTTGATGGAGTCTGTAGCAATCTTTCGGTCAAAACACTCCGTGTCCCTGCGGTTCCTGAGCACACAGAGCACGGTCAGGATCAGCATTGCCGCAGTGGTCGTCTTGATACCGCCGGCCGTACCTGCCGGAGAACCTCCGACAAACATCAGGATGCAGCCGATGAGCTTGGAGCTCTCCTCAAGCCCCGCCTGGGATACTGTGGCATATCCCGCTGTCCTTGTTGTCACAGACTGGAACATAGACGCCATGATCTTCTGGAATACATTCATATCCTTCATGGTCGCCGGGTTCTCGAACTCGATGATAAAGAAACACAGCGTGCCGAAAAGGATCAGGCTGGCAGTCATGATGATCACGATCCTGCTCTGAAGCGTCAGTCTTGTAAAGAGCCATTTCAAAGGCCGCTTTCTCTCTTTGCCGATCTTTCTCACATTGGCAGCGATATCATGCCACACAGGGAATCCCAGACCGCCCATCACGATCAGGAACATGGTCGTGAAATTAATCAGCGGCGACAAAGCATACTGCTGGAAACTGGTGCTTCCGATAATGTCGATCCCCGCGTTGCAGAATGCTGACACAGAGTGGAATATGGAATATCCGATCCCCGTGACGACACCATACTCAGGTATAAACTTAAAGGCAAACAGGACAGCTCCGATCCCTTCCACAAGAAAGGTTCCTTTCAGGATACGAATAACAAATTTGACCATTCCAGAAAGTGTATCCAACCCGTATGCCTGTTGGATCGTGATCCTTCTTTTCATGGAGATCCGCTTGCCCAGCATCAGGTAAAACGCCGAGATACATGCAATGATCCCCAGACCTCCGATCTGGATCAGTATCACAAGTATGATCTTTCCCACCACAGTGAACTGGTCCGCCGGGACGATCGTCACAAGTCCGGTCACACACACACTGGTCACCGAAGTAAAGAGCGCGTCAATAAACTCGATCGGCTTCTGGTTGCTGAACGGAAGCCAGAGGAGCACGCCCCCCAGAAAGATCACTCCAAAAAATCCAAGTGCAACGAGCTGCATTGTATTCAAACGCACGCGCCTTGCACTTTTTTTCTGCTCTTCCATATGAAATTATTTCTCCTATTTATACTTTCCTGCGGGCACGCTGACCAGGCCTGCGGGCGCAGGAGTCATTTCCAATCTAATATATCACTCTCCATATGGATTGACAAGAGAAGCGGCTGTAAAGAAAGAGCTAAAGAATTATCCCCAAAGAATTATTTTTCCATTTCTTCGATCACGCACTGATGCTCTCTTGTCCGCCTGTCGTAATTGATGCCGACCAGCAGGATCCTGCCCCGATAATCCTCAAGGCTTCTCACATACTCTCTCTTCCGGATCTGGCGGATCGCTCCGTCAGCGCTTTTGTCCCATTTCAGCTCCACCACGAGCGCCGGCTTTTCCGGATGGTTCTTCCTCGGGATATACACCATATCTGCAAAGCCTTTCCCTGTCGGGAGCTCTCTGTATACAGTATAAAAAGCTCTTGCCGCATACAGTGCCAGAGAGATCGTATAGCTCAATGCATTCTCATCATTATATTGGATGTGGGTGGTCTCAAAATGAGCCTCCTCGATCCCCTTCACTGCAAGATCCGCCTGTTTCTGCCAGATCGCATTCAGCGTATCAGCAGAATTCTTCAGCGCCTCTGAAATACCGCCCCACTCTGAAACAGAGACCGCATTCACATACTCTCCCCGTATCTCGCTGTTCGGGATAAACGCTGTCCTTTCTCTCCTGTCATAACCCAGGTATCCGAGGTGGATAAGCAGAGTCAGCACGTCATCCTCCGTCCGGAGCGTAGTCATATCATTGGTAAAGCTCCCTGTTGTCACCGGGACAGCTTCCCCCGCGACCATACTGATCACATCGTCCCGAAGCCCTGCAAAATTCATATCAATGTACATTTTCAGCGCTTCGAATGTCTCTGTCTGATTCCAGTAATTTCCCGTCTTTCCAAACTGCATGCAGCTTACTACTGATCTCGGGCTGTACACATGCGCAGCATCGCCAAGTCTGTACCCGTCATACCAGCCCTTCACCTCGGCCGGGTCCATCCCGTAATCTTCGCACAGGCCGAGCACCTCTTCCTCTGTAAATCCCGCATACTCTGCCAATGGGCCCGGATCGATCATGGAAAACTCATCAAACATATTCAGGGCAGAATGTGTGCCATATTTTTTTATAGGAAGGATTCCCGTCATATAGGCAAGATGGATATAAGCCTTGTCTTTGAGCAGATCCCGCAGAAAATCAAGATACATTTCCTGTGCATCCTTATTTTCCCGGTTTTCCCTGAATACACAGTCCCACTCATCGATAATGACCACAAACGGGCATTCGGTATTCCGATAAATATCCTGCATCGTCCGGGCTAAGTTTTCTCTGTCAAAATACCGATAATCCGGGTATTCCTCCAGAAGCTCCCAAAGCAGCGTCTTCCTTAACAGAGAAAGCATGCCTTCCACACCCCTGCCCTGGCTCAGGAATTCCTGCATATTAATAAATATCGTATCATACCGGTTCAGGTGTTTCTCAAACGAATCATCGGACGCGATCTTCAGTCCCGCAAACAACTCCCGTGATCCGCAGCCGCGGCTGTAATAGGCAGCGAGCATATTCGCAGCCATTGTTTTCCCGAAGCGTCTCGGCCGGCTCACACACACATTCTGCTGCTGCGTATTAAGCACTTTGTTTGTATAGCGGATCAGTCCGGTCTTATCTACATAAATTTCCGAATTCAGGGCTTTTATGAAATTGTCATTGGACGGATTCAGATAACTTCCCATATGGCTTCTCCCCTTATTTTTGCCGGGCTTATACTTTAAACCGGTATCCCACTCCCCAGATCGTCTCAATGTACTGCGGGTGGGATGTGTCATACTCGATCTTCTCACGGATCTTCTTAATATGCACCGTCACAGTGGCGATATCCCCGATGGATTCCATATCCCAGATCTCCCGGAACAGTTCTTCCTTTGTGTACACATGGTTCGGATGGCTCGCCAGGAAGGTCAGCAGGTCAAATTCCTTTGTCGTAAAATTCCTCTCCTCGCCGCCGACCCATACGCGCCGCGCGGTCGTGTCTATCTTCAGCCCGCGGATCTCGATCACCTTATTCTCCTCCACATTGCTTCCGATCAGCCGCTCATAGCGCGCCAGGTGCGCTTTCACCCTTGCGACCAGCTCGCTCGGGCTGAACGGCTTGGTCATATAATCGTCCGCGCCCAGGCCGAGCCCTCTGATCTTATCGATGTCATCCTTCTTCGCCGACACCATGATGATCGGAGTATTCTTCTTATCCCTGATCTGGCGGCAGATCTCAAAGCCGTCCACTCCCGGCAGCATCAGATCCAGGATGATCAGGTCGAAATCTTCCTCCATCCCCTTTTTCAGTCCGGTCTCCCCGTCATTGGCGACTTCCACCTCAAAATTGCTCAGCTCCAGATAATCTTTCTCCAGATCTGCAATGCTCTCCTCGTCTTCCACGATCAAAATACGCTTACTCATCGATCGGTACCTCCTGATATTTTCTGATCACAAAATACATTGTGGTGCCAGTGCCCTCTTCACTGGTCGCCCATATATTCCCGCCGTGTTCCTCCACGATCTTCCTGACAATGGAAAGGCCGATGCCGCTCCCGCCCTTCGAAGAATTCCGCGATGCGTCCGTGCGGTAAAATCTGTCAAAAATATAAGGCAGATCCTTTGCTGCGATCCCTTTCCCGTTGTCCCCCATCTCGACCTGGATGAAATCTCCCACATCCTTTATATCCATCGTGATCCTCGTCTGCGGCTTATCCACATACTTCAGCGAATTGGACACGATATTGTTGATAACTCTCCTGAGCTGCTCCGGATCCACGATCACCTTGCAGTCCTCCTCCATCCAGTTCCGGTAAGAGAACTCCACACCTTTCGCCTCCAGCTCCATGCGCAGATCCTCCGCACAGTCCTCGAAATATCCTTTCGCAGAGATCGTCGTAAAATTGTATGGGATCCTGTTCGTATCGATCTTGGAATACAGAGTCAGCTCATTAATGAGAAGGTCCATCTCATTAGCCTTATTATAAATGGTCTTGATATATCTGTCCATCTTTTCCGGCGTATCCGCTACCCCGTCCATGATCCCTTCCACATACCCCTTTATGGCAGTGATCGGCGTTTTCAGATCATGGGAAATATTACTGATCAGTTCCTTATTTTCCCTGTCAAACGCCACCTTTTCTTCCGCGTTCGCCTTCAGGCGCAGCCTCATCTCCTCAAAGTCCTGGCAGAGCTGCCCGATCTCATCATCCGAATCCTGCTGGATCTCAAAATCCAGGTTTCCCTCACGGATATTGCGCGCCGCCTTCTGGAGCTTGGCCAGCGGCACAGAAATCCCCCGGTAGATCCAGTAGATCAGAAGCCCGGTCGTCAGAAACACAACCATCAGATACATCTGCTGGATCTCATTTACCCGCTCCGGAGCAAAGGTATGCATTGCCACAGAAGTAAAGATCGTCGGCAAGATCATAACCGAGATAAAAACAATGAGAAGTTTTGTCCTGAGTTTCATGGAAATCCCCCTTTGTCAAAATATTCTGAAAGCTTTCCCCAGAGGGGTCAGACCCCTTTGAAAAGGGGTCTGACCCCTCTTCCCCAAATCGTCTGAAAATTCACAAAAACAAAAGAGCCAGGCGCCCATTTCCAGTCCCCCTGACTCTTTTTTGCTCCATTATATATATTTTACAGATATTTCTTCAGTGCGTCAACCTTATCCAGCTTCTCCCACGGGAGGTCCAGGTCATGACGCCCGAAGTGTCCGTACGCTGCCGTCTGTTTGTAGATCGGCCTGCGCAGATCAAGCATTTTTATAATGCCCGCCGGACGGAAGTCAAAGTTCTCCCGGATGATCTCCACCAGCTTCCCGTCTGACACTTTCCCTGTACCGAATGTATCCACTGAGATCGATGTCGGCTGCGCGACGCCGATCGCGTAGGAAAGCTGGATCTCACATCTCTTAGCCAGCCCTGCCGCCACGATATTCTTTGCCGCATACCTCGCCGCATAGGCAGCGGAGCGGTCTACCTTCGTGCAGTCCTTCCCGGAGAAAGCACCACCGCCGTGGCGCGCCATACCGCCGTAGGTATCCACGATGATCTTGCGCCCGGTCAGTCCGCTGTCCCCGTGCGGCCCGCCGATCACGAACCTTCCCGTAGGATTGATAAAGAACTTCGTCTCCTCGTCAACCATTTCCGCGGGAATGATCTCGTCAAATACATATTTCTTAATATCCTCATGGATCTGCTCCTGCGTCACATCCGGGTCATGCTGCGTGGAAAGGACAACCGCATCCAGCCTTTTCGGGATCCTGTCCTCATCATACTCCACCGTAACCTGTGTTTTACCGTCCGGCCGGAGATACGGGAGCGTCCCGTCTTTCCGCACTTCCGTCAGGCGGCGCGCCAGCTTATGCGCCATTGCGATCGGGTACGGCATATACTCCTCCGTCTCATCGGACGCATAGCCGAACATCATACCCTGGTCTCCTGCACCGATCGCCTCGATATCATCCTCTGACATCTTATGCTCTTTTGCCTCCAGCGCCTTATCCACGCCGAGCGCAATGTCCGCGGACTGCTCATCGATCGTTGTGATCACGCCGCATGTATCCGCATCAAACCCATATTTTCCTCTCGTATATCCGATCTCGCGCACTGTGTCGCGCACGATCTTCGGGATGTCCACATACGCCTTTGTCGTGATCTCGCCCATGACCATGACCATTCCTGTCGTACAGCATGTCTCGCACGCCACTCGGCTCATAGGATCCTGCTCCATCAGGGCGTCCAGGATCGCGTCTGATATCTGGTCACACATCTTATCCGGGTGTCCTTCTGTCACTGACTCGGAAGTAAATAATAATTTCTCCATCTGTTTCTCCTTTCTCAGATCCGGCGCATTGTACGCCGGTGTAACTTTCCTTTCTCCACCAAACGAAAACAGCCCGCACAAGCGGACTGTCACTCTATCACAACAATCCTCTTATTGTTCGATCACTCGCTCAGGTTGGCACCTTCCTTTCAAGGGGTTGCCGCAGCTTCACAGATCCTTTGTATCTCCACCGCTCTGAATAAGAGAAAGTCTGGTTATTTAATTTGCAATGTTCCACTGAATGACCTTACATCATAACAGCGGGAATGTCAATAGGTCTCCTGATATTTCTATCCCACTTTTAATTTAAATTTCTGGATGTCTTTCTCGCTGGACACCTTCTCGATCATTCCTCCGAGGCTCTGGAGCTTCTCCTCGAAGCGCTCATACCCTCTCTGGATATACACGATATCATCCACGACCGTAATACCGTCTGCCGCGAGACCCGCGATACAGAGAGCCGCTCCCGCTCTCAGGTCCGGCGCGCTCACCCTTGCGGCGGAAAACTTTTCCACGCCTTCAATGGTCGCTGAGTTACCCTCGACTTTTACGATCGCTCCCATGCGCGCCAGCTCGCCGAGATATTTAAACCTGTTCTCAAAAATACTCTCCGTGATCGTGCTCGTTCCCTTCGCCAGCGCAAGGACTACGCCGATCTGGGGCTGCATATCCGTCGGATATCCCGGGTAGGGCAGCGTCTTGACCTGCGTGCATCTGAGGCGTCCCTTTGCCACCACGCGCACCGCGTCGTCGAATTCTTCCACCTCGCACCCGATATCCACCAGCTTGGAGATCGTAGCGTCCAGATGCTTCGGGATCACGTTGAGCACCGTGACATCCCCTTTCGTAGCTGCCGCCGCGAACATAAATGTCCCCGCCTCGATCTGGTCCGGGATGATCGAATACTCCGTCTTATGCAGAGACTTCACACCGCGGATCTTGATGACATCCGTGCCGGCCCCTCTGATATTCGCACCCATGCTGTTCAGGAAGTTCGCCACATCGACCACATGCGGTTCTTTCGCCACATTTTCCATGATCGTCACGCCGTCAGCCAGTGCCGCCGCCATCATGACATTGATCGTCGCGCCCACAGTGACCACGTCAAAATAAAGATGGGTCCCCTTCAGCCTCTCCGCCTCGGCAACGATCTTTCCGTGCTCGATATCCACGTCCGCGCCCAGCGCCCGGAAGCCTTTCAGATGCTGGTCGATGGGCCTGCTGCCGATATTGCAGCCGCCCGGCAGCGCCACCTCAGCGCGTTTGTATTTTCCGAGCAGCGCGCCCAAAAGATAATAGGACGCCCTGATCTTCTTGATATAATCATACTCTATATTAAAATCACCGATCGTACCGCCATTGATCTTCACAGTATGCCGGTCAATGCGCTGTACCATTGCCCCGATCCCGCCGATCGCTTCGATCATCACATTCACATCATTGACATCCGGCAGATTATCGATCAGGACTGTCTCATCTGTCATGATCGCTGCCGCAAGGATCGCAAGAGCCGCATTCTTGGCGCCACCGATCTCCACTTCCCCTACCAGCGGATTTCCGCCCTTGATGATATATTGCTCCATTTCGCACCTCGATTAACATTCTGTTATCATATCTGTACTTTCATTCAGCCGAATTTATTGTACCACAAAAACGGCTTTTTCCAAAGCCCTATTTTAGTTTGGGTGATGTCCCCTTGTCAAGTTTTTTACGCCTTCTGTACTTTTTTCGGCGTTTTTTCACCGCATTCAGGACATTTTCTATTGTCTCTTCTATGCGGCAGCCGTCCTCACACACCGTGATATCCGCATATTTCTCAAAATACGGCACTCTCTCATCGTACAGATCCCTCAGGGACTGCCCCTCCCGCAGCACCACACCGCGCTTTTTCGGGTTCCTTATCCTCTTCTTTATTGTCTGATAAGAAGCCTTCAAATATACGACTGTACCGATCTTTTTATAATGTTCCATAGCTTCCCGGCAGTAGATCACACTCCCGCCCGGGGATATGACCGCATTCTCCGGGCTGACAGCCGCGTTCACCTGGTTTTCGATCTTCAGGAAACCGTCCTGCCCCGCCTCGGCAATGATCTCTCTGAGCAGTTTTCCCTCCTGCTCCTGGATCAGCAGATCCGTATCGATAAACTGCATTCCGAGACGTTTTGCCACCACAATGCCCACCGTGCTCTTACCAACTGCCGGCATGCCGATAAATATGAGATTTTTCTTTTTATAGTTCATTGTCTTTTCATCCTGTCTGTCGCCGGGCGCATCCCAGTCTGCCTGCGGCGCCCGTTTTTTTATCAGTTTCCAGCTGTTATCCCGATCAATAAAAGATCAATAGAAGCGCCTGCACATCCTCCGGTGGTCACACCGCCGCCGGTAAAGTTCCTGATAAAGCATGACTTCGACCAGATCGCGCAGTGACTGCGCCCCGGTCTCTCCCTCCCCGCATCCGCCTGTACAGAGCCGTTCATGCCTTTCCGCATTATCGCAGATCCGCCTGCACATCAGTTTCAGCTGCAGTTTATCAGGATACTGGTCATACATCATGCTGTTCTCATATTCCATGCGGTCGCATTCTTCTTCCACATAAGGAAGGAGCCGTTTCGGGATGTCTGGATACATACTCCTTAAATATTCGATATCCCTTCTCTCGGTCCTCTCGTCATCATATGAAAACGGGACCGGATAAGCCATATAATAAGGCATTTTCTCATTCATACACTTCTCTCCCGGACAGACATTATATATGTAGTATATGCATGCCTGCACTCCGCTGTTACAGGAACCGCCTGCCCGCGGCGTCCGGGAAATATCCGGGAAATACAGCGAAACATGCCTGACGCGCGGCTTACTCGCTCTCCCTGAGTATCCTCTGCACTTCAAAACGTGTCTCGCCGACCCCGATGATATCATCTCTCTGGATCACTGCCGGACTGTCCAACCTTTCTCCATTTAAGTATGTACCATTTCTCGACCCCTCATCCTTCAGATAGAGCTTATCCCCTCTTCGGATAATCACACAGTGGATCTTGGACACTCGGCCATCTCCGGACACCGGCAGATATTTTTCATACATACTGCCGTCTTTTCCCCGTCCGATGCCTATAGTGTCATAAAATGTAAACGTATATTTATCCCAGGTGTCAATATCTTCCAGGATGATCTTCCACTGCCTTTTTTTCTTCCTTCGCGGGCGCTCTTCCTGGTCTCTCGGGTCATCCCCTTCTCTCCTGCGCCTGCGCCGCGGAGCATCCGGGATCTCCCCATCGTCATCAGGGCCATAGCCGCGCCTTCCGCCGCTGCCTGCGTAAACCGCCCTGTCATTCCGCTTTTTTATACTGATAAAAGATACCGACAGCATAGCAATGCTGCCTGCCGCCAGCACAAACATCACGATCCAGTACCACATAAAACTTATCACTCCTTTAAGTCTTAATACTACTATACTTTTAAGAGCCGGGCAAGTAAAAATCACGGTTTTTGTCGGATCGCGCGGGGCCCTCATTTCCGGAACACCGTTTACATCCAATGTTTTCCCGGCTATCCGGTAGCATCCCCGTGCTTTCTGTGTTAGAATATCCGTGTCGTTTATATTTAAAACCATACGGCATCCGTGTGCGGACAGGACTCTGCACATCCATGCCCCTGAAAGGAGACTCATATGAGCATTATCCGACCATTCCGGGCGATCCGCCCCAAAAAAGAGCTCGCCTCTTCCATTGCGGCTCTCCCCTATGATGTATACAGCAGCGCAGAGGCAAGGGAGATCGTCCGTGACAATCCTCTTTCTTTCCTGAAGATCGACCGGGCGGAGACCCTTCTTCCCGAAGGGACCGACATGTACTCACCTCAGGTGTATGAGACTGCCAGGGATACTCTTGATGGAATGATACGGGACGGCTCTTTTATCCGGGACAGTGCGGACTGTTACTATATATATGCGCTCACCATGGGTGGAAGGACTCAGACAGGCCTCGCGGCCTGTGCGTCCATTGACGATTACACAAACGGTGTGATCCTTCAGCACGAAAAGACCCTTGAAGCAAAAGAGCAGGACCGCATCCGGCATATCGATACATGCAGCGCCCAGACAGGACCTATCTTTCTCACCCACCGTCCTGATGCCGGCCTGCATCAGATCACAGAGCGCATTAAAACCAGGGACTCCCTCTATGATTTTACCAGTCCTGACGGAGTCCGGCATCAGGTATGGAAGATTGATGACCCGGGTGATATCGGGAAGATTGCCCGGATCTACGCCGGCATCTCTCATCTTTACATCGCGGACGGCCACCACAGAGCTGCCTCAGCAGTAAAAGTCGGCTTATCCAGAAGAGCCGCAGACCCGGACTTTTCCGGTACGGAAGAGTACAACTTCTTTCTCTCTGTCCTCTTCCCCTCGGATGAGCTTAAGATATATGGTTATGACCGTGTTGTCAAAGATAAAAATGGGTATACATTTTCCGCTTTTCTTGATAAGATAAAGGATGGCTTTGAGATCACCCGGATTGGCGCCGGACCTTACCGGCCGGAGGCCAAAGGTGTATTCGGGATCTACTCGGAGGGTGTGTGGTACCGTGCCCAGGCGCGTCCTGCCCTTCTGTCTGACAATCCTGTCAGCGGGCTTGATGTATCTGTACTTCAGGACAACATTCTTGCTCCTGTGCTCGGGATCAGAGACCCGAAGACAGATCCGCGCATCCGGTTTGTCGGCGAGATAAAAGGAGCAGAAGCATTAGAGAGAACAGCTGACAGCTCAGGCGGGATCGCATTTTCCATGTATCCCACTTCCATGGAGGAGCTTCTGCGGATCGCAGACTCCGGCAGGCTGATGCCTCCCAAATCCACATGGTTTGAGCCCAAACTCAGGAGCGGGCTTTTCATACACCGTTTCTGAAACTTTATAGCAGGAAACAATTAGCATAGACCAGAAAGTTATATAATTTGATATGACTATAGCCAAAAATAATTTCAGAGGAGATGTTTTTCATGGAAAGAAATGACCTTTGCTGGTGTGGCAGCGGAAAAAAATATAAAAAATGCCACATGCCTATTGAAGAAAGAATGCTCTTGCACGCAGAAAAGGGAGAGATCGTCCCCACACGCCAGCTCCTTAAGACCCCGGCGCAGATCGCAAAGATCAGAGAAAGCGCCGCACTTAACACAGCTGTCCTGGACGAAGTGGCAAAGCACATCCATATCGGCATGAGCACCGCCGAGATCGATGAGATCGTCCACAACTTTACGGTAAAACACGGCGGTATCCCTGCCCCCCTGGACTATCAGGGCTTCCCGAAAAGCGTGTGCACTTCCATCAACAATGAGATCTGCCACGGTATCCCGGATAAAGAGATCATCCTGAAAGAAGGAGATATCATCAATGTCGATGTGTCCACCATTCTCGACGGATATTTCTCTGACGCTTCCCGCATGTTCAAGATGGGAAAAGTTTCCGAGCGCGCGGAACGCCTGATCCGCGTTACCGAAGAGTGCGTTGAGCTGGGGCTCGCCGCCGCAAAACCGTGGGGGCACCTGGGAGATATCGCTGACGCGATCAACACCCATGCCAGGGCAAATGGCTACTCCGTTGTAGAAGAGATCGGCGGGCACGGGATCGGCCTCGCCTTCCACGAAGACCCCTTCGTCAGCTATGTGACTCCGAAAGGGAGCGAAATGCTCCTTGTCCCGGGCATGATGTTCACGATAGAGCCCATGATCAATGAAGGCAGCCCGGACTTCTTCGTCGATGAAGATAACGGATGGACCGTGTACACCATCGACGACGGGCTTTCCGCACAGATCGAGTATATGGTGCTCGTCAAAGAAGACGGGGTGGAAGTCCTGACGAAATAAATCTGTATTTGTGGGGGGAGCCGACCGATTGGTTAAACGTCCGAAAACCGTCGGTTTGTTGCAGGACGTTTTCGCGGCGGACGGGGATATGGCTCAGGTTCCGGTT
>ERZ1643246.2814-NODE-2814-length-15814-cov-11.251602_pt1 | contig 15814 bp, 17 predicted proteins | sample MGYA00579265_ERZ1643246 | MGnify/ENA primary metagenome ERZ1643246 (study PRJEB29033, sample SAMEA4952261) | chicken gut metagenome | biome: Broiler Chicken; feature: Gastrointestinal Tract; material: Caecum | place: Ireland | collected 2018 | study: Broiler... | reverse complement strand
TGTGGAAATGGTATGTGGGCACATTTTTAGGAATGATCGGAGGAACAGTACTTGCCGTGATGATACCGCTGCTCGGACTGATCATAGTTCTGGCCTCTACTATCGGAACGCTGGTCGTAAGCATAGTGAAGATCGTGTACATCTATAAAATGTCAAAAGTATTTCGAAATTTCTCCGCGCAATAGAGGTGAATTTCATGGATAAATATGCAGAGATCAGAAATAGATTTGAAGAAAGTGCGGATCAGGAAAATGCTGTGAAGATGGCAAAATACATGAGAAATCTTTTCTCTTTCTACGGGATACCGACGCCAAAACGAAAGAAGCTTTACCGGGATATCCTGAAGGAAGAAAAGAAAACAAAGATTGTGGACTGGGAATTCCTTGACCAGTGTTATGCGGATGAACACAGAGAATTCCAGTATCTGGCGGCAGACTATCTGACTGCTCAGAATGATTTTCTCACTTATGACGACATACCTAAGATAAGAAAATATGTCAAAGAGAGGCAGTGGTGGGATACAATTGATTTTCTGGACAGGGTGATCGGAGACATCGGACTGAAGGACACCCGTGTAGATGAACTGATGCTGGAATGGTCAACGGATGAGGACTTCTGGGTAAGACGTATCGCTATCGATCATCGACAGATCCGGAGTGGGTGAGGGCATTTCTTGACAAGTACGGTGAGCGGATGGATAAGCTGAGCGTCCGCGAGGCGGGGAAGTATATATAGATTTCAGAATCTGAGAAAAACAAAAAATATCGACCATATACAGATTTTGGGAAATTAATGTCTGGACAGTGATATTTATTCCGCTGGCATTGGTTTACAATGTTATTATGGAGGGGATTCCAGCACCGTATCCTATGATAAATATAAATACAATCTATGCGTTTGCCGTTTTCTGGCTTGTTTACTTTCTGATTGGGGGAGAAGTAATGAGCATTTGCAGAAAAAGAGAGAAGGAGCAGAGACATGAAGATTGATTATGCTGACATTGTACTTCTAAATGCTGAGTTAAAAAGAAGAGATACCAGATATCATGTATCTTATAAAGATGAAAATACAGTATGCATCGAACCGCCGGGGGAATGCTGTCTGACTGATGACAGGAAGGCGAATGCCATGAAGTGTATTGAGGAGTATTACAGACAAAAAAATATTAAGGTTCATTTCTCGGAAGACGGACTGTATTTTACTTGTGAGTAAAAGGTATGAAAGATTATTCATTTGTGGAGCGTGGGATATGATAAGAAGATTACAGAAAACAGACATTGATGCAGTATCCGGCATCTGGCTGGATGCAAACAGAGACGCCCATGATTTTATTCCGGCAGAATACTGGGAAAGTAATTTTCGCCCGGTAAAGGAAATGCTCCTTCAGGCGGAAGTGTATGTCTATATAGACGAATGTAAAAATGAGATTGAGGGATTTGTCGGGCTGGATCAGGAATATATTGCGGGCATCTTTGTCCGAAAGGAAGCACGGTCAAAAGGAATCGGCAAAGCACTTCTGGATTTTATTAAGGAGAAGAAGCAGGAGCTGACACTGAATGTATATCAGAAGAATGAGCGTGCTGTCAGATTTTATGAGCGGCAAGGATTTCAGATCATAGACAGATCCATAGATAAAAGTACAGCTGAGAAAGAATATTTGATGCAATGGAGCTGTAAGTGATCAAGCTGTAAGAAGGAGATTATGAAGATAAAATATGGATTATACGATTCGTGAAATGCGGAAAGAAGAATATCCTCAGTTGAAAGATTTTTTGTATGAGGCTGTTTATGTTCCGGAAGGAACCGCTCCTCCGGACAGAACGATTATAGATTCTCCTGAATTACAGGTGTATATCCGTGGATTTGGAAACTCCCGGCACGATCATGCCCTGGCCGCTGTAGTAGATGGTGATATTGCAGGAGTTGTGTGGGCGCGAATCATGGATGACTATGGACATATTAATGATGCAACACCGTCACTTGCAATATCCGTACATAATGGATACAGAAACTCGGGAATCGGAACAGCATTGCTGAAAGAAATGCTGTTATATATGAAGATGAAAGGATATTCGGCGGTATCCCTGTCTGTACAGAAAGCTAACTATGCTTTGTATATGTATCAAAAAGCCGGGTTCTATGTTGTGAATGAAAATGATGAAGAGTATATTATGGCAGTTCATCTATGATAACTGCTATATAATGAGAAAGGAATGTGATCAATATGCTGATTAATTTTAGGATCTGGTGATGCTGACTGTTGTTGTAGAAAGGTAATTCATGGTCGACTCTGATGGGAAAAGGAGATGGTATCCTGTGTCAAAGAAAAAAATTATTATTTCGGCAGTTATTCTGATTCTGCTGGTTACAGCCGGCTGTATTGTCTGGCGCTGCCGTTATTATTTTATCGGAACAAGCAGTGCGCCGGTTCAGGCAAAAGAGAATAAAGACTTCGGTATAGCCGACTTCCACAGCTCCGTGGACAAGGACGGAGACGGGATTGACGATCAGACAGATATCCTACAGGGCGCAAGAGACTATATTGCGACAAAACCGGTCTACAAGAGTAAATATTATTCTACAGGATACCCTGACGACCAGTATGGTGTCTGTACGGATCTTGTGGCAAATGCATTGCGAAGCGCCGGCTATGATCTTATGGAACTGGTGGATGAAGATATTAATGCACATCTTCAGGATTACGATATTGAGGAGCCGGATATTAACATTGATTTCCGGAGAGTGAATAATCTGAAAGTATATTTTGCCCATACGGCGATACCGCTCACAACGGATATTTATGATATCAGCCAGTGGCAGGGCGGGGATATTGTGATTTTTGAGAATCATATAGGCATCGTTTCTGATAAGAGAAATGATGACGGCGTGTCTTATGTAATCCATCACAATGATCCGTTTCAAAAGTCTTATGAGGAGGATATTCTTGAGAGCAGAGATGATATTACAGGACATTACCGGGTCAGTGAATGAGAGCAGCAGATGGAAAATGAAGGGGATTAACAGATGAAAGAGGGGAGCCGGAGGAAAGTTATGGAGAAATGTCCGTGGTGTATGTGCAATGAAAAGATGATCCGCTACCATGATGAAGAATGGGGTGTCCCGGTGCATGATGATCAGAAACAGTTTGAGTTCCTGATGATGGAAGTCATGCAGTGCGGACTCAACTGGAATATGATGATCCAGAAGAGAGATATATTTAAAAGTTGCTTTGATAATTTTAATTTTGACAAGGTGGCGGCATATGGCGAGGAGGAAATCCAGAGGATTCTGGAAACAGAGGGGATGATCCGTTCGAGGCGAAAGATTGAAGCCGTGATACATAACGCCCGGTGCTTTCAGGAGATCCGCAGAGAGTTCGGCTCTTTCAGCGATTATATCTGGGGATTCACGAAAGGGAAAACCTATCTTTATACCGGTCATCAGAAAGGGCAGATTCCGGCGAGGAACGGGCTGTCAGACCGGATAAGCAAAGATCTGAAGAAACGGGGCCTTAAATTTATGGGATCTGTGACAGTCTATTCTCATCTGCAGGCGTGCGGGATCATTAACGATCACATGGAATCATGTTTTCGGTATGGCGAGCTTCTGGAAGTGACAGATGCGGTTCATAAAAGAAGAGATCACGAGTAAAGAAATATATACTGTTACCGGAATGGAAACACAGAGAATTGGGAATGGAACTTTTCACTCAGAATGCAATGTTATATAGTTGGAGTAAAGAAAAGGAGGCTGTGTAATATGGCATTAGGTGATAATATTAAAAGACTGAGGGAGGAGCATTCATTGACTCAGCAGCAGCTGGCGGATAAGCTGTATGTATCGAGACAGACAGTATGCCGTTGGGAGAGCGGCAGCAGATGCCCTGATCTTATCATGGCGAAAAGGCTGGCAGTGGAACTGGATGTGAGTCTGGACGAACTGATATCAGATGAGGATTTAAAAAAATTTACAAAAAATGATTTTCCTTTCCATTCGGACGTTGTAAAAAGGCGGAAAGAACTGGAGGAAAAACAGAAACGGATTTTAGAGTTTATCCAGCTTGTCGGCGGGATATTTCTGTTGGTTTCAGTTTTCTGCCGGATACAGTTGGAAATACGGGTTCCGGTCTGGTGTATCGTACTTGCACTGTGTGCGGAAGCCGCGGCGTTTGCGGTCAGACACCGCATATCCAGACAGCTGGAGCAGCTATATTGATATGATGATATAGTCGGAGAAATGAATTTTTGAAAGGACAGAACTGTGAATATAAAAAATACACTTGCAGATACTGTTATGGAATATATATGCCGGATCCTTCTGATCGGGACATTGATTTATCTTATTGTGCGCTGGAATGTAATACCGGATCAGATTCCCATCCATTATAATGCAGCCGGTGATATAGACGGCTGGGGCGGGAAAGGAATGGTATGGCTGCTCGTAGTTATCTCATGGGGACTTTATCTGGGGATTACTTTTGTCGGACGTTTCCCGGAGCTTTGGAATACAGGGGTGAAAATCACAAAGAAAAATAAAGAGAAGGTTTACCGTCTCATAAAATATCTGATTGGAACTTCTAAACTTATCCTGATATCAGTATTTACGCTGTTGATTGTATTTTCTACTTTGGCAAAACCGCTTCCACTATGGTTCGCAGGGATATATCTTACAATTTTGATCGCAGATATGGCATTCTGGCTGGTGCGTATATTTATGGAACGAAAATGAAAGCGCATTACAAAAGCCATCCGCACTAAGATCAACAAAGGGGATGGCGATTGTGTCCATGTCACGATTCAGGGGAGAGAATAGCTATAGTCCTTTCCAGTACTTATCCATATATTTTCCCGCATCTTTTTCTGAGAGGCTGTATTTTTCCTGAAGCTTTATATAAGCATCCTGCCGGGAAATATTTAGTTCCTGCAAGGCAGACAGAAGCTGCAAAATACCATTTTCACGTTCGGAAGAAATCCCTTCGGTTTTACCGTTTTCATAGCCGTTTTCATAGCCCTCGTTCCGCAGTGTTTTATCGTGCAGTTCTTTATCATATGTTTCCAAAATCATCTGGATCACCTCGGCTTTTTGATCGGTCAGGACATCCTTTAGAATATCTTTGCGGATGCAGTTGTCTACAGCATGGGATACAGCCTGCTCCAACGGCTTGTCTGTTGCAAGTTCCCGCCTCACGGCAGCCACGAAAACAGCATATTCTTTTAAGCGTTTACATTTTTCCATTAATTCTTTATTATGCCCGTAATTGATATTAAGCATAATGGAAATACATTCCAGACAGGGAGATTTAGATGAAGTCGGTACTTCATACAAATCACTTAGTTTTAGAGGAAGCTGGTCAGGTTCTGCCGATGTTCCGTTATAAAAGACAAAATATTGCGGAAATGGAAGTTCCTTCGGTGTGGACGTATAAATATCTATTTTATTCTTTATGATATACTTTTCATACAGTTTTGACAGATACATGAGTCCGCGGACAGGCATATTTGGATTGAATGTACTTTGGTGTTCGTACAGATTCATCATTCCGCTGATCAGAAAAGAGATATCATTTTTCTTTGTCAGATACAATACATTTCCAAGCGTATTAACTTCTAACTCATCCGGGTCGCTGTAGCTGCTTCCGTTGATTGCATTATAAAGTGACAGCAGATCCTCCTTTTTCTGAAATACCAGACGAAAGAGTCCGTCTTTATACTCCCTGTTTGTGGTTGGATATTCCTGATCGATATGTGGTTTGTGTTTCAATAATTACACCTCCATTATAGAAAATAAAGTGAACAGTTGCAACCTTTCGTGAGCTCAAACAAAAGGAAAGTCTGGCGGAAACCGCCGGATTTGATCTTTACGATTAAAGACCGCTGCAAAGGCAGCATACAGAAAAAAGAATTTTCTGTTGGTTGTCCGTTTATTATAGTTCATAAGCTATGGAGAAAACAATAAGGCATATTGTACAAAAGTATAGACACTGGATTGTGAAGAATGATACAATAGTCTGGCGGCATAAAATTGCAGTCCGGAAACAGGAGAGAATCAATCCGGAAATGGAGGATACAGAAGCATGAAAGAAAGAATTGTAAATAAGATGATCGATTTTTACAGGGGAAACCGTTCGGACGTGCGGCATTTCCTGAAAGTATATGCCTATGCGCAGACGATCGGACGTCTGGAAGGACTGGATGAAAAGACGCAGGACACGCTGGAGATCGCGGCGATCGTCCATGACATCGCCTGTCCGCTCTGCCGGGAGAAGTACGGTAATACAAACGGAAATCATCAGGAGGCGGAGAGTGAGCCGTTGCTTCGGATCTTTCTTTCGGAGTTTTCTCTTCCGGAGGAGATGGAAGAACGCATTATCTATCTGGTGACGCATCATCATACTTATACGGATGTAGAAGGAATGGATTATCAGATTCTTCTGGAAGCGGATTATCTGGTAAATGCGGACGAATCCCAGTACAGCCATGAGGCGATCTGTAAGTTCAGGGAGCGTGTGTTTAAGACGAAAAGCGGCACGCATATGCTGGATTCCATATATTCATTAACAGAGGCATAACAGTTCAGACTATGCCTGTACTGTTACCCAGAGATTTATGTTAGGCAGAGAAATCTGCAGCGGGAGGTGCCGGAATGCAGATTACGGATCTTCGGATACGCAATTTTAAATCAATCAAAGATATGCACATCGGCGGCATTGAGAATGCGCTGATCCTGGTCGGAAAGAATGACACCGGAAAGACTGCCGTCCTCGATGCCGTGCGCGCCGTGGGCGGAGATTATATTGTAAGGGAAGAGGATTTCCGTGAGAATTTCCCCAATGTGGAGATCAGTGTGGAACTGCATATTACGGACGATGATCTGAAGAGGTTTCACAGGTTCGGGGCAGTCAGCACTTACCGGAGACCGGAAGCGTGGTATCGCGAATTCTGCAGGAAACTCCCTTCTTTTCTGCCTGATGAAAGTACTGAAAAAGACAGCGGGACGGAGCCGGACAGCGACGGCGGTTTTGCCGGGGGCAGACTTACTTTTGAGTTTTCCGTCAACCGGGAAGGGCGTATACGCTACAGTGACGGAACGCAGAAAGACAATCGGTACATTCCCATGATTTTCCCGCATATCTATTTTATGGATACCCAGCGCGACCTGAAGAAATTTCAGGACGACCTGCTCTTAATGCAGGAGGACGATCTGCTGAAGCGGATGCGTTCCGGATGCTGTATGTTTGATGAGGCGAAGGAATGCAATCACTGTTTTTCCTGTATCGGTCTGATCCACAAGAAAACAACGGAAGAGCTGAATGCATTTGAGGCGTCGAAGCTTCTGGAATACAAGCTGTATAATCTGAATCTGGATTCATTTTCTAAGAGAGTGAACGGGATTTTCCGCAGGAACGGCGGAAGAGATGAGATCGTCTACTCTATGGATCTGGACATTGAACGGACGCTTTCGGTTACGGCTTCCGTGCGTCAGGCGGGATATCAGAAGGACCGCCCCACAGAGAGTATGGGAAAGGGAATGAGAAGCATTTATATGCTTTCTCTGCTTGAGGCGTACGAAGAGGAAGGTATGAAGAATGCGGATATCATTATGGTGGAAGATCCGGAGATCTTTCTCCATCCCAAGCTTCAGAAAGTGTCAGGGGATATCCTGTACCGGTTGTCGAAAAAGAATCAGATTATATTTTCCACGCATTCTCCGAATCTGCTGTCAAACTTTAACAGCAGACAGATCCGTCAGATGTTTCTGGATCAGGACGGTTTTTCAGCGATGAGGGATAAGACAGATATCAGCGCTGTGCTGGATGACCTGGGATATTCGGCAAACGATCTGATGAACGTGAATTTTGTATTCATTGTAGAGGGCAAGCAGGACAAGAGCCGGCTTCCGCTTCTGATCCGGAAATATTATTCGGAGACATACGACAGCGAAGGCAATCTCTCGCGTATCGCGATCATTACGACCAACAGCTGTACGAATATCAAGACTTATGCCAATCTCAAATATATGAATCAGATCTACATTAAGGATAATTTCCTTATGATCCGGGACGGCGACGGTAAGGACAGTGAAGAACTGAAATCGCAGCTCTGTAATTATTATGCCCGGAGAAACGAGGAAGACATAGACAGGCTGCCACGGGTCACAGAGAAGAATGTACTGATCCTGAAGTACTATTCTTTTGAAAACTATTTCCTTGATCCGAAGGTAATGGCACAGATCGGGATCATCAGCTCAGAAGAGGAGTTTTATGAAATTTTCCTCGAAAAATGGCGTGAGTATCTGTACCGGCTGAGAAGCGGCCGGAAATTGGCTGAGGTTATCGGGCATGATCTTACATCTGCAGATGATGTAAAGCAGTACATGGAAGAAATCCGGATCCATATGCGCGGACATAATCTGTATGATATCTACTATGGACGCTATAAGGAAAATGAGCAGGAAATCCTGAGCCGCTATATCGATGCGGCGCCGAGAGAGGATTTTGCGGATATTCTGGATTCCATTGACCGGTTTATTTATTTTGAGAGCAGAAAGAAAAAGGACGAAGATCTGCAGAGCGGAGTAAAAAGATGAGAGCATCAGTATTAGTGGACAATATCGGGAACAAGGGGCTTCCGGGTGAGTGGGGCTTAAGTTTTTATATAGAATATAAGGAAAAGAAGATCCTGCTGGATGCAGGGCAGACCGGTCTGTTTGCGGAGAATGCTAAGAAGCTGGGTCTGGATCTGGCTGATGTGGACTATGCCGTGCTCTCCCACGCACACTATGACCATGCGGATGGAATGCCGGTATTTTTTGAGCAAAATAGTAAGGCGAAACTTTATCTGAAAGAGTCCTGCGGGGAGAACTGTTATGACCGCAAAGAAGGACATATGAAATATATCGGCATAAAGAGCGGAATGCTGGAAAAGTACAGAAATCGGGTCATTCGTGTGTCGGGGGACAGGAAGATCAGCGACGGCGTCTGGCTGATCTCCCACAGTGCGGAAAGTATGAAAAAGGCCGGAGAACGGGAACATATGTATCTGAAAAAAGGAAATGACTGGGTGCCGGACTGCTTTGCCCATGAGCAGAGCCTTGTATTTGAGACGGAATCCGGAATTGTTATCTTTAACAGCTGTTCCCACGGTGGTGCGGACAATATTATAAATGAGGTGTCCGCTGCATTTCCGGGAAGACAGATCTGTGCCATGATCGGCGGATTCCATCTGTATAATAAATCAGAAGAATATATGCGCGGCTTTGCAGAAAAAGTGCGCGCTACCGGAGTGGAGAAGATCTATACCGGACACTGTACAGGAGAGGAGGGGTACCGCATCATGCGCGGGGCACTGGGAGACCGGGTACATCAGCTTGAAGCGGGACTTGAGATTGTGTTATGATAATGTCACTTGCAGCCTGCATAGCAGGCTTTTTCCTTGATTTTATATTCGGAGATCCGGTATGGCTCTATCATCCGGTCCGGCTGATCGGAAAAGGAATTTCTTTTGGTGAACGGCAGCTCAGGAAGCTTTGCGGCAGGAATGAAAGAAATGAAAGCGGGCGCGGGCTTGTCGCCGCGGGCGCTGTTCTGTGGGTATGCATCGCTGCTCTGTCTTTTCTGATTCCGTTGGGACTGCTTATTCTGGCGCAGAAAATCCATCCGGTGCTGAGGTTTGTACTGGAGACATTCTGGTGTTATCAGATTATTGCGGCGAGATGCCTGTGCAAAGAGAGCGGGAAAGTCTATGACAGATTAAAGGCAGAAGACCTTCCGGGCGCACGAAAGGCAGTATCTATGATCGTCGGGAGAGATACGGAAAACTTAAGTGCAGAGGGTGTGACGAAAGCGGCGGTGGAGACTGTGGCGGAAAATACATCGGACGGAGTGACTGCACCCCTCATCTATATGCTGATCGGCGGGGCGCCCCTAGGGTTTCTGTATAAAGCAGTTAATACAATGGACTCCATGCTTGGTTATAAGAATGACAAGTATCTGTATTTCGGGCGTATCCCGGCAAGAATGGACGATATATTTAATTATATTCCTGCCCGCGTTACAGCCCTGTTTATGATCGCGGCGTCATTTCTCTGCGGTCTGGACGGAAAAAATGCGTGGCGGATCTATAAAAGAGACCGCCGGAAACACGCAAGCCCGAATGCAGCGCAGACAGAATCAGTCTGCGCAGGGGCGCTGCGGGTAAGGCTGGCAGGCGATGCTGTCTATTTCGGAAAGGTATATAAGAAAGAGTTTATCGGCGATGCCCTGCGGCCGATCGAACCGGAGGACATCAGAAAAACCGAACGGCTTATGTATGTAACAGCCTTTTTGATGTTGATCGTATTTGGAGCAGTAAAATATACTCTATTGACATTAGTTTAAAATAGATCAGGAAAGCAGAACATGGATGTCTGCTCTACTAAAGATTCCAGGAGGAACAGGATGATATACGGACACGGCGGAGATATATATACATATAAGGATATGCTGGATTTTTCTGTCAATATTAATCCGCTCGGCACGCCGGAACGCGTGATCGCGGCAGCCAAACGGGGAGTGGAGTGTGCCGCAGTCTATCCTGACAGCCGGTGCAGAAAATTGAGGGGAAAACTGGCTGGAAAGCAGGGCATCGGAGAGGACAGTTATATATTCGGAAACGGTGCGGCGGAGATTATTTATACACTTGTGCTGGCGGAGAAGCCGAAACGCGCGCTCATACCGGTTCCGGCATTTTCGGAATACGAGCAGGCATTGAAATCTGTAGGATGCGAAATTATATATTATTATACAAAAGAAAATAATTGCTATTGTATAGATAATAATTTTCTGAATGAACTTGAAGAAGATATAGATATTACATTTCTATGCTCTCCTGTTAATCCGTCCGGCCATGTGATTGATAAAGAACTGCTGCAGCAGGCAGCGGACATCTGTGAAAAATCAGGAATCCGGATGGTGCTGGATGAATGCTTTGCAGAGTTTCTGGATGCACCGGAAAAGTATTCTATGATCGATGAGTCAAAAAAATACCGGCAGCTTTTCATCCTACGTGCGTTTACTAAGATTTACGCTATGCCGGGACTGAGACTGGGGTACGGGATCAGCTCGGAGCAGAACCTGCTGGAACGGATGGAACAGATGCGGCAGCCATGGAGCGTGTCCGTTCCTGCACAGGAGGCGGGAACTGCCGCTCTGGATGAAGAAGAATATGTGGAAAAAGCCAGACAAGTGATTACGGCGGAACGGAATTATCTGGAAGCAGAACTGAAAGGAATGGGAATTAAATTTATTTCTTCTGATGTAAATTTTATTCTTTTATATACTGAAATAAATCTATTTTACGAGATGAAAAAGCACGGCATACTGATAAGAAACTGCGAAAATTACCGGGGGCTCGGGGAGGGCTGGTATCGTATCGCAGTGCGGATGCACGAGGACAATCTGTGCCTGATCAATGCGCTGAAAGATATCTGCCCGATAAAGACCGGTGAATCGGATGAAGAAGGAAAAAGAACTGCAGAGACAAGAGACAGAACGGAGGAAGCCAGATGAAAGGATCGATCATGATACAGGGAACCATGTCCAATGCCGGGAAAAGTGTTCTTGCCGGCGGTCTGTGCCGGGTGCTTAAGCAGGACGGTTACAGTGTAGCTCCTTTTAAATCACAGAATATGGCGCTCAACTCGTTTATCACAAAGGAAGGACTTGAAATGGGGCGTGCCCAGGTGATGCAGGCAGAAGCCGCAGGGATCGAGCCGTTGGCGGCCATGAATCCGATCCTGCTCAAGCCGACCAACGATACGGGCTCCCAGGTGATCATCAACGGGAAACCGGTGGGCACCATGTCAGCAGTAGAATATTACAGGCATAAACGGGAATATATTCCATATATTATGGAAGCCTATGAAGAATTAAAGAGGAAGTATGACGTGATTGTCATTGAGGGTGCAGGCAGTCCTGCAGAGATCAATCTGAAACAGGACGATATCGTAAATATGGGACTTGCAGAACTGGTGGACGCACCGGTGCTTCTTGCAGGAGACATCGACAGAGGCGGCGTGTTTGCACAGCTGATCGGAACAGTCATGCTGCTGGAGGAAAAGGAGCGGCAGAGGATCAAGGGGATGATCATCAATAAATTCCGCGGCGATGTGTCGATCCTGAAACCGGGGCTTACGATGCTTGAGGAACGGGCGAAGATACCGGTGCTGGGAGTTGTGCCGTATTTTTATCTGGATATTGATGAGGAGGACAGCCTGACAGAGCGTTTCCAGAAGAAAGAAAATGCAGGACTTGTGGATATAGCGGTGATTCGTCTGCCGAGGATATCAAATTTTACAGACATCGCGCCGCTGGAAGCGCTGGAGGAGGCCGGTGTACGGTATGTAAGCACTCCCGCTGAGTTCGGCGAGCCGGATGCGGTAATCCTGCCGGGCAGCAAGAATACCATTCAGGATCTGCTCTGGATGCGGCAGAACGGCCTGGAGGCAAAGCTGCTGCAGTTTGCGTCAAAAGGCGGGTTGGTGTTTGGAATCTGTGGCGGTTATCAGATGCTCGGGCAGGAAGTCTCTGACCCGGACGGTGTAGAGCAGAAAGGGACGGTCAGAGGATTGGGGCTTCTGCCGACACGGACTGTATTTGATAAGGAGAAGACAAGGACGAGAGTACAGGGGCGATTCCTTGCGGTAGAGGGAATACTAAAAGAGCTTTCGGGAACAGAGCTTGAGGGATATGAGATCCATATGGGAGAGACACTTCTTCCGGATGGTGCGCGCCCTCTTGTAGAATTTGCAGATATCACAGGTAAAGACGACAGCGGCGCGTCAGCTGTTTCCGGCAATGTGCGTGCGGACGGCGCCCAGTGCGGCAATATCTACGGATGCTATGTCCATGGAATCTTTGATGCGCCGGGGTGTGCAAAGGGGTTCCTGAGTGCGCTGTTAAAGCAGAAAGGATATGATCCCTCAGTGATAAATGAAAAGGACTGGAAAGCATATAAGGAAGAACAGTACGATAAGCTTGCGGACATTATCAGGGAGAGCCTTGATATGGAGCGGATTTATCAGATCATAGAGAAAGGAAATGAGGCGTCATGCAGTCTGTAATAAAGATCGGCAGCAGAGAGAGCCAGCTTGCAGTGAAACAGGCGGAGATCATCCGGGATCAGATCATGAGCAGTGATCCGGACATTTCTGTGGAAATTATTACAATGAAAACGACAGGAGACAAAATACTGGATAAGAGTCTGGAAAAGATCGGGGGAAAAGGGCTGTTTGTAAAGGAACTGGACCGTGCGCTCATGGATGGCAGGATCGATATCGCCGTGCACAGTCTGAAAGATATGCCGATGGAAGAAAATCCGGAGCTCCCGATCCTTGCATATGGGAAACGGGAAGATCCGAGAGATGTGATCCTTTACCGCCCCGGCCTTGAGACGCTGCCAGAACAGGCGGTTATCGGCACATCCAGCAGGAGACGGATGCTTCAGATGGAACGGCTGTATCCGGGATGTACATTCCGGGGAATTCGTGGAAATGTACAGACACGGATGCGGAAGCTTGAAACAGAGGGATATGACGGGACACTCCTTGCGGCAGCAGGACTGAAACGTCTCGGGATGGAGCAGGTGATCGGCCGATATCTCTCTGTGGATGAAATGATTCCGGCAGCCGGACAGGGAATACTCGCTGTGCAGGGCCGAAAGGGAGATGTTCACAGATGGATTGACAGTATCGATGTCCGGGAGAGCCGCGCGGCTGCGCTGGCAGAACGGGCATTTATCCGGGTGACCGGCGGCGACTGCACTTCTCCATGTGCCGCCCATGCGCAGGTGAGAGGAAACGAACTGAAACTGACAGGCCTGTACTGCAATGAAGATACAGAAGAGTATTCGGTGGATGTGATCGTAGCTGATCTGTCAAAAGCCCGACAGGCAGGTGAGACTCTGGCAGAGCGGATGATGAGAGAAAGGACAGTATAAAAATGGATGACGGAGTTATGAAAGAAAATATCGGGAAGGTATGGCTTGCCGGAGCAGGCCCGGGCGACGCAGGACTGCTGACGGTGAAAGCGGCACATCTTATTGAGAGCGCGGATGTTATCGTATATGATGCGCTGATCAGCACGGAATTGTTAAGCCGCATTCCTCAGGATGCGGAGACAATCTATGTGGGCAAACATTCCGGAAATCATCCGGTGCCGCAGCATGAGATCAATCAGATCCTTGTGAGAGAGGCGAAGAAAGGGAAGAAAGTACTCCGTCTGAAAGGAGGAGACCCGTTTGTCTTCGGACGGGGCGGAGAGGAGCTGGAGACGCTTGTCAGCGAACAGATCCCTTTTGAGGTAGTCCCGGGCATTACTTCTTCTGTGGCCGTTCCGGCCTATGCAGGGATTCCGGTGACGCACAGGGATTATACTTCTTCCTTTCATGTCATTACCGGACACGCGAGAAAAGACGGGACATTGAGCATTGATTTTGATTCTCTTGTCCGCCTGAATGGGACACTGGTATTTCTGATGAGTGTATCCTCTATGGAGAAGATCCTGAAAGGACTGACTGACGCAGGTATGGATCCTGATATGCCCGCGGCAGTTCTGGAAAGGGGAACAACGGCAAGGCAGAGAAGAGTAACCGCAACAGTAGGAACATTAAAAGAAGAGTCGGACCGTGCAGGTATCTCTACTCCTGCGGTCATAATTGTGGGAAAGGTGTGCGCGCTGGCAGATGAGCTTCACTGGGCGGAGGACAGACCGCTTGGCGGCCGGCAGTTCCTGCTGACCCGTCCGAGACAGAACATATCCTCCCTTGCCGGACGGCTGAGAGATCTGGGAGCTCAGGTCATCGAGATGCCGGCCATCCATACAGAAGCGATTTCCCCGAATGAGCCGTTGAAGTGTACGCTGGAGCGTTTCGGGCAGCATGAGGGAGGAAAATGGCTTGTGTTTACCAGCCCTATCGGTGTGAACGTATTTTTTGACACATTAAAGGAAATGAAGATCGATCTGAGATCAGTCCTTGCCGGGGCAGGAAAAGTGCGGATCGGAGCAATCGGTTCGGCGACTGCAGAAGCCCTCTGCGGATACGGACTGATCCCCGATGCGGTGCCAAAGACCTACAGTGCAGGAGAGCTGGGAAAAGAACTTGCGGAAATGTCCGAGCCGGGAGAATATGCGCTGATCGCCCGGGCTGAGAAAGGGTCGCCGGATCTGATACCGCCGCTTACGGGAAAAGGACTTTTCGTAGATGACATCCCACTGTACCGCACGGTGTATGAAGTGAACACGATGTTAAAGGAAGAAGTAATGCGTATGCTGCAAAACGGCGAGATCGATGCGGTGACATTTACAAGCGCATCTACGGTCCGGGGATTTGTCCGGGCAATGGGAGAGAATGAAATAGATTATGGCAGTGTCTGCGCAGTGTGCATCGGGGAACAGACTGCACGGGCAGCGGCAGAGTATGGAATGCAGATCGAGATTTCGGATCAGGCGTCTATGGATGCTATGGTGGAGAAGATTTTGGAGCTGTTTGGAAATAGAAGGTAATATATAAAACACAGAGTTGGATAAAGGAAAGGCTTAAATGTTGGCGGATTATCATGTACATACAGAATTCAGCGATGATTCCGTTTATCCGGTGGAAGAAGTGATACAGGACGCCATCGACATAGGAATGAACGAAATCTGTATCACAGATCATGTAGATTATGGGATCAAAGATGACTGGGACAGCGGGAGAAAGATCAGATACCGCGGCAATGATCCCATTGCAAATGTGGACTATCCGCGCTATATGACGGAGATACGGAAAATGCAGCTGCT
>ERZ1643246.2812-NODE-2812-length-15815-cov-7.411548_pt1 | contig 15815 bp, 16 predicted proteins | sample MGYA00579265_ERZ1643246 | MGnify/ENA primary metagenome ERZ1643246 (study PRJEB29033, sample SAMEA4952261) | chicken gut metagenome | biome: Broiler Chicken; feature: Gastrointestinal Tract; material: Caecum | place: Ireland | collected 2018 | study: Broiler... | reverse complement strand
AGCAAGTATAAAAGTAAGCACAAATACAAGTTATCAGATAGAATACCAGAAAAATAGCACAACAGGAACATGGACAAAAATAGCAAGTGGAGGAACAATAAGTGGATTAAGCCATAACAATACAGTATATGCAAGATTAACAGATGGAGCAAATGCAGGAAGTTATGCAAGTACAAGTATAAAAGATACAATAGCACCAACAGTAAGTATAAGCACAAGTAATATAACAACAAATAGTGTAAAACTAACAGTAACAGCAAGTGATAATCAAAGTGGACTAGCAGATAGTGGAAGATATACATATTATTTAAACAATACCCAAAAAGCAAGCAATAATACAAATAGTTATACATACACGGGACTTTCAGCTAATACAAGTTATACATTAAAAGTAATAGTCAAAGATAAAGCAGGAAAAACAACAGAAAAAAGTACAACTATAAAAACATCAGGAATAAGTGCAACCGAAGTAGATAAATCACCAAGTACATACTATGGGGCAAAAGTAACAGGATATACATGTAGTAGTCCAGGAGTATCAACATGGAGAATATTCTATGCAGATAGTACAAATATATATCTAATAGCAGATGACTATATTTCATATGATAATATACCTAAAGGAGAGAATAATTATGAAGTATATAAAGTATTCGACAATGACTATCAAATAAAATTTGTAGGAAATGTGGGATATTATCGAAACCCAAGTATGTGGATTAATACAAATAGCAAAGCAAAAAAATGGGTAAGTCAATACTTAAATTATTCTGATAATCGGAAGTGGAAGTGGGGCATGGGTTGCGACAGCATTCTTATTAGATACTAACGTTTGGAGCATATATGCAGGTACAAAAGCAGAATACGCAATAGGAACACCAACATTAGAATTATTTTCCGCATCATATAAAGATACGCATCCAAGTAAGTATATAGAAAGTACAATATCAAGTGCTACAGGATATAGCATTAAGTTAAATACAGAGTCATTCTATAGGAACACATTTAAAAGCGGAACTTTTCCAACAGGAGATTTTAATAATATATATTTTAAATCGAATTCATCGAGAGCACAAGGAACTCATTTAGCATCTCCAGGTTATAGGTCTTCTTTAATTTATGCAATAGGATCAAATGGGGGGATTAGAGCAAATGACTATAATTCTAATGCAAGTGAAGGCTTACGCCCTATAGTATGTCTAAAATCAGGCACAGTACTAACTAAGACTTCAGAAGGCGTATATGCAATACAATAAGTAAAATAGGCATGAGAAATCATGTCTATTTTATTGATTTTTTACATAAAATAATGTAAAATATAAATGTAAACTATAGATAAAGGAATGAAATATGTCAGATAATTTTAGAAAAGTTAATAAAAATAATGTAGTATCTATAAATAAGAAAAAGGTAAATAATGTAAAAATTACACCTAAAAAACTATTTATATTAGCCATTGCTTTTATTCTTTTATTTGCACTATTACTTGGAAGAGTTGGATGGCTTCAGTTTGTAGATGGAGACTGGTTAAGAGAAAAAGAATATAGTCAATCTACATCAAGTACACTAATTAGTGCTAAAAGAGGAACAATTTATGATGCAACAGGAAAAGCACTAGCAGTTAGTGTAGAAGTAGATACAATATCAGTAAATCCAAGCTATATAAAAGCAAAGGGCAAAGATGGAAAAACAGATGAAGAAGCCACAGAAGAATTAAAAAGAAATATGGCAAATATCATGGCAGAAATATTTGAACTAGATAGTGAAGAAGTATATAAAAAGCTAACTAGTACAAATAGTGTTGAAACAATAGCATCAAAGGTAGAAACAGATAAAGTAGAAAAATTAAGAGAATGGATTAAAGAAAATGATGCTACAGGAATAAACATAGATGAAGATGTAAAAAGATATTATCCTTATGATAATTTAGCATCTAATGTGATAGGATTTTGTGGAAGCAATAATCAAGGACTAGATGGAATAGAACTAAGCTATGATGATGTATTAAAAGGAACATCAGGAAAACTTACAACAGCAATAGATGTAACAAGAGATGCAATACCAGACAAAAATGAAGAATATATAGCACCAGAAAACGGAAGCAATATATATCTAACAATAGACTCAAACATACAAACAATAGCAGAAAAATATTTAAAACAAGCAGTAGAAGAAAACAACTGTGAAAGAGGTGGCAATGTTATAATCATGGATCCATCAAATGGCGACATATTAGCAATGGCAACATATCCAGACTATAACTTAAACGATCCATATACACCAAATGCTTGGTATAGTGAAGGTTTTGACGAACTATCAGAACAAGAACAAACAAACACGCTATATTCAATGTGGAGAAATAGAGCAGTATTAGATACATATGAACCAGGCTCTACATTTAAAGTAATAACAGCATCTATAGGGTTAGAAGAAAATAAAGTAGAAACAGATACACCAGGAGATTTCTATTGTTCAGGATATGAAGAAGTAGCAGATAGAAGAATAAAATGTACAGCAACAGCAGGACATGGGAGTCAAACACTAAGAAATGCATTAGAAAACTCATGTAACCCAGCAATGATACAATTAAGTCAAAGAATAGGAGTAGATACATTTTATAAATATTTAGATGCATTCGGACTATTTGACAAAACAGGAATAGACCTACCAAGTGAAGGAGTAAGTTCATTTTGGAAAAAAGAAAGTGTAGGACCAGTAGAACTTGCAACTATGTCATTTGGCCAAAGATTTACAATAACACCACTTCAACTTGTAACAGCAGTAAGTGCAATAGCAAATGAAGGAAAGATGGTAGTACCACATGTAGTAGATAAAATAGAAAATCCAGATACAGGAACAATAACAAATGTAGAAACACAAGAAGTAAGACAAGTAATCTCAAAAGAAACAGCAAATAAAATGAAAGATATGATGAAATCAGTAGTAGAAGATGGAGGAGGAAAATACGCACAAGTAAAAGGTTACACAATAGGAGGAAAAACAGGAACATCAGAGCCAGACCCTAATCATTTAGAAAACGGATATGTAGCATCATTTGTAGCAATAGCACCAGTAGACAATGCAGAACTAGTAGTACTACTTACACTATATGCACCAAGAACATCAAACTACTATGGTGGAAGTATAGCAGCACCAGCAGTATCACAAATATTAGCAGAAGTATTGCCATATCTAGATATACCATCAAATGAAACTAGTACATCATCTACACAAGACCTAATAAGCACACCAGATGTAACAAATAAAACAGTAGCAGAAGCACAGAAAAAATTACAAGAAGCAGGACTTGAATATAGTACAAACCTTTCAGCAGACGATATAGTAACAGAACAAGTACCACCAAAAGGAACACAGCTTACAAACGGAGGAATAGTAAAACTATATGCAGAAGGAAATGATGATAGAGTATCACAAACAGTACCAGACCTAAAAGGAGTTACATTTGAACAAGCAAAAATCATGCTTAAAGCTAAAAACTTAAATATAGCAAGTACAGGAAGTGGAATAGTAATAGCACAAGACCCACAAAGTGGAACATCAGTAGATGAAGGAACCGTAATAAATGTAACACTTCAAGAAAGAACATCAAATACACAACACTAGGAGTAAAAATGAATATAATAGAAGAAACTAAATATATAATGAATAAATACAATGTGCATCCTAATAAAAAACTAGGACAAAACTTCCTAATAGACCCAAATTCATTAGAAAAAATAGCACAAGAAGTAAATAAAAACGATACAGTAATAGAAATAGGACCAGGGCTTGGAACACTTACAAAAATACTAGCAGAAAAAGCAAATAAAGTAAAATGTATAGAACTCGATAAAAAAATGGTAGAAATTCTAAAAGATAGATTTAAGCTATATAATAATGTAGAAATAATAAATGATGACATACTAGAAGTTAATATAAATAAAATAGCTACAAATGCCAAAATAGTCGCAAATCTACCATACTATATTACAACATCAATAATAACAAAACTAATAAAAGAAGAAATAAAAGATATAACAATATTAATACAAAAAGAAGTTGCAGAAAGAATCTGTGCAGAGACAGGAACAAAAAAAGCAGGAGCAATAACATACTTTGTAAAATACTATGCAGATGCAAAAATAATTGGAGAAGTGCCAAAAGAAGCATTTATCCCAAGTCCAGAAGTTACATCAAGTATAGTAAAAATAACTAAAAAAAATGAAATAGAAATAAAAGTAAAAGATGAAAAACTACTATTTGAAATAATAAGAGAAAACTTTAGTAAAAGAAGAAAAACATTAATAAATTCATTATCAAGTATAATTGACAAAGAAAAGATGAAAAATATATTAAGAGATTTAAAAATAGACGAAAATATAAGAGGAGAAGAACTAACTCTTCAAGACTATGCTAATATTGTAAACAAAATATAAAGGAAGGAGGATTATTATGAATCAAATATTAGTCTCAGAAAAAATATATGTAACTCAAGAAATGAGAAGAAAAAGAAAAATATATAAAATAATATTTATATTATGCTTAATATTAATAATAATCCTTACTGGATATTATGTATTAGCAGAATATGATAAAAATCAAAAAGAACAAATATCAAGAGAAATATTAGAACAAATGAGCAATAATGATGATACAACTGTAGAAGAAAAAGTAATAGTAGTAGCTTTAGATAATGATAATGAAGAAGAAGAAACACCTATAATAGAAATGCCTTCTATTGCAGACAATAATACAAATACAATAAATTCAGAAGTAACAGCAAATGGTCAAAACTATAAAACAGAAGCAATTTTAGATTATCCAAAGCTTGGTATAAATTATCCAATATTATCAGAAGAAAATGAAGAATTGTTAAAAGTATCACTTTGTAAATATTGGGGACCTAATCCTAATACAATAGGAAATTATTGTATAGTTGGTCATAATTACAAAAGTGGAAAAATGTTTGGAAAATTAAGTAGAGCAGAAATAGGTGATGAAATAAAATTAACAGATTTAAATGGAAATTCAGTAACATATGCAGTATATAATAAATATGTAGTAGATCCAACAGATGTAAGTTGTACAAGTCAGCTTACAAATGGACAAAGGGAAATAACACTAATTACATGTACTAATTATGGTCAAGATAGATTAGTTATTAAGGCTAAAGAAAAATAATAAAAATTATATTTAAAGTTAAAAGAAAAAATATAAAAAATAGACTTTTGAAAAAAATGATTTTTTGAAAAAGTCTATTTTTATACAAAAAATAAAATGTAACACAATTGTAATATAAAACCTTAAAATGCTTATTACAGTAAGTAAAAAGAGTAAAAAAAGACAAAAAGTGACAAAAAGACAGAAAACGTAAATGCTTACAGTCACAATAGAAAATGTAACATGAAGACATAAAGTGGAGACATATTTGAATATAAAAAAAGATTGACAATTTAAAAGTAAAATAGTAATATAAATGTGCACTTAATAAAAATGAGATTACATAACAAAAACACAAAAAACAAAAAAATCATTTTTTGAAAAAATAAAAAATACGGAATGGGGGAAGAAAAATGCAAGTAATAAAAAGAGATGGAAGAGTAGTTGATTTTAATAAAGAAAGAATAGTAAAAGCTATAACTTTAGCAATGGCGCAAACACAAGGAGGAGTAGACATCGACTTAGCAAATAAAATAGCAGGGGAAGTAGAAAAACAATTAGAAGGAAAAGGACAAACATCAGTATATGAAATACAAGACTTAGTAGAAAATAAATTAATGGGATCATCAAGAAAAGAAGTTGCAAAAAGTTATATAACATATAGATATAATAGAGATATAGCAAGAAAATCTAAAACAAAAGAAGTATTTTTAGACATAATAGGAGCAAAAGCAAATGATATAACAAGAGAAAATGCAAATATGAATGCAGATACACCAGCAGGAATGATGATGAAATTCGCATCAGAAACAACAAAACCATTCGTAGACGATTTTCTATTATCACCAGATGTAAGACAAGCTGTAAAAGATGGATATATACATATACATGATAAAGACTATTATCCAACAAAATCACTAACGTGTCTTCAACATCCACTAGATAGAATATTAGAAAATGGATTTAGAGCAGGACATGGTTCATCAAGACCAGCTAAAAGAATAGAAACAGCAAGTATCATAGGATGCATTTCAATGGAAACAGTACAAAATGAAATGCATGGAGGACAAGCAATACCAGCATTTGACTTTTACTTAGCACCATATGTAAAAAAGACATTTATAGAAGAAATAAAAAAAGAAGAAGAACTATTGGATAAAGATTTATCAAACTTATATAACTATAGTCCAAAAGAATATATAAAAAAAGAATTAAAAGGACTAACAGGAGAAGAAAGGGATGTGCAAGCAGCAATTAACAACACAGTAAATAGAGTACATCAAGCAATGGAAGCATTTATACATAATATGAATACAATTCATTCAAGAGGAGGAAACCAAGTAGTATTTAGTTCTATAAACTATGGAACAGATATATCACCAGAAGGAAGATGCATTATAAGAGAAATGCTTGAATCTACATATGAAGGTGTAGGAAATGGAGAAACAGCAATATTCCCTATCCAAATATGGAAGAAAAAAAGAGGAGTAAACTATTTACCAGGAGATCCTAACTATGATTTATATAAGTTTGCATGTAAAGTAACAGCAAAAAGATTCTTCCCAAACTTCATAAACTTAGATGCCACATTCAATCAAAATGAAAAATGGAATAAAGATGACCCTCATAGATACTATTATGAATGTGCAACAATGGGATGCAGAACAAGAGTATTTGAAAATAGACATGGAGAAAAAACATCAGTTGGAAGAGGAAACTTATCATTTACAACACTAAATTTACCAGGTTTAGCAATTGAATCAGCATTAGAAGCACAAGAAAAAACAGGATTAAAGTTTGAACTTGGCAGAGGCAGTGAAGAAAAGATGACTGATAAATATAAAAAGACTGTTAAGAAAATATTTATGGATAAATTAGAAGAATATGCAAATATAACAGCTAAACAATTATATGAAAGATATAGATTCCAATGCACAGCAATTGCAAAACAATTCCCACTACTTATGGCTGGAATGTGGGCTGGTAGTGAAAAACTAGGACCAAATGATTCAGTAGAGCCAGTATTAAAACAAGGAACTTTAGGAATAGGATTTATAGGGTTAGCAGAAGCATTAACAGCATTAATAGGAAAGAACCATGCAGAATCAGATGAAGCACAAAAACTAGGATTAGAGATAGTTGGTAAATTAAAAGAATTAGTAGGAGAATTTTCAGATAAATATGACTTAAACTATAGTGTATTAGCAACACCAGCAGAAGGGTTATCTGGTAGATTTACTAAAATAGATAGAAAGAAATATGGAACAATACTTGGTGTAACAGATAGAGAATATTATACAAACTCAAACCATGTACCAGTATGGATAAAATGTACAGCTGAGCAAAAAGCTAAAATAGAAGCACCATATCATGACCTAACAAGAGGTGGACATATCTTCTACATTGAACTAGATGGTGATGCAACAAGAAACCCAGAGACAATAGAAGCAGTTGTTGACTTAATGGATAAATATAATATGGGATATGGAAGTGTAAACCATACTAGGTCAAGATGTATGAATTGTGGATTCGAAAATTCAGATGCAAACCTTCATAAATGCCCAAAATGTGGAAGTGAAGAGATAGATACAATACAAAGAATTACAGGATATTTAGTAGGAACAACAAAACGTTGGAACAGTGCAAAACTTGCAGAATTAAATGATAGAGTAACACATAATACAGGAATAAAAGGAGCGTAAAATATTATGAAAATGGCAGGATTTTATGATGAAAGTATATCAAATGGTTTAGGATGGAGAGCAGTACTATTTTGTAGTGGTTGCCCACACCATTGTCCTAATTGTCAAAACTTAGAGGCACAAGACTTTAATTATGGACAAGATTTCAATGAAGATGAAATAATGAAAAAAATAAATGACAACTCTATAATAAAAGGAGTAACTTTAAGTGGAGGAGAACCATTATGCCCTCAAAATATTAAAGATGAACTTCACTTTGTAAAAAGATTAAAGAAGGAAAAACCAAACTTTAATGTATGGTGCTATACAGGATATACTTATGAAGAGCTTAAAGCAAGAAATGATGAAACTACTAATGAATTATTGGATAATATAGATGTATTAGTAGATGGTAGGTTTGTAGAAGCTAAAAAAGATCCTGATTTAATGTTTAGAGGCTCAAGTAATCAAAGAGTATTAGATGTAAAAGAATGCTTGAAAGAAAATAAAATAGTAGAAGTTAAATTCTAAAAAAATTAGTTCCTAAAAATAAAAGACTATGAAAGCTAAAATTATAGTTTCCGTAGTCTTTTATAATTCTAATAAATGTGTAGATGTTAACTTTACTAAAATATGTATAGATGTAGTAAATAATGCACTTTGTCACAAAATAGTAATATAAAAAAACTTGACAACAGAAAAAATAGTAACAGTAAAAACACTAGAAAACGAAATTTATGGAGGAAAACTAAGTGGAAAAACATATGAAAGTAATATAGTTCTACATGACAATTATGGTAATGCAGTAGAAGTAACAGCTGGATTTAAAATAGCCTCAGATTCAGGAGAAAATGTTGAAGAAGGAGTAGTAATAGAAGATGTATCAGCAAAAGATAGTAATTCAAAAGGTAACCAATTTGTATGGATACCAATAGGTAATGTAACCTATTCTAGAGGAGTAGAGGAAATAAAACTAGGAAGATATACATTCTCAGAAGATGGAACCCCAAATATGGAACAATCAGCAGATGATTATGAACTCCAACTACAATAGAATCTTATTATCAAGAATTAACTAGTAGTAAATATGGTGAAGCATCAGCTAAAAATTTAGAAGAATTTATTACAAAAACAAAAGAAGCAGGAGGATATTATATAGGAAGATATGAGGCAGGAAAAGTAAATGGAAATACTAACGCATTTAATGTAAAAAAGGGACAGAAAGTATATAACAATATCACACAACCAGAAGCAGCTAATTTAGCTAGAAACTTATATAGTAATAGTAGTTTTGAAAGTGGTTTAATAAATAGTTATGCATCATGTGTAAGAAGAGGAGCATATTATTCAATAGATTATGTTTATACAAAGACTAGAAGTAGTTCAGGAGTAAATGATACTTCAGATGAGTTTTCATTTAGACCTATTCTATATGTAAAATAGAAATAAAAAATACAAACATTGGTATAATATCAATAAGCAGATTTTAATTATTGAAGAACTTAATAATTAGAATCTGCTTTATAAAAAATAAATAAAAATAAAAAATTAATGTATTGACAACAATATGGCAGATAATGTATAATAGATAAGTAATTAGGGAGATATCCCAAATAAATCCCATACAATAGTTGTATTACTGGAAGGAGGGGATATTGTGTCAGAGGTTAAAGTAAATAATGGAAATATAGAAGATGCCTTAAAAAGATTTAAAAGGCAATGTGCCAGAAATGGTGTTTTACAAGAGGTTCGTAAAAGAGAATGCTATGAAAAACCTAGTGTAAAAAGAAAGAAAAAATCAGAGGCAGCTAGAAAGAGAAAGTTTTAAGGAAGGAGGGTGCATTAGGCACCCTATTTTTAATATATGGAGAAAATAAAGAAGCATGATAATTTAATAGTATTTGTAATAATAATCATATTAATGTTAGGAAATTGTTTTAATCTATATATATCTAATAGTGATGAAATGATTAACTTTTTAAATATATATAAAATGGCAAATGGAATAGAAATATATAAAGACATTAATGTTATAATCACCCCTTTATTTTTCTATATAGGAGAGTATATATTTAATATATTTGGAAGTAATGTATTAGTGTTTAGAATATATAATTTAATTTTACTTACAATAATGTATCTTTTATGTTATGCAATTTTAAAAAAATTAAAAATAAGAAAAAATCTAGCATTAATGTATACTTTACTTATACTAATGTTTACTAATAAATTAGGACTAGGTGGAACAAACTATAACATACTTTCATTTGTTTTTTTTGAATTAGGAATATTATCATTATTAAAATACAATAATAATGAAAAAACAAAAAATAAATATTTTGATAAAATTCAAAAAAACATTGATATAGTGCAAGGACTAATACTATTTTTAGTAATATTCAGTAATCATAAACTAGGATTCGGATACTTTTTAGGATTAATAGTATATTATTTAATATTTAGCAAAAAGAAAAAAGAAGCATTTACATCAATATCAAAGGTTATATTAATAAATTGTATGCTATTTTTTATTTATGCAATATATTTATATTTAAATAATAATCTATATAACTTTATAAATTATACAATATTGGGAATAATAGAATTTGGAAGCAAAAATACACATGCGGGAATACAAGATGTACTAAATACAATACTGTATATTGGTATATGGATTATAACAATAATAACAAATATAGTAGTAAAAAAAGCATTAAAAAAAGCAAAAAATAATAATAACAATGAAGAAGAAAATAACAAAATAAAAGAATATTGTAGAAATTCAAGCATTTTACTTATATTTTCAATATCATCAATAGTATTAGTAATACCAATATTAAATGAATACCATAGCATTTTATGTACAATTATATTTTTAATAAACATAATGTATAGCATAAATTTTTTAGTAATGCCAATATTAGAAGGAAAAAAACTCACAAAAATAATAATAATATTAAATTTAGCTATAATACTATTTACTGGAATAAAAAGTATAAAAGATATAAATATATATATATCAGAAATGAAAAAAATTCCAAAAGAATCTCACTTCTATGGAGGAGTTATAGAGGAAAACTTAGAAAATCAAATAAAAGAAGTAACCAAATATATAAAAAATCAAAAAGAAAATGAAAATAGAGATGTAATAATATTATCAACATATGCACCAATATATTCTATAGAATTAAATGATTTAAAAAATGGAGTATATGATTGGGCATTAAGGGGAAACCTAGGTAAAGATGGAGAAGAAGGATTAATAAATAAAATTAAAGAATTAAAAAATACACAAATACTTTTATTAGATGAAACAGAAGATAAGAAAGAAATATATCAATTTGCATATGATGCAAAAGAATATATAGAAAATAATATGAAATATATAGGTAAAATTCAAAATTTTAATATATATCAAACAATAGATTAGATAAATAAATGTTAGGAGGAGAAAATTATGGAAATTACAAAACTAAAAACAAATAAATTTAAAACAAACCTATGCTCAATATTTTTAACATTACCATTAAGAAAAGATACTGTAACAAAAAATGCTTTACTAGTATCAGTATTAAGAAGAGGTTTTGATAAACTAAAAACACAAGAAGAAATTTCAAAAAAGCTAGAAGAAATGTATGGAGCAGGATTCAATTGTGGTGTAGATAAAATAGGAAACTATCATGTGCTTAAATTTTATTTAGAAACAATAGATAATCAATATACTTTAGAAAAGGAAAATTTATTACAAGAAGGTATAGATTTATTAATAGGAATAGTATTTAATCCATTAATAGAAAATAGTGGTTTTAAAAAAGAATATGTAAAACAAGAAAAAGAAAATTTAAAAAAGATATTATTAACAAAAAAAGATAATAAAGCACAATATGCCAATGAAAGATGTATAGAAGAAATGTTTGAAGGAGAAGCATATTCAATCTATAAATATGGATATATAGAAGATATTGATGAAATTGATGAAAAGAGTCTTTATGAACATTATAAAAAGATAATAAATGAATGCAAAATTGATTTATTTATTACTGGAGATAGCATTGAAAATGTAAAAGTTCCAGATATAAAAGGAAAGCAAATACAAAAAATTAATATAAATCATATACCACATGATAAAGTAAAAGTCGTAAAAGAAAATTTAGATGTAACACAAGGAAAACTTATAATAGGACTAAATATGCCTAAAGAAGATAAAGCAGCAGTAGCGATGTATAATACAATTCTTGGAGGAGGTGCTAATTCTAAACTTTTCCAAAACGTTAGGGAAAAAGCATCTTTAGCATATTCAGCAGGTTCTTCATATATTAAAAGGCAAAACACTATATTTATCAAAACAGGAATAGAAATAAAAAATTATGAAAAAACTTTAAATATAATAAAAGAACAATTAGAAGATATGAAAAATGGAAAAATATCTGATGAAGAATTTAATGCTGCTAAAAAGCTTATTACAGCATCTATAGAAGCTATTCCAGAATCTGAAGAAGATATGATTACTTTTTACTTTGATCAAAGGTTATTTGATGATAATTTAACAGTACAAGATTATTTAAATAAAATAAATAATGTAACAAAAGAGCAAGTAATACAAATAGCTAAAAAAGTATCTATGGATACTATTTACTTTCTAAAAAACAAGGAGGATTAAAATGGAGGTTATAGAGAATAATCAAATAAAAGAAAAAGTATATACAGAAACTTTAGATAATGGAATGAAAATTATTATAATTCCTAAAAAAAATACAAAAAAGAAATATATTATATGGGGAACTAAATTCGGTTCAATTGATAATCATTTTATAGAACCTACAACTGGAAAAGAAATTAAAGTTCCAGATGGAGTAGCACATTATTTAGAACATAAGATGTTTGAACAAGAAAATGGAGTTGATAGTTTATATAAATTAATGTCTTTAGGATTAGATGCAAATGCATATACTACAAATGACCATACAGCATATTTATTCGGTGGTACAGATAATTTTTATGAAGGACTAGATGAATTAATGGATTATGTTCAACACCCATATTTTACAGATGAGAATGTTGAAAAAGAAAGAGGCATTATTGGTCAAGAAATTGGTAGATATGATGATGAACCAGGTTGGAAACTATATGTTAATATGATGGACCTTCTATATATTAATAACCCTGTAAAATTAGATATTGCAGGAACTGTAGAGTCTATAAGTAAGATTACAAAAGAAACATTGTATTCTTGCTATAATACTTTTTATCACCCATCTAATATGATAATGTGCATAAGTGGTGATTTTGTACCAGAAAGCTTAGTAGAAGAGATTAAGAAAAGACTACTACCTAGAGAAAAGATTGATAAAATTAAAAGAATATATCCTGAAAAAGAAGATAGAATAAATAAAAAATATAAAGAAGAGAATATGGATGTTAATATGCCTATATTCATGATAGGATATAAAGATGTTGCTGAAAATGAGAGTAAAATGGAAAAACAAGTTGCAGTGCAAATAATTCTAAACAGCTTAATTGGAAAAAGTTCAAAACTTTATCAAGAAATGTATAGTGAAGGATTACTTATGGCACCATTAGAATTCGATTATGAGTTTTCTGATGAGTATGCTCATACTTTAATTTCAGGTCAATCAGAAAATCCTGAAAAGATAAATGAGAAAATTGCAAATGTAATAAATAATAAAGAGATTTCAAAAGAGGATTTTGAAAGAAATAAAAAGGCTTTATATGGTGAATATGTTTCTATTTATGATGATGTAGAAGATATAGGAAGAATGTATTTACAAGATAGTATAAGAGGTATAAATACTCTTGATTATACTAATGTGTTTAATAATATTACATTAGAATATGTAAATAGGATTAAAAAAGAAATGTTTAAAGATGAAATGCAAGCAATTTCTATTATAAGAAAAAAATAATCATTATGTAGCAGTAGAAATACTGCTATTTTTAATAGCGATTTGCGAAAAATGTCGAAAAATGGCATACGAAAAACGACATAAAACTACCAAAGAAGGCAAAAAAATATTGACTTTGATGTAAAAATATGGTATTTTATATATACAAATAAGTTAGGAGTGATAAAAATGTTAGATAAAGAAATAAACGAATTAAGAGAAAAATTGAATGGAGCTATACTAAAAAACGAAGATTATAGTATAATATATAAGATAAGTATAGAATTAGATGAATTAATAGCAAAATATTATAGAAATAGTAAAATAAAAGTTGCAAAATAGTGAAAAATAGCAAAAAAACAAGGCAAAAAAGAGAAAAAAATAGTAAAAATATTGACAAGGCTTTTAATATAATCTATAATTAATTATAGTATATTAAGAGGAGGAGAGTTATGAATATAAAGAAAGTAACAAAGATTATATCTATAATATTAGTAGTAATGACAATACTTAGTGCTTTTAGTATGGTATTTGCAACTAGTGGACCAAGTATACCACAACCATCAGATCCAAGTGGATCAACAGATGTAAGTAATATAGCTGGAGGAGTAATATATATTATACAAATAATTGCATTTGCAGCAGCAGTTATTATGCTTATATTTGTAGGTATTAAATTTATAACAGCATCACCAGAAGCAAAAGCAGAAATAAAGAAAACAGCTGTTATATATGTAGTAGGAGCCATATTACTATTTGGAGCAAGTGGTGTGTTAGCATTAATTCAAACTTTAGCTACCAACGTTTAAGGATAAAAAAGTATATAATAAAAAAATACTAAAAAGGACAACTTATAAAAAAGTATGTCCTTTTATATTTTTTTGTTTTCTTTCATCCAGTAAATAGTATCAACCATAGTATCTTTAAAATCTCTTGGAAAATATCCAAGTTCTTTTTTAGCTTTATCTATAGAAAAATTAGCATTTGTACCAGTTGTATATACAGAATAAGAAGTAAATAAAGGCTTTTGCTTTACAATTTTATAATAAATTTCAGATAAAGCACCAGTTGCATAAGCAAACCACCTAGCAATTTTAAACTTAGGAGCTGGAACCCCAGTTATATCTTGCACATATTTCATAAGTTCTTTAATAGTAACATAATGACCAGCCAAAATGTAGCATTCACCAGCCTTGCCTTTTTCAAGAGTAGAAACTAAACCATCAGCCACATCTCTTACATCAACAAAATTATAACCACCATCTAAATATGCACCCATTTTTCTGTGAGCACAGTCAATTATAAGTTGCCCTAAATTAGAAGTAATGTACTCATAAGGACCAATAACACCAGAAGAGTGTGTAATAATAACTTCTAAATCTTTACTATTTGCTTCCAATACATACTTAGTAGCCTCAGCCTTAGTTTTAGAATAAGTCCCCTTTACTAAATCAGGAGAAAAAGTTTTAGTTTCAGTAATAATCTCTCCTTTAGGTTTAGTAGGAATAGCATGAACAGAACTTGTATAAATAAGCTTTTTTACATTCATCTCTTTGCAAGCATTAACAACATTCTTAGTACCATTAACATTAACCTCATACATTTGCTTTTTATTACCATTACCAATATCAATCAAACCAGCTAAATGAAAAACAACATCAATACCTTTAAAAGCCATTTTTAAACTCTCAATATCTCTAACATCACCATAAGCAAAAGAAACACTTAAACCATCTAAAGCATTAAGCTTTTCTTTATTCCTCACAAAAGCAGTAACATCATAACCATTTTTTAAAAGGCTCCTAACCAAAACATTACCAATATGACCAGTAGCACCTGTTACTAAAACCTTCATAACTAAAACCTTACCTCCTAAAATTTAATAAAAATTTAATAAAAATTTAATAAAAAAAATAAACAAAAAAATAAATAAATAAAAAATATAAAAATAAAAAGATTTTAATTTTTTATATAATAGGAAAGTATAACAAAATGTTTTAAAAAATATTATCAAGGCTATTGCGAAAATATGTTTGATATGATATACTATAAAACAAAGATAGGTGGTGAG
>ERZ1643246.2811-NODE-2811-length-15830-cov-6.891981_pt1 | contig 15830 bp, 15 predicted proteins | sample MGYA00579265_ERZ1643246 | MGnify/ENA primary metagenome ERZ1643246 (study PRJEB29033, sample SAMEA4952261) | chicken gut metagenome | biome: Broiler Chicken; feature: Gastrointestinal Tract; material: Caecum | place: Ireland | collected 2018 | study: Broiler... | reverse complement strand
TGATACAGTCACGCGTCGAGCCGATACTCGTCCCTGTAAATACTGTACCGTCTTCTAATATTAGAAACGCCTTCATCTGTTCACCCTTTCCCTTCGTATAGATCAATAGCCAGCAATCTGAAAACCAGCCTTCTTCGGCTGTGCCGTTACATAGCAAAGGCACTCTTGGAGTCTTTTGATCCAGAGCGCCCTCGTTCTCAAATTGTAAAGATTATACTACAACTGAGGCTATATTTCAACCAATAAATACATCCAAATATTTCACGAATACTTCTAAATATTCAGAAATATTACTCATAATCCCAGAACACTGTCATTTTAAAATGCGTGTCATCTTTAATATACGTATATTTCACGCTTGAAAGCCCGTACGCTCCTGCAAGATTCTGCGCAGCCCTCGGAAACAGGTAGCTGACCATCCCGTCCCGGGCCTGCTCATACACATCCCCATCCGAAAATTTACACACAAACATCGGCTCTCCTGTATAGATGCTCTCGTTCATCGCATTCAGCAGGAGCTGAGGATCGTAAGCGTCATAATACATCCCTTCCAGGCGGTAATAATTCAGGTCATCCTGGCTGCATGCCGGATACCTGACTTCACTGTTCTGTACATGATCCACTGCGATCTCCGCATCCGTACAGCACAGGTAGTCATAGTTGATCACATTCTCCGGCAGCTTTTCCCCGCTCTCCGCGGAATAAAATACCGGATCCCCGAAAGTCACATCCATCTGGTAATACTTTCCGCCGCAGCTGACGATGTTCCAGGCATGGGCGCCCTGTCCTTCGACAGTGCCGACCACATAGATCGTCCTGATCCCCAGCCTGCCCAGAAGATACTGGGCTGCCCTTGAATACCCGGCGCAGACGGAACGTTTTCCCACGAGGGCGCTGTAGATATTCTGGTTATCCGGTGCATTTTCATCATAGTCAACCGTATTTACGATATACTCAAATACGTATCTGATCCTGTCATATTCCGACGCTCCTGCGTCCACGCCCGACAGGCATTCCTCCGCCGCGGCGTCGATCTCTGCCTGCCTCTGGCTGCGGATCTCCTCCGTACAGGAATACCCCGGATAAAATTCGGTATAACTGTCATAGACTGTCATCTTTGAACTGCCGTCGCACCAGAACAGTTCCGCCCGGTCATACAGGAGATACTCATACACTTTTTCCGGATGGTCATCCCGTCCCGCATGGACCAGGATACATTCTTCCATATCCTGCACTCCCTGGAGCAGTTCTCTGTAAACCGTCTGCTCCTCTTCCGCGAGCTGCTGGTAGTAGAAATCCCCCTCTACCTCCTCAATGGTCACGGTAAGTTCCGGGAAATCTGCCCCCTGCTCTGAGACTGCATTCACTGTCTCCTCCACCGCTTTTCCCGCTGCTCGCTTTAACATCCCGCCCAGCTCTGCCCCGGCCCAGGGCACTGCGTACGCCGCCAGGGCTCCCACTCCCGTAAGGAGCGCCAGGGCACAGAGGCATCCTGCTGCCCCTGTCCGTTTTCTTCTCCGTCTCCTTCTTCTGTCAGCCATGTCTCTCCTCTCTCTGTCAGCCGCAAAGGACCATTTATCCGATCTCTGTCCCAGTCTCAGGTAAGTTCTGCGATCCGGGACACTCCGACATAGATCTCAGAAATCTTATACCATGTAGGATAATCCACTTTTCCAGTCACCGGAAGCCCGAAAACGGACTGGAACTCTCTCACCGCCTGTTCTGTCGCTGGTCCGTAGATCCCGTCAGCAGTGATCTTCGGCAGGGCGGGATATGCCCCGGCGATCACGTTGAGCTGTTCCTGCATCTGCCGGACCTTTTCCCCGCTGGAACCTTCTTCCAGAGTATACCCCGGCCAGGATGCCGGTATGCCTGAGATTTCTTCCGCGGTGTTAATGTACATGTCATCTCCGTAGAAATACCGGAGGATCTCGATCGGCGAGTAGCCCTGGTCGCCCAGTTCTTTTGACCCCCACTGAGTCATCCAGTTCGGGCATGTCACCCGCCTGCCGTCACAGTACTGGGTCAGGATGGGCTGCCGCACATTCGGCCTTGAAAGATAATCTGCAAACAGCTCATCCACGATCACGGATATTGTATCATAAATATTGCGTTCCGGGATCCATTTGTGGTCAAAAGCTGTCGAAGAAGTGATCGTAAAGTCATATCCCCGGTTCCGGTACCACTCTGTGTACACCCGGTTCAGAGTGAACGACATGATGGCAAGCACGTTCGCCCGTATGGTATTCGCAGGCCATGTCGCGTAAATTTCGCTGGACGCCACATTCTTAATGTAATCTTTATATTTGACATAATAATCCATGGCTGTCGTATCGCGGGGCGAACCGTCATGCACCACGATGTATTCCGGCACGACGACCCGGCTTAAGACGATCTCCCCGGTCTCATTTACGGGTTTGATCTCATCTTCCGCGATCTTCGGCGGATACTCCGCATACAAAGTATGGGCAGGGATGACGAATACTTCTTCCTCTTCCCTGCCCACATCGCTCGGTCTCATCCTGACGTTCTGTATGGCTTTTACATTTGCCAGTATCTCTGCCCCGGCGATACTCACCGGCTCGAATCCCGGAGCGCTGATATCCAGAGTGTACTCCGAGTATGGCTGCCTTTCATTATCCGGATCCAGGCTCCATTCCTCGGGCGGGGCATCAAGCTCCAGCACCTCTGTCTGCCCGGAAGGATCGGTCTCTACACGTTCCAGCATATTCTCAGGGACGCCGGTATAAGATATGGATATACTGGCGTCCGCTATGGGACGTCCGTCCACGGTAGAAGTGACGTTGATCTGGAGTTTTCCTTTCTCTGACGCTTCCTGCATTGCTCTTATATGTGCCATTTACATCTCCCTAATCTGATCTGTGATCTTTTTAATTATATAATAGAGGCGAAAGATTTAGAACCAGGTTCTTTTTCAGCAAAAAGACTGCCGCACAAACTTCATGCAGCAGTCTCCTCAATAATTTCTGTCTCTCAGAACAATTTCATAATATCATTATACATCACAATGACCATCAGGATCATCAGCGCCGCAAATCCTGCGAAATGCACCATTCCTTCCTTCTCCGGCGGCACTCTTTTCTTCCGGACCGCCTCGATGATCAGGAACACGAGCCGGCCGCCGTCCAGTGCCGGCAGCGGCAGGAGATTCATGATCCCCAGGTTTGCAGTCAGGAGCGTCCCGAAGTTCAGCATACTCAGGGCGATCGCCGCCGTTCCTGCCGGAGCCGCTGTTTCATACACATCGTTTACCACATTCACGATCCCCACCGGTCCGGACAGATCCTGAAGCCCCGCCTGTCCCGTCACGAGCATACGCAGGCTGTCCACAGTATAGTGCACCCAGTATTCCAGCTGGTAGAATCCATACTGCATCGTTCCCAGTATCCCCGGCTTCTCGATCTCCCCGCTGACAACTCCCAGGAGCTTTGACCCGCTTTCATCCAGCACTCTCGGCTCCACCTCAGCAGTATATTCTTTTCCGTCTCTTTCGTACACGATCTCAAAAGGAACGTCTTCCGCATGCGTCAAAGTATAAAGGTTCATGTCATCCCAGATATGAACATTGCGGCCGTTGATCTCCTTTATGACATCTCCCGCCTGCATCCCCTGCTCCTGGGCGGAAGATCCTTCCAGCACCTCCGCCACGACCGGCGGCCGGTAACCCGTCACTCCGATGAGGATCATACAGAAGATCCATGCGAGGATCAGATTGAACGCCGGGCCTCCCGCGATGACAGACATCCTCGCCCACACTGACTTACTGTTAAAGCTGTTCGGGGACGTGTCTTCCACATCGTCTTCCCCCATCATGCACGCTCCACCGAAGGGGAGAAGTTTTACACAAAAATACGTCTCCCCGAACTTCTTTCCGAACAGTGTCGGCCCAAGGCCGAGGGAGAACTCATCCACCCGGATGCCGTTTTTTTTCGCCAGGAGGAAATGTCCAAGCTCATGAAAGATTATAATAAAACTAAATAGTAGGATCGCTATGATTATACCCATGTATTACCACCTGTTTTTAATAAATTCATATGTTTCCTGCTCTGTCTTTAGTATCGTTTCCACATCCGGGCACAGAATATTCACATGCGCTTCCATGCATTCCTGTATGATCTCAGGAATCTGAAGGTAACCGATCTTCCGGTCAAGGAAGAGTGCCACCGCACGCTCGTTCGCCGCATTGAACACGGTCGGCAGCGTGCCGCCTTCCCTGCCCGCCCGGTAAGCCAGCCTCAGGCCATAAAAAGTCTCCATATCCGGCTGTTCAAAAGTAATCTCGGAAAGCGTGCTGAAATCCAGACGTTCTCCCGGGAGATATCTTCTCTCAGGGTAATAGAGGGCATACTGGATCGGGAGCTTCATATCCGGCGTACCCAGCTGTGCGATCACTGCCCCGTCCTCGTATTCTACCATGGAATGGATAATGCTCTGCGGCTGTACCACGACCTGGATCTGGTCCACACTCACGTCAAAGAGCCATTTTGCCTCGATCACTTCCAGTCCTTTGTTGACCATGGTGGAGGAATCGATGGTGATCTTCCGCCCCATCGTCCAGTTCGGGTGCTTCAGTGCGTCCTCCACCTGGATATCTGCCAGCTCTTCCCTCTTCTTTCCGCGGAACGGACCGCCGGACGCGGTCAGGAGGATCTTGTGCAGCGCCTTTTCCTGCCCTCCCTGGAGAGACTGGAAGATGGCGCTGTGCTCGCTGTCCACAGGCAGGATGGATACGTGATTTTCTCTCGCAAGGGGCATGATGATATGCCCTGCCGTTACGAGAGTCTCTTTATTCGCAAGCGCGATGTCCTTCCCGGCTTTGATCGCCTCGATCGTGGGCAGGATGCCGATCATCCCCACAATGGCAGTCACCAGGATCTCCGCTTCCGGCTCCGCCGCCACGGCAAGGAGCCCGTCCATCCCGGAAAACACACGCACATCCAGATCCCGTACCCTGCTCTTGAGTTCCACTGCTTTTTCCTCATCCCATACAGCGGCAAGTTTCGGGCTGAATTCCCGGATCTGCGCCTCGAGAAGTTCAATATTGCTCCCTGCTGCCAGGGCTGTCACCTGGATATCTTTGTTTGTCCTTACGATCTCAAGGGTCTGTGTCCCGATGGACCCGGTAGACCCGAGAACAGCTATCTTTTTCATATTATTCTTACCTCATTTCTCTGACCGCGGTCTCAAAGCTTTGCAGGATACATCATGCATCCTGTCATTTTCTCTCAAAGGAGCACTGCAAGATAGTATATGATGGGCGCGGTGAAGATGACACTGTCGAACCGGTCCAGGATCCCGCCGTGTCCGGGTATCAGCTTCCCGTAATCTTTGATATTGTGATAGCGCTTGATGGCTGATGCCGCCAGGTCGCCGATCTGGGAGATCGCTCCGCCTGCCCCGCCGATGACCGCGTACTGGACGATGTCAGCTCCCGCGCCGCCCCAGTGGTTGATGGCAAGGGCATAAAGCACCCCAATGAGCGCTGCGCCAGCAATTCCTCCAATCCCGCCTTCCACAGATTTCTTGGGGCTTAAGACCGGCGCCATCTTATGCTTCCCGATGAGCTTTCCCACACAGTAGGCACATGTATCGCATCCCCACGCGCAGATAAACACCAGCCAGACCGTAAATATGCCTCCTTCAAGGAGCCTGGTCTGATAAATATAAGAAAGCATTACCGCCACATAAAACACGCCGAAAAACGCGGCAAATATCTGCTGCGTATTATATTTCGGATAATCGAACACAAGCACGCCCATCTGGCAGATCAGATATGCCATAAACAGCAGCATAAACCATGTCAGCTTCTCGCCCGGAAGCTGAGGTTCAAAATACAGCAGCCCGTAATACAGCACTGCGAAAAGGTAACCCACGATCCCCGGAGACTTTTTCTCGATACCAAACACTTTATACAGCTCTGTCATTCCGATCAGGCTGATCAGAAGCAGCACCCCAAAGAGGAGAGGCCCGCCTGTGATCACTGTGACAAGAGCGATGATCACTAAAAGTATCCCGCTTAACAGCCGTGTCTTAAACATCTTTTTTACGCCTCCTCTACACCGCCGAATCTTCTGTGTCTGTGATTATATTCCTCGATTGCCTTAGCCAGCTCTTCCTTCGTAAAGTCCGGCCACGGCACATCTGTAAAATAAAACTCCGAATAGGCGAGCTGCCAGAGCAGGTAATTGGACAGCCTCTGTTCCCCACTGGTACGGATCATCAGATCCGGATCCGGGATGCCGTGTGTATCCAGATAGGACTCAAACACCGACTCATCGATCTGTTCAGGATCCAGTTTTCCTTCCGCGCAGTCTTTCGCCATTTTTCTCGCAGCGCGCGTCATCTCGTCCCGGCTCCCGTAATTAAGGGCAATGGTGAAATTCAGCCCGCCGTTGTTGACCGTAGCCGCCTCAAGTTCCCGTATCCTGTTCTTAATATCCTCATCCAGCGGCTCGATGTCCCCGATCACGCGGATCTTCATGTCATTTTTCGCCGCTGTCTTAAGGCAGGTCTTCATGTAATTGCGCAACAGCGTCATAAGCGCCGCCACCTCGCCCTCCGGGCGGCTCCAGTTCTCCGTGGAAAACGCGTAGACAGTCAGGTATTTGATCCCCATCCTCCACGCTTCCTCGCAGATGCGCTCCACATTCTTGCTCCCCTGGGCATGTCCGTAATTCCTCGGCATGCCTTTGGCTTTCGCCCATCTGCCATTGCCGTCCAGTATGATCGCGATATGCTGTGGTACTTTCATAGTCTTCCCTCTCCCTTTATCACGGCAGTGTCAAACAAAAGGGAGCCTTCCGTTTCAAAGCCCCCTTTTCCTGCCTGATGCCTTGTATGATACTACTTACACAGTCATGATCTCTTTGGATTTTGCCTCAACCATCTTGTCGATCTTTTCGATATACTTATCTGTGATCTTCTGAAGCTCATCCTCCAGATCCTTGATCCCGTCCTCTGAGATCTCTGTCCCTTTCAATTTCTTAAAAGCGACATTGCCGTCGCGGCGGATATTGCGGACAGCCACCTTTGCCGCCTCGCCTTTTTTCTTCACGTCCTTTGCCAGTTCCTTTCTCCGCTCTTCCGTAAGCTCCGGGAACACAAGGCGGATGGACGCTCCGTCATTTGTCGGGTTGATGCCGATATCCGATGTAAGGATCGCCTTCTCGATCTGTTTTAACAGGCTCTTCTCCCACGGCTGGATCTGGATCATGCGCGCCTCCGGCACGGACACATTCGCCACCTGCTGGATCGGTGTCGGAGCTCCGTAGTAATCTACGGTCAGCTTGTCCAGAACATGGGGGTTGGCGCGCCCTGCGCGGATCGTCGCCAGTTCGCTGTCAAGGTTGTTGATCGTTTTTGTCATCTTCACGTCATATGCTGCCACTTTTTCATTCATGCTTCAAGCCCTCCTGGATATTTATAGTTTAAACTGTAACTTTCGTTCCTGTAAAATTACCGCTCATTGTCTCCACGATGCTGTTCTCTTCGTTCAGCCCGAACACGAGCATGGGCATCTTATTCTCCAGGCACATGATGGACGCTGTCAGGTCCACTGCCGCCAGCTTCTTATCGATCACTTCCTGGATGGAGATCTCATCATACTTCACTGCCTCCGGGTTCACCTTGGGATCGCTGTCATAGATACCGTCGATCGCCTTTGCCAGAAGCATGGCGTCCGCCTCGATCTCGATCGCTCTTAAGACAGCCCCTGTATCCGTGGAGAAATACGGATGTCCCGTGCCGCCTGCAAAGAAGATCACCTTTCCCGCCTCCAGCGCTTCCACTGCCGCGTCCTTGGAAAACAGGGTTGTAAAGGCGCCGCACACGAACGGGGTAAATACCTCGGTCTTCATCCCCACATGGCGGAAGATATCTGATACATAGATACAGTTCATCACTGTTGCCAGCATCCCGATCTGGTCTGCCTTTGTCCGGTCGATGGTCTCACTTGTCCTTCCTCTCCAGAAATTGCCGCCGCCGGTCACGATCGCCACCTGGATCCCGTCATCGACCAGCTTCTTCACCTGCTCCGCGACTCCGATGCAGGTCGCCTCGTCAAATCCGGTCTTCTTATCTCCCGCGAGCGCTTCCCCGCTCAGCTTTAGTAATACTCTTTTCATTGTGTCTGCTCCTTTGATTTCTCTGTGCGGGATCTGCGTTTCTCTGCTCCCGCTGACCTAAAATGAAGTATAACATAAGTTTTCCATTTTGTCATGTATATATCCTGCGTCCCGTTCATCTGTCATCACGGTCAGCTTATCCCCTGCCTGGAGCTTTGTCTTTCCCCGGGGGATCATCTCTCTGCCTTCCCTCTCCAGCGCCACCAGAAGGCAGTTGTTCGGCCATGTGATCTCCATGACGGTCCTGTTCTCCAGCACAGACCCGCTCATGATCACAAACTCGCTCAGCACTTTCTGTCCGCCGGCATAGGACTCTTTCCCACTCTGGGGCTTCCGGTCAGGCATGATCCGCCTGAGCAGGCTCTCATAGATCGGCTCGGACCGGAGAAGCGATGCTGTTATGTATGCCGCCACAGATACGATCGCAAGGGAGAGCATCTGGCTCACAGAACCGGACATCTCAAAGAGCAGGATGATCCCCGTGATCGGAGCCCGCACGATGGCTGTAAAAAAGCCTGCCATTGACAGAAGCACAAAGTTATTCACATACACAGGATCCATCCCAAACACTTCTACGCCTGCCATGGCAAAGATCCCGCCCAGAAGGGCGCCCAGCACGAGGAGCGGAAAGAAGATGCCGCCCGGCGCCCCGGAGCCAAAGCTCACAGCAGAGAAGAGAAATTTTACCGCAAAGGTAAGCGCCACAAGCCCGATCGCCATCTCTCCCGCTGTCAGGTCCACGATCAGGTCCCCGCCGCTCCCGAGAACAGACGGCATCACCAGCCCCATGATCCCTGCTGCAAAAAAAGCGATCAGCAGCCTTCCCGTCTCATTGAGCCGCTTTGGCTTTTTGTAAAGATCCTGCGCCTTCAGCATGACTTTATTATACAGCGCGCCCATCACTCCGAGCAGCACTCCGAGGATCAAAAGCAGCCAGTAATGGTCCTGGGGGAGCACATGCTCCAGCTCAAACTGAAACACAGGGTCCAGCCCCATGATATGGGAACAGATATAATCCGCTGTCACTGAGGCAGTCATCACAGATACCATCAGCCCGACAGAAAATCCCTTGTGGATCTCCTCGAACGCGAACATCATCCCAGCCAGGGGCGCATGGAACGCCGCCGCAAGCCCCGCGCTTGCCCCGCATGTCATCAGGTATCTCTCCTCCGTCTTCCCCCGGTCCAGAAGCCTGGATATCCCCTGTCCGCTCATCGCCCCGAGCTGGATGGACGGTCCTTCCCGTCCAAGGGACAGACCGCCCAGGAGGCATAAGAAACCGCCGAAAAACTTTGCCGGGAGCACCTTTTTCCAGTCCTGGGAAAGTTTCCCCAGGATCTCCCCCTCTACCTGGGGGATCCCGCTTCCCGAGATCATGGGCACCCATTTTACCAGTATCCCCACGATCACGGCAAAAATCGCCAGCACGAGGAACCATCCCGCGATCCGCAGAGGATAACCCCTGATAAAGTCCAGGATCTCCCCGAGCCACTTCCCTGCATATGTAAGAGCGATCCGGTATAGCATCACGATCAGTCCGCCCACCGCCCCTACGAGAAGCCCTTCTCCGATAAGGATGACCGGCAGGCGCTGTACTCTTCTGATCGTATAAGAGGTATCTTTTTTCAATCTTTTCACTTCCTTATTTTTCTGGTATCACAGGACTGCCATGGAGATCAGCACGGTAATGATACCGCAGATGCCGATTGCAAGTCCACTCATTGCTCCTTCCACCTCGCCCAGCTCGATGGCTTTTGACGTACCGACGGCATGGCTGGACGCTCCGATCGCGAGCCCCGCTGCCACGGGGTCAGTGACCCGGAAGATCCTGATCAGAACAGGCGCGATGATGCTGCCCAGGATTCCCGTGCCGATCACAGCCACTACCGTAATGGGCACCATGCCTCCCGCAGGCTCCGCGATGCTGACCGCGATCGGTGTGGTCACAGATTTCGGCAGTAGCGATACGGTCAGGCTCCCGTCAAGTCCGAACAGGCGGCAGAGTCCGTACACACTCAGCATGGAAGCTGCCGATCCCGCTGTGCAGCCGACTGCGATCGGCAGCCAGTACTGCTTCAGCATTTCGATCTTTGTATAGATCGCCACTGCAAGACATGCCGTCGCCGGAGCAAGGAACATATTGATGATCTCTCCGCCTTCATTATAAGATTCATACGGGATCCGAAAGATCAGGAGCACGCCTGACGTCAGTACGATCGCAACGATCAGCGGGTTGCATATCGGTGTCTTCAGCCTGCGCTGGAGCTTTACACCGATCCAGAATGTGATCACGCTGAGCGCAACGCCAAAATATGGGGAAGCAAATATCTCACTCAATGCCCTTTCCCTCCTTTTCCTTTCCGCCTGTCGCGGATTCTCCCTGTTTCCGCGCATCTGCCGCCTTCGGTCCGTTCCCGGTGCCGCCGCGGCCAGCCAGCGCCATGCAGCGCACGGTCAGCTTCACACTCCAGGCTGTCACAGCGAATGTGACCACCGTGGAGACCACACAGATAATGATAAGCTGCACCGCTGAACTTTTCAGCACGTCAAAATAATTGATAATGCTCACTCCTGCCGGTATAAAGAAAAACGCCATATTCTCCAGCAGGAAATCTGCTTTTTCCTGGATATGCCTGATCTTCAGCACACCGGTGAGCAGGCATGCGAGCAGCAGCGCCATACCGATCACGCTCGCCGGAAATGTAAAAGGCAGGAGCCTCTCTATCACCTCGCTCAGCCAGCACACAAGAAAGATGATCCCAATCTGTCTGATGATTTTCATAATTATATTCCGCCTTTCTGTTTTTCAGCTGATCTTGCTGTCATATAATTTTGCCGCCCTGATCTTTTGGGACCAGCTTAAATAAGATACCATCACAGACCGAAATGTGCAACCTGTTCTGCGCAAAGAGTTCTGCATAAAAAGGAAACCTGATTTCTCCTAAAAATCAGTTGACATTTCTATAGTGATGTTTTATGATACTTATGTTTTCACACTTTAAACAGCTAAAATTTTACAGCGTGAAGTTGTTTTGATATTTTATTATCAATTCCTATTATATCATTTTTTACAAATAAAGCACCAGTATACCGCGTTAACAGACAATATGCCTTTTGACAGGCATAATTCACAGGACCGGCATACAGCAGAGAATGAAACCGGAGGAAATCATCTATGATCATTGTACTTAAACCACACACCACAGAAGAGAATATCACCCGTGTTGAAAACCTCATTAAAAACAGGGGCCTTGACACTCACGTTGTACGCGGTACAGAGATGACCATCATCGGATGTATCGGCGATACGACATTGATCGACCCGAGGCTTTTCGAGGTAGACAGCAGCGTTGACAAAGTCATGCATGTGCAGGAGCCGTACAAACTGGCAAACCGCGCTTTCCATCCTGAGGATTCCGTGATCGATGTATCCGGCGTCAAGATCGGCGGCGGGCATATGGGACTCATCGCAGGGCCCTGCTCCGTGGAATCTTTCGAGCAGGTGCTCGAGATTGCCAAAGCAGCCAAAGCTTCCGGCGCCAATCTCCTGCGCGGCGGCGCATTCAAGCCGCGGACAAGTCCGTATTCTTTCCAGGGTCTCGGTCTGGAAGGGCTGGATATCCTCTGCAAAGTAAAAGAAGAGGTCGGGCTTCCTATCGTAACGGAGCTTATGTCAACACAGTATCTTGACGTCTTCAATGAAAAAGTAGACCTGATCCAGATCGGCGCGCGCAACATGCAGAACTTCGATCTCCTGAAACAGCTCGGCCAGGTGGACCGCCCCATCCTTCTCAAACGCGGATTAAACGCCACCTACGAAGAATGGATCATGTCCGCAGAATATATCATGGCTGCCGGAAACGAGAACGTCATCCTCTGCGAGCGCGGGATCCGTACCTTTGAGACATACACAAGAAACACCCTGGATCTTCAGAGTATCCCGGTCCTCCACAAAAAGACCCACCTCCCGGTAGTTGTCGACCCAAGCCATGCCGGAGGAAAATGGTGGCTCGTAGAACCTATGGCAAAAGCAGCTGTCGCCGCCGGTGCGGACGGACTCATGGTAGAAGTCCACAACAACCCGGAATGCGCGCTGTGCGACGGAGCCCAGTCTCTGAAACCGGAAAAATACGATACACTGCTCACTCAGGTAAAACAGATCGCAGAAGTTGTAGGAAAAATTCTGTAAATTTTCCTAAAAGGGGTCAGACCCCTCTGAACAGGGGTCTGACCCCTTTTACCAAACTTGTCTATAAAGGAGACACAACTTATGGAATTAACAGTTAATTTAGATAAAAACAGTTATCCGATCTACATTGAAAATGGTATTCTTGCCAGAGCGGAAAAATATATCTCCAAGTGTTTCAATGGGAAAAAGATCATGGTCATATCTGACGACAATGTTTTCCCCCTGTACGGAGAATCTCTCATCTCCTCTCTGAACGCCTGCGGGTATGACTGCCATTCCCTTGTCCTCCCCCACGGGGAACCCACAAAAAGCTTTCAGACACTCCCTGAGATTTACAGCGCCCTGCTCACCGCCAAAATATCCCGCAGTGACCTTGTGATTGCTCTGGGCGGCGGTGTGATCGGCGACCTGGCAGGATTCGCCGCTGCCAGCTTTCTCCGCGGGGTGAAGCTGGTCCAGATTCCAACCTCCCTGCTGGCTCAGGTAGACTCCTCGGTAGGAGGTAAGGTCGCGGTTGACCTGCCCCAGGGGAAAAACCTTGTGGGCGCATTCTATCATCCGAAGCTTGTGCTCATTGACCCCGACGTCCTGGACACACTCCCGCCCCACTTCATCAGCGACGGCATGGGGGAAGTCATCAAATATGGATGCATCAAAGACAGCTCACTTTTTGACCGACTCTGCGCTCATGACTCTTTTGAGGATCTGAAACCTGAACTCACTGAGATCATAGCCAGGTGCGTGGATATCAAACGGATGGTCGTTGAGGCTGACCAGTTCGACACCGGCGAACGCATGCTCCTGAACTTCGGGCATACCCTTGCCCACACTATTGAACAATATTATCATTATGAGAGGGAGAGTCACGGAGAAGCGGTAGGGATCGGCATGTACCAGATTACAAAGATCGCAGAGGAAAAAGGGCTGACAGCGCCGGGATGCGCAGAAAAGATCAAAAAAGCACTGGAAATCTATGGACTGCCCTCTTCCTGCGGACTGCCCATGTCCGATCTGACTGAAGCTGTCAAGCTGGACAAGAAGAACCTGAACGGGCATCTGAATGTCGTACTCCTGAAAGAGATCGGAGAAAGTTATGTCTATCCCACAGATGCAGGATTCTTTCCGGACTGTATGTGTTAAAAATCCGGATTTGTCGGGGAACCTTCCGGCTTGAGGAAACCAGAAAACACCGAAGCGCCTTTCTCGAACACCTTTCAGCGCGGAGATACGGATGGGTGAGGCGAGTTCGGAATGAGGCCTGGAAAAAGTAGAAATCCGGGACTATGCGTTGAAATCAGCAGGCGGATTATCTAAGACGAAGTCGAGTTGCCGCCTGCTGATTTCTGTATTTAGCATAGTTCCGGATTTTGTATTTTTTCCTGCCTCATAGAGCGGAGCCAATGCCAGCCATATCCCCGCGCTGAACATGTCTTCTATAACCGCGCTTCGCTGTTTTCGGACATTTAACCAAGCGGTGCACTCCCCCGCAAATACAGATTTAATCCTGATAAAGTTTCATCCCCATCCAGTGTTTCATATGATCCAGCATTTTCTCATCCGGTTCGATATAGACACACGCACTGTTCTGGTCCAGGGAGATGATGATCGCATACACCTTTGCGGAAGGGTTTCCCGAGCTGTAATCAAGCACCTTGTCTGGCTTAAAAGAATTCAGCCGGGGTGAACCTTTTGGAGCGATGATCTCTGCTGTCTGGATATCAAAGCTTTTCAGTTTCTTCCTTTTTTCCCGGTTGTAGATCACATCGATCTGCAGGTCATGGTTCAGGAGCATATATTCATACTCCACATTCAGCCTTGGAAAAATAAAGTAATATGCAAGTATCGCAGCTAACACTGCTACCACAAAAGACAAAAAACCAAAGAAAGGCATCCCAAGCACTGCGATCGCTACGATCACAAGGATCACAAGGATCCTCACGGGAAGGTCATACGGCTTTGGTCTGCGGGCTACGATCAGTTCGTATAATGCGTCATTCATAATTTACTGGTTCCTTTCTGCATGTAAATAATTTATTACCATTGTAGCGACCTTAAAGGTCATGGCATCTTCGAAGAGACGGAGATCAAGTCCTGTCCGCTTCTGTATCTGCTCCAGACGGTAGATGAGCGTATTCCTGTGCATGTGGAGCTGCCGCGAAGTCTCTGCGATATTGAGATTGTTCTGAAAAAACCGGTTGATCGTGGCAGTCGTATCCTCATCAAATGATTCGGGGATTTCCTCCCCGAAGATCTCTTTCAGGAAATTTTCACACAGAGGAAACGGAAGGCGGTAGATAAGCCTCCCGATCCCGAGCTCATTATACGGGAAAACCGTCTGTTCTGAATAAAAAAGCTTGCCGACTTTCAGAGCCAGGCTTGCCTCCTGAAAAGCAGCGGGAAGATCCGACAGCGTCCCGATAATGGAGCTGTACGCCAGACGGACATGTGCGAGAGCCTCCGTATTCATCGTATCCACTATGGTCCTTGCGATCGCCCTGACATTGTCAGCAGTTTCTGCTGCCCTCATGGGCCGGAGGATAGCAGCCGCTTTTTCAGAGACCGGGACAAGATAGGTCTTTGTCTGTGACGGGAACAGGCTTTTCAGTATTTCAGTCACAGTCTCATCCATTTTTTTTGTCTCAAGGAGAAAAAGCACGCGCCGTTCGTCCACATTGATATGAAGCCGTGAGGCGCGGTCATGGATATCATACGAAGGGATCCCTCCGGTCAGCAGACTCTGAAGGAAATCCGTCTTATTATATTTTTCTTTATACGCTGTGCACAGGCACCGGATCTGCGCAACCGCCTGCTCAGTCTCCTCTTCCGACTCTGCCTGCACATCGAGGCCAATGCCTGTAATACGTCTTAACTCCTGCAGCGCTTTCTGCAGCTCCTGTGTATGATCCATCTTTTTTCCTCGCTGTTAAAAAGGGGCCGCACCAGGTAAAAAGTGCAGCCCCCATAATATATCCGATAAGCGGCGGCTGTCGGCAAAGACCGTCCAGCCATGAATAGCATCTCAGCGACCGCTTCGCTGCTATTCCAATTTTATAGTATTAGTTCGTAATCGTCAACTCTGTCTCTTTGTCAAAGATGTGGATCTTCTCCATGTCGAGTGCGAATACAGCCTTGTCGCCTGTTCTCAGTGTTGTACGCGGGTTAACACGTGCTGTCATCTGAGTACCTGCTACATCGAAGTACAGGAATACTTCTGCGCCGAGCAGCTCGTATACTTTGATCGTAGATGTAACAACGCTGTCCGGAGAGTTGCTGATAAATGCCTCTGAATCATGTACATCCTCAGGACGGATTCCGAGAACAACTGTCTTTCCGTTGTATCCTCCACCGATGAGCGCTTTCTTCTTGGATCCCGGAACTTTCAGCACATGTTCGCCGATCGTAAGTGTAACGTCATCACCCTTTACATTGCATACAGCATCAAGGAAGTTCATCTGCGGAGATCCGATGAATCCTGCAACGAACAGGTTGCACGGTGT
>ERZ1643246.2810-NODE-2810-length-15840-cov-10.898575_pt1 | contig 15840 bp, 12 predicted proteins | sample MGYA00579265_ERZ1643246 | MGnify/ENA primary metagenome ERZ1643246 (study PRJEB29033, sample SAMEA4952261) | chicken gut metagenome | biome: Broiler Chicken; feature: Gastrointestinal Tract; material: Caecum | place: Ireland | collected 2018 | study: Broiler... | reverse complement strand
TGGGAAGACTGAATGGCCAGGCTGACCACCGGGGCCGTGCCAGTAGCCAGGGCCGCTCCAAACATCCCCATGCCGCAGGGGAAGATAAAGACGTAGTCCAGCACAATGTTGGAGAGGCTGCCGATGAGCATTCCCGCCATAGCCAGCCGGGGTGCGCCGTCATTGCGCACAAAGCACAGAATCAGGTTATTCATCAGGAACATGGGGGAAAACAGCAGCAGCACCTGCAAATAAGGGGCCGTCATGTCGATAACCGTTTCATCGGCTCCCAGGAGCGTTCCCAGAGGCCGGGCGAAAAACAGCCCGATGAGCATCAGAATCAGGGCGATTCCCAGGGCAAAAACCACTGCCTGGGAGAAGATCCCGTCAGTCTCCCGGCGGGTAGCGGTGCCCTTTAAAATGGAGTAACGGGTAGCGGCCCCCATGCCGATCATGAGCCCCAGGCCGTTGATGAAATTATAGACTGGGATGGCCAGATTCAGGGCGGTGAGGCCATTGGCCCCCAGCCCATTGGCGACAAAATAGGTGTCGGCTAAAATATAGCAGGACAGCCCGATCATGCCCAAAATGTTGAGGCTCACATAGCGAAAAAAATCTTTTTGAATTTCTTTGTGTTGTGTCATATCAAACCAACCTTTCCCGCCGGCTTTGCGGCACAAATAAAGAGCGCCCAAGGCTCCATACCTGCTTACGGCCTACCGGTATGGGCTCAGACGCTCCGCAGAAGGGCCACCCGGCGGCGGCCGCTCCCGAATTTTATCCTCACAAGTATACCATGCTTTTTGGACAGGCGCAAGGTTTTTTCCAGGCGGCTGGAAGGGCTTCTGCCTCAGTAGGATTTCACCATCTCCATGACAATCTGCTCCCAGTTTTTATGGTTTGAGGTTTGCCCGGGATTCCCGATAGTGGAGGGGCGTGGTGCCGGTGAGCTTTTTAAAGACCTTGGTAAAGTAGCTTTGGTCCTCGAACCCCACCATTAAGGCGATGTCCGTCAGGCGGATGCTGGGGTGCCGGAGGAGCTCTTTGCTCCGCTCAATGCGCACCCGGTTCAGATACGCGCTGAAGGTGATGCCGGTTTCCTTGCGGAAAATCCGGCTGAAATAGGAGGGGGAGAGGTACACGCGCCGTGCCATATCCTCCAGGGTAATGCGCTCCCCGTAATGGGTGTTCAAATACTGGATAGTTTGGTGAATCACATTGGCGTGACGAGCGTCCAGATACGCAAACACGCTGTCCATCAGGGTGCTCATTACTTTGGTGAGCCACAGGCAGAGGGAGTCCATATCGGTGAGGCTGGGCAGGTCGTTGAGGCATTGATGGGTAAAGCGGAGGGTCTGCACCGAATCGGCGCCGGCCTCGATGGCGCTGCGGGAGATGAGCACCAAAAGCTCATAAACCCGGCTCTTTGCCTGGGAAAAATCGCTGCCCACCGAGAAAAAGATATATCCGAAAAGTTCGTTGAGAAGCCGGTGGGCTTCCGGCTTGTCCGCCTGCCGCACAGCCCGGAGCAGGTCCTGCTCGGTTTCAAAGGGATAAGGCGGCATTTCTTCCCCGGATTTCAATTCATGGATATAAGCCGTCACCTGCTTTTGGATAATATCCGAATCCTGCCGGTCCAGCATCCGCTTAGAAGCGGAAACATTGTTCATAAACCCCACCGCCATAAAGAGCAGCGTGGAGAGCTTGGTGACAATATCCGGGGAGACAAAGGGGACGTTTTTCAACTCCCGGATTATCTGGGCCTGGACGTCATCGGGCAGCTTCATCTGCTCCGTCATTTCCCAGGCGGCATAGTCTGCGATGTCCACCATTAAAAAGGGCCCCACGGTAATTTTGGCTTCGCTGCCCTCGGAGCCTAAAATCGGGGAAACAAAACAGGTGAGGCCCATGGGGCAGAAGTAAATGTATTTTCCGCCGAATCGCTCGGCTTCGGTCATGCCGTAAATGTGGGCTTGGACGCAGTCCTCGGCCTTGTGGCGGGTGATTTGGCACACCCGGCAGGAAGCGCAGCCATACCCGCTTTCAAAAAATACTTTACCGGCTGCGTCGGAAACCACGCATCCCAGGCCCGTGGAGCCGGAAAAAGCCTGGGCGCACTCCTGGGCCAGGCGGAGATCAAAAGCGTCAGTGGGTTTCAAGGCGCCAGCCTCCTTTCCAAATAAATGCAGATAGAGAATAGGGCGAGAATTTTCCTTTTAAGTAATAATCCAAAAAAACCTCTGCGTCAAGAGAAATTGGAAAAAAGAAAATGAATTGAACAAAAAAATCCAAAAGATAAAGCTATTTTACCAGTGCCTTTGAAAGGTCTGAGATATAGTATAGACAGAAAAACGGGAATCCAACAGATTCTTTCAAGAGAAATCGTATAACAGAAAGGAAGACAATCCCATGAGCATTTTGAATGAAATTTCTGAGAACCTTCAGCGCGGCAAGGCCAAGGTGGTCAAAGAGCTGGTACAGCAGGCCATCGACCAGGGGCTCCCCGCTAAGCAGATCCTGGAAGAGGGGCTCCTCTCCGGTATGGACGTAGTGGGCGAGAAGTTTAAGAACAACGAGGTCTTCGTACCGGAAGTTCTGGTGGCTGCCAGAGCCATGAACATGGGCGTAGCCCTGCTGAAGCCCCTGCTGGGCTCCGCTGGCGTGGAATCCCACGGCAAGGTGGTGCTGGGCACCGTAAAGGGCGACCTGCACGACATCGGCAAGAACCTGGTGAAGATGATGATGGAGGGCAAGGGCCTGGAAGTCATCGACCTGGGCACCGACGTGGCTCCCGAGAAGTATGTAGAGGTTGCCAAGGAGCAGGGCTGTCAGATTATTGCTTGCTCCTCCCTGCTGACCACCACCATGGGCATGATGGAAAACGTGGTGAAAGAGGCTGAGGCTGCCGGCATCCGCGATCAGGTGAAGATCATGGTAGGCGGCGCTCCTGTTACCCAGGAGTTCTGCGATAAGATCGGCGCCGACGTGTATACCTCTGACGCTGCTTCCGCTGCCGACGCTGCTTTGGAGCTCTGCCAGCAGGTTGGCTGAGTCCTGAGACTCGCAGCAAACTGAAAAGGGTTAGGGTGTGTATCGATATGTTTAACCCGGAAGCGGCAGTGCGCCGTGTTCTGGAACTAGGGGCGAAAAACGCCGCCGTGGTTCCCATGGAAAACGTCCGGTTTGAAAAGGAATTCCGGAATCTCTGCGCCAGCAACGCCTGCGGGATGTATGGGAAAAGCTGGATGTGTCCCCCGGATATCGGGGAGCCGGATGAACTCATCGCCCAAGCGAAGAGATACCGGTATATGCTGGTCTATCAGACCATCGGAGAGCTGGAAGACAGCTATGACTTTGAAGGGATGATGGAAGCCGGTCAGAAGATGAACGATCTGACCCGGCAGGTACGGAAAGAGATGACGGATCTTTTTGGACCTGATGCTTTGCAGCTGGGGGCAGGCGGGTGCAGGATGTGCCCGGTGTGCGCCAAGCGGGAGAATCAGCCCTGCCGCCATCCGGAGCAGGCCCTGTCTTCTCTGGAAGCCTATTGCATTGCCGTTTCCGAGCTGGCGGAGGCCGCCGGAATGCGGTATATCAATGGCCCCGATACGGTCACGTATTTTGGCGCAGTGCTCTTCCAGACCCAGCAGAAAGAAGAATAAAAAACGGAAAACCGCGCCTTCCGGCGTTGAACCGGGAGACGCGGCTTTTTGTCTTTCTATTTGTCTTTCTATCAGAATATCCGATAGCCGTGGGGAAGGGGCCCGCTGCCGTGACCCAAATCCAGGCCGTCCTCCAAAGCGCCGGCCACATAGGCCTTGGCCCGGCCAACGCTGTCTTTCAGGGAATAGCCCAGGGCCAGATTGCTGGCAATGGCGCTGGAAAGGGTGCAGCCGGTGCCGTGGGTGTTGGGGTTGTCAATGTGACGTCCGGGGTACCAATGGCAGGCGCCGTCTGCATAGAGCAGGTCGTCCGCTGTGTTGGCCAGATGGCCGCCTTTGAGCAGGATGGCCCCTTTGAATTTTTGCCCAATAACCGCCGCCGCTTGTTCCATCTCCTCCCGGGAGCGGATGGAGCGGCCGCTGAGGACCTCTGCTTCGGGAATGTTGGGAGTGAGGATGTCCGCCAACGGGGCCAGCTCTTCCAAAAGGGCCTGAGCGGCGTCCTCCGCCAGCAGGCGGCTGCCACTGGTGGAGACCATCACCGGGTCCAGCACGATGTTGGCAGGCCGGTATTGCTCCAGAGATTTGGCAATGGTGCGAATCAGGGGCGCGCTGCTCACCATGCCGATTTTCACGGCGTCGGGAAAAATATCCGTGAATACACAGTCCAGTTCCTGTTGTAAGAATTCCGGGGAGGCTTCCTGGATGCCGAAAACTCCGGTGGTGTTTTGGGCGGTGAGGGCGGTAATGGCGCTCATGGCATAGACCCCGTGGGCCATCATGGTCTTGATGTCCGCCTGGATGCCTGCGCCGCCGCTGGAATCGGAACCGGCGATGGTCAGGGCGGTTTTCATGGAATGGCCCTGGCCCTCAAAGGCCTCCCGGGCCAAAGCGGACAGGGCCTGGGCAGCGGCTTTCTTGTCCGGCTGGGCGAAAATTGCCGAAACCACAGCGGCTCCCGATGCGCCGGTGCCCCGGAGCTGGGGCAGGTTTTCCGCTGTGATGCCGCCAATGGCTACTACGGGAATCCGCACGGAACGGCAGATCTCCCGGAGCCCGGCAGGGGTCAGCGTCTGTACGCCGTCCTTGGTGGCGGAGCCGAACACCGCCCCGCAGCCCAGATAATCTGCGCCGGCATCCTGGGCCGCCAGGGCTTCCCGGGGATTGTGGGCGCTGACGCCGATAATCTTATCCGGCCCCAGCAGTCTTCGCGCCTGCTCATAGGCCATGTCCTCCTGGCCGATGTGCACGCCGTCTGCGCCGGCATCCCGGGCCAGCTCCGGGTCGTCGTTGACAATCAAAGGCGCGCCGTACTGGTGGCACAAGGGCAGCAGCTCCCGGGCTTCCCGCAAAATTTCTTCCCGGGAAAGACCCTTTTCTCGAAGCTGCACCATAGTGGCCCCGCCTTGAAGGGCCGCTTCTACCTGCTGGGCCAGGGTCTCGCAGGAACGGAGCCACCGGCGGTCGGTGACGGCGTATACCCGCAGCTGTTTTCCTGAAAATTGCATCTGGATTCCTCCCCGTCGGCGGTATTCCCCGCCGGAACTTTCTGGCCCGATTATACTATGTTTCGCCAATTTTTGCAAGGAATCCCAGGTTGACAAATGCCATTTCATTGTGAATGATATATAGAGAGAAGATTTGGCCAAGAGAGGCGCTGGGTGAAAAGGCCAATATGAGGAATTTGGAAAAGAGAGGATCACCATGAAGATTTATAAGGAATTTTATCGGTATGTCCTTCCGTCCATGCTGGCGTTTGCATTGTCGGGGGTTTATGCCATTGCTGACGGCTTTTTTGTGGGGAACGCTTTGGGGGATAACGCCCTTGCGGCGATCAATGTGGCATATCCCATGACGGCTTTTATGCAGGCCGCGGGCACGGGCTTGGGAATGGGCGGCGCGGTACAGTACGCCATCCACCGCAGCTCGGACAATATGGAAAACAGCCGTCGTTTCTTCGGCGCTGCCAGCATCCTTTTGCTGGGCACAGGGGTGTTCCTGACAATATTGTTCCTGCTGACGGGGCCGTCTCTGCTGAGAGTGTTTGGTGCAGAGGGGGAAATTCTGCGTTTAGGGGAGGAGTATATCCGGTTTGTCTCCTACGGCGCTGTTTTCCAGGTATTAGGGACAGGAATCGTGCCCTTTATTCGGAATATGGACGGAACGGTCACCGCTATGGCCGCTATGTGCGCGGGATTTGTCACCAATATCCTCCTGGATTACCTGTTTGTGTGGGTGTTTCCCTACGGCATGATGGGGGCGGCAGTGGCCACAGTAGTGGGGCAGGCAGTGACGTTTGTCGTTTGCGGGGCCTTTGTGCTCCGCACCCGGAACCTGCCCAGCTTCCATTTCAACGGGGAGTTTGGAGCCATCCTCCGGCGCATCCTGGCTATTTTTATTTCCCCCTTTGGGCTCACCTTTTCGCCTAATATTACGCTGATTCTGGTGAACAAAAGCGCGGCTGTTTATGGCGGGGAATGGGCCATTACCTGCTATGCGGCCATCAGCTATATTGTATCGGTAGTCCTGCTGCTGTTGCAGGGGGTGAGCGATGGGAGCCAGCCGCTGGTGAGCCTTTCTTACGGCCAGGGACGGATGGATAAAGCCCGGGCTGTGCGGAATCTGGGCTATCAATTTGCCCTGGGAGTTTCCCTGGTGTGCGCAGTGGGAATTTTCCTGGTTCGGGACCAGGCGGCTGTTCTGTTTGGAGCGTCTGCGGAGACCGCCCGGAATGTGGCGGAAGTTTTGCCGGCATTCTTAGTGGGCTTCCCCTTTGCGGCGGTTGCAAGGGTGACGGTTTCCTATTTTTATGCCGCGGAGAAAAATCTGCTGGCCTATCTTTTGATTTATGGCGAACCGTTTTTGCAGTTGGTGTTCGTCCTGATTTTGCCGCTTCCAATGGGGATTTGGGGCACTTGGCTGGCGGTTCCTCTTTCTCAAATCTGTATGATGGTATGCAGTGTGATTTTTGTAGCCAAAGGTCGCTCCGGCTCGAAAAAACCCCTGAAAACGCCTTGACAATCCGGAAACAGGGAAGTATAATTTTTTTGTATTTTGATAGAACAGGCGCTGAACAGAGGCGTTAAGGATTCCCACAGAGAGGCGGCCCATTTGGCTGAGAGGCTGCCGGGAGCGTATCCTTTGCGCCGGCCCTTCGTTTTCCGGCTGTCGGAAGCGCCCTTCCGCGAGGAGCGGGAGCGTATGCCTTCGTTACAGGCGCAAAAGCGGCGGTTGTCAAACCGCAATTTGGGTGGTACCACGGGCTTTCCCGTCCCATTGGGATGGGGGAGCCTTTATTTTTTACAGGAATTGAGAAAGGAAGGAAACAGCTTGCATCAGGAAATGAGCTATTGCGTAGAGCAGCTGCAAAAGCTCTGCGCCATTCACAGCCCCTCGGGCAAAACCGACGAGGCGGCGGCGTATCTCATGGAGGAGCTGACGAACCTGGGCTATGCCCCGGAGGAAACCCGCAAAGGCGGCGTCGTGGCGTGCCTGGGCGGGGAGGGCGACCCTCTGCTCCTCATGGCCCATGTGGACACCCTGGGAGCGGTGGTGGCCTCCATTAAGGAAAACGGCCGGTTGGTGCTTTCCCCGGTGGGCGGCCTCCAGCCGGAAAACTGCGAGGCGGAAAACTGCGTCATCCGCACCCGGTTTGACGGGGATTACACCGGCACCCTCCAGCTCAACAACGCCTCCGTCCATGTCAACGGCGACTACGGCGCTAAAGCCCGGAAGTTCGAGGATATGGAAGTGGTCATTGACGAGGTCACTTCCTCACCGGAGGAGACCCGGAAGCTGGGTATTGAAATCGGGGATTTTGTCTGCTTTGACCCCCGCACCGTCATTACAAAAAGCGGATACATTAAGAGCCGCTTTTTGGATGACAAGCTCAGCGCCGCTATTCTGCTGGCCTATGCCAAAGAGCTGAAGGAATCCGGCGCCGTGCCCAAGCGGAAGATTTATCTCCACTTCACCGTGTATGAAGAGGTGGGCCACGGGGCTTCGGCCTCAGTGCCGGCAGACGTGACGGAGATTCTCAGCGTGGATATGGGCTGTGTAGGCGACGGCCTGCGCTGCACCGAGCGGGAGGTCTCCATCTGTGCTAAGGATTCCGGCGGCCCCTACAACGATGCAGTGGTCACGGCTCTGGTAAAGGCCGCCCGGGATAACGGCATCGCCTATGCGGTGGATGTGTATCCGCACTACGGTTCCGACGCGGAAATGGCCCTGCGGGCTGGCTATGACGTGCGCCACGGCCTCATTGGCGCGGGGGTTTACGCCTCCCACGGCTACGAGCGTTCCCATGTGGAGGGGGCGGAGAACACCCTGAAACTCCTGAAAGCGTACACGCTGTAAGGCTGGACGGTGAGAGAATGAAAAAATCGGATGCTCCCCAGCTTTTAGCGGCGTCGCTGGTCGGTTTGGCGGCGATGCTGGCAGCGGCGAAAGCCGTGAATCTGTATGTGCCCCAGTGGGGCGGATTTGTCCTTTCGGGCCTCTGTACTGTGCTGGCCATCATCAGCCAGGTTTGCGGGAAAAAGAGGACGGCGGGTTATGCCTTGTGCATCCTTTGGAATTCCTTAGGGGCCGGAAGCGCTGTCGGCGTATTTTACCACTACCAGCCGCCTTTCCCGGAATTCGGAGGGCTGATAGGAGTATTCGTGGTGTGGGCGGCATTTCTGCTGATATTTGGCCTGGCCGCCCAGAGAACCTCCCGGTTATGGCTCCCGGCAACGGCCGGTGTGCTGTGGCTGGCAGCGCAGATTGTCAATGTGGTTTTCTGGTCCATGGGGAGGGGGCCGGCTTGGAGCCTTTCCTTTTATCTGGGTGTGGCAGCGCTGTTTTTCCTGTTGGGAGCCGCTGGAGCGGCTTTTCCGGGCTCCAAAAGCCAGGAAGAAGAGGATTCCCCCTGGATGCCGCTGGCCCTGTGCAGTTACGGCGTGTACTGGCTGATTTTGCTGGTCATCCTGCTGGCCCTCAGTGAGGGGGACTGCTGTGACGGCTGCGACTGCCCGTGGGAACCGAAAAAGAAAGCAAGAAAGTAAGAATGAAATCAATATAAATCAAATTGAACTGAAAACAAGGAGCGTATCAACCATGCAGTGGACAGGATTAAACGAACTTCGGGAAAAGTACCTTTCCTTTTTTGAGAGCAAGGGCCATCTGCGCCTTCCCAGCTTTTCCCTGATTCCCAAGGACGACAACAGCCTTTTGCTGATTAACTCCGGTATGGCCCCCATGAAGAAGTACTTCACCGGGGAAGTGACTCCGCCTCGCAAGCGCGTCACCACCTGCCAGAAGTGCATCCGCACCGGCGACATTGAAAACGTGGGTGTCACCGACCGTCACGGCACTTATTTTGAGATGCTGGGCAACTTCTCCTTCGGCGATTACTTTAAGAAGGAAGCTATTCCGTGGGCCTGGGAGTTCTGCACCCAAGTGCTGGAAATGCCCGTGGAGAAGCTGTGGGTCACCATCTATCTGGACGACGACGAGTCCTACGAAATCTGGACAAAGGACGTAGGGGTAGACCCCTCCCACATTGTGCGCCTGGGCAAAGAGGATAACTTCTGGGAGCACGGCTCCGGCCCCTGCGGCCCCTGCTCCGAAATCTACTTTGACCGCGGCCCCGAGCACGGCTGCGGCTCTCCGGACTGCGGCCCCGGCTGTGAGTGCGACCGCTATGTGGAATTCTGGAACGTGGTGTTCAGCCAGTTTGACAGCGACGGAAAGGGCAACTATCCGCCCATGGAGCACCCCAACATCGACACCGGCATGGGCTTGGAGCGTCTGGCCTGCATTATGCAGAACGTGGACAACCTGTTCCTGGTGGACACGGTGCAGAACATTATGAAGCACATCTGCCGCATTGCCAATGTGAACTACGGCGATGATAAGAAAAAGGATATCTCCCTGCGGGTAATCACCGACCACATCCGCAGCACCACCTTTATGATTGGCGACGGCGTTATGCCCAGCAACGAGGGCCGGGGCTATGTCCTCCGCCGCCTGCTCCGCCGGGCTGCCCGTCACGGCCGCCTTTTGGGCATCAACCGCACCTTCCTCTCCGAAGTGGCGGAAACCGTGATTTCCGAGAACCGCGACGTGTATCCCGAGCTGGAAGAAAAGCGGGATATGATTCTCAAGCTCATCCGGGTGGAAGAGGAGAGCTTTGCCAAGACTATCGACAAGGGTCTGCAAATGCTCAACGACCTGATCGACGAGAGCTTTGCCGACGATCTCTCCGACCATTCTGTGGATAGAGTACTCTCTGGCGAGGATGCCTTTAAGCTGTACGACACCTTCGGCTTCCCCCTGGATTTGACCCGGGAAATCCTCACAGAGCGCAACGTCACCGTGGACGAGGCCCGGTTCCAGGAACTGATGAAGGAGCAGCGGGAGCGCGCCCGTGACGCCCGGAAGAATGCCGGCGCTGACGCCTGGGAGGGCGAATCCAACGTGCTGGAAGGCCTGCCTGCCACGGAGTTCACCGGTTATGAAACCATGAGCCAGAAGGCCAAGGTCCTGGCCATCGTCAAGGACGGGGCCCGGGCCGAAATGGCAGTGGCCGGGGAAGAGGCCGTGCTGGTGCTGGATACCACCTCCTTCTATGCGGAAAGCGGCGGCCAGGTAGGCGACATGGGCGTAATCAACGGCAAGGACGCGCAGATTCAGGTGGGGAACACCATGAAGAATCACGGCGGTATTATCCTGCACCATGCCCTGATTTCCTCCGGCGCGATTACAGTAGGCGAAGAAGTGGAGGCCCAGGTGGATACCCAGCGCCGTCTGGCCATTATGCGCAACCACACCGCCGCCCACCTGCTGCAGGCTGCCCTGCGCCAGGTGCTGGGCACCCATGTGGAGCAGGCCGGCCAGCTGGTCAACGAGGCCCATGTGCGCTTTGACTTCACCCATTTCTCCGCCATGACGGTGGAGGAGCTGGCCAAGGTGGAGGCCCTGGTCAATGAGGAGATCCTCAAGGCTGTGCCGGTGACTATGAAGGAAATGCCCATTGAAGAGGCCAAAAAGCTGGGAGCCATGGCCCTGTTTGGCGAGAAGTACGGGGACATTGTCCGGGTGGTCAGCGTAGAGGACGGCTTCTCCCGGGAGTTCTGCGGCGGTACCCATATGGACAACACCTCCCGTCTGGGCCTGTTTAAGATTGTCAGCGAGTCCTCTGTGGCCGCAGGTGTGCGCCGCATCGAGGGCGTTACCGGCAACGGCGTGCTGGCTATGTTTGCTTCCGCTTTGGGGAGCATCCACGAGACCGCAGCGGCCCTGAAGGTGAACAATACCGCCCAGCTGGCAGAAAAGGCCCGTCAGCTCAGCGAGGAGCTCAAGGAGAAGGATCGCACCATCGAAAACCTCAACGCCAAGCTGGCCTCCTATCAGACCAACAGCCTGCTGGGTTCCGCCCGGGACGTGAAGAGCGTGCAGGTAGTTTCCGCCATTTTGCGTGGCCTGGATGCCGGCGCTCTGCGCACCATGTGCGACCGTTTCCGCGACGCCCGCCCCAATATGGTGGTGATCTTGATTTCCGCCCAGGAAGATAAGGCCAATATCGCCGTCAGCGTTGGCAAGGAAGCCCAGGCCAAGGGCCTGAATGCCGGCAAGATTGTCCGGGAAGTGGCCCAGGTGGCCGGCGGTAAGGGCGGCGGAAAGCCCGATTTCGCCATGGCTGGCACCAAGGACGTGACCAAGCTGGACGACGCTCTGGAGGCCGCCGATGGGATTGTGGGCAGCATGCTGGCAGACTGAGCCGCAGAAGCCGACAAAAAATCCGCTGGGATAGCCGGAGAAAGTGAGCGTTCTCCGGTTGTCCTTGGTTGGCGGATGTGGTAAAATAAAAGAAAAGGCCGGAGGAATTCCGGTTTTCTATGAAATATTCTGGATGCTTTTGAAAGGAGGAAGAGGAGCATGGATTGTGTATTCTGCAAAATTGCCAAGGGAGAAATCCCCAGCAAAAAGGCATATGAAGACGATCAGATCCTGGCTTTTTACGACCTGGACCCTCAGGCGCCGGTGCATATCCTGCTGATTCCCAAGGCCCATATTGCTTCGGCCAATGAGCTCACCGAGGAGAACAGCGCAGTGGTTTCCCACATTTTCCTGACAGCCGCCAAGCTGGCCAAGGAGCTGGGCTTGGAAAAGGGCTACCGCATTGTCAATAACTGCGGGGAAGACGGCGGGCAGACCGTGCAGCACCTGCATTTCCATCTGCTGGGCGGGCGCTCCATGAAGTGGCCTCCCGGCTGATAGCAGCCCGGAAAGCAGACCTGTGATCTCACATCAAACGCAAGGGGAAATGGATTATGGCACAACGAATTACGAAAGAGGACGGCCGGGAATATTACCGGATGGAGATCGCGGGCTGCACCCGGGATCTTCCCCTTTGTCCTATCAGCGATACCACGGATATTGCCGGCTTTGTCATGTTCGGCGATGTGGAAGTTACCGAGCGGGCAGCAGAAGAGCTCCTGAAGCGCTGCCCGGAGCACGATGTGGTGGTGACGGCAGAGAGCAAGGGCATCCCCCTCTGCTATGAAATGGCCCGCCAGGGCTGCCGCCGCTATGTGGTGGCCCGCAAAGGCATCAAGGCCTATATGCGCAACCCCATCCATGTGGAAGTGAAGTCTATCACCACCGACCATGTACAGAAGCTGTATCTGGCGGAGGAAGACCGCTTGGCCATGGAGGGCAAGCGGGTGCTCATTGTAGACGATGTCATCAGCACCGGCGAATCCCTGGAGGCCATGGAGGCCCTGGTGGAGCGCTTTGGGGGCAACATTGTGGGCAGAGCAACCGTTTTGGCAGAGGGAGACGCGGCAAACCGGAAGGATATTATCTTTTTGGAGCCCCTTCCCCTGTTCCCCCGGTAACGGGCGGAAAGCGGAGCGATAGATGAGGCGGCCGTTTGCGTGGATAGGCACTACCTGCCTGTGTGCGCTGGCGGCTGCCATTTTTGTCCTGAAAGAATATTCCATCTGGATGGCGGCAGCGGCAGGTGCGCTGTTCATTGTGGCGATGATCGTGCCCACCCTCCGGAAAGGGAGAGTAGCCCCAGTGGTTTTGGCGGTTTTGGCCCTTTCCGGGGTGGCAATAGGGCTTCTGTACCCGGTCTTTTCCACAGCGAAAGCCTTGGCGGAACAGGACTACACCATCACCGCCCAAATCGTAGAACCTCCGGAGCAAGATGGGGAGCGGTTTGTCTATGAGCTGGAGGTGCTGGAAGCCAAGGATATGGACGGCGAAACGGTGGAGATTCCCGGCAAACTGCGGATGACCTGCCGCAACGCCCTGGCAGCGGAGGCCTTTGACATTGTTTCAGGAAAAATCTTTGCCTATCTGCCCGGGGATGCAGTTCGCCCACATTATGCGGCCCGGGGAATTTACCTCTCCTCTTTTCTGTACGAATATGAGGACGTTTCCATCCGCCGCACCGATGAAAAGCCGTGGCAAAATGTCTTTTTCACTCTGCGGGATTCCTTGGAAGAGGTGTTCTATACCTTGCTGCCAGAGCGGGAAGCCGGCTTTCTCAGCGGGATTGTGCTGGGAGATCAAAACGCGGTTTCAGAAGAGGATTCCGAATCCTTCCGGCTGGCCGGCGTATCCCACTTGCTGTCGGTGTCCGGCCTGCACCTGTCTATTCTGGTGCGCCTGCTGATGAAGCTATTGGGAACTTTCCGCATTCCCCGCCGGTGTGTGTGCGCCCTCTCTATGCCGGTAGTGCTGGGCTTTATGGCTCTCACGGGGTTTTCCTATGCGGTTCTGCGCAGCGGCATTATGTACCTGCTGTATCTGTTGGCGGAGATCATCAACCGCCGGTCCGATGGCCTCAATTCCCTGGGCGTGGCGGCGGTGGTGCTCTGTGTGATGAACCCTTTTTCTGCGGGAGACATAGGGATGCTGTTGTCCTTTTCCTCTACTATGGGCATCCTCCTGTTTCAAAACCGGATTTCTGTCTGGGTGGGAGACAGGCTGCCTATCCGTATAAGACTGGGAAAGCTGCGCCGCCCGGTAGAGGCCGTCCTGGATTCCCTGGCGGTGACACTGGCTTCTTCGGTATTTTCCGTGCCCATCAGCGTGTTTTATTTTGGCGTGATTTCCCTGGTATCGCCTCTGGCCAATTTGCTGTTGGTGTATCCGGCGTCGATTTTGCTGGCATTGGGCGTTGCCACCGTCATAGTGGGGATGCCGTCAGTTTCGGCGGCCCTTCCCTTGGGGTTTGCCGCCGGGATTTTGACCCGGTATGAGGAATGGATAGCAGGATGGTTAGGAAGTTTTCCCTGGGCGGCAGTGAGCACATCGGAAACCTATGTGTATCTTTGGATGGTCGGCACTCTGATTTTGGCGGGGTGCGTTGTCGCGATGAAGCGCCCAAAGCTGACGCCTGTTGCGGCGGTGTGCTCGTTTTTGCTGCTGGCGTGTGGGATGATCTCCCATTGGGCAGTGTATGGAGATTGTATTTCTGTCCGGGCTTTTTACAGCGAGGGGGAAATTCACCTGATGGCCTCCCATGGAGGGAGGGGCGCGGTCTTGTGCGGAGAAGCCCCGGACCGGTATACCATGGTGCAGCAGTCGGTTTTTACACTGGAATACGCGGGCACTCTGGAAGAGGAGCCGGTGGAGCTGTGGGATAATCGCCTGGTCATCCAAGGCCAGACAGACGCCGCCTGCTTTTTTACCGCATATGGGGTGTCCATGCTCTTTTGCGGAGAAGATTGCAATATGGAGGATGTTCCTGAAGAATGGTGTTCACCGGATATTCTGTGGCTGGCGGAGGTTCCGAAAAATCCAGAAATTCTGTCTCCCAAGACAATAATTGCCCTGGATGAATCCCTTGAGTCGGTGGAAGGGGCCTGCCAGCTTTACGCAGAATCATACGGCCGCTTTGCAGTGAATTGTTTCCCGGATGGAACTATCCGGGAAGGGAGGAATGGATAAATGCCGCAAATGAAGGAAACGGATTTTAAAAAGCATATGGAGGGGGGCGGCCTTTCCGGTCTGTACCTGCTGTATGGGGAGGAAAAATACCTGGTGCGCCGGTATGCCAAAAGGCTGCTCCGCAAGGCCAGTGCCGGCGACCCCTTCCCGGACTTTAATTTTCAGCGCTTTGACGGAAGCGCCTCTCCGGATGAAGTGGCGGCGGCAGTGACAGCCCTGCCCTTTATGGGGGAGCGCAAGTGTGTGGCGGTCACGGATTTGGCGCCGGATTCTCTCCGGGCCGGGGATCTTGCCAAGTGGCAGGAGCTCATTGCCAACGTCCCGGAAACCACGGTGCTGGTCATCTATCAGCCCAATACCACCCCGGAGAAAAAGGCGGCGAAATGGAACGCCTTTCTCAAGCAGGCGTCTAAATATGGCCGCACCGTTTCCTTTGCCCGCCGGGAAGGGGCGGAGCTGGAAAAGTGGATTTGCGGGGAGGCCGCCAAAAAAAAGTGTACCCTTGGCCGCCGGGAGGCCCGGAAGCTCATGGAGCTCAGCGGCAGCGATATGCAGTCCCTTCACAACGAAGTGGAAAAGCTCTGCGCCTTTGCGGGAGAAGGGGAGATCACCGGCGAGATGGTGGAGCGCATGGCTTCCCGCCGCACGGAAACCACGGTGTATATGCTTTCCCGCGCCCTGGTGGCGGGGGAATACAGCCGGGCTTACAGCCTGCTGGACCAGATGTTTTATCAAAACGAGGAGCCGGTGGCGATCCTGGCAGTGCTGGCCTCGGCCTTTGTGGATATGTACCGGGTTCGCTCCGCGATTCAAAGCGGGGCTGCGGCTTCCAGCCTGGCCAAGAGCTTTGCCGGGGAATATAAGGGCCGGGAGTGGCGCCTGCGCAACGCGGAACAGGCAATCCGGGGCCTTTCCACTGGCCAGCTCCGCCAGATTTTAGAGGAGCTGCTGCAAACGGATTTGGCCCTGAAGAGCTCCAAAACCAGCAGCCGCGTATTGCTGGAAGAGATGATTGCCCGGATTATGGTTATTACCGCCAAAAGCGGGAAGGGCCTGCGATGATATGCAAGGCCTTCCTATACGAAAGGAATGTCATCAGCGTGATACAGGTGAAAGAAGCGGTGATTGTCGAAGGGAAATATGACAAGATCAAGCTGTCCTCTATCATCGACGGCCTGATTATTGAAACCCACGGCTTTCAGATTTTTAAAGACAAGGAGCAGATGGCCCTGCTGCGGAAGCTGGCTGCTGC
>ERZ1643246.2809-NODE-2809-length-15851-cov-6.378070_pt1 | contig 15851 bp, 15 predicted proteins | sample MGYA00579265_ERZ1643246 | MGnify/ENA primary metagenome ERZ1643246 (study PRJEB29033, sample SAMEA4952261) | chicken gut metagenome | biome: Broiler Chicken; feature: Gastrointestinal Tract; material: Caecum | place: Ireland | collected 2018 | study: Broiler... | reverse complement strand
AGACGCCGCCCTCTCACGGCGGAAACAGGGGTTCGATTCCCCTATCTACTGTTGCAGAAGAAGATGCGTATCTGGATATCCAGGTATGCATTTTTTCTGTACAGAAAAGAGGGGGGATTTGACTTTTGCTTACCACGAGAGTAGAATGTTTGTGGTTACTTATAGACGCAGAAAAGAAATGGTGAGGAAGTAAGATGAGTAACAAAGAGATAAAAAAGAAAGCGAATGCCAAAACCCGTTTTATCGTTATGCTTGTCGCAGGCATTGCAGTCCTGCTGGCAGCGGCCTATCTGATTTTCTGTCAGGCGGTGCAGAGCAGCGGGATCTGGAGGGATGTATCCGTCAACGGCGTGCAGCTGAAGGGGCTGTCGATAGAAGAGGCCGAACAGGCCGTACAGCAGAAATTCGAGGAAGAGTATCAGGACGCCGCTGTCACAGTGACGCTGGATGGTCAGGAGTACAGGATTCCGGTCTATTCTCTGCTGACCATGGATGCCTCAAAGGCGATTGAGGACGCCTACGCTCCGGGACACGGACTGTGGATCGCCAGAGGCCTGGACTGGATCGCGGTACAGCTGGAGGGTTCCGGAAACGTGGAGGTGGCCCCCACAGTCAGCAACCAGGATCTTCTGGATCAGGCTATTTCTGATTCCGGAATACTGAACTACACGAGCTGCACAGAATCCACATGGGAACAGACGGACACGGAGCTGGTCATTCATAAGGGGACCACAGGAGTGGTGCCGGACCAGGAGGGGCTGAAAAAAGCGGTGCTGGATGCCGTAGAAAATAATAAGCTGGACGAGACTATTACCTGCCCCACTACGGAGCAGCAGCCCCAGACGCTGGATTTTCAGAGCATCGCGGACAGCGTGCAAAGAGATCCTGTGAATGCGTCTCTGGATGCCGCCAATAATTATGCGGTGACAGAAAGCGTGACGGGAATATCTCTGGATGCGTCCCAGGCCCAGGCCGCCTATGATGCAGCTGCGGAGGGCACGGATGTGGTGATCCCGCTTACGGTGACGGAACCGGAGATCACTACGGCAGATATGAACGCCAATCTGTTTAAAGATGTTCTGGGAACCTATCAGTCCACCGCTGTACCTTCCGGAGGAAAAATTCACAACATCAGTCTGGCAGTAAGTATGTGCGACGGTATCGTGCTTCTGCCGGGAGAGGAATTTTCCTACAATGGAGTTATCGGGGATACAACAGAGGAAAGAGGTTTCCAGCTGGCCAACGCCTATTCCAACGGCGAGGTGGTTCAGGAGCCGGGCGGCGGTGTCTGCCAGGTGTCTTCCACCATCTTCTCCGCGCTGCTGCAGACGGATCTGGAAGTCGTACAGCGTCAGAATCACTCTATGGTTGTTACTTATGTGCCCTTTGGCATGGACGCTACCGTTTCCTGGGACCAGCCGGACTTCAGATTCAAGAATAACCATACCTATCCGATCAAGCTGTCTTTGAGTTTTGAAAACAATGTGATTACGGTTCAGATTCTGGGAACGAAGGAGAGCGATCTTACCGTGCAGAGCCGGGTGGAGCAGACGGGTGAAATGACCTATGATACGTACAGGGATTATTATGACAGCAACGGAACGCTGGTAAACAGTGAGTACATCTGCCACAGCGTATACAAACCGGTATCGTAATTCCTGCGCGGCGCAAAAACAGAAAATCCGGCAGTATCCCTGCCATTGAAAAAGGGACTGTGAAAAAATGAGAAATCATTTCTTCGCAGTCCGCTTTTTCTGTATAAGTGTATGAGATTATTCAAATGCGCAAGAAGGACAGGGCAGAGGAAAGTGTGAAAACGAATGGTTAATACTGAATAACAGAAGGAAACTACTGGAAACCGTAAAGAGAAATTATAATAAAATCAAATGTTTAACAGTTCACGGATTCGGACAGAAAAAGAGAGGGGAGACAGAAAGTGAAAAGCAGAACCAGAGGACATCAGATGGATATGCTGCGGGGACCGATCTGGAATCAGATTCCGCGGTTTGCATTTCCGGTTGCGGCCACAGCCATTCTGGAGCAGTTATTTAACGCCTCGGATATTGCGGTGGTCGGCAATTTTACCGGCGCGGAGCGGACGGTGTCGGTCGCGGCGGTGGGAGCCAACAGTTCCATCATAAGCCTGGTTGTCAATCTGTTTATCGGGATAGCGCTGGGGGCCAATGTGGCGATCGCCCATGCGGTCGGCAGGAATGACAGGGAAGAGGTGCAGAAAACGGTACATACATCGATAGTTGTGGCGCTTCTGGGAGGAATTCTGGTGGCCCTGGCGGGAGAGCTGGCCGCCGCGCCGGTTCTGCGGCTGCTCCAGGTGCCGGAGGATGTATTTCCGCCGGCCCTGCTGTATTTAAGAATTTATCTGATCGGCATGCCGGTCATTCTGCTGTATAATTTTGAGGCGGCCATATTCCGCAGCGTGGGTGAGACGAGGACGCCGCTGCTGGCCCTGGCATTTTCCGGGGGCCTGAATGTGGTGCTGAATCTTTTCTTCGTCATTGTTCTGCATATGACCGTCAACGGCGTGGCGATTGCCACAGTCATCTCCAACGGCGTCAGCTCCGTCATCCTGTATCAGAAGCTCAGACACTCGCCGCGGGAGATCCGTGTATCGGCCGGAAAGCTGAAGATTGATGGGGCGAGTCTGAAGAGAATATTCAGAATCGGGCTTCCCGCAGGTATTCAAAGCGCTGTATTTTCCGTGGCGAATATCGTGATTCAGTCCTCCATAAACAGCCTGGGAACGGTGGTCATGGCGGCCTCCAGCGCGGCTTACAATATCGAAGTGATCACCTATGACATCCTGAATTCTTTCAGCCAGGCCTGTACCACCTTTGTGGGACAGAATTACGGAGCGGGACAGATAAAGCGGTGCAGAAAAACGCTGCTGCTCTGTATCCTTGAAGGGCTAATCACCCTTGTGGCGGCGATCGCCCTGCTCCTGTTCTTCGGGCGTACGCTTCTGTCCATCTTCAACAGTGACCCCGAGGTGGTGTCGGTGGGATATGTCCGGCTGCTGACAATCATGACGGCCCATGTATTCAGCCTGCTGTATGAGGTGATGTCCGGGTATCTGCGGGGATTCGGCATTTCTCTCGTGCCTGCCGTGCTGACAATTATCGGCGTATGCGGCATACGTATCCTGTGGATTCAGTTTGTATTTCCCCACAGCCGGACCTTCCAGACGATCATGAATGTCTATCCCATCAGTCTTTCGGCTACGGCGGTGATGATTTTTGCCGCGGTGATGTATTATATTTATAAGCACAGGAGAGAAGGGCGGCAGAAAACAGACGAATAGAATAATAGAAAGAGGGTTTGAAAAAACGTGCATGTTTTTTCAAACCCTCTTTCTGTTTGCAGGTCAGGATGGGTGATTAGATGGCCATCAGAAAATTCAGAGATCCCGGCGGATTCTCCGTCCCTTTTTCCAGAAGGGAGATAAGCCCGGCAATGGTATCCCGCACCTCTTCCCGGGAGGTTTCCACAATGGAATTATCCAGCTTGACGGTGAGAACAATGAGAACGATCTCCGCCAGAGCTTCCGGGCGGTCGAAATGGATCTCCCCCTGGCGGATGCCCTGCCGTATGATCTCCGCCAGCACAGGCTTCAGCTCCAGGACAATGTGACTGACATACCGCTGGTGAAGAAAGGCTTTTTCCGGCGCGTCCACCGCTGTATTTGTCTCGGACTTTAAGAATTCACTGGAAGAATTGCGGCAGGCCTGGAAGATCATGGCCATCCGCGTGAAGGGCGAGATAGAGGACTGGGAAGCCAGCTCTTTCGCGGTTTTCAGCGGTTCCTCATAGCTTCTTTCAATCAGCGCCTCAAAAATGGCATCCTTGGACGGAAAATAGTAGTAGATGCTTCCCTTTCCGATTTCCGCGGCCTGAGCGATCTCGCTGACGGAAATGGTCTGGAGACTCCTGGTGCGCAGGAGCATCTGGAGAGCGTCCAGAATCCGGTCATGTTTATTTTTATTTTGCATATATAACACCTCTTTATGCAGGCGGCTATCTGGAAATTTCTATTCAGTATATCACACCCATGCATGGCAGTACAACAGAAAAAATCACAGTATTCCCGAAAAAATCTGGATTTTTTTTGCACGGAATCACTATTGACCGCTGGTCGAAAAAATGGTACCGTAACTGTAAAGAAAGTTGACCAACGGTCGAAAAAAGTAAAAAGCAAGAGGATTCAAGGAGGAACGAGCAATGACATATGCAGAACTGTTTTCGGAAATAAAGGGGATGCTGGCGGACGCGGATGTCAGCCATGTAGAGGAGCATCTGGCCTACCAGTTCAATATTACCGGAGAGGGCGAAGGCATCTTTTACGCGGAGATTAAGGAGGGCAAGCTGTACGTGGAACCCTATGAATATTTTGACCGGGATGTAATCTTTACCTGCTCGGCGGATACTCTCCTGAAGATTATGGCAGGCAAGAAGGATCCGGTTCTGGCTTTTACCCTGGGACAGCTGAAGGTGGAGGGCAGTATTGAAAAAGCTTTGAAACTGAAAGAACTTGCAAAAGACAGGAAGTAATGCGGAAATGGGAAAAGTTCTGACAGGAGCAGTCATTCTGGCTGCTGCTGCGGCCGCCGCGGTCGCAGGAATTACTGCGTATTTTTATAAAAGAACCATGAAGCGTTCCCGGGCCAGGACGGAGCGAACCATGAAAATGTCCGGTACGGACTGGACACAGTATATGCCCATGATGAGGGAGAGGAGAGCCTGGATGGAAGCGCAGCCCCATGAGGATGTGTGGCTCCGGTCGAAGGATGGACTGAAGCTCCATGGCACCTATTTTCCCGGAGAGGAGGGGAAAAAAGCGGTTATCTGTTTTCACGGCTATACCAGCCGGGGGATGGACGACTATGTGGGGCTGTCCGCTTACTATCTGAAGCATGGATTCCGGATGCTGCTGGTGGATGAAAGAGCGCATGGGGACAGCGAGGGAGAATATATCGGCTTTGGCTGTCTGGACCGGTTTGACGGCATGCAGTGGGTGCGCTGGATGATTGGAAAAGCCGGCAGGGATGCGGAGATCCTGCTCCACGGAACTTCCATGGGGGCGTCGACAGTACTGATGATGACGGGACTTTTGCTTCCCGGACAGGTGAAGGGTGTGGTTTCGGACTGTGCCTTCACATCCCCCAGGGAGGTATTCACCCATGTGCTCCACTCCATGTACCATATGCCGGCGTTTCCGCTGATTCCCCTGGCCGACCGGATCAACCGGAAAAAAGCGGGGTACGGGCTGGATACCTGCAATGCCGCCCGGGAGGTTCGCAGGGCAAAAATCCCGGCGCTGCTGATCCATGGGGACCGGGATACCTTTGTCCCCTGCGGCATGTGCGATGTTATTTATGAAAACTACGCGGGCCCCAAAACGAAAAAGATCTTTCATGGGGCCGGCCACGCGGAAAGCTATTATAAGGATCCGGCTGCCTATGAGCAGGCGCTGGATACATTTACGGAGGGAATAATAAAATGATGAAGACAAGAAAAGGGCACCCGGTCTATCCGCTGACAGTCGCTCAGAAGTTTCATTTGTTTTACCAGGCATTCTGTCCCAAAAAGGAGGTCCTGAATATCGGTACCAGCCTGACCATCGATACGGAGATTGACTGGGAGGTGCTCCGAGCGTCCATCTACAAGGCCTACGAGCGGAGCGAGGGTATGAGGATCCGCTTTGCGAAGGACAAAGAGGGAAACTGCTACCAGTATATTGCGGATAAAGAGGAGCGGGAAATCGAATTTGTGGATTTCACCGGAAAGACAGAGGAAGAGGCCGCGGATACCATGCAGGAATGGACGAGGGTTCCCTTTAAATTTCAGGATTCTCCCATGAACCGGATCGTGATGATCCGCACGCCGGACGGCTACAACGGCGTATATTTTCTGGGGGATCATATGACGGTGGACGCTCAGTCCCTGATCTGCTTCCTGAAGGACATTATCGAGCTGTACTGTAATGCCAAATACGAGGGTGTTCCCTATCCGAAGGATATGGCCTCCTATCTGGAGCAGCTGAAAAAGGATCTGGCCTATGAGGCTGGAAGCCGGGCCCAGCAGAGGGACCGGGAGTATTTCCATAAGCTGATTGAAGAATCGGAGCCCATCTATAACGGCATTTACGGCCGGCAGGGACTGGAGTTCACAAGACAGAAGCTGCAGGATCCGACTCTCCGCGCGGCCTGGAATACCTCGGACTCCGTAGATTCCGCTCTGGACATTTTTCATCTGGAAGCAGAGCCTACCAGCCGTCTGATGGCTTTCTGCGAAAAATACCATGTGTCCATGGTGTGCCTGCTGCTGATGGGCATCCGCACCTATTTCCAGAAGATGAATGGCTTCGACGATGTAAGCATCAACACAGCCATCGCACGGCGCGCGACGCTCCTGGAGAAGAAGTCCGGAGGCACCCGGATCCATTCCTTCCCCTTCCGCACCATTATCCCGGAGTCAAAGACTTTCCTGGAAGGCATCTATGCGATCCGGGATAAGCAGAATGAAATGTTCCGCCACGCGAACTTTGACCCTGTGGAGTATTTTGCGTACCGCAGTAAGATTTATCCCCAGAAGGAGAAGGGGCTCACCTATGAGCCCATGTCCCTGACGTACCAGCCTCTGACCCTGAAGGAAAAAGGCCTGGATCAGCTGGGAGATATCCGCTACAAGACCCGCTGGTATCCCAACGGAGCCACCACCCAGGCCATGTATCTGACCGTTATGCACCGGCCCGATGACAACGGCATGGATTTTAACTTCGAGCACCAGGTAAAAGCCGTTTCCAAAAAGGATCTGGAATATTTCTATTATTATCTCTGCCGGATCCTGTTCAAGGGCACTGAAAATCCCGATCTGACCATCGGCGATATTATAAAACTGGTATAAACAGTGTTTAGAAATCACGCAGTCCTATCTGCGCACAGGAGGAGCAAAGATGTTTGATAAATTAGTGAAGATTATCTGTAATTATGTGGAAGTGGAGCCGGAGAATATTCATCCGGAATCCAGATTCGTGGAGGATCTGGGATTTACCTCCTTTGATTTTATGAGTATGCTGGGTGAGATTGAGGACGAATGGGACGTTGAGATCGATCAGGATAAGGCCGTAAATATCCGCACGGTGGGCGAGGCTGTGGATTATCTGCAGACCCTGGCTGACTGACAGAAAAGGGGGAAATTATGGTCTGCAGCACAATTCGAGATATTCTGACCGGCACGGAGGCCAGGTATGGAGACCAGGACGCCGTCCGGTATAAGGTGGAAAAAAATGAAACCGCATCGAAGACCTACTCGGAGCTGAAAAGGGACAGTGAAAGTTTCTCCTGTGCTCTTCGGGAGCTGGGGGAGCAGGGAAGCCATATTGCCATTATTGGCAGAACTTCTTATGAATGGCTGCTTTCCTATTTCGGAATTGTGGACGGAGGAAGTGTGGCTGTTCCGCTGGATGCGTCCCTTCCGGCTGCCGATCTCTGCGAGCTCCTGGACCGGGCGGATGTAACGGCTCTGGTCTTTGATGAGGTGCGCAGGGATGTGGCTGAGATGGCAGGGGAGAGATGTCCGAAGCTGAAGCACCGGATCTCCATGAAGGCTGACGGAGAGAAAGAGATTCTTTCTCTCCCGGAGCTGCTGGAACAATACGGGGGAGCCTTTGACTGCAGGCCGGAGCCGGATCAGCTTTGCACCATCCTCTTTACCTCCGGTACCACCGGAAAAAGCAAGGGCGTTATGCTGACTCACCGCAACCTGGCTGAAAATGCCACCTGCCTTGACATGAAGATCCCGGAGCGCACGGTAATTTTGTCGGTGCTGCCCATCCACCACGCCTACTGCCTCAGCATGGATATTCTGAAGGCCATGTCTCTGGGCAGCGTGATCTGCATCAATGATTCACTCATGCGGGTGGTAAAAAATATCAAACTTTTTAAGCCGGAGATGATCCTGATGGTTCCGCTGATGATCGAAACCATCGCCAAAAAGCTGCAGGAGTCTGCTCTGCTCCCGGCCGCCCTGGTAAAAAGCCAGGTGTTTGGAAAACAGTTTCACACCATCTGCAGCGGCGGCGCGTATCTGGATCCCTCCTACATTGATCTGTTTCAGAAGTACGGAATCACCATTCTGCAGGGATACGGCATGACGGAGTGTTCGCCGGTAATCAGTACTACGGTCAGCTGGAATATACGGAAGGATGCCGTGGGACAGCTGCTTCCCAACTGCGAGGCCAGGACCGTGGAGGGAGAGCTCTGGGTACGGGGCAGCAGCGTGATGCAGGGATATTACAAAATGCCGGAGGAGACAGAGGAGGCCCTGGAGGACGGCTGGCTTAAGACCGGGGATCTGGGGTATGTGGACGGGGAAGGCTTTGTCTACCTGACCGGCCGGAAAAAGAACCTGATCATTACCAAAAACGGGGAAAATGTTTCCCCGGAGGAGCTGGAAAACCGGCTGAGCCAGAATCGTCTCGTGAAAGAAATCCTGGTGAGAGAAGCAGAGGGAGTGATTGAGGCGGAGATCTATCCGGATCAGGACTACATAAAGAAAAAGAGGATCCGGGATGTGCGGGAAGCCCTGCAGAAGGCCATTGATGATTACAATGCGGAAGCGCCGCTGTACAAGCGGATCTACCGACTGAAGATAAGAGATACGGAATTTGAGAAAACAACATCCAAGAAAATAAAAAGATTCTGACCGGCAGAGCCCGCGCGCAAAACGCGGGCTATCAGCGAATGCCTATTTATAGCTCAATTTTTCTGATAACGCCAGATACTCGTCGGCATTCCGGCTCAGATCCTCCTTCTCCTGTTCTGTCAAAGACCGCCGGATACGGGCGGGACTGCCCATCACCAGCGAACCGTCCGGAATCCGCGTTCCCTTTGTCACAAGGCTTCCGGCGGCAACCAGGCAGTTCTTTCCGATCACTGCTTTATCCAGCACAATGGCTCCCATGCCGATCAGACTCCCGTCACCCACGGTACAGCTGTGCAGCACCGCATTGTGGCCCACCGTCACCCGGTCTCCGATCACTGCGGGCATCTCCCGGCTCACATGTACCGTACAGTTTTCCTGAATATTGGTTTCACACCCGATGGTCACAGGCGCTTCATCCCCCCGGATTACGCTGCAGTACCAGACGCTGCTGCGCCTGCCGATGGTTACATCTCCCACAATTACTGCTTCCGCAGCGATCTTCGCCTCCGGATCAATATTGGGATTTCCGTAAATCATATGCCCCCTCCTTCCTTGAATACGCCAAAGCTTTGTCCTCCTGTCCGGCAAAAGTCTGGCTGCAGCCGGATTTTTCTTATTTTATCACAGATTCCTCTCTGTGTAATCCCCGTATTTTCTATTCCGCCCTTTTCCGCCGAAGGAAATACGGGCAGCCGCTCCGTCCGCACTGTATGCTTGTTTTTGCGCGGCCGGAGCGGACTTTTTCATAGGAAATCTGTCGGTTCTGTGCTATACTGAAACAGGATTTTGTATTAAAAACTGCCGGGAGAGGAGGGCTCCATGAAGAAAGTTATTTTTCATATTGATGTGAACAGCGCCTACTTAAGCTGGTCTTCTCTGAAGGCCCTGGCGGAAGGGGAGAAAACGGACTACCGGACAGTTCCCTGCGTGGTGGGCGGAGATGAGAGTAAGCGCCACGGCGTAGTGCTGGCCAAGAGCCTTCCGGCCAAACAGTACGGGATCCGCACGGGGGAATCTCTCTTTGAGGCTCGCAGAAAATGTCCGGTGCTCACCATTCTGAAGCCGGATTTTACCACCTATGTAAAGATGAGCCGGGCCATGTTCCGGATTTTTGAAAAATATTCCCCGGACATTTATCAGTATTCCATTGATGAGGCCTTTCTGGACATGACAGGCATGGAGGAGCTTCTGGGGACTCCTGCAGAGGCGGCAGGGCGGCTGAAGGACGAAATCCGGGACAACCTGGGATTTACGGTGAATGTGGGGATTTCCTCTAATTACCTTCTGGCCAAGATGGCCTCGGACCTTGAAAAGCCGGATAAGATTCACACGCTGTTTCCCCATGAGATAAGGGAGAAAATGTGGCCGCTGCCGGTGGGAGAGCTGTTTTCCGTGGGCAGGAGCGCCGGGAAAAAGCTGGAAAAGCACGGGGTGAAGACCATCGGGGACCTGGCGGCCCTGGACCGGAGCCGTCTCGTATCGGAGATGGGCGTGCAGGGCGGCGTGATCTGGGATTATGCCAACGGAATCGAATCTTCCCCGCTGGTGCAGCGGGAAATTAAAGAAAAAAGCTACGGAAGCAGCATTACGACTTCGGAGGATGTGGAGACCTGCGAAGCAGCCTGCCAGATGCTTCTGGGGCTCTGCGAGACGGTGGGAACCAGGCTGCGGCTGGATTCCATGAAAGTCAGCACCATCTCCGTCCAGGTGACGGACTATAATTTTAAAAAGCGCTCTCATCAGAAAAGCCTGGGGCACAGCACGGATGTGACGGCGGAAATCTATGAGGCGGCCTGCGTTCTGATGCGGGAATTGTGGAACGGCACGCCGGTGCGGCTGATCGGGGTGTCCGGCGGAAAAGCGGCCGTGGAGGAGTACGAACAGCTTTCACTTTTCACAGACGAAAAAACGGAAAAGCAGAAGAAGCTGGACCGGGCCATGGACAGCCTGAAATCCAGGTTTGGGGACGATGCGGTGGTCCGGGCCAGCCTGCTGAAAAATTTCGGGCGTTCCGGAGGTATGGCCAGAGCGAAGATGAAACAGAAACTGGAGAACGACAGAGACGGGAGGCAGAAATGAATTACAGGATGACTCTGGCCTACGATGGAAGCCGGTATGACGGATGGCAGAAACAGGGTAATACAGAGAAAACGATTCAGGGAAAGCTGGAGGCGGTGCTGTCCAGGCTGGCGGGCTGTCCCGTGGAGGTAAACGGGGCGGGGAGAACGGACGCGGGCGTCCACGCCCTGGGCCAGACAGCCAGCTTCCGCATGAAAACGGAATGTTCCTGCCGGGAAATACAGGAATATGCAAACCGCTATCTGCCGGAGGACATTGCGGTGCTGTCCCTGGAGGAGGCGCCGGAACGGTTTCATGCCCGGCTGCATGCCGCAGGCAAGCGCTACCGGTATCAGCTGGCCTTTGGCAGCAGAAAGCCTGTTTTTGACCGGAAATACCTCTTCCGGCTGGAGGAAGCGCCGGATTTTGGGGCCATGCGGCAGGCGGCCCGGGAGCTGGAGGGAACCCATGATTTCCGTTCCTTCTGCTCTCTTCGGAAAATGAAAAAGTCTTCGGTGCGGACGATCTTCCGCATCGGTATCCTGGAAGATTTTGAGAGGGAGAGGGCGGAACTGATTTTTGAGGGAAATGGATTTCTCTATCATATGGTGCGGATCCTGACCGGGACCCTGCTGGAGGTGGGGGCCGGCCGGCGGAGTCCGGAAGAGATGCGGCGCATCCTGGAGGCGGAAGACAGAGGAGCGGCCGGATTTACGGCGCCGCCCCAGGGCCTGTTTTTAGAAAAAGTGTGGTACAGCGAGGAGGAACAATGAAAGACTGCAGAGGAATGATTTTTGACCTGGACGGAACGCTTCTGGACTCCATGGGTGTGTGGAGTCAGATAGATGTGGATTTTCTTGCCAAGAGAGGCATTGACCTGCCGGAGGACTATCAGCGGATGGTGACGCCCATGGGCGCCAGGCAGGCGGCGGATTATACCATTGAAAGGTTTCATCTGCCGGATACGCCGGAAATGCTCATGGAAGAATGGCTGAACATGGCCCATGAGGAATACAGCCGGAACATACCCCTGAAGCCCTATGCCTATGAATATGTGGAAAAGCTGTACCGGGAGGGAAAGAAGATGGCCATTGCCACTTCCTCGGACCGGTATCTGGTGATGCCGGCGCTTGAGCGTACCGGCCTGCTTCCCATGATGAGCGCCGTGGTCACCGCCGCGGAGGTCAGGCGGGGAAAGGGATATCCCGATATTTATGAGAAAGCGGCGGGGGAGCTTGGAATGGCGGCCGCGGAGTGCGCCGTATATGAGGATATAATCGAGGGACTCCGCGGGGCAAAGGCCGGCGGATTCCTGGCGGTGGGTGTCTACGAGAAACAAAATGGGGAGAATTACGACCTGATCCGCCGGGAAGCGGATGTGTATATTCACTCCTTCAGGGAGCTTCTGTAGAAGAGGGCGGTACCAGAAAAAAGGACAGGGCCAGCCGGAGAAGAATAAGGTTTTCATTGCCGGACCAGGAGGGCTGTGATATAGTAAAAACAGTCCCAGTAAATACTGATGATCAGACAGAGCTGCTGTGTAGATGGCAGCTCTTTTTTCTGAGGGGAGGCGTGAAAATGATTCTGAAAAAATGCAGCGCGGCGGCGGCTCTGCTGGGGATTCTCTGTCTGGCCGGACATATGGGCACCATGAGCTTTTCACTTTTTACCGGCTGGTATGTGCTGGATCTGTGCAAGGGGCTGGCCCATCTGACCCTGTCATGATCGTAAAGATTAAAAGGCAGGACAGGCCGGATTCGGCGCCGTTCTGGCAGAGTTTTGTATATGACGGCAGCCGGGAGGTGACGGTGGCGGCTGTTCTGGATTATCTGAATTACAATGACGATCTGACGGATACAGAAGGCCATGGAGCCAGACGGATCCGCTGGGAGTGCAGCTGCCTGCAGAAGGTATGCGGAGCCTGTGCCATGGTGATTAACCGGAAGCCGGGGCTGGCCTGTGCCGTATTCCTGCGGGATCTGCCGGAGGAGGAGCTTACCCTGGAGCCTCTGAGCAAATTTCCGGTGATTGCGGATCTGCAGGTGGACCGGTCTGTGATCTACCGGAATCTGCAGCGGGCGCAGATGTATCTGCGGCAGTACCGGGGAGGCAGCGAAAAGGAGTATCCCCATCAATATCAGGCGGCAAAATGCCTGAAGTGCGGTCTGTGTCTGGAGGTGTGCCCCAACTACACCGGGGGAGAGGATTTCTTCGGGGCACTCTTTGCCAATGAGGCGTATCTTCTGAGCAGCCAGTCAGAGGAACCCCGGGAGTTGCGGAGAGAATACGGCCGGCATTTTGCCGCAGGATGTTCCCGGTCGCTGGCCTGTGAGAGTATCTGTCCGGCAGGAATACCGACGCTGGCCTCCATCGCCAAGATGAACCGGGGAAAATTTGGAAAATAACAGGGGTCCGGAGGAAGCGCTTGACAGAACTTCCGGCGCCTGTTACAATAACACCGCTAAAACACGTGTGGATTTTTCAAGCAATGCTTTTTTTCGCCGCACAATCATCGATTCCGATGATTGTGCGGTTTTTGCGTAATACGCCCGGAAAAGCAGCTGCCGTGCCTGTACGGGCAGATATCCGACGGAAGGAGAAGATAAGATGAATGAAACATTTATGAAGGAAAAACCTGTTTTGCCGCTGCTGGCCTCCATGGCCGTCCCCATGGTCATCTCCATGCTGGTCAATTCTCTCTACAACATTGTGGACAGCTTTTATGTGGCCCAGATCAGCGAGGATGCCATGTCCGCCCTGTCCCTGGTGTACCCGGTTCAGAATCTGATCAATGCCCTGGCCATCGGCTTCGGCATCGGCATCAATGCGGCCATCGCTTTCTATCTGGGAGCGGGGAATCACCGGAAGGCGGATATGGCAGCCTCCCAGGGCATGGTGCTTTCCATTTTGCACGGGGCAGTGATTATGATCGCCAGCATTGCCGTCATGCCGGCCTTTCTGAAAATGTTCACCTCCCGCCGGGCCATTGTGGATCTGGGCGTACAGTATTCCAATATTGCCTTTTCCTTTTCCATAGTGATCATGGTCAGTCTCACCTTTGAAAAAATTTTTCAGGCTGTTGGCAGGATGACGGTGACCATGGCGGCGCTTCTTGTGGGCTGCGGGGCCAATATCATTCTGGATCCGGTGATGATCTTCGGTATGGGGCCGTTTCCGGAGATGGGAATCCGCGGAGCTGCCCTGGCCACCGGTATCGGGCAGGTGCTTACCGTGGTCATCTATCTGATCGTCTGCGCAGTTCGCCCCCTTCCGGTGCGTATCCGCAGAACATACCTGAAACCGGACCGCCGGATGGCGGGCAGGCTGTATGCCGTCGGCATTCCGGCGGCTCTGAATCTTGCCCTGCCGTCTCTGCTGATTTCTGCCCTCAACGGAATTCTGGCCGCTTATTCTGAGATTTATGTGCTGATTCTGGGAGTCTATTATAAGCTGCAGACCTTTCTGTATCTGCCGGCCAGCGGCGTTGTACAGGGCATGCGGCCCATCATCGGCTATAATTTCGGCGCGGGGGAGAAAAAAAGGGTCCGGAAGATTTTTCGCATGGCTCTTTGTATGAATCTGGTGATCATGACTGCGGGTACCGTGATCTGTTTAGCCGTTCCGGGTGCACTCATCGGACTGTTTTCCGGCAATCCTGAAACCATCCGGGAAGGAGCACTTGCCCTGCGGATTATCTGCGGGGGATTTATTGTTTCGGCCGTGTCCGTGACGGCCTCCGGCGCTCTGGAGGGCCTGGGAAAAGGCACCCCCTCTCTGGTGATCTCTCTCTGCCGGTACGTGGCCGTGATTATTCCGGCGGCGTTTCTTCTGAGCAGGCTTTTCGGGGCCGAAGGAGTCTGGAACGCTTTCTGGGTGACGGAGCTTGTGTCGGCAGCGGCCGCGTATGTGGTATATAAAAGAACGCTGAAGCAGAGCGGAGTAAACTGAAGGTGCCCCTTTGCAATTCCGGAGCCTATCTGCTATAATGGACACGATTTGTGCCGCGGCTTCCGCCCTGGGCGGTTGCCGCGGCGTTTCTTCTGAGCAAGTTTTGTAGAATGAAAGGTTTGATAGGAATGGCAAATAAGAATACCTACGATGCCGGCAGCATCACGGTGCTGGAGGGTCTGGAGGCGGTCCGCATGCGGCCCGGCATGTATATTGGAAGTACCGGACGGAAGGGACTGAACCATCTGATCTATGAGATTGTGGACAATGCGGTGGATGAGCACCTGGCGGGATTCTGCTCTCATATCCGGGTGGTGCTGGAGGCAAACGGCTCCTGCACGGTGGAGGACAACGGGCGGGGAATCCCGGTTGGCATGCATGAGAAGGGGGTGCCGGCGGAACGGCTGGTCTTTACCACCCTCCATGCAGGAGGAAAGTTCGATCACAATGCTTACAAGACCAGCGGCGGTCTCCACGGCGTGGGTTCCTCTGTGGTAAATGCTCTGTCCACCTATCTGGACATTAAAATCAGCCGGGATGGATATGTGCACCATGACCGGTATGAGAGGGGCGTGCCGGTGACGGAGCTGGAGAACGGCCTTCTGCCGAAGCTTGGAAAGACGAAGGAGACGGGAACTCTGGTGAATTTTCTTCCGGATCCGGAAATTTTTGAGAAAACTCGCTTTGCTTCCACGGAACTGAAGAGCCGGCTGCACGAGACGGCCTACCTGAATCCGGAGCTGACCATCGACTATGAGGACCGGCGGGACGGAAAACTGGAAACGGAAACCTTCCATGAGCCGGAGGGCATTGTGGGATTCGTAAAGGATCTGAACAAGAAGAAAGAGGCCATCCATGAACCCGTATATTTCCGGGGAGAATCCGAGGGCATTACGGTGGAAGCCGCCTTTCAGTATGTGCGGGAATTCCAGGAAAATGTACTGGGCTTCTGCAACAATATTTACAACGCGGAGGGCGGCACCCATCTGACAGGATTTAAGAGCCAGTTTACCCAGGTCATGAACAACTATGCCAGAGAGCTGGGGATCCTGAAGGATAAGGATGATAACTTTACCGGGGCTGATATCCGCAACGGCATGACGGCGGTGGTGTCCATCAAGCAT
>ERZ1643246.2807-NODE-2807-length-15859-cov-12.955011_pt1 | contig 15859 bp, 13 predicted proteins | sample MGYA00579265_ERZ1643246 | MGnify/ENA primary metagenome ERZ1643246 (study PRJEB29033, sample SAMEA4952261) | chicken gut metagenome | biome: Broiler Chicken; feature: Gastrointestinal Tract; material: Caecum | place: Ireland | collected 2018 | study: Broiler... | reverse complement strand
CGGTGTTGGCTTTCTGCGCGGCCTGGAGCTGGTTCCATGCCTCCATGTATTCCTCGCGGGCCGTCTTAAAGGCCGTATCAAGGCGCTTGGCGTACTGGTTACTTTCAAAAATCCCGTGGTGTTTCCCTCCCTTCTTTACGCGGATAGGCCGCGCTGGTAGTAAATCAACCTATCCAGGGCATAAGCGGCGGCGTCGATTGTGTGATTGTCCTTGTCTGGTAGCCTGGAAAGAAAATTGCCGTCTTTATCGGTCATGTACTCGTAGTTCACAAACTCCCTGTATGCGTTGGGCGTCCGGGCCGGGTCTATCACAATGCGCCGGTGTTGCAGCCATTTCACGCGGTATTCGACGCATCCCGGCTCTTTGTGGCAGCCCAGGCACTTCAAGCCCTCTGCCCTCATGTCGGCTATACTCTTAGGCTCCGCGCAATCTGCGGTTATAATCTGTTGGCCCTCTGTGCTCATTACCCCGTACACGGGGGACACATAGCCGCCGCGCCTGTCCTTGTGATACCCCTTTCCCTTGATTTCCGCCGCAAGCTGGGCATTGGAAAGCCCTCGTTTGTAGATTTCATCAAGAAAATAGATGGTGTCAAACTTGCGGTCGTAGGACACGCGAAGGAAGGCCGCAGGATCAACGGCAAAGCCGAAGTCAAGGCCCTGGTATATATACCCCATGTTGCTGATCTCCGCGTCGGTGATCTCCCTGATCTCCAGGTTGGGGAATACCTCGCCGCCGGTTCCCGTGGGTATGCCCATGTACTCATGTTCAAAGGCTTGGGGGTTCACCTCTTTCAGCCGCTGGGCCTCGTATAAGAAAGCCTCGCCCAGCCATTCGGGCGGTATCATGGTGTAGTCGGTCTGTAAGGTGGTGGCCCTCGCGTCAGGCTCTTTGATGAACACATTGGCCCAGTTGTTGGCGCTGATCGGCGGGTTAAAGCTGCGGAACACGGTGAAGGTGTCGCCGCCACGCTGGACGGATTGCATCACATTCCGGGTGAAGTTGGGGCCGGGCAGCTCGGAAAACTCCTCAAACCAGATATAGCGGAACACTCCACGGGTTGGCTTGATAGATTTTAGCTTGCTGGGGTCGTCCAGTCCTCTAAAGATGATTTGCGCCCCTGTCGGCGTGTATGTCCACTGCATCGGTGAAAGCCGGCTTTTCCAAAGATGATTTACTCCCAGGGTATCAATGGCCCAGGCGATTTGAGAAAAGACGCTTTCCCGCAGGGTGTTCCCGTACAGTCTGAACACAATGGCGTTGCTGTGGCCCGTGGTGTCCTTCATAATGCCGTTGACTATCTCCAGGGAAACAAAGCTACTTTTGCAGCTCCCGCGTCCTCCCGGTAGGTTATAGGTGGTGTGCGCTGCGGCCTCTATATCGTCATGCAGGGGCTTGTAAACGGCGGCTATGTGCTGCGTGATGTCTATGGCGTCCAGCACTGCAAGGGCGTCCCTCTGCCGGTCTTTGACGGCCCTGGCGGCTCTGGCGCGTCTCATTAGTTGGTCGTAGTACATCAGCCGTCCATTTCCTCCAGGGTTTTCAAAATGTCGGTGATCTCGGTTAGGCGCAAGCCATATTCGGCGATACTGCGACACGCGCTAATGCGGGCGCTTGCCGGTTGTTCTTCATCCTGCAATATCTCCAGCAGGACGGATAAAGCCGGGGATAGGGCTTGCTGGGCTTGCCGGGTGGCCTGGGTCACAAGGTCGGAAAACTCTTTCTTATAGGCCCTCTGAAATTCGGGGTCTGCAAGATAATTCCGCATCGTGGTTTCACTGATACCGGCCTTTGCTGCCGCTGCTTTCTGCGTCGGCTCCGTCACAAGCGCCGCAAGCGCCTTTGTCTGCCGGGTCGTCAATCTACCTCGCCCCCTTCATTTTTGGCGTTTTCTGCGCTTTTCTGCTGCTGGGATTGCCCCTTGCGCTCTGCAAGCTGCGCCCAGTAGCGGGCAGCGTACTCTTTCACCTTGTCGGGGTTCCGCCGCCTCCATTCTCTTTGATAAGCCCGCCGGGCCTCTCGTGCTGCGTCTGTCATTTGTCCTCCTTTCGTGCGTCTCTTGTTCGTCGTGTGGTTCATAAACTTCTAAAACTTGTTGTACTCATTATACCACAAGTGTGTCTTGTTTTCAATCTTTTTCCGCTTTCTTTTTTGTTCTACATAGACTTATCTTTATACGCTTAATTAGAATTTCCGATAAAAGAAAAGGCCGAGGATTGCCCCCGGCCCTATCTTTGTATCAGATAATCACATACCTTTTTTTCATATCTTCAAGCATTTTGATAGCCTCCAGGCGCTCCCCTGGCGTGGCGTTGGGGTTGTCCCTGATCTGGCGGAGGGCTGCGGCCTGGGCCTTGACTTCCTCCATCTCCCTGTGTATGCGCTCTCTCCTGGCTTGTTCATTGCGCTTGCGCGTTTCCTGGCTCTTATTCATGGTGTGCGGCCTCCTTTCGGCTTGACAATGCCCAGGGGCGGCTATAAAATAGATTTAGCCATACCCCGCCGGGAGTTCCCCTGGGCGGTGTCGGTGTGTGGAGTAGCCGGGCGCGGTCGGCAAACTGGCCCCGGCTGCTCTTTCTTATTGCTGCTCCCCTATAAGAAGATGAATCCCGCGCCTGATCGCCTCTGCCCTGGTTATTCCGTGTTCCTCACAATAGCGGTCTAACTTGGCTTTGGTGGCGTCGTCAAGCCTCACTTTCACATCGTTGGCTTTCGGGTTCTCTGCTTTGGGTCGCCCGGTTCGTGGAGACAATATCAGCACCTCCTTTTTGAGTTCCACAAATTCATTATACTTAATGAGTTCCAAAAAGTCAATACCTATTTACAGAAAAAGGCCGGGGGTTCGTCGCCCCTGGCCCTTTCCCTATTTTCGCCCTTTTGGAGACGATAGCAGCGCCCCGGTTGATGGTTTCTTCATTGGCTGCTTTTCTATCGGTTCCAGACGGGCCTATTTTGGCCTTATAGCCGCCTTGTGGGCTTGTCCCACGGCGACGGCCCATTATATGGCGTGAAGTCGTTCTCGGCGTCCTCCAGGGGCTTGAATAGGTCGTGCTGCGGGTAGTATTCAAAGGCGGCGCGGTAGCTGCTGATCCCGTACCTGTTTTTTAGGCATACAAGCTCAATGCGCCTGGGGTTCTCTGCTTTCGCCTCCCGTATCTTCTCCCGCTTTTCCTTGATTTTGTTCTCCTTGTTGAAGATGTCCTCATTGATGGCCTGGAGCTGCAAGCCCCATATTACATCGGCGGTGTACTCGATGCCGCCCGATTCCTTGAAGGACTCAAAGTCAACCGGCGTTAGGTAGTTGCTGCGGTTCAAGCTGGAAATAAGAAAAACGGGGATGTCCCGGCTCCGGCTTAGGCGCTTTAGTTCGGTCACATTACTGTCTATCAGTTCTTTGGTGCTCTGCCGCTGCTGCGGGTCGCCCTGGATGATTTGCAGATAGTCAATGATAACAATGGGCTTTACCTGGTTCCGCTCCATGTACCGGCCCACATAGTCGCCTATAAAAGAGACGGTGCAGTTAAAATTGCCCTCTATCACGCTCACACGGTCGCCCACGGTTTCCCTGTATTCGTCGATGGCGTCTAAAACTGCGTCGTCCATCTTCCCGGCCCGGATCTGCAAGCTGGTAACGGCGCTGGACGGGTTCATTTTTGCGGTTATCCTGGCAAGGCTCTTGCTCACCATTTCAAGGCGGCTCTGCTCCAGGCTGAAATATAGAATATGCTCCCCCGCCGCTGCCATTTGGTCGGCCATTTGGTGAATGAAAGTTGTCTTGCCCAGGCTGCTGATCGCGCCCAGCACATACAGGCCGGGATATACCCCGCCCGCCACTTTGTCCAGGTTGTCAAAGCCGGTCTTGCGGTTCGCGCCCTCCTTAAAGCGTTCAATCTCCCCAGCGAGTAAACGCGTTATGTAATCGGTCACGGCGTCGGGCTTGCTGGATGCCTTGTGCTGCGCGTCTGCTACGGCCTGGAAAAAGGATGCCCGGTCGGCTTGCAGGGCCTCGTTTGGGTCTTTGTAGTCGCCGCTTATATCTGCGGTCACATAGTCGATGTTAAGGGCCTGTAATCCCTCTGCAAGCTCCCGTTCGGCCCGTTTCCCGGCGTCGTCATTATCAAGGCAAAGGATAAGGGTGCTTGTTGTTCTCCGCTCTTGCAGACGCTCCAGCAGCTTTTTTGTATTGCTGGTACTCCCCAGCGCTACGGCCTCCGCCCCGGCCTCCATGATGGAAAGCGCGTCAATTTCTCCCTCTACGATAAAGACGGGGCCGCTCTCTGTACTCACCAGGGCGCGGGCGTTGAACAGTTCCGCCGCCCCCTCCTTCATTTTTGCATATTCCTTGACGCCTGGGCGTATATCCCGCGCCACATAGCTATAATTGCCGGTCGGGATGATAAGGCGGGGGCTGCTGGGCGGGTTCTTCCCGTTCCTTAGCGCGGTCGGGCTTTTCCATTCCGGGTCGTACCCCAGCCAAAACCGCCGGGCAAGTTCCAGGCTGATACCACGCCTTGAAAGATAGGCGACGGCCTCCGGGGCGTCAAGCTGCGGGCGGCTCACTTCTCTGTAATAGTCCATGTAGTTGTAAACGATGGGTGCGCCCTGTTCCTCTTGTTCCTGTCGTACTCCTTGCGTCGTCTGTGGCCTCTCTGCGGGCCTCTGCGGGGCTGCGGCGTGGGGGGTGGTGTAGTCGTCAACCCGGATTCCGAAAAGCCTATACAGGCCGTCGAAAGCCTCCGCCGCTGTGCATCCATGCTCCCGTTGGTATAGTTCGATGATGTCCCCATAGAAATTGCACTTGAAACACTTTAGATGCAGCCGGTCGCCGTGGGGGTCAACGCTCATTCCGTCGCCGGTGCTGCCGGTTCCGTTCCCGCATAGCGGGCAGATATATGTACCCCGCTTTTTTGCTGGTTTCAGATACTCCGCATAGCGGCTCCTGATCTCCTGCTTTGCTCTGTCTCTGTCCATGTGTACCTCGCTTTCTTGATTTGTCGCCCGGATGGTGGTACACTGGAAGGGCGGGCGTCCCCTTCTCGGTGTCGTCCTGCTGGGCGGTAGCTGTTCACTTGGTCGGTGGAGCTGCCGCCCTCTCTTTTGGGTCTACTTGTGGTTACATTTATACGCTTAGTTAGGATTTACGCCGGTAATCGGAGGCTTTAAGGGGCTGGGGTTCCCTTAAATTCGGGCGCGTGGATAGCCTCGCGCATTGCTTGCCGGTTTTTCCTATAAAGGAAAGTCCCCCAGGCTCCGCCCCGGATCTCCCGCTCCTTATTCTCCAGTTTAAGCAGCAGGCCCGCCGCCGTCAAGCGGGCGGGCCGATGCGTTATAAGCCTTATATATCCTTATAAGCCTTATACAAAATCCGATGCCCGAAAAAGTCAGGCGTGGCGCGGCTTTCCGGGATGGGCAGGGGACAAAATTTCGCAGGGCAGGGGACAAAATTTCGCAGGGCAGGGGACAAAATTTCGCGCCTTTTCTCGCTGTGGAGTAGCTACGAAAAATTGTCCCCTTTATAGCTGATCTCTACTCCGTCGCTTGTTTCCTTAAAGGCTGAAATATATCCGCATGACACATAATGCTGCAAGAGCTTTTTTATCTTTTCGGGGGCGCGCTGTTTCTGCTTTTTCTGCGTTATGCCCGCCTTTTCGTAAATGGTAGCATAAAGCATTTTGTTTCTGATCTGGCCCTTCTTTATGTGCGCGATTTGCTCAAGCAAATAATCCTCAAGTTGAATATTCGCGTTTGTTTTACTTAAAGGCGTGTCCAGCAGCTTTTTATTAAGCGTGGTTATTTGCTTGCGGTCGCGGGCAAAGCTAACCATTGGCGGCTCTCGGAAAACGTGTATTGCGGCCTCTACCAGTTGCCCGTTAATTGACGCTTGTATTCTCTCCATCGGCAACAAAGAGCCGTCATATTTGAAATGGTCGTATTTATAGGCATTGTGTTCTCTGATGTTGTCTATAAAAATATGTGCGCCGCTCATTTTGGTGATAGCTGCGTTAATTTTCTTTATGTCGGTTGCGCTCATGCGCCCGGTGTAACCCATCGCGTTATATATCTGTTGTATGCTCATAACGTCGTGCCCGTCATTAAAAAACGCTGCTATGGCAAGATAAACGCGCCTGTCGTAAGGTTCGAGCTTTCGGGTAATGGTCATGTTTTCAAGGCTTGAAAAGTCAATGCTATATAATACCTCTACTTGTGCTGGGGGATTTTTGCGCCCCCGTTTCTGCGGCGTCGTGTCAACAAGAAGTCTGAGTTGCCCTTCCGTCTCCTCCAAAAGCTGCCACACGTTGTTATTTACTTTGTCTATCGGGAAGTCAAACTTTGTTATGCGGTGCGCCGGAACTCTTGGTACGGGTACTGTGTTAAGCCCGCTCACCTGTTCCCACGCGGTCATTAAATCGGCCCCTATAAGTGATACCGGCATAAAATCTTTAAGGGCCTCGGCGTCTGCGCGTGGATGGCCTGTCGACTTTGGCGGCGTAAGGTTTGTGCTTTCGATTAGGTATCGTGCAGCGTGCAGGGCATCAACGATTTTTTCGTTAAAGGCTGTCTGATCTTCTGCGATTTTGTCCAGCGTGCCGACGGGGTAGCACTCGTATAAAAAGCGTTTTGCCTTGTCAACAGTGATTTTGTCGGCCTCTTTTTTTAGTTTTGCTGGCAAGTCTGCATAATAAACGCGGGGTAGCGCGTCCCACAAGGCGCCCGCCGCCTCTGCGTTATAGCTTCCGTCGGCGTTTACCTTGTTTGCCTCATAAGCAGCGTGCGCCGCCTCTATTTGTCGGTTTATCTCTTTTAGGGTCATATCCGAGCCCCCTTTCTTATAGGCCCTGTCCCTCGGTCAGTTTCTTTGCGGCGTCGTAAGCCTCGCCGTTCCTCTCCCTGTCCTGGGTGATAAGAGCGTTTACAAACTGGGTCATGGTCTGCCCTCTGATTGCAGCCATAACGCGGATATAATCGATGTTGGTAGGGGTGAAAGCCATGTTGATACGCTGCATTTTCATCCCCTTGCGGCCTTGTGTTGCTTGCGCCTCTTGTACTGCTTGCGCCTCTTGTCCTTTTGGCGTTTCTTGCGCTTGCTGTTCCTGCTGTGCTGCCCCGATGATGGTGCTATAAACCGGCTGGGCCGCTGCTGCCGTGTCCTTAAATCCCTTTGCCATTGTGTTATCCTCCTATACTCAATTCTTCCATAAACGCATTGTAATCCTGGGCGGGCTTGCTCTTGGGGGCGTAGTCAAAAAGGCTCTCCCTCACGGTCTGGGCCTCCTTGACGGCTACTCCCTCGCGGATCGCGGCCTTAAATAGCTTGATGCCCAGGGCGCTGCATTTGTCCTCCAGGTTCTCCCGCAGGTCACGGGCAAGGACGGTGCGCCCGCTGTGCCGGGTAAGCAATACCCCGGCGACGGTCAAGGACGGGTTGCAATACTGCTTTACCTGCTCTATGGTGTCGGAAAGCTGGTAGATGCTCTGCATTGCGAAGGTGTCCGCCTGGACGGGTATAATTACCTCATTAGAGGCGGTCAGCGCGTTTATAAGCAAGGTTCCCAGGGTTGGCGGGGTGTCTATCACAATCACATCATACCGCCCTGTAAGTGGCTCCAGGGCCTTTTTTAGAAGAAAGTCCCGGCCCGGTTGCTGGCTATACTCTGCATCGGCTCCCGCAAGTTGCAAACTCGCCGGGATGATGTCAGGCAGTCCCGCCCGGTCTTTCTGGATGATCTGCGCCGCCGGTGTTCCTTTCATAAGGTCATAAGCCCCCAGGCCGTTCCCGTCGCCCCGCAGGATAAGGGTTAGGCTCCCTTGCGGGTCAAGGTCTATCGCAAGGGATTTTTGCCCCTGCTTGTGCGCCCAGGTTGCGATTGCTGCGGCGGTGGTGGTCTTGCCGGTTCCGCCCTTTTGGCTGGCTACGGTGAAAACGCTCATTCTCTCTTGTTCGCCTCCTTGTCAATCTTCCTCTGCATGGTGGTGATCTCCGCCGCGTACTTCATGTAAGAGGCGGTCAGCTCTCGGCCCAGGTCGTCCCCCCTTTGGGTGGCCTCCTTTGCCTTTCGCTCATATATGTCTTTCAAGGCTTGGAGATAGCCCCACACGGTCAAAAGGTCTTTGCGGGTCATATCGCCCGCCGGCGCGCTCTCCCTGGCCTTTTCGATGACGCTGGCGATGTTCTCCACGGTGGACGGCTCCCAGCCGCATAACCATTTCAAGCTCTGCTCCTCTGCGCCGGTCAGGTCAAGGCCGCTTGTGGCCCGCTCCATGCGGGCGGTGTTCCTGGTGTCAAGCTGTTCCATTTGTGCCTCCTGTTCGTCTTGTGTATGAAGTACAAGGAGTTTCTAATTAAGCGTATAAGTCTAATTCTGATTAGGCTTTGCGCTCCACCTTTAGCCGCTCCAGCTCTGCGGCGCTGATTCTGATTTGTACGCCTATCTTGTAATGCTCAATCTTCCCGGCCCTCAAAAGCCGGTATATGGTGTTCTCGTGTACTTGCAGCAGCTCCGCCGCCTGGGGGACGGTATAAAAGGGCCTGGAGAAGTCGCCGGGCGTCGTGGTTTCTGTCATGGTCTTTCCTCCTTTATCGGATAGCTTTTATAAACTCGCATACCTGGTGCAGCTTTGCGGGGTTCAGTGTGCTTAGTAATGCAATCACTTGCTGCCGGTCGTCGGCGGTGGCGTCGTCCTTGAAGTAATAATCAAATACCTGTTGCTCCGTGTTCCGTTCCTCGCGTTCCTCGGCGTGTACATAGATTTCAGTTGTCGCCGGGTCTGCGTGGCGCTGGTGCTTTTGGGCAAGGAAGATATTGCCGGTGGCTTTGTATGCCCCTGTCCCGCTCGTGTGGCGCAAGCTGTGGGCGGTCAGCCGGTCGCTGTCGTACCCCGCCCCCACAAGCGCCTCCTTTAGCATGGTGCTGATCGTCGTGGGCGCTATGCGCTTTCCTTTGCTGCGGTTGCTGGACGATGCAAACAAGGGGCTTTTGCTGGTGTAATGGTCGCTGCGGCTCTCCAGGTAGTCATTGATTGCTGCCTTTACCTCTGGTATCAATAAAACCGGCTGGTCGTGTTCTGCGTGGCCTTTCCCCTGCAAGTATAGGTAAGTCCGGCTCCCCACGGCCTTGATGTCCTCCACATTGGCCCTGTTGATCTCGATGGTGCGCAAGCCGCAGGATATACAAAGCAGATACATAGCATACAGGCGCTTTCCTTTCTCTGTGCTGCGGTCTATGCTGTCGGCTATAATCTTCACGGCCTCACGGTCAAGGGCGTCTTTCTTGTGGGTGTTTGTCCTCACCTTTGCCCCGTGGATGTTGTCGGCTATGTTCGGATAAAGGCCCTCTGCCGCTGTCCACTTGAAAAAATGCTTGACGGCTCTTAGATACTGCTGCTTAGTCCCGGCTTTCAGTGTTTCGGTTCCGCTCCGCCCGAAGGTCGCCCCATTCAAGTATTCTTTATAGGCGATTATATCGGCTCGCTGGGGGCTGATGGTGCCGGTGTTCTTCATCCACTTCACAAACTGCCGTAAGCAGGTGACATATCCTTTCATGGTCGTGGGTTCCCTGTCTGTGTACTCGATAAAGCGCCGGAAAAGGTCGGCGCTGAACGCGCTGATCTGCGGCTGCAAGGCATTGTTGCCGATGATCGCTAATTCCTCCATCTTGTGCGCCTCCCTTGTGTTTTACATTTACATTTACATTGTATAGCGATGGTGTCTATTTGTCAAGTAAAATCTGTACTTCTTGTACCTGTAAAATTAGATAAACCTATTGTCCGTCTTGTGCAAAAAAGCCGCCCCTATTGGGACGGCCTTTCTGCTATGTGGTGGGCTTAGAAGTTTTCGACGGCTGCGCCTGTGAGTTCCTCCCATTTTTCGCTCATGGCTGTGGTGTGGGCCGGGGTGGCGCGGTGCAAGCCGCCGCCGCCGCGTCCGCTGCAATAGTTGGAGATCTCTACCAGGTCGTCAAAGTTCCTCATGGTGCTGTTTCGCCCGTTGCGGATTCGGCTGCAAAGCATATAGAGTTGACCACGGGTTGCCGTGTCGGTGTTCTTATCGTCCGCAAGCTCCTTTGCGGTCTTGCTGATAAGCCGTAGCATGGTGATATTGCTGTCGTACTTATCCACCATAGAAAAGATGTCGTCAGCGGTCAGGATTCCCGATTTCAGCAGTTCCAGGGCGTTGGTGTCGATGGCGTCAGGGTCAACGGTAGCGGTGGCCCGCACCTCGCTTTCAAGGTCGCGCCTGATCGCCTCTTTCTGCCGGTCAAACTCCGCCCACACGCGGCTCTCTGCCGCCTTGAAGGTGTGTTCAGCCTCCAGCAGTTGCGCCCTTGTCCGCTGCCGTCTTAAGTCATTCTCGCCCCGGTAGGTTTCCGCCCTCCACGCCTGGGCGTCGGTATTGGCTTTCTGCGCGGCCTGGAGTTTGTTCCATGCCTCCATGTATTCCTCGCGGGCCGTCTTAAAGGCCGTATCAAGGCGCTTGGCGTACTGGTTACTTTCAAAAATCCCGTGGTGTTTCCCTCCCTTCTTTACGCGGATAGGCCGCGCTGGTAGTAAATCAACCTATCCAGGGCATAAGCGGCGGCGTCGATTGTGTGATTGTCCTTGTCTGGTAGCCTGGAAAGAAAATTGCCGTCTTTATCGGTCATGTACTCGTAGTTCACAAACTCCCTGTATGCGTTGGGCGTCCGGGCCGGGTCTATCACAATGCGCCGGTGTTGCAGCCATTTCACGCGGTATTCGACGCATCCCGGCTCTTTGTGGCAGCCCAGGCACTTCAAGCCCTCTGCCCTCATGTCGGCTATACTCTTAGGCTCCGCGCAATCTGCGGTTATAATCTGTTGGCCCTCTGTGCTCATTACCCCGTACACGGGGGACACATAGCCGCCGCGCCTGTCCTTGTGATACCCCTTTCCCTTGATTTCCGCCGCAAGCTGGGCATTGGAAAGCCCTCGTTTGTAGATTTCATCAAGAAAATAGATGGTGTCAAACTTGCGGTCGTAGGACACGCGAAGGAAGGCCGCAGGATCAACGGCAAAGCCGAAGTCAAGGCCCTGGTATATATACCCCATGTTGCTGATCTCCGCGTCGGTGATCTCCCTGATCTCCAGGTTGGGGAATACCTCGCCGCCGGTTCCCGTGGGTATGCCCATGTACTCATGTTCAAAGGCTTGGGGGTTCACCTCTTTCAGCCGCTGGGCCTCGTATAAGAAAGCCTCGCCCAGCCATTCGGGCGGTATCATGGTGTAGTCGGTCTGTAAGGTGGTGGCCCTCGCGTCAGGCTCTTTGATGAACACATTGGCCCAGTTGTTGGCGCTGATCGGCGGGTTAAAGCTGCGGAACACGGTGAAGGTGTCGCCGCCACGCTGGACGGATTGCATCACATTCCGGGTGAAGTTGGGGCCGGGCAGCTCGGAAAACTCCTCAAACCAGATATAGCGGAACACTCCACGGGTTGGCTTGATAGATTTTAGCTTGCTGGGGTCGTCCAGTCCTCTAAAGATGATTTGCGCCCCTGTCGGCGTGTATGTCCACTGCATCGGTGAAAGCCGGCTTTTCCAAAGATGATTTACTCCCAGGGTATCAATGGCCCAGGCGATTTGAGAAAAGACGCTTTCCCGCAGGGTGTTCCCGTACAGTCTGAACACAATGGCGTTGCTGTGGCCCGTGGTGTCCTTCATAATGCCGTTGACTATCTCCAGGGAAACAAAGCTACTTTTGCAGCTCCCGCGTCCTCCCGGTAGGTTATAGGTGGTGTGCGCTGCGGCCTCTATATCGTCATGCAGGGGCTTGTAAACGGCGGCTATGTGCTGCGTGATGTCTATGGCGTCCAGCACTGCAAGGGCGTCCCTCTGCCGGTCTTTGACGGCCCTGGCGGCTCTGGCGCGTCTCATTAGTTGGTCGTAGTACATCAGCCGTCCATTTCCTCCAGGGTTTTCAAAATGTCGGTGATCTCGGTTAGGCGCAAGCCATATTCGGCGATACTGCGACACGCGCTAATGCGGGCGCTTGCCGGTTGTTCTTCATCCTGCAATATCTCCAGCAGGACGGATAAAGCCGGGGATAGGGCTTGCTGGGCTTGCCGGGTGGCCTGGGTCACAAGGTCGGAAAACTCTTTCTTATAGGCCCTCTGAAATTCGGGGTCTGCAAGATAATTCCGCATCGTGGTTTCACTGATACCGGCCTTTGCTGCCGCTGCTTTCTGCGTCGGCTCCGTCACAAGCGCCGCAAGCGCCTTTGTCTGCCGGGTCGTCAATCTACCTCGCCCCCTTCATTTTTGGCGTTTTCTGCGCTTTTCTGCTGCTGGGATTGCCCCTTGCGCTCTGCAAGCTGCGCCCAGTAGCGGGCAGCGTACTCTTTCACCTTGTCGGGGTTCCGCCGCCTCCATTCTCTTTGATAAGCCCGCCGGGCCTCTCGTGCTGCGTCTGTCATTTGTCCTCCTTTCGTGCGTCTCTTGTTCGTCGTGTGGTTCATAAACTTCTAAAACTTGTTGTACTCATTATACCACAAGTGTGTCTTGTTTTCAATCTTTTTCCGCTTTCTTTTTTGTTCTACATAGACTTATCTTTATACGCTTAATTAGAATTTCCGATAAAAGAAAAGGCCGAGGATTGCCCCCGGCCCTATCTTTGTATCAGATAATCACATACCTTTTTTTCATATCTTCAAGCATTTTGATAGCCTCCAGGCGCTCCCCTGGCGTGGCGTTGGGGTTGTCCCTGATCTGGCGGAGGGCTGCGGCCTGGGCCTTGACTTCCTCCATCTCCCTGTGTATGCGCTCTCTCCTGGCTTGTTCATTGCGCTTGCGCGTTTCCTGGCTCTTATTCATGGTGTGCGGCCTCCTTTCGGCTTGACAATGCCCAGGGGCGGCTATAAAATAGATTTAGCCATACCCCGCCGGGAGTTCCCCTGGGCGGTGTCGGTGTGTGGAGTAGCCGGGCGCGGTCGGCAAACTGGCCCCGGCTGCTCTTTCTTATTGCTGCTCCCCTATAAGAAGATGAATCCCGCGCCTGATCGCCTCTGCCCTGGTTATTCCGTGTTCCTCACAATAGCGGTCTAACTTGGCTTTGGTGGCGTCGTCAAGCCTCACTTTCACATCGTTGGCTTTCGGGTTCTCTGCTTTGGGTCGCCCGGTTCGTGGAGACAATATCAGCACCTCCTTTTTGAGTTCCACAAATTCATTATACTTAATGAGTTCCAAAAAGTCAATACCTATTTACAGAAAAAGGCCGGGGGTTCGTCGCCCCTGGCCCTTTCCCTATTTTCGCCCTTTTGGAGACGATAGCAGCGCCCCGGTTGATGGTTTCTTCATTGGCTGCTTTTCTATCGGTTCCAGACGGGCCTATTTTGGCCTTATAGCCGCCTTGTGGGCTTGTCCCACGGCGACGGCCCATTATATGGCGTGAAGTCGTTCTCGGCGTCCTCCAGGGGCTTGAATAGGTCGTGCTGCGGGTAGTATTCAAAGGCGGCGCGGTAGCTGCTGATCCCGTACCTGTTTTTTAGGCATACAAGCTCAATGCGCCTGGGGTTCTCTGCTTTCGCCTCCCGTATCTTCTCCCGCTTTTCCTTGATTTTGTTCTCCTTGTTGAAGATGTCCTCATTGATGGCCTGGAGCTGCAAGCCCCATATTACATCGGCGGTGTACTCGATGCCGCCCGATTCCTTGAAGGACTCAAAGTCAACCGGCGTTAGGTAGTTGCTGCGGTTCAAGCTGGAAATAAGAAAAACGGGGATGTCCCGGCTCCGGCTTAGGCGCTTTAGTTCGGTCACATTACTGTCTATCAGTTCTTTGGTGCTCTGCCGCTGCTGCGGGTCGCCCTGGATGATTTGCAGATAGTCAATGATAACAATGGGCTTTACCTGGTTCCGCTCCATGTACCGGCCCACATAGTCGCCTATAAAAGAGACGGTGCAGTTAAAATTGCCCTCTATCACGCTCACACGGTCGCCCACGGTTTCCCTGTATTCGTCGATGGCGTCTAAAACTGCGTCGTCCATCTTCCCGGCCCGGATCTGCAAGCTGGTAACGGCGCTGGACGGGTTCATTTTTGCGGTTATCCTGGCAAGGCTCTTGCTCACCATTTCAAGGCGGCTCTGCTCCAGGCTGAAATATAGAATATGCTCCCCCGCCGCTGCCATTTGGTCGGCCATTTGGTGAATGAAAGTTGTCTTGCCCAGGCTGCTGATCGCGCCCAGCACATACAGGCCGGGATATACCCCGCCCGCCACTTTGTCCAGGTTGTCAAAGCCGGTCTTGCGGTTCGCGCCCTCCTTAAAGCGTTCAATCTCCCCAGCGAGTAAACGCGTTATGTAATCGGTCACGGCGTCGGGCTTGCTGGATGCCTTGTGCTGCGCGTCTGCTACGGCCTGGAAAAAGGATGCCCGGTCGGCTTGCAGGGCCTCGTTTGGGTCTTTGTAGTCGCCGCTTATATCTGCGGTCACATAGTCGATGTTAAGGGCCTGTAATCCCTCTGCAAGCTCCCGTTCGGCCCGTTTCCCGGCGTCGTCATTATCAAGGCAAAGGATAAGGGTGCTTGTTGTTCTCCGCTCTTGCAGACGCTCCAGCAGCTTTTTTGTATTGCTGGTACTCCCCAGCGCTACGGCCTCCGCCCCGGCCTCCATGATGGAAAGCGCGTCAATTTCTCCCTCTACGATAAAGACGGGGCCGCTCTCTGTACTCACCAGGGCGCGGGCGTTGAACAGTTCCGCCGCCCCCTCCTTCATTTTTGCATATTCCTTGACGCCTGGGCGTATATCCCGCGCCACATAGCTATAATTGCCGGTCGGGATGATAAGGCGGGGGCTGCTGGGCGGGTTCTTCCCGTTCCTTAGCGCGGTCGGGCTTTTCCATTCCGGGTCGTACCCCAGCCAAAACCGCCGGGCAAGTTCCAGGCTGATACCACGCCTTGAAAGATAGGCGACGGCCTCCGGGGCGTCAAGCTGCGGGCGGCTCACTTCTCTGTAATAGTCCATGTAGTTGTAAACGATGGGTGCGCCCTGTTCCTCTTGTTCCTGTCGTACTCCTTGCGTCGTCTGTGGCCTCTCTGCGGGCCTCTGCGGGGCTGCGGCGTGGGGGGTGGTGTAGTCGTCAACCCGGATTCCGAAAAGCCTATACAGGCCGTCGAAAGCCTCCGCCGCTGTGCATCCATGCTCCCGTTGGTATAGTTCGATGATGTCCCCATAGAAATTGCACTTGAAACACTTTAGATGCAGCCGGTCGCCGTGGGGGTCAACGCTCATTCCGTCGCCGGTGCTGCCGGTTCCGTTCCCGCATAGCGGGCAGATATATGTACCCCGCTTTTTTGCTGGTTTCAGATACTCCGCATAGCGGCTCCTGATCTCCTGCTTTGCTCTGTCTCTGTCCATGTGTACCTCGCTTTCTTGATTTGTCGCCCGGATGGTGGTACACTGGAAGGGCGGGCGTCCCCTTCTCGGTGTCGTCCTGCTGGGCGGTAGCTGTTCACTTGGTCGGTGGAGCTGCCGCCCTCTCTTTTGGGTCTACTTGTGGTTACATTTATACGCTTAGTTAGGATTTACGCCGGTAATCGGAGGCTTTAAGGGGCTGGGGTTCCCTTAAATTCGGGCGCGTGGATAGCCTCGCGCATTGCTTGCCGGTTTTTCCTATAAAGGAAAGTCCCCCAGGCTCCGCCCCGGATCTCCCGCTCCTTATTCTCCAGTTTAAGCAGCAGGCCCGCCGCCGTCAAGCGGGCGGGCCGATGCGTTATAAGCCTTATATATCCTTATAAGCCTTATACAAAATCCGATGCCCGAAAAAGTCAGGCGTGGCGCGGCTTTCCGGGATGGGCAGGGGACAAAATTTCGCAGGGCAGGGGACAAAATTTCGCAGGGCAGGGGACAAAATTTCGC
>ERZ1643246.2806-NODE-2806-length-15865-cov-15.063251_pt1 | contig 15865 bp, 16 predicted proteins | sample MGYA00579265_ERZ1643246 | MGnify/ENA primary metagenome ERZ1643246 (study PRJEB29033, sample SAMEA4952261) | chicken gut metagenome | biome: Broiler Chicken; feature: Gastrointestinal Tract; material: Caecum | place: Ireland | collected 2018 | study: Broiler... | reverse complement strand
TCTTATTAAATTTCGACTTTTTTATGAAAGTTTTTGTAAAATCCAATTCATTTATTTCTGTTTACATCGGGATAGCAATGATTTTTTCGTTCAAAAAATGCAGGATTCATTGTGAAATCCTGCATTTTAAGTTCGATAAATATTATTTTAACAAAGTCCTTCCTGTATCTGTAATGCCCCGGATTTCTCCCGTACCTTTTCAGAACATCTCCGGAAGGAGTTCTCGCAGTGTATAAACCTTATATTCCTCTTCTGATCTGGCACAAATAATCTCAAATCCGTCAGGATCACAGAACTCTGCCATAACCTGACGGCATACACCGCAGGGATAACACCAGTCAAGTTCCGCTTCTCCGCCGACAATGGCAATTGCCGCGAATTCACGCTTTCCCTCCGATACTGCCTTAAAGAAAGCAGTTCTCTCTGCACAGTTTGTAGGACCATAAGCACGATTTTCGATATTGCACCCCGTCCATACAGATCCGTCTTTGCACAGCAACGCTGCTCCCACACGAAAATGCGAATATGGGCTGTATGAATATTCTCTGGCCGATAAAGCCTGTCTGATCAGTTCCGTATAATTCATATCAGATCACTCCCTCGTTATATCGGACGTTCAGAAATACTCTTTTTTAATTTTAGTCGTATATACGGCAAAAGCAACCAGCACAACAAAGAAAATAATCATTCCTGCAGTATCCACAATATCCATCGGATAGACATAACAGTGAACAACATCTATTATGCCATAAACGAGGGCAACGATTCCGAATACAAGAAGCGCCGGTCCAGCCTTCCTGACATATGCCTCTTTGTTCTTACACTTTTTATAAGTATATTCTTTACCAAGAAGAAGGGAAGCATTTATCTCACCTGTTGTTTTCATCTTTATAAATGCATAAATTGCATATAAACCGCAGGCAAGTACGATAATCCCTATAATGCCCCAAACACTGTCCATATTATCCATTCTGTCTTACTCCTTAAACTCCGAGAATCTCTTTTACTGTAAGTTTCATTTCATCTGCATCGCACTCGCGTGTGTGACGGATCTCCGCATTGCGAATCTCCTTGATCGCATTCGGCACATCAGTTCCGGAGATCCGGCTCAGTTCGTCCACAAGCTCAAATTCATCTACATCTGCATATTTATCATCTATCGCCGTCATTACACTGTGGATAAATTTGTACGGGCTCGCTGTGGATGCAACAAGGCACTTTTTATCATCGCCGCTGTTTTTTCTGTACTGAGCACATACATACGCCGCCACTGCCGTATGGGTATCCATTACATAGCCGGTCTTCTCATACGTGGTTCGTATCGTCTCTTTCGTCTCTTCCTCCGTAGCAAATCCGCCCTCGAAATCTGACAGGCGTTCCTTCATCTCCGGAGTGATTTCATATGATCCTTTCTCCTTGAGCTGCGCCATCAGCTCAGAATTCTTCTTTGCATCCCGGCCCGCAATCGTGTAGATCAGACGTTCCAGATTGCTGGAAATCAGAATATCCATTGACGGGGAGGACGTAAGGATAAACTCACGGTTCTTATCATATACGCCTGTCCGGAAGAAATCAAAAAGCACCTTATTTTCGTTGGAGGCACAGATCAGTTTCGCAATCGGCACACCCATCTGCTTCGCATAATATGCCGCAAGAATATTTCCGAAATTTCCGGTTGGAACTGTCACATTGATCTCCTCTCCGGATGTAATCTCTTCATTCTCCAGCAGTTTTGCATATGCATAGACATAATAAACCACCTGAGGAACAAGACGTCCGATATTGATGGAGTTCGCTGATGAGAACTGATAGCCTGCATCTGAAAGTTCCTTTTCCAGTTCCTTATCTTCAAAGAGGGCTTTAACGCCGCTCTGCGCATTGTCAAAATTTCCGTGGATTGCCACTACAGATGTATTTTCACCTTTCTGCGTCACCATCTGCAGTTCCTGTACACGGCTCACACCGCCCTTCGGATAAAATACGATAATCTTTGTCCCCGAAACATCAGCAAATCCTGCAAGAGCCGCTTTCCCGGTATCTCCTGATGTAGCTGTCAGGATCACAATATCCTTGGTCACATGATTCTTCTTCGCCGCCGTCGTCAGAAGATGCGGCAGGATCGAGAGCGCCATATCCTTGAATGCGATTGTAGCGCCGTGGAAGAGTTCCAGATGATATGTGTCTTCTACTTTGACAAGCGGGGCGATCACCTCTGTGTCAAATTTAGAGTCATATGCACTGTCAATACAGTGTTTCAGTTCTTCTTCCGTAAAGTCGGTAAGAAACTGTTTCATGACAGCATAGGCGGTCTCCTGATATGTCATACCTTTCAACTCATCCATCGTTACGTCAAGTTTCGGAATGTACTCCGGTACAAACAGTCCGCCGTCATCAGCGAGTCCTTTTAAGATTGCCTCGGAGGCAGTTACTGTTTTATCAGAGTTTCTCGTGCTCTTATATAGTAGATTCATTCTTATACCCTCTTTTTCTTTTCTCCGTGTTACTGCACTGAATTATAGCACAGGTTCTGTTGCGCTGTCCATAGCGTCCGATATTCGCCTCAACGTTTTATATTCCCATCTCACCGTTTCGATATTATAATAGCCACGATTCCGCACACAGCCATCAGCACCGGATAGACAAGATACGGGATCATATCAAACGGCGTCAGCCCGGTCAGGGTTGCCGCGGAAAGGAGCTGTGCCCCATAGGGGATCAGCCCCTGCCCTACTGAAGTAAACATATCCAGGAGTGATGCCGATCTTTTCGGATCCACGCCGAACTCATCGCTGATCTCCTTGGCGATAGGTCCTGACATCACAATCGCCACTGTATTGTTCGCCGTACACAGATCCACCAGAAGCGCCAGAGCCGCAACACCTGCCTGCGCGCCTTTCTTTCCCCTTATCCTGCTTTTGATCAGATTCAGAATAAAATGAATACCGCCGTTTGCCCGGACAAGCGATACGATACATGCCACTATAATAGAAATGACTGTAATGTCGTACATCGAAACAACGCCGTCGCCAACTACCGTAAACATTTCCGACAGAGGGATCGTCCCTGTTCCCACACCCACAATAAGTGAAAGCACGGTTCCTGCGATCAGCACAAGAAATACATTGATTCCGATCAGCGCCCCGACTAAAACAACCAGATACGGAATAACCTGAAGCAGATTGTACCCGGCGCTCGCAATATCATAGCTCATGTCTCTTGTGATGAACCAGAAGAAGACAGCCGTAATGACTGCCGCCGGAAGTACGATCAGAAAATTCGCCTTAAACTTGTCCTCCATCTTGCAGCCCTGTGTCTTAACTGCTGCGATTGTCGTATCTGATATCATAGAAAGATTATCCCCGAACATTGCTCCGCAGACTACAGCCGCAATACAGACCGCCAGAGGGAATCCCGCTTCTTCGCTGATCCCTACAGCGATCGGAGCCAGTGCCGCAATTGTTCCCATGGAAGTGCCCATGGAAACCGAAATAAAGCAGCTGATGATAAAAAGTCCTGACACGATAAAATGAGCCGGTATCAGTGACAGTCCGAGATTTACCGTACTGTCCACACCGCCGGCCGCACTCACGGCTCCGGAGAAGCCTCCCGCGCAGAGGAATATCAGACTCATAGTGATGATATTCTCCTCACCCACTCCCTTTGCAATGATCCCGATCTTCTCATCAAAGCTCACTTTTCTGTTCTGCAGAAATGCGACAAACAGCGCAATCAGAAAAGCAACAATTGCAGGCATAGCATAGAAATCTCCAAATACAATCCCCGCTCCGAGAAAAATAACAAGGAATACACCGATCGGAAGGAGAGCCGATGCCTTTCCTGTCCCGCTTTTCTGCGCCGTCCGGGCGCCGATTTCCTGTTTATCCTTTTCCATAACTTTTTCCTTTCACAGATATGCCATAAAAGGGGTGCCGCACAGGCGGAAACATTTCTGCCTTGTACAGCATCCCTTTTTGCCGGTTTTATTTCTTCTTTTTATTATTTGTATAATTGACAAGACCGCCCGCTGCAATCAGTTTCTGCATAAACTCCGGAAAAGCCTGCCCCTGATACTCTGTTCCCTTAGTCAGATCATAGATCTTTCCGCTGTCAAAATCAACTTCCACCTCATCTCCAGCTTCGATCGCCTTTGCCGCCTCCGGACATTCAATGATCGGAAGTCCGATGTTAATGGCATTGCGGTAGAAAATCCGTGCAAATGTTTCCGCTATTATGCAGCTCACACCGGCTGTCTTCAAGCAGAGCGGTGCGTGTTCCCTTGAAGAACCGCATCCGAAATTCTTATTGGCAACGATCAGGTCGCCCGGCTGTACTTTCTTCACAAAATCAGGATCAATATCCGCCATCGCATGGCTCGCAAGCTCCTGCGCATCGAAAGAATTCAGGTATCTTGCGGGGATAATTACATCCGTATCCACATTATCACCGTATTTAAATACATGGCCTTTTGCTCTCATTACATCTCACCCACTTTCTCAGGATTTGCAATGCAGCCCGCGATGGCACTTGCTGCCGCCACCTCGGGGGACGCAAGATAAATCAGGGAATCTACGTGCCCCATGCGTCCTACAAAATTGCGGTTTGTAGTCGAAACACATTTCTCTCCCGCGGCAAGAACCCCCATATGTCCGCCCATACACGGTCCGCAGCTCGGTGTGTTCACAGCGCACCCTGCATCTACAAAGATCTCCAGAAGCCCTTCCTCAATGCACTGTTTATATATTTTCTGCGTTGCCGGCACGATCATCACACGCACATCCGGATGCACTGTATGTCCTTTCAGGATCGCAGCCGCTTTTCTCATATCTTCCATACGCCCGTTGGTACAGGATCCGATTACAACCTGATCGATCTTGATCGGCTCCATTGCGTCGATTTCATCAATGGTCTTTGCATTTCCCGGAAGATGCGGGAATGCCACTGTGGGACGGATCTCAGACAGATCAATCGTGATCACTTCGTCATACCGGGCGTCCTCGTCTGCCTCGTAGATTGTATATGGTTTCTTTGAATGTTCTTTGATATATGCAAGAGCCTGTTCATCCACCGGGAAAATTCCGTTCTTTGCCCCTGCCTCGATCGCCATATTCGCCATCGTAAAGCGGTCGTCCATGGACAGATTTGCGATGCCGTCTCCGGTAAACTCCATGGATTTGTAAAGAGCACCGTCAACACCGATCTTTCCTATAATATGGATGATAATATCTTTACCGCTGACATATTTCCCCGGTTTTCCTGTCAGGACAAACTTGATGGCGCTGGGCACTTTAAACCAGATCTCTCCGGTTGCCATACCGGTTGCCACGTCTGTCGTTCCCATTCCTGTTGAAAATGCTCCCAGGGCACCGTATGTACAGGTGTGAGAATCAGCACCGATAATGCACTCACCGGCTGTTACAACTCCCGCCTCCGGAAGGATTGCGTGCTCCACACCGGATTTGCCCTGCTCAAAATACCATGTCAGCCCCTGCTCTTTTGCATATTCGCGGATTGCCTTGGAGTTCTCCGCTGATTTGATATCCTTGTTCGGTGTAAAATGATCCGGAACAAATACTACTTTATCTTTGTCAAACACGTGATCTGACATCTGCTTGATGATCGGCAGAGCCATCGGGCCTGTGATATCATTTGCCATGACCACGTCAAGCTTTGCTTCGATCAGCTGGCCTGCTTCTACAGAGTCAAGCCCCGCATGAGCCGCCAGAATCTTCTGCGTCATTGTCATTCCCATAATGACAGCCTCCTCTTTCTTTAAACGTCTATTTTGTCATTTTACCACAGGAAAGCGAGAAAAAAAAGAGGAAGAAATTAACGTCCTTCCTCTTTATCTCCCGTCAGCCGGTTCTTCTGCTTTTCGGATTTCTGTACCGTATTATTTTTTAGCAATATATCCTTTGGCTGTAAGAGCCTCTGCGCAGAGGACCGCTCCGCCTGCTGCTCCTCTTACTGTATTGTGGGAGAGACCGATAAACTTGTAGTCATACATCGTATCCTCTCTCAGACGACCGATGGATATGCCCATACCGTTCTCATAGTCTACATCCAGAGTTACCTGCGGGCGGTTGTCGTCTTCCAGATACTGGATGAACTGCTTCGGAGCGCTCGGAAGATCTGCCTCCTGCGGGAAGCCTTTGAAGTTTACAAGCTTTTCGATGAGCTGTTCTTTTGTCGGTTTTTTCTCAAAGTTGATGAACACTGCTGCCGTATGTCCGTTAAGTACCGGGACACGCACGCACTGGCATGTGATCTTCGGAAGCTCTGCTTTCACGATCTGTCCGTTCTCCACTTTACCGAGGACACGGAGCGGCTCCTGCTCGCTCTTCTCTTCCTCTCCGCCGATAAACGGAATAATATTTCCAACCATTTCCGGCCAGTCTTTAAATGTCTTTCCGGCACCGGAGATAGCCTGGTATGTCGTAACAACAAGCTCCTTCGGTCCGAATTCCTTCCATGCTGCAAGGCACGGAGCATAGCTCTGGATAGAACAGTTCGGTTTTACAGCGATAAATCCGCGTGTTGTGCCAAGACGTTTCTTCTGATCCGGAATCACATCGAAATGATCTGAATTGATCTCCGGCACTACCATCGGGACATCCGGTGTCCAGCGGTGTGCGCTGTTGTTTGATACAACCGGAGTCTCTGTCTTAGCATATTCTTCCTCGATCGCCTTAATCTCTTCCTTGCTCATATCCACTGCGCTGAACACGAAATCAACTGTAGACGCCACATGCTCCACATCGTTTACATTGAGCACTACCAGCTTTTTCACTGCCTCCGGCATCGGAGTGTCCATTTTCCAGCGGTCGCCTACTGCCTCTTCATATGTCTTGCCTGCTGAACGCGGGCTGGCTGCGACTGTCACTACCTCAAACCACGGATGGTTCTCGAGCAGAGAAATAAATCTCTGTCCTACCATACCTGTTGCACCTAAGATTCCTACTCTTAATTTCTGATCCATTTTCTCTACATCCTTTCTATTGTGTACTGTACTTATTCAGATATATCCCATACTTATTCAGCTGCCAGATATTCTTCTTCCGCCCTGATCACTTTCTCCATCGCAGCCTTACCCGGCGCTCCAATGGTATTTCGCATCTCCACGCAGGTCTTCATGCTGATGGCATCATAAATATCTTCTTCAAATACCGGTGAAATTGCCCTGAACTCTTCCAGACTCATATCATCCAGTGCGATTCCTTTATCGATACAGTAGAGGACAAGACGCCCTACGATCCCATGTGCATCCCGAAAAGGAACACCGTGGTTTACCAGATAGTCTGCGGCGTCTGTCGCATTGGTGAACCCATGCTTCGCGCTCTCTTCCATACGGGCTGAATTAAACTTCATCGTCTTTAACATTCCCGTAAAGAGCGCCAGACACCCTTTCGTTGTATCGATGGCATCAAAAACGAATTCCTTGTCTTCCTGCATATCCTTATTATATGCCAGCGGAAGTCCTTTCATCGTTGTCAGCATCGACATCAGCGCGCCGTACACTCTTCCGGTCTTTCCACGCACCAGCTCGGCGATATCCGGATTCTTCTTCTGGGGCATGATGCTGCTGCCTGTACTGTAGGCATCGTCAATCTCTACGAATTTATATTCATTGGTGTTCCAGATGATCACTTCCTCGGAAAATCTGCTCAGATGCATCATAATCGTGGACATAGCCGACAGAAGTTCAATAAGGTAATCCCTGTCTGACACGGAATCCATACTGTTGAGCGTCGGTCCGTCAAAGTCCAGAAGCTCTGCCGTATATTCCCGATCCAGGGGATACGTGGTTCCTGCCAGCGCGCCGGAGCCCAGAGGGCAGAGATTCATTCTCTTATAAATATCTTTCATACGGGAACGGTCGCGTTTGAACATCTCGAAATACGCTCCCATGTGATGCGCCAGTGTGATTGGCTGTGCTTTCTGCAGATGTGTAAATCCCGGCATATACGTCTCGAGATTCTCTTTCATCAGCTTTAAGAGCACTTCCAGCATTTCCTTTAAAAGGCTGTCCAGCTCAAGAATCTCATCTCTTGTGTAGAGTTTCATATCCAACGCCACCTGATCGTTTCTGCTTCGTCCGGTGTGGAGCTTTTTCCCCGCATCCCCGATCCGGTCGATCAGATTTGCCTCAACAAAGCTGTGGATATCTTCATATTCCTCCGTGATCTCAAGAGTGCCGTTCTCTACATCAGTACGGATACTCTCAAGCCCTTTTATAATCTGCTCTTTCTCTTCCTCCGTCAGGATTCCCTGCTTCGCAAGCATCGTTACATGAGCGATACTTCCGCGGATATCCTGCTTATAAAATCTCTTGTCGAAAGAGATCGATGCATTGAAATTATATACCAGTTTGTCCGTCTCTTTTGTAAAACGGCCGCCCCATAACTGTGCCATTTCTCTTTCCTCGCTTCTTTTTTTGATTGAAAGAAAATACAGTCCAGATCACTTTCGTCCGTCCTGCATTTTCGACTTAGTTTACCACACTAAAGTATGAATGTCTACTTAAAAACCAAATTTTTCTCGAAACAGTGACATATACCGGATATAAACGGAACTGTTCCCTTTCAGCAGAAAGTGTATCAATTGCGCCTCATGGAAAACTCGCATCCGCAGTAGTCCTGCCTGTACAGTCCATATTCCTTCGACAGTTCGATGGACCGCTTGTATCCGTTTTTCTTCTTAAAATCGGAAACCAGATATTTCACACCGTATTCCTTCCCGACACGGAGACCGATCTCATTGAGCTTCTGGGCGTTCTTCATCGGACTGATGCTGAGTGTTGTCGTGAAATAGTCAAACCCGCCTGCAACGGCCTGTCTTGCCGCCTCTGAAAGCCTCAGTTCATAGCATTTCATGCACCGCGCTCCGCCTTCTTTCAGATCCTCCATGCCTGCTGCCATCTCGTAAAATTTCTCTTTGTCATATTTCCCCGCAAGAAATGAAACCGGATACCGGAACTCCATGTCACGGATCAGCTTCTGCTGCTCCGCAATGCGTTTCGTGTATTCACTCTCCGGATAGATGTTCGGATTGTAGTAAAATACAGTTATCTTAAAGTACTCCGACAGATACTCCAGCACATAGCTGCTGCATGGCGCGCAGCAGCTGTGGATAAGAAGGGCAGGCACCCTCTGTTCCGCCTCCAGCTGAGCGAGCAGCTTTTCAAGTTCTTTCTGATAGTTGATTTTCGGTACGTTCATCTGTAATTCTCCTGTAAGATTATTTAATATTTATACTCTATGCCAGAAAGCAAACGGCTATATGCCTTATTTACAAAAGGAGCGTCAGCATAAAATGCAAAGGCATAACATACCGGAACTGTAAAGGAACAGATCAGGAATCATTTCCATAAATCAGTCTGCATTACAATTCCGGTACATTCATTTCACTGCAGATGCAAAAGATATCCCGTCTCAAAAGACTTAAGCATTATAGATCATAGCCAGAATGTCAACAATCTTGTCAATCCCCAGCATGCTCACATTAAGAAGCATCTGATGGGAACGGATGCTGCCCCAGTCCTGTCCGGTATGTACTTCATAATAGTATCTGCGTTCTTTGTCTGTCTTGCGGATACGCTCCGCCGCTTTTCTCTCTGTCAGTCCGTACAGCTCCATGATCCGTTTCTTACGGTCTTCTTTATCTGCGCAGATAAATACATTAATACATTCCGCACGGTCTTTCAGCACATAATCTGCGCACCGCCCCACGATCACACACGGTCCCTTCTGCGCAAGACTCCGGATAATCTCCGTCTGTTTCCGGTAAACGTCCGTTTCAAAAGACGGTATGTATGACGCTGCATTGATAAAATCCGTATACATCCCCGGCGTCATCGTATAGCTGGCTACGAATGTATTGAGGCTTGACTCATCTACCCGTTCGGCGTCTTCTGTTCTCACGCCCAGTGCCTCAGCTGCCATGCTCACAAGTCTGTGGTCATAAAGCGGAATCCCCAGCCTGTCTGCAAGTTTCTGTCCGATCTCATGTCCGCCGCTTCCGAACTCACGGCCGATCGTAATAATCTTATGTCCGGTCATATTGATTCCTCCTTTCCGGTTTTTTCACGTCATCTGTTACTCATATTATACCCCTCTTCTCCGGACGAGACAACGGGATTTCGCACTTTTCCCGCACACCGGATTGCTTTTTTCATACACTAACTATAGATATACAATATGGATGGAAGTGACCTTATGACTCCAATACTGGAATTAAAAAATATCGATTATTCCTATCATACATTGGACGGGGAGACAAAGGCCCTGTCCAATATTTCATTTTCACTTACCAGAGGAGAGTTCACGGCCGTTGTCGGCCCGTCGGGATGCGGCAAATCGACCCTGCTCTCCCTGATCGACGGTCTGATGAAGCCGGAGAGCGGGGAACTGCTGATGAACGGGGAACCTTTGACAGAAAATTCATCAAAGATCGGATATATGCTCCAGCACGACCATCTCTTTGAATGGCGTACTGTATACCGCAACGTTCTTCTCGGCGCAGAGATAGGCAGACAGCTCACACCGGAAATCAAAAAACGTGCGGAAGAGATGCTTGAGCAGTATGGTTTGAAGCAGTTTGCGCGCTCCAAACCGTCTGAACTGTCCGGCGGTATGCGTCAGAGGGCGGCGCTTATCCGCACGCTCCTTCTGGAACCGGAACTGCTGCTGCTTGATGAGCCATTTTCTGCCCTTGACTACCAGACGCGGCTGACTGTCAGTGATGACATCGGTCAGATCATACGGAAATCCGGGAAAACCGCCCTTCTGGTCACCCATGATCTCTCCGAGGCAGTCAGTCTCTCCGACCGGGTGATCATTCTGACAAAACGCCCGGCATCCGTAGCCCGCATCGTTCCGATATCATTTGATCTTGAGCATGACACGCCGCTGATCCGAAGAAATGCACCCGAATTCAAGACTTATTTTAACGAAATATGGAAGGAGTTGAACCATGATGGACAAATCATTGAAAAAGCATTCTGACGGACAGGAACTCTTTTTGTACAGACTGCGCCGCCACCGCATAATTGTATGTGCCGCCCGGATTCTTATCCTGATTCTGTTTCTGCTTCTGTGGGAGATATGCGCTGATTACGGGATTATCGACTCCTTCATCTTCAGCAGTCCCTCACGGATCGCACTTTGCTTCTGGGAAATGGTACTGGACCGGTCGATCTTCCTGCATATCGGGATCACACTGTATGAGACGATCGTGAGTTTCCTGTTAGTAACTTTCTCCGGTATCCTGATCGCCGTCCTGCTCTGGTGCAGCCGGGGGCTTTCCGAAATACTGGAACCCTATCTGGTGGTACTGAACAGCCTGCCGAAATCTGCCCTGGCGCCGCTTCTGATCGTATGGCTTGGGGCCACCCCGACAACGATCATCGTAGCCGGTATGTCCGTCGCCGTATTCGGAAGTATCATGAACCTGTATACCAGTTTTACCACAGTCGACAAAGAGAAGATCAAACTTATATACACCCTTCATGGGAGCCGCAGACACGCACTGTTTAAAGTCGTGCTGCCAAGCTCAGTCCCGGCGATCATCAGCAACATGAAAGTCAACATCGGGCTCTGCCTCGTGGGTGTCGTGATCGGTGAATTTCTCGCAGCAAGGAACGGGTTGGGATATCTTATTATCTATTCGAGTCAGGTTTTCAAGATGAACTGGCTGCTCATGTCGATCGTGCTGCTGTGTATTATGGCAATGGTGCTGTATGCGGTGATCGGGGTGGTGGAGAAAATATATCAGAAAAAATTCTAATATACCAAATTTGTCTCACGCCCTGGCAAGGGTAAAACGATACTCGCCTTAAGCATGGCCTGTAATGCTGTGCTTAAGACGATAAATAACTTTGTTTATGCAAAATAAAAGGAACACCTCCCAGGATGTTCCCAAATTATTTTATATATTATAAATTTTCTTCAATTTCTCTGCGCCATTTTCCAACGAAGCTTCATGTAACGGAAAATATTTATTGTATAATTCCTCTGGCTTAATCTTATCTACGATATCCTCTGACTTCAAATCATATTTCCACTGCATATAAGTATATACATCTGCCATCCACTCTAAAATAAACTCATCATACTTCTCATTTATTCCGGCTTCAGGTTGTATTCTGATCCCGATGCTTCCTAAGATCTGCTTTGGCGTCTTGTTCAAATACAGGGGATTCCCACGATCCATAGCCTTACGGTAGTCGCTTTTCATATAATCTTTTATCACATGAAACGGCTCGTCCGTATTCCGGGCAATCAACTTGAAAAGATATCTGTTTTTTTGGATCATGCTGTCATAATAGCACATATCATAAGCCGTTTTATTCATAATAATCATTCTCCTTATGATAGATCAGTTTTCTCTGAATTGCATATCGCGCCGTAATTCCCGGAACAGTATATCCCTCCATCAGAATTGCCTGCATACGCCCCTGCATAAATTTATTCACTTCCCGCCTTGCTTTCAGATCATCATCTGCATATTTTTCTTCTGATGCAGTCTCATATGATCCAAGCCATTTAATCTGACTGAAAGCTTTCTCAGATTTCAAAAATATCTGATTTCCTAACGATCCTTTATAAAACAGCCTCTCTACTTCTGCAATGTTAATCTGATTCAACAGAAACGCTTCTATCACCTGTGTATAACTGTCATCTGCACGATACCCTTTAATAATATCATATAGCGACGTGTCCACTTTATACATTTCAACAAGCCTTTTCCCAAGTATTTCTGTCATTTCCTGACTTGTTCCCCGATTAGAGACTACCTCAGCAATCCACGTAAGTACTCCGAAATCTGCCAGATCAAGTACATTTAAACCATTCAGATCCAATTCATATTTATTTACGATAGAATGAGACGGATCACCATTTAAAGCAGCCCAGCTTTTCGCACGATCTTCATATTCAGTTGTGTAAAATCCATTTCCATAATCGTTATCATCCTTGCCTCCAAGATAGACCGGAGTTTGAATAATATGATCAGAACCATGATATACCTGAATTTTTTTAATATTATGCATTGTTACTGCCTCCCAGAGTTTCTCTTTGTTGTCATAGTTAAAACATAAATCCCGTAAAACCGTTGGATTTATACTATTTTTTATAACAAGATTTTCTTCTGGTATGTATATTTTTTCATTAATTTATCTGTCTTTTCTGCGTTTTATCGACACCTCTTCTTCATACCCTGACAAATGTCTATCTGTACTCCAAATCATAATATGTCCCACAGCCGGTGTTTCTTCTTTATATTTTTCATAGAAATGTATGATACTCATATCTCCTAATCCCATTTCATATCGAAGTGCATAATCTGGGAATTTTTCTGCTAACGCAAGCAAATCATCTTTTTCCAGTTTAACGCCATATAATTTCCAAGGGGCTTCATTATTTGCTGTTTTTTCTAGAAATTCTTTGAATTTTACCGCCCGTGCCCTCCGTTTTGTTCCATCAGAGATATGTGCAATATGATTTCCACTTTCTATAATAGTAGAAAACGGTAAAATCAAAATCTCTCCATTTTTTACAGCCGCTTTGAACTCTGCTCTTATTTTTCCTGCATCAGCACACATATATGGAATTTCCAGAAGATTCATAATAATTGAAGTATCTATAAACCTTACTCTCATATTACTACACCCCCAACCATGAAGTGTCTGGTGTTTGTCTGGGTTCTTTAATCATTTTAATCAATGAATTATCTATCATTGCATCTCCAATTCCCCCCGTTGCAAAAAGTTCAGGGGACTGTTCAATATCCATCAGAGAAACAAACTTACTTGTTCCCTTTTCGCCCTCTCTGTAAACAACGGATACTCCCAATAATTTATTTTTATCATATCCGTTTAATAATGTTGGATTATGGGTAGTAAGAATGATATCTATATTCCTTTCTTTTCCAATTCTTTCCAATGTATTTATCAGCGCATATACTCTTCCTGGGTGAATTCCGTTATCAATTTCTTCTACAACCAATATTCCGCCTCTTGCCATAGATAAAATAGCTGCCAGAATTGCTATACACTTAAGGGTTCCATCTGATAGTTTTTTTGCATCTACAATTTCAGATATGCTCATATACTTTTCTTTTAGTCCGAAAATAACATCATCCAACTGCGTTTTAATAAATTCAATTGACTGGACTTCATTTTCAGGCAGATTCCGTACCATATTCAACAGTTCATTTCTTTTTTCTTCATTCTGGCACAAATGGTACAAGACAGGAGAAATATTTTCACAGTTCGATTTTAAATCTGTATCCGTAATTCTCACATAATCACGCATTATCGAAGGTATAGGATTAAGTACAAATATCCCTTTCAGATTATCAAGCACCAGATTAATATAACTAAGGCATTCCTGATCATGCGTTGTCTCCTGTGGAAGTTTACTTTTTAACTGTGCTAGCACTGAAGATACTCTCATACACATGATATCTGGGTTTTTCCCTACCTTTTTATTGTTATACTCTGCCTTTATATCACTGCTGTCCTTATTAGCTTTTTTTGTCTTAAATATCTTCTCCCCTTCCGGAAGACTCAAATTGCCATTCAAAACTTTGTAAAGTGCTTCTTCTTCAACCCAGACTCTTTTATTTGTACTGATTCGTATATAATAATACAAATCATAGTTTTCATCCAAGTCTACAAGACATCCCAACTTAAATGATGATGTCCGAAAACGACAGCACGAACTACTCCCCCCTCGTATATGGCTGTCGCTATTTCGTGTGCCATCAAGGATAATACTTAAATCGAGACCTGTTGCAGCCTCAGACAATATCTGTATTCCTTCGATAGCATTGCTTTTTCCTGATGAATTTGTGCCAATCAAACTTGTGACAGATTCTAAATTTAATTCTGCCTTTTCAAAACTTTTATAATTCTCAAAGATAAAACTTTTAATCATAGTATTTTTCCGCCTTATACCATTATTTACTCTAACTACTATAATGAATTATAATATATTTATATTATAATCTCCATATTTTTCTCAGTACAATCTCTGAATCTCTAAAATTAAACTTATTTGCAGAATCCACCATAAAAAAGACGATAGTCATTTTGTCTTTTTGTCCCTTCACCTCTTCAAGATGAACTGGCTTTTAATGTCCATCGTACTGCTGTGCATCATGGCCATGGCACTGTACGCGGTGATCGGGGTGGTGGAGAAAATATATCAGAAGCGGTTTTGAAATCTGAGTTAAAATTTAAATACCCTCAGACAGCCCTAAAGGAAAATCTGTCTGAGGGTATTTAAATCAACTGCCTCATAATCTTCAGCAGAACGTTCTGAATGTATCTTAATGTGTCCTGCAATATTTTTTTCTGTCTGTATCTGACATATCCGTCCGCTTCTCCTCATTGTGTATATTTCATTTCACTTTTCACAATACAGCAATCCTTAACTGTGTTCCACAATTTACATTATTTCTACACCATGCCCTGTTAAATAATCTTTTATCAGTGGAAACATATATTCAACCGACTGAAGCTGTGTTTGAGCTTCATCTGCAGAAGCAATAAAGAAATCACTGTAATCGCTCTCTTCCCTTTTCATTTTCAATCGAGCCAGCCGTCTCCCCATTTCCCCCGGGAACTTTCCCTTGGCAACAAATTCTTTGTTAAAGTATGCCACTACATCTTTATGCCGTTTAAAGTCTATACTTTCTAATGCCAGCACAGCTCGTATCGCATAAAAAACCGCATAATATGAGCGATTAATGCAATCCCTGTAGAACCCGTTATCAAAACACATTTTCGCATTATTATAAGTCTGTTTCGCCAAAGAGTACCTGTACTTTGATAATTCTATATCTTTATTGATATCATGCACTAAGC
>ERZ1643246.2804-NODE-2804-length-15866-cov-28.798368_pt1 | contig 15866 bp, 17 predicted proteins | sample MGYA00579265_ERZ1643246 | MGnify/ENA primary metagenome ERZ1643246 (study PRJEB29033, sample SAMEA4952261) | chicken gut metagenome | biome: Broiler Chicken; feature: Gastrointestinal Tract; material: Caecum | place: Ireland | collected 2018 | study: Broiler... | reverse complement strand
ACACCCAGTACGACTACAAGTTTGTCTGCCTGTCCCACAACACGCTGCGCGGCGCTGCCGGCGGCGGCGTGCTGCTGGCCGAGCTGCTGGCCCAAAAAGGCTATTTTGACTGAGCATGCGCCGGGGCCGTCCCCTGCCCTGCTGCCGCTTTTTGTACATCCCGCTGCTTGAACCTATCCAAACTTTCTTGCTCCAGTGGTATCTGGAACAAGCCCGAAGGAGGCATGTCCGCCATGAAAAAACCTGTCTTTACCGGTGCAGGCGTTGCGATCATCACCCCCATGCTGCCCGACGGCTCGGTCAACTATGACGAGCTGGGCCGCATCCTGGACGACCAGATCTCCAACCATACCGACGCCATCATCATCTGCGGCACCACCGGCGAGTCCGCGACCCTGTCGCACGACGAGCACACCGAGTGCATCCGCTACACCGTGCGCCGCGTGGCCGGCCGCGTGCCTGTTGTGGCCGGCACCGGCTCCAACGACACCGCCTATGCCATCAAGCTGTCGCAGCAGGCAGAGGCCGACGGCGCCGACGCCCTGCTGCTGGTGACCCCCTACTACAACAAAACCACCCAGGCCGGGCTGATCGCCCACTACACCGCCATTGCTAATGCGGTCAGCCTGCCCTGCATCATCTACAACGTGCCTTCCCGCACCGGCGTGAACGTCAAGCCGGAAACGCTGGCCGAGCTGTGCAAGCTGCCCAACATCAACGGCGTCAAGGAAGCCAGCAGCGACATCGTGCAGATCGCCGAGGTCGCGGAGCTGTGCGGCGACGAGCTGAACATCTACTCCGGCAACGACAATCAGATCGTACCGGTACTGTCTTTGGGCGGCAAAGGCGTGATCAGCGTGCTGTCCAACGTGGCTCCCCAAATGACCCACGACATCTGCCAGCTGTGGTTTGACGGCAACCATGCCGAAAGCCTGCGCCTGCAGCTGCAGGCCATGGGCCTGGTGCGGGCGCTGTTTAAGGAGTCCAACCCCATCCCCGTCAAGTGGGCAATGAACCGCCTGGGCTGGAAAGCCGGCGGCGTCCGCCTGCCGCTGGTGGATGCCAGCCCTGCCGTGCAGCAAATGCTGGAAACCGAACTGAAGAAAAACGGCTTGCTGTAAGCCGACCGCTTGCACCCCCACAGGCCCGCAGCGTTCCCGTCCTGCGGGCGCCGCGGGCCTGCCTTGTTTTCCGGCGTCTGCGGGGGTGCAAGCTGCAAAGATAAACAAAAGAAAGGACTTTGACCATGACCGATATCATTTTGCAGGGCATCTGCGGCCGCATGGGCCATGCCCTGATCGAAAAAATCTCCCAGCGCGAGGACTGCCGCGTGGTGGCGGGCATCGACCAGCAGGCCGGCAAGGTCGGGGACATCCCGGTCTACACCAGCCTGGACGACCTGCCGGTGCGGGGCGTGGTGATCGATTTTTCCTCCCCTGCCGGCTCGGTCAGCGCGGCGAAATACTGCGCCGAACACGGTATGCCCTGCGTCATCTGCTCCACCGGCCTTTCCAAAGAGGACGAGGCGGTGCTGGAGGAGGCCTCGGCCCGTGTGCCGGTGTTCCGCAGCGCCAACATGTCGGTGGGCATCAATGTGCTGATCGAGCTGGCCCGCCGCGCCACCCGCCTGTTTGACGGAGAGTTCGACATCGAGATCATCGAGAAGCACCACCACAACAAGCTGGACGCCCCCAGCGGCACCGCACTGATGATCGCGGACGCCATCAACGCCGAGGCTGACGGCGCCTACGAGTACGTCTACGACCGCCACGACGTCCGCCAGAAGCGCGGCAGGCAGGAGCTGGGCATCAGCGCCGTGCGGGGCGGCGGCATCGTAGGCGAGCACGAGGTGCTGTTCTGCGGGCCGGAGGAGGTCGTGACCATCTCCCATTCGGCCCAGAGCCGCGGCGTTTTTGCCGACGGCGCCGTGCAGGCCGCCCTGTTTGTGGACGGCGCCCAGCCCGGCTTTTACACCATGACCGATATGCTTAGAGGCAAAATGCAATGTCTTTGAAAAAGAACGAAATTGCCGCCTGCGTGGTGATCGCCGCGGGCATTGCCCTGGCGCTGGCTGTGGGGGCCGGGGTGTTCCCCACCGCCGCGGTGGCGGCAAGGCTCTCCCCCACCCCGACGCCGAGCCCTTCCCCCTCGCCCACGCCTGCACCCACCCCAACGCCGGAACCGACGCCGGTGGTGGAAACGGTGCGGTTTTCCGCCAGCGGCGACAACCTGATCCACGAGGGACTGTACAACCAGGCCCGCGCCCGTGCCGCCGACGGCGGCTACGACTTTACCTACGCCTACGAGAACCTGCGGGACTTTTACGCCGGCTTTGACGTGAACTGGCTGAACCAGGAGACGCTGGTCAACGACGATTACGAGCCATCCGGCTACCCGATGTTCTCGACGCCGGGGGATATCACAAACGCGCTGTACGACGTGGGGTTCCGGGTGTTCAGCACCTCCAACAACCACAGCTACGACAAGGGCGCCGGCGGCATCGCTTCCTCGATGGCCCACTGGGCCGCCATGCCGGAGGATGTGGTGACAGTCGGTTTTTATGACCTGGCGACCTACGACAACTATTCCTACCAGACAGTCAACGGCATCACCATCGGGTATCTTTCCTACACTGAGAGCACCAACGGCCTGCCCACGCCGGAGGGCAGCGAGTACGGCATCGTCTACCTGAGCCAGACCGACGTGATCGAAAAGCAGATCGCCGACATGCGTCCCAACTGCGACGTGCTGGTGGTCAGCTGCCACTGGGGCGTGGAGGGCAGCCACACCGTCACCGACGGGCAGCGCCAGACCGCCCAGTGGCTGGCAGACCAGGGGGTGGACCTGATCATCGGCACCCACCCCCATGTGACCCAGACCGCCCAATGGCTTTCGGCCGCCGACGGCACCGACGCTTTTGTGGCTTACTCGCTGGGCAACTTTATCAGCGCCCAGTCGGAGCCGGACAATATGATCGGCCTGATTTTGGACATCACCATGCAGAAAACCACCGCCCCCGACGGCACCGTAACGGTGGAGCTGCTGGACCCGAAGCTCCACCCCACCGTTACCCAGTACGAGAGCGGTTATGCCAACATCCGGGTCTATCTGTTTGAGGATTACACCGACGAGATGGGCGCCGCCCACGGTAATTTCAGCCTGAGCCGCGAGTACATCCAGAATGTATTGAATGAATCGGTGGACGCACAATTCCTGGCCGGCTGACGGCTGCCGGCCAGCCCCTATCCCAAAAACAAAGGAGGAAACCATGTACGGAGTCAGCAAGATCACCAGCGAGCAGAACATCATGCTCACCACCTTCCCCGGCGCGCAGTACAGCGCCAAAAGCCTGGCCGAGCATCTGGACGTATTTGCCCGCGCCGGCATCGTGGTGGATATGATCTGCCAGAGCGCCCCCCGCGGGGAGGCGGTGGATTTCAGCTTTACCACCAGCTACGCAAACTTTGCCGCCGTGATGAAGGCGCTGCCTGAGGCAGCCAAGGTCCATCCGCCGCTGATCTCCGGCGGGTATTCCAAGATCAACCTGTTCGGGGAGGAGATGGTCACCAGCTGCGGCGTGGCGTCCCGCGCCCTGAGCGCCCTGGCCAGGGAAAACATCGAGATCGCGCTGATCACCACCAGCGACCTGGACATCTCGCTGCTGATCCGCCAGCAGGACGAGGACGCGGCGCTTGCAGCCCTGACAAAGGCGTTCGGCCTGTAAGTTTCGGCGGGGATCCCCTGCACTTTAGGCACGCCCTGCCAGAAGGCGCCGCGCGCCCCATGCAGGCCAGCCTGCAATGCCGGGTCAAAGTGCGGGAAGGCTGACGCGATGACGAACGGAAGCCGGACAATTTGGGCTTTGCCAAAGCCGGTCGCTGCCCAACCGCAGCCGCAGACCAAAAGCCAAACAGAAAAAGACGGCATACGTCCCTTTTGGGGGCGGTATGCCATCTTTTTGTTGGGTACAGCGCGTTATTTCAGCTCCACCACGGTCACGCCGGTCTCGCCCTCGCCGTAGCGGCCCAGGCGGAAGCTCTTGACGTTTTTGTGGGTGCGCAGGTGTTTTTGGATGGCGGTGCGCAGCGCACCGGTGCCCTTGCCGTGGATGATGGAAACGGTATTCTGGCCCCGCAGCACCGCATTGTCGATGAACTTGTCGGTCTCGGCCAGGGCCTCCTCCACGGTATAGCCCAGCAGGTTCAGCTCCATGCTGGCCCTGCGGTCGTGGTCCAGCTGCACGGTAGTGCGGGACCTTGCCGGCTGGCGCTGGGGCCGGGGCTTTTCCATCTTGTCCGGCGCGCGCAGGCCGGAAAGCGGCACCTTGGTTTTCAGGATGCCGGCGCGCACCTCCACCATGCCGTCGCGCCCGGGGCGGGAAAGCACGGTGGCCAGCTGGTTCAGGTCGGCAATGACCACCTCCTGCCCCGGCTGGGCGTCCTTCAGCGGCACATACTCCTTTTTGGGCTGCGCGCCGCTCTCGGTGCGGGAAAGCAGCTTTTCGGTGTCTTTGCGGGCGATCTCGCGGGCGCGGATGGCGCGCTGGGCGGCGCTGGCCTTCTCGTCCTTCTGGATGCGGCGTAGCTCGTCGGTCAGGGCGTAGGCGTCGTTCTGCACCTGCTGCACCAGATCATGGGCCTGCTTGCGGGCGGCGTCCAGTTCGGCCTGGCCCTTGCGGATCAGCTCGTCGCGCTGGGCCTCGGCGCTGGCCAGGGCGTTTTCGGCCTGGGCGCGGGCCTGCTCGGCGTCGTCCTGGGCGGCTTTCAGCTGCAGTTTCAGATCATCCAGCTGGGCCAGCACGCTGTCCAGCCGCTTGTCGTCGCTGGACATGTGGGCGCGGGCGGCGTCGATGATCTCCTCCGGGATGCCCAGCTTGGCGCTGATGAGGAAAGCGTTGGACTTGCCCGGCACGCCCACGCTGAGCTTGTAGGTGGGGGCCAGGCTCTCCACGTCAAACTCGCAGCTGGCATTGACGACGCCGGGGGTCTCCAGCGCGTAGACCTTCAGCTCGGCATAGTGGGTGGTGGCCATCAGCAGCGCGCCCTGTTTGCGCAGCCGCTCCAGGATGCTGACCGCCAACGCCGCGCCCTCGGCGGGGTCGGTGCCGGCGCCCAGCTCGTCCAGCAGCACCAGCGTGCCCCGGCGGGCCAGCTGCAAAATGCCGGTGATGCGCTTCATGTGGCCGGAGAAGGTGGACAGGCTCTGTTCGATGCTCTGCTCGTCGCCGATGTCCACCAGATACTCGGCAAAGCAGCAGACGGCGCTGCTCTCGTGGGCGGGGATCAAAAAGCCGTGCTGCGCCATGGCGTTGAGCAGGCCGGCGGTTTTCAGCGATACCGTCTTGCCGCCGGTGTTGGGGCCGGTGATGACCAGGGTGTCGTATTCGTCGCCCAGGGTGATGTCCACCGGCACCACCTTTTTCTTGTCGATCAGCGGGTGGCGCGCCTTGTTCAGCTGAAAGCGCACCCCGTCGTTGACGGCGGGCAGAAAAGCGTTCTGCTCCACCGCAAGGCGCGCCTTTGCCAGCAGCAGGTCGATCTGCAGCATGGCCTCGTAGCTGTGGGAGAACTGCGGTTCCAGCTGGGCCACCTGCGAAGAGAAGGCGGACAGGATGCGGGTGATCTCCTCCTGCTCCTGGGCGCGCAGCTGCATGATGCGGGCGTTGGCCTCCACCACCGCGGTGGGTTCCACAAAGATGGTGGCGCCGGTGGAGGAGACGTCATGGATGACGCCGCCCACCTCGCCGCGGTACTCGGCGCGGACGGGCACGACGTAGCGGCCGTTGCGTAGCGAGACCACCGCGTCCTGCAAAAACTTGTTGGTGGTGGAGTTTTTGATGATGTTGTCCAGCTTGGTGCGGATGGAATCCTCGGTCTGGCGGATCTTGCGGCGCAGCTCCCGCAGCGTGGCGCTGGCGGTGTCGGCCATTTCCTCCGGCGAGAGGATGGACTCAGTGATCTGCCGCTCCAGCACAGGCTGGGGGCTGAGGGCGAAAAACAAATCGTCCACCGGCAGCACATCGTGGTCAGAGACCCCGTACCACTTGCTTAACCCGTCAAAGTTGCGCAGGGTGGCGGCAATCTCCAGCAGCTCGCCCATCGAGAGGATGCCGCCTTTGACCGCATGGGCGGCGATGCGGCGGGCGTCCGACACTGCGCCGAACCGCGGGCTGCCGTTTTTGATCAGCAGCGAGTTGACCGCGTCGGTCTGGGCAAGGGCCCACCGCTCGTCCTCCGGGGTCTGGCAGGGCTGGATGGCCTGCATCATCTCTTTTGTCTCGCGGCAGGCGCACAGCTCGGTGGCGCGGGCAATGATCTTGTCCAGCTCCAAGGTCGTTCGATATGAGATATCCATAAATTTTGTTTACTCCATGGCAAAGGGCAGCCGCAGCGGCCGGGCCGGCGCGCTTACAGCTCCCCCAGTGTTTTTAAGAAATCCAGGCTTTTCAGCCCCTGGCCCAGGTGGGCCAGCAGATACCGCTCGCTGACGGAACCCAGCCGTTTCAGGCTTTGGGGCGTCAGCGTAAAGGCAAACAGTTTTTTGTCCTCCGCCAGGCAGATATGCCGCAGCGCGTACAGCGCCCCTGCGTCCAGGTTGGGCGTCCGGTTGAGGCGCCTGGCACAGTCGGCGCAGAGCAACGTGCCCTCGGCGGGGTCCAAGTAAAAATCGCCGCCATCGTATCTGCCGCAGGAGGCACAGGCCAGCAGCTGGGGCATATAGCCGGACAGCGTCATAGCCCGCAGCTCGTAGATAGCCTTGAGCTGGGGCAGCGGCTGCTTGCTCTCGCTGAGCATATACAGGCTGTTGAGCAGCAGGCGCAGATGCTCGGCCGACTCCGGCGGCGCGGGCGAAAGCGCCGCGGCCACCTCGGCCAGATACATGGCAAGCGCCATGCCCTCCACGCTTTGGGACAGGCCGTGGAAGCTGCGCTTGATCTGGGCCGAATCGACAAAATGGCTGGACCGCCCGGCGGTGATGACAAACTCGGAATAGCAGAACAGCCCGCAGGCGCTGAACAGCTTGTTTTTGGGCCGCAGGCTGCCGCGGGCCGAGGCCGACACCACGCCAAGGTCAGGGGTCAGCAGGGTCAGGATCTGGTCCGCCTCCCCCACTTTCACCTGGCGCAGCACAAGCCCCGTTGTCGCTGTCTGCTGCATAGCTGTCCTCTCCCGGCAGCGCATTGGCGGCGCGCTGCTGCATTTTGTAATCCAAATAGTACCAGATATCGCCGGTTTCGGCAAATCGTTTCCATTGTTCGTCCGGGCTGCCCGGTCCGTGCATCTTCCGCCACCCCTTCCGCTTGTTGTGATACGACCCAGTGTAGCGCAGCCAGGCGGCAATGTTTGTCTGACTGGGGCGGCGGGAAAATTTTCCATCAACGCACGGCGGAGGGCGGCATTGCGCCGGCAGAATAAGCGGTCAGGGTTTGGCAAATCCCAAATTGTCCAGCTGGCGCTCGTTGTCGCGCCAGCCTTCCCGCACTTTGACCCAGCATTGCAGGTTGACCTTTGTTCCCAGCAGCTCCTCGCAGTCCAGGCGGGCGGCGGTGGCGATCTTTTTCAGCATCTGGCCGCCTTTGCCGATCACCATGCCCTTGTGGCTCTTTTTTTCGCAGGTGATGGCCACCGTGATGTCGATCAGGTCTTTGTCGGGGCGCTCCTTGAAAGAATCCACCGTCACGGCGATGCCGTGGGGCACCTCCTCCCGCAGGAAAAGCAACGCCTTTTCCCGCACCAGCTCGGCCACCAGTTCCTTCTCCGGCAGGTCGGTATAGGCGTCGTCGTCAAAATAGTGGGGGCCGGGGCTGCCGTAGGGGGCCAGGACGTCAAACAGCGCGTCGCAGCCGGTGCCGTCCATGGCCGAGAGGGTCAGCACCTTGTCAAAGACGCCAAGCTCCTCCACCTGGCGGCGCCGCGCCTCCAGCGCGGCAAAATCGGAGAGCAGGTCCACCTTGTTGATGATCCCCACGGCTGGGCCGGCCTTTTTCAGCGCCTCGACCATTTTCAGCTCCGACTCGGTAAAATCGCCGGCAGGCTCAAACAGCATCAGCGTCACGTCCACGTCGGCCAGGCTGGCGGAGGCTGTCTGGGTCATGCGGGCGTCCAGCTTGTTGCGGGGCTTGTGGATGCCGGGGGTGTCCATCAAGACAAACTGCACCGGCCCCTTTGTCACAATGCCCATAATGCGGTTGCGGGTGGTCTGGGGCTTTTGGGTCACAATGGCGACTTTCTCCCCCACCAGGCGGTTGGTCAGGCTGGATTTGCCCACGTTGGGCCTGCCCACCAGCGCCACAAACACACTGCTGGTCCGGGCGGGCTCATTCGGTTTTGTCGTCATGGGGCAAACTCTCCTTTTTGGGTGCCCCGCCAAAGCGGAACACGAACAGATAGGTCAGGATCAGCGACCCGGCAAGAACGATCCAATTCAGCGGGCTGGCGGTCAGGTTCGACCACAGCCTTGCCAGGCGCTCCGGCTGCAGAAACAAAAAGCCGCCCACGCACAATGCGCCCACGGCGCTCATCAAAACGGCACCGGCGGCCATATCCTTGGCGGCGCCGGCGCTCCACCAGTGGGTGGTGTCCGGCTTGTCCACTGCACGTTCCACCGCCGAGTTCATCAGCTCGGCCTGGATGACGCAGAACACCGCCAGCGATACCAGCGCAAAACCGCCCGCATCCAGCCCGGCCAGCGCCGACGCCGCATAGGCGTAGGCGGCCGCACACAGATGGAAGCGGACGTTGCGTTCTTCCCGGATGGCAAGGCGGATGCCGTTATAGGCATAGACGAAGCCCCGCCCAAAGCGTTTGAGTTCAGACTTCATCGCTGGTATACGAGACGGTACGCGGCAGGCCCAGCTGCACCAGGACGGCTTCCTCCTTCTCGCGCATGCGCACGGCCTCCAGGCCGCTGGCCTCGTGGTCATAGCCCAGCAGGTGCAGCATCGAGTGGACGGTCAGGTAGGCGACCTCCCGCTGGAGCGAATGCCCGTACAGCTCGGCCTGCTCCATGGCGCGCTCCATCGAGATGACGATATCGCCCAAAATCTTGCAGCCGTTGTCCTCGTCGATGTCATAGACGCCGTTTTCCCCCATGGGGAAGCTGAGCACATCGGTGGGCATGGGCTTGTTGCGGTATTGCGCGTTCAGCTCGGCAATGCGGGCGTTGTCCACAAACGTGACGCTGATCTCGGCCGAGCCGTCAAATTTTTCGTATTCCAGCACGGCGTTGCAGCTGCGGCGGATCAAAATGCGCAGGCCGGACGGGATCTTGACCGTGTTCTGGGAGTTGGTGATCAAAACCTTGTTGGACATAGGGGCGCTTCCTCCATTCTGGCGGCCGGGGCAGCCGCCGTCAATTTTCTGTATCCTGCTCCGGCTGCACCGCCTCTGCGGGGCCGGATCGTTCTGTTTTCTGCCCACGGCGGGCGGCGGCCCGGTCGTAGGCTTTGATGATCTGCTGCACCAGGCGGTGGCGGACCACGTCTTTCTCGGTAAAATACACCTGGGCAATGCCGTCGATGCCCCGCAGCACCCGCAAAGCATCCACCAGGCCGCTGCGGCTCTTGTCCGGCAGGTCGATCTGGGTCACGTCGCCGGTGACGACCACCTTGCTGCCGGCGCCCATGCGGGTCAAAAACATCTTCATCTGTTCGGGGCTGGTGTTCTGGGCTTCGTCCAGGATGATAAAGGCGTCGTCCAGCGTGCGGCCGCGCATGTAGGCCAGCGGCGCAACCTCGATCATCTGCTTTTCGGTCAGCTTCTGGAAGGTCTCGGCGCCCAAAAGGTCAAACAGACCGTCGTACAGCGGGCGCAGATACGGGTCCACCTTGGTCTGCAGGTCGCCGGGCAGGAACCCCAGCTTCTCGCCCGCTTCCACCGCAGGCCGGGTCAGGATGATGCGGCTGACCTCCTTGCTCTTGAAGGCCTTGACCGCCATGGCAACCGCCAGGTAGGTCTTGCCGGTGCCGGCAGGCCCCACGCCGAAGGTGATGGCATGGCTGCGGATGGCAGCCAGGTACTCTTTCTGGCCGAGGGTCTTGGGATGGATGGGTTTGCCCTTGGCGGTGACGGCGACAAAATCGTCGTTCAGCTCCTTCAGGCGCTTTTCCTCGCCGCCGCGGGCCAGGCTGATGCAGTAGCGCACCGTCTGTTCCTCCAGCGGGGTATGGTTCTGCAAAAGCATCGCCATGCCGTCCACCGCGTGGATGGCGGCGTCCACGTCCTCCGGTTCGCCGGTAAACTTCAGCGTCGAGCCGCGGCAGACCGCCGTGACACGGAAAGCCTGCTCCAGCAGGCGGATATTCTCGTCCCGATTGCCGAAAATGGCGGCGGCCAGCTCGATGCTGTCCAGTTCGATCCCTTTTTCCAACAGGCAGACAACCTCCAAATATAGACATTACTATCCGAATTATAGCACAATTCTTGGCAAAAGAAACTGTGAATGTTGCACAAAATTTTATAGGGCGTTGTTGTCATGCCTGCGGCGAGGGCGTTTCGGCCAGCGGCTGCATCGCACCGGGGCGGGCAATGTCGGCCCGGAACACGAACTCGGCGGTGCAGTACACCCCGCCGTCCCGCTGCACGCAGGCAAAGCTTTGCTGCTCGATCTCGGCGTCGGGGTATTCCGCCAGCAGCTGCTGCACACAGCTGCGCTTTGCCAGGGCCTCGGCGGCGGCCGGCGTGTAGGTCAGCTCCCGGTCGGCGCGCTCCATCTCCCACCGGATGTACAGGCAGCCGGGCAGGGCCAGCTGCCCCAGCGCAAGGGGCTGCCAGTTTTCGCTCCGGTCGGCCTCGGCAAAGGCGGCCTGGGATTCCTCCAGCGGCAAAGCGGCCCCCGGCAGGTACAGGGTGCGCTGCATGGCGCTGCGCCCGGTCAGGATGCTGACGGTCCGGCGCAGCGGCTGCAGGGCGGTAAAGCTCCGCTGAACGCGGCCGGTCACGCTTCCGGAGGCAGACTGGTATACCGGGTCGCCGTCGCGATCGGCCCGCTGGGCGTTGGCCAGCAGCTGCCCCTTTGCCACATACTGCCCTGGCGCCGCCTGGGCAAAGCCGCTTTCCACCCGGACAGCCAGTACCTGGGCGTTGTCGCTGGCGTACAGGGCGGTCTCTGGCGTTGCGGTACGGATCGACTGCCGCTCCATGGCGGTGGTCTCCACAAACAGACAGCCGCCGGCAAAGTTCAATCCCACCCAGCCGAACAGTTCCGGCTGGGCGGCCAGCTGCTGCCGGGCGGTCTGCAGCAGCTCCTCCGAGACGCGGGTGCCTTCCCGGATGCCGGCCCCGTCCAAAATCTGCCGCACCTGCCCGGCCCGGGCGGCATCCAGCGCACCGAAATCGATGGTCCAGACAAAGCCGGAGAGAAACCGTACCAGCACCACAAACAAAAGCGCGCCCACCCAGATGCCGGGCCTTTGCCACAGCCGTTCCGCCAGCCGGCCCGGCCCGGCGCGCCGCAAAACCCGCAGCTGCAGGCCGCTGCGCTCCACCAGCTGCCGCAGACGGGCCAGGTCGCGCCCGGCCGCTGCGGCGCTGTAGCCGCTTTGCCCGACGCAGCGGACGCGGCGCAGCCGCACGCCGGCCGCCGCCGCATCGCTCAAAAAGCGCCGGGCGTCCGGCCCTTCCACCAGAATGCGCAGCCGGTCGGCAGCCCAAAAGCGGCGTTCAGCCATTTGGCACACCCCATTTCCGGGTAAAGTCGATGCGCGTCACCCGGCCGGTCACGCTCAGCCGTTTGCCGGCCAGCGATTCTATCCCCAGGTCTGCGCCATACAATGTAATAACCGACCGCCCCATATCCAGGCAGATGCGTTCGGGTGTGAACTCCAGCACGCGGCGGCAGCCGTCTGTCAGCACAGAGCCGCCGCGGATCTCCAGTTCCGGCAGGCGGTAAAAAGCGGCGTCCGGCTGGCCGAACAGCGATTTCAGGCCGGGCCGGGGCGGCTTGGCAGGCCGCGCGGCCCGCGGGCGGTATCGTTTCATGGCGGCGCCCCCTTTGCTGTGCCCGGCAGGATCGCACGATATACCCCAAATATATAGCACAGGAGGCCCAGTTATGATAAACCGTTTTGTCCGCCGCCTTGTCCTGCCCGCCGCGGCGGCCTGCACGCTGGCATTGCTCTGCCGCCCGCAGGCGGCCGCCGAGGGGTTTGCCTCCGGGCTGCTGCTGTGCACCCGCAGCCTGCTGCCGGCGCTGTTCCCGTTCTTTGTGGTCAGCGCCCTTTTGACGGCCGCACCGGGGGCGGAGCTGCTGGCCCGGCCGCTGCGCCCGCTGGCAAGGGCCTGCGGGCTGACCGGCGCCGACGCGGCGCTGATGCTGCTGCTGTCCTGGCTGGGCGGGTATGCGGTCTGCGCCCGGCTGGCCGGCGATGCGGTGCATGCCGGCCGCATGGACCGGGACCAGGCGCAGCGATTTTGGATCGTCGGCTGCTGTTCCGGCCCCGGTTTTGTCATCGGCTGCGTGGGTGGGCTGATGCTGGGCTCCGTGCGGCTGGGCGCGCTGCTGTACGGGCTGCAGCTGGCGGCCAATTTTTGCGCCGCCGCGGTCTTGAGCCTTGCCGGGCTGCTGCCCCGGACTGGCAGGCAGGCGCAGGCCTGTCCGCCGGTCGGCGGACAGGGTGACGCGGCTGGACCGCCGCTGTCGCTGCCGGGGGCCATTGGCAACGCGGTGGACAGCAGCCTGACGGTGTGCGGGTGCATGCTGTTTTTCCGGGTGATGGGAGCCGTGGCCGAGAGTTTCCTGCCTGCGGACGCGGCGGCCGCGGCCGTGCTGCGCGGCCTGCTGGAGGTCACCGCAGGCTGCGACGCCTTTGCCGCCCTGGGCGGCGGCGCGGCGCTGCGGGGCGTCTGCCTTTGTCTGAGCCTGCTGGGGCTTTCGGTTTTTGTGCAGCTGCGGGCGCTGGCAAAGCTGCCGCTGAGCCCCCTGCTTCTCTCCCGCGGGGTGCACGCGGTGGTTTTGCAGGGGCTGGTCTGGCTGTGCGCGCCGGCGCTGCCGGGCGAATGGGCGGCGTACAGCTCGTTGTCCCGGCGGGTGGTGACTGCCGCGCGGATGCCCCCGGACGCCGCGTTTCTGCTGCTGTGCTTCCTGTGCGCCGCGCTTTACAAAGCGGGCAGAAAACTTTATAATATGCGTTGAGGGCGGCCCCGGCGCGGCGGCTGCAGCCGCCGCGCGGAGGTGAAGCGAGATGTTCAAAAAAAAGCTGTACGGAAGTAAAATTGCCCCCGCCTGCTCATACTGTAAATACGGCGCACAGGCTGCCGACCGCAAGATGATCTACTGCCGCAGCCGCGGCGTTGTCTCGCCCTATTACAGCTGCCGACGGTTCCAGTACGATCCGCTGATGCGGGTGCCCCGCCGCCGGGAACTGCCCCAGCTGGACCCGAAAGATTTCGTTTTGGACTGACCCCGCCCGCTGCCGGGAGAAGGAAACTGGAGAGTTATGAAAAAGCCCCGCAAGAAGATTTCCCTGCATGCCGAGATCAATACCGCCGTTCAGAACAAGCGTCTTGTGATGACGGTGTATTTTCTTTTGCGCCTTTCGGTGATCCTGGTGATGATTGCCCAGGTGTTCAACCGCAATTTTGAAAATGTGTTCCTCTGCGTGCTGACGCTGATCCTGTTCACCGTGCCGACCATCCTGGAGCGCCGCCTCAAGATCGACATCCCCAATACGCTGGAGATCATCATCCTGCTGTTCATCTACGCGGCCGAAATTCTGGGCGAGATCCAGGCGTTCTATGTCTATATCCCCAACTGGGACACCATGCTGCACACGATGAACGGCTTTCTCTGCGCGGCCATCGGGTTTTCGCTGCTGGATATCCTGAACCGCAACGAGAAGGTCAAGTTCTCGCTCTCGCCGCTGTACCTGGCCATTGTGGCCTTCTGCTTTTCCATGACGGTGGGCGTGCTGTGGGAGTTCTTTGAGGCCGGCATGGACTACTTTTTCCTTTTGGATATGCAGAAGGATACCGTCGTCAACAGCATCGGCAGCGTCATGCTGGACCCCACCGGCGGCAACAAGGTGGTGCTTGTGCAGGACATCGTCGACGTGATTGTGGTGCAGGCGGACGGGACCCGGACGGCGCTGGGCCTGGGCGGATACCTGGATACCGGCCTGTGGGATACCATGGAGGACCTGGGCGTCAACTTTATCGGTGCGCTTGCCTTCTCGGTCATTGGTTACTTTTATGTGCGCAGCCGCGGCAAGGGCCGCTTTGCCAGCCGCTTTATCCCGGTCATCGTCCCGGACAAAACACAGCCTGCCGCTCAGGCGCAGACCGGCCAGACCGCAGACGCCGCCTTGCAGCTGGAAGGCCCTCAGGGCCCGGTTTGACAGTGCGCCGGCGCTGCCGGAGAGGGCTTTTGACAATTTTTGCAGGCGGAGAGCCGGTTTGGGGCTTGACTTCCTGCAAAAATACGGTATACTATATTTTGCTGTGCCCACGGTCTGCGGCAGGCACAGCAAAATGCTAGAATAGCTCAGCCGGTAGAGCAGCTGATTCGTAATCAGCAGGTCGCGTGTTCGAGTCACGTTTCTAGCTCCAAAAAAGCCACAGTATCACGTCGATTTGACTGGATACTGTGGCTTTGTTTTTGTCTTTTTTTGATTTTTGACTACTTTTTGACTACTTTTCCATAAACAGCAACAGCCCCCAACCTGTCAGAAATCCCGACAGGTTGGGGGCTTTCTCTATGTATTACTGGCTATCGTCCGCGCTGTCCGGGATGCCGTCGCCGTCGGCGTCGGGCAGCTCCGGAAGGCCGGCCAGGCTGGTGGCCAGACTGGCCAGGGCCGCCAGCGCGGCGGTGCCCAGCACCAGCGCCCAGTCCACCTCCTGAATGACCGCGCTGCTGACCAGCACGGCGGCCGCCGACTGGCCAAAGGTCTTGGCGGCGCGGATGCCCGCGGCGACTGCCCAGGCCGCCCAGTTGCGTTTGGTGTACTTCATGGGTTACTCCTTTCATTCCCCGCTGCGGATGGGCAGGCGGCGGCAGGTCTGCATGATGTCGTGCGTGCTGCGGTCGCCGTCGCCCAGGTCCACGTAGGCGGTGTAGTAGTTTTCGAGATTGTCCAGGCCGTAGGGCGGGATCTCGCCCTCCTTGATGTAATGCAGCCCCAGGTCGATGATCTGGCCGCGCAGCAGGCTTTTGACACCCTCGGTAAGTGCTTTGCCTTCCTTTCGGCTCTTGCCCAGCTTGCCCGCTGCCCAGCCTGCAAAGGCCGCCAGCAGCGGCACCAGCACAGTCAGGGCGGCGGCCACGCCGTCTGCGATGGGCTGCAGGTCCACTGTCTGCATGGGCATCACCCCTCCTTGTACAGCCCCATCTCCACAAGCTGCAGCCGCTCGCACAGCTCCTTGAGCGAGGCCACACCGCACGCAGACAGCGGACCCACGGTGATGGTGTACAGCCCGCCGGCCTCGGCCTCGCGGTACAGGCTCATCAGCTGCAACTCCTGGCACTTGCTGCGGATGGTGCCCCAGTCGCCGCTGCTCACCGGCCCGATGGTCAGCGTGGTGCCAGGCTTGTCCGCCGGCTGGGTCTGCACGCCGGCATCGCTGACGCTGATCCAGCCGGTGACCTGACCGGCCTGCCCCACACGGTCGGCCCGGTTGGTGATGCGCACGCGGCCGTCGGCCGGCTCCGCGCTCCAGACGTAGTATGTACCCGACGCCGTGCCGGCGGCGCTCACGGCCGTGCTGGACACGTACAGCGGTACGCGCTGCAGATGCAGCTCAGCGCCGGCCACCAAAGCCGTGGCCGGGCGCTTGACGCTGGTGTAGCTGCCCAGCCGCACGGTGCTCCTGGCCACGCTGAAGTCATCGTCCAGCCAGTTCAAAGGGTTGCAGCGGGTGCCGTTCAGCCGA
>ERZ1643246.2802-NODE-2802-length-15882-cov-7.152524_pt1 | contig 15882 bp, 11 predicted proteins | sample MGYA00579265_ERZ1643246 | MGnify/ENA primary metagenome ERZ1643246 (study PRJEB29033, sample SAMEA4952261) | chicken gut metagenome | biome: Broiler Chicken; feature: Gastrointestinal Tract; material: Caecum | place: Ireland | collected 2018 | study: Broiler... | reverse complement strand
TCAGCCTGACAACCTCCTTCGCGATCGGCACAGCGCTGGTGAGGCCGGGAGATTCGATGCCCACCAGATTGACCGCGTGGGGCGCGGTGTCCTTCCGGCGCTCGATCACAAAATCGTGGTAGCCGCCTTCTTCTTTCGGGACAAGCTTCGGACGAATTCCCGCAAAATTCCGGATAAAATACTCCTGCTTCAGATGGGGATAGATCCGGCTGCCGTCCCGGATCAGAAGATCCATAATCTCTCTTGTTGTAGCGTAATTTCCCCGATCCGCAATGTATTCCGTGCTGGGTCCCACCATAATATTTCCGTCCAGGGTGGGCGTCAGATGGATGCCCAGACCCCCCGTTTTATAGTTTGGAACCGGATAGGCCGGAAGGGGAAGCGTATCCTTCAGCTTTTTGTCCAGAAGATAATACTCCCCCCTGCAGGGGTAAATGGTATAGTCATCCATCCCCAGCAGGGCGGCGATCCGGTCCGCCCCAAGTCCCGCGCAGTTGATGATCCAGCGGCTCCTGCACTGCCCTCTTTTTGTCGAGACGGTATACAGGCCGTCCTCATTCAGAGAAATTGCCGTCACCTCGCTGTCGCAGAAGAACCGGACTCCGTTTTCCGCCGCATTTTCCGCCATGCCGAAGGTAAACTGGAAGGGACTCAGTATGGCCGTAGTGGGAGACCACATGGCAAAATTTCCTTTTATGAGAGGAGCCTTTTTATCCATAAAGTCCCGGCCGACAATTTCCATGCCCCGGATCCCGTTCTTCTCTCCCTGCTCCTTCAGTTTTCTGAGGGCTTCCATATCTTCCCCGGTAAAGCCCACCACAAACTTTCCGGTCCGCTTATACGGTATATCCAGCTCCGCGGCAATTTCGTCAAAGCTTCTGTTTCCCTCCACGCAGAACCGCGCCATCTTTGAACCGGGCCGGTTATTATATCCCGCATGAAGCACGGCCGAATTCCGGCTGCTGGTCTCCATGCAGATATCCGGCCCCTTCTCCGCCACACAGACGGACAGCCGGTAACGCGACAATTCCCGCGCCACAGAACAGCCGATCACGCCGGCTCCCACAATCAGAACATCGTATGTCTGAATCATCTTTTTCTCCTTATATCGGTAACCTGTTGTTTTCTGTCCTTTTAAAATTTTACAACTTCTCGCCCGAAAGTGCAATATCGCAGGATAAGCAGAGAAACCTCCGGAGAAATCACGGAATATTTCCGGAGACAGGCAAAAATATAGGGCAGCCCTTTTACCGGCTGCCCCGTTCTCAGGCTTCCTTGCCTGCCGCTTTCATTTTTTCAATTTCCTCCATGGGGTTGTAATTTTCGATATCCTTTACCACCCACTTCAGATACTCGATCACAGACAGATGCTGGGGACACTGTTTCTCACAGTTTCCGCACTCCACGCAGGCCGAGGCCGGTCCGTGTCCCTGCTCAATCAGGGCTCCGTAGTACATGGCCTGGGTCATTACCTCATCGGCCGGCAGCCGCTTCAGATCATTATACAGCGCGAAATAATCCGGAATGGCAATCTTCTTCGGACATTTCGGTTCACAGTAGCGGCACTGTGTACAGGGAATCGGCGTCTTGGCGTTGACAATCTCCACAACCTTATCCAGAATCTTGTACTCTTCCTCATTCAAAGGCTTAAAATCATCAAAAACAGCCACATCCTCCTTCAGAAATTCTTCCGTGGGCATGCCGCACAGACAGACTCTGACTCCCGGCAGGCTTCCCACAAACCGGTACGCCCAGGAAGCAATGGGCGCGTCCGGATTATAATCTTTCATTAATTTCACCGCTTCCTCCGGAAGATTGGCCAGCGTGCCTCCCTTGCAGGCTTCCATAACAACCACCGGCTTGTTATGTTTCACAGCCATCTCGTAAACTTCTCTGGAACGGATGGTGGGATTATTCCAGTCAAGATAGTTAATCTGCTCCATCACAAAGTCGATTTCCGGATGCTCGTTCAGAATCTCCTCCAGAAATTCCGGCGAATCATGGAGGGATACACCGAACTCCCGGAACTTTCCTTCCGCTCTCTTTTTCTTGAGGAATTCAAAAACGCCCCACTCCTTGCACCTTTCATACGTATCTCTGGATACACAGTGCACCAGATAGAAGTCAAAGTAGTCCACATGACATTTTTTCAGCTGTTCTTCGAAAATCGGCTCCATCTGATCTGCGGAATTCATCTGCTTTACAGGCATCTTTGTGGAAAGCAGAAAAGAATCTCTTGGATATCTGTCCACCACAGCCTCTCCATATGCATTTTCGGAAAGCTCGCCGTGATAAATGTAGGCCGTGTCAAAATAATTGAAGCCGTGGGCCATAAAATAATCTACATTTTTCTTCAGTTGTTCAATATCAATCGACATAGGATTTGCGGGATCCTTCACGGGCAGCCGCAGGCCTCCCATACCCATATGTTTTCCAAAATCAATTGCCACTTTTTTCCTCCTCCAATTTGCAGGCCGGCGGATTGCAGGAACCCGTCTTCCCTTTCTGCGCTTCTGCCATACACTTCAGAAGCAGATCTTTCTTTTTAAAAACCCATTTTCAGCTGCACGCAAATACATTTCATATACTTATCATTATAATATATTTTTCTTATTCTTTTGTCAATCAAAATTATCTGTATTTTTAGCCAAAAATCTCCTATTATTTTTGTTATTTATTTTTATCATCTTTTCTAAACTGACAATTGACTTTTAAAACCCTCTATTTTATAATGACCTCAATGGGTTATCAATTAAAATCTCAAATGCATTTCATATACAAATCTTATAATTCCAGGGTCAAGGGGGATTGTGGGAGTGCGCAGCACAGAACAATCCGCAGGCATCCTGGCTGGGGACTTTTGTCCCCCACATCATCTTATTATTAATGTATTGGGAGGAAACAGAATATGAAGGATATGCTGAAGAATCAGATCGCCATCGTTGCCGGAGGTACCAGTGGAATGGGCGAGGCTACCGCCAAACTGTACGCCGCCGAGGGCGCCGTTGTAATTATCGGCGGGACGAACCCCAAGAAGGGCAACCGTGTAAAAGATGAGATCATCGCGGCCGGCGGCCAGGCCCGCTACTACGGTCCCCTGAACGTGGCCAGCAAGGAAAGCTGCCAGGCCATCGTAGATGAGACCATGAAAGAATTCGGACGCATCGACATTCTGGCCAACTTTGCCGGAAAGAGCTATGACGGAGATGAGTCCATGACGCCGGAAGAGCGCTATCAGACCACCATGGATGTAAACATGACCGGAACGTATAACCTGGTGTTCTGCGTAGTTCCTCATATGAAGGAGGCAAAAAGCGGAAAGATTATCCTCTGCTCTTCCAACGGTGCTTTTAACCCCACAACGCCGGCCTACGATTACCATATGGCCAAGGCAGCCTGCGAGTCCCTGACCGTCAACCTGGCCATGGAGCTTGCTCCTCTGGGCATCCGCGTCAACTGCCTGAAGCCCGGTCCTATCATCACACCTTTCTGGGATGAGCTCTTCTCCCCGGAAGAAAAAGCAGCAAGAGAGGCTACCTTCAACGGCATCGCCTCCAAGGAAGTTCCCCTGCAGCGCATGGGTACGCCGGAGGATATTGCGGGACCGGCTCTCTTCTTTGCATCGGATCTGTCCGCTTACATCACAGGACTTCTGCTCTACGTGGGCGGCGGCATGGGATACGTATATGCCCATGGCCAGTCGGCAATCCTGGGCAACGTTCCGGTGGCCGGCGAAAAGAAGTAATCTGCAGAAACTCTTTCTGTCATCTTAAAAGCCTGAGGGTGTCTCAGCCATTGGGACACCCTCCACTTGTATATGTACCTTTACAATCCAGTTAGGGAGGGTTCTGCGAATGAATAATGCAAACGTTAAATCCGGCAGTTACAGTAAGATAATTGCCATTATTCTATTTTTTGCACTGACTGTAGGAAACTATTTTCAATATCAGCTGACACCGTTAGCCGGACAATTGATGACCGATCTAGGGATTACCCAAAATCAGTTTTCCAGCATTTTTACTTCCCCCATGATCACTTCGATCATTCTGGGAATTGTCGCCGGCGTCCTGGCGGATAAGTTCGGAATCAAAAAAGTCATTGCCGTAGCCCTTGTCATTGCAGCCGCCGGACTCTGCATACGTCCCTTTGCAGAGAGCTACGGCCCGCTTTTCGCCAGCATGGTTCTGGGCGGTCTTGGCATTACTTTTTTAAATACCAATCTGTCCAAGATCATCGGCGGATGGTATACACCGCAGCAAATCGGATCGGTTATGGGAATTATCATGGCCGGAAATACTGTGGGCATGACTCTTGGAACCGCAACAACCGCCATGCTGCCCTCTATGACCACAGCATTCTGGATCTCCGGCATTGCAGCCGTTCTGGTTGCCGTACTCTGGATCGCCTTCGTGCGCGAAGGCCCCTACAGCCGGAAAGACGGACAGACGGAGACGATACCTCTTGGCCAGTCTCTGAAAACGGTTCTGAAGAGCAAAAATGTATGGCTGGCAGGAATCTGCCTGGCTTTCATTCTGGGCTGCAACGTGGCCCTGACCTCTTTTCTGCCCACCGCCCTGCAGTCCCGGGGCTATACGGAAGCTGCCGCCGGTCTTGTCTCCTCGGTGATGACGATCGGAAGCTTCTGCGGAACATTCCTGGGGCCCATCATTATTACAAAGCTGCCACGGATGAAACCGGCGCTGATCGTCTGTTCCATTGTCGCCGCCCTCTGCGCCGCTTTCGGGTGGGCCGCCCCCACACCTCTGGTTCCGGTGCTGCTTTTCCTGGCCGGCGCCTTTATCAGCGCGCTGGTTCCGACCTTTATGTCTTTCCCGATGCTGCTTCCCGAGATCGGGCCTGCTTATGCCGGCAGCGCGGGCGGAGTTATGACCACCCTGGAACTTTTGGGAGCCGTCATTATTCCCACCTATATTATCACACCGGCAGCCGGATCCAATTTTACGCTGTATTTTGCCCTGGCCGGAATCTCTGCTGCCCTGATGGTTATTTTTGCCCTCTTCCTGCCGGAACTGAACCGGAGGAAAAAGGCCGCATAAACCGGGGAATTTGACAAATTCCTTTCACATGGTATAATCGTACCGGTGGATACGGCATGTATGCCTGTCCACCGGTTTTTATCAATTATAACGGATCGAAAAGGAAAATGAATACGTATGGACATAAAAGGAATGCGCTATTTTATCAGCGCCGCTGAAAATCTGAGCTTTACAAAAACCGCGCTGGAACAGAATGTCACGCAGACAGCCATCAGTCTGTGCATCTCAAAAATGGAAGAGGAGCTGGGTTTTAAGCTGTTCACCCGGAAGAATCGTTCTGTACAGCTGACAGAGGCCGGGCGGGATTTCTATAAACACGTTGTTCATATTGTAAAAAATTATGAAGAGGCAGTGGAGCACAGCCGGAATACGGCAACCGGAAAGGTGGGAGAAATCCGCATCGCAGTTCCCGACCATGTAATGGGCATGAGTCTGATCCCCTCCCTCCGTGCTTTTCAGAAGACATACCCCCAGTTAAGTGTGAAGTCCCTGACCATCCCTCCTCACGAGATCATGACCGCTCTTGACAACCATGAAATCGATGCTGCCGTCGGTTTTCCCCAGGAATTTGAGTTTATTCCCAATCTCCAGCACCGGGTCATCCGAAACGACAGACTGGTGGCCGCCATGTCAGCGGAACACCCTCTGGCTTTCCTGGATAATCCGGATCTTCAGCAGCTGAGCGCACAGACCTTCACGGTGGTGCATCCCCAGAAAGCGCCCATGGTGGACCGGTATATGTACCGGATCTGGGACCAGGCCGGACTGAAGCCCCAGAAGGTTCTGCATGCCGATTCTCTGGAGGACGCGCTGCTGGATGTGGCCCTGGGGAATTCCATTATCCTGATTACAGAACAGATCCAGAACTTCTGTTCCCCCGCCCTGGTATATAAGAAGCCAAAAGTACTCGAAAATCTGCATATTGAGATCGCCCTGGCCTGGAGAGATCAGGAAAACCCGATTATGATGAGTCTCATCTGGGAACTGCTGGATGCCTAAGCCGTTTTATGCCTCCATTGGGCCCCTCCTTTCTCTGCTTTCTTCCTACAGTCTAACGGACAGTTCTAATGGCTTCCTGTGGTTTTTTTAACACGATTTAAACAATTTCTTATCCTTTAAAAAACTGCTGCCGCACCCGGCATTTTTCCCGCCATTTCCGGATGAAATAACAGAAAAGGAGACATGGCTCCACGGATGTTTTTTCATCCGGCCATGCCTCCTTTTTCGTCCGTTCAATGATCGGCTGCTGAATACTACTGTATCGGCTCAAAATCAATGGCTCCGTGCTTGCACAGAGGACATACAAAATCATCAGGAAGAACATCTCCCTCATAAATATATCCGCACACCTTGCAGACAAATCCCTTCTTGCCCTCGGTCTTGGGCTTCGGCTTTACATAGTTCTGGTAATAGGTATAGGTCATGGTATCCTTGTCGCTCATAACTCTGGCCTCTGTCACAGAACAGATGAACATGCCGTGGGTGCCAAGATCCACATACTGCTCCACCTTCAGGGAGAAGACAGCATTGATATATTTGGGCAGCATCCGCAGTCCGTTGTCGGAACGCACCTCCGCCCAGCCGGCAAATTTGTCCGCTACTCGTCCGCTCTGGAATCCGAAGTTCTGGAATACGGAAAAGGGCGCTTCCACAGACAGGCAGTTTACATTCAGAATACCCGTCTGCTTGATCACATGGTGGGAGTAATTCGCCTTGTTGATGTTGACGGCCACCCGGTTGGGATTGTCCGACACCTGGGTCACAGTGTTGACGATCAGACCGTTGTCCTTCTTTCCGTCATTGGAGGTGACTACGTACAGACCGTATCCGATCCGGAACAGGGCGGTCAGATCATTCTTGTTGGCCGCGTTCGGAGACTGGGCGATATACTCCCGGCAAAGTTCATCAGCCATGGCCTCCAGCTGATCCTTTGTCTCTTTCTTCACGCCGGACCAGATGGTTACCTGGTTGTTCAACCAGGTAATCTTCTGGCTTTCCGCAAACATTTCCCTCATGATCTTGGCAGCCATGGGAGACCAGGAACCGTTCTCGATCAGTCCGATGGTGCGGTTCTGGTAGTTGCGCTCCGTCAGGTGCTCAATAAAATCTCTCATAAACGGGAAAATGCCCGCATTGTAGGTGGTGGTGGCCAGCACCAGCTTCCCATAGCGGAAGGCGCTGGCCACGGCCTCCGCCATATCGCATCTGGCCAGATCGTAAACTGCCACTTTCGGGCAGCCCTTTGCCTTCAGCTTCTCCTCCAGAATCTCTACCGCCTGTTTCGTATGGCCGTAGACGGAAGTATAGGCGATCATAATTCCCTCCGATTCCACGGAGTAGGAAGACCAGATATCGTACTTCTCCAGATAATGACCCAGATTTTCCTTCAGGACGGGGCCGTGCAGCGGGCAGATCATGGCGATATCCAGGCCGGAAGCGGCCTTCAGCAGATTCTGCACCTCGTTGCCGTATTTGCCCACAATACCGATGAAGTACCGGCGGGACTCGTCATCCCAGTCCTCCTCCACATCCAGGGCTCCGAACTTTCCAAAGCCGTCCGCGGAAAACAGAACCTTTTCCGTGCTCTCATAGGTCACCATAACCTCCGGCCAGTGCACCATGGGGGCGTAGACGAAGTTCAGCACATGGCTTCCCAGAGAAAGGGAACCGCCGTTTTCCGCCAGCAGCTTGCGGTTCTCGATGTCCATATCGAAAAAGTTGTCCATCATCGCAAAGGCCTTCTCCGTGGATACCACCACCGCATCCGGATACGTATTTACAAAATTCTGGATATTCGCGGCATGGTCCGGCTCCATGTGCTGCACAACCAGATAATCCGGCTTGCGTCCGTCCAGCACATTGGCAATATTATCCAGCCACTCATGGGTAAAATTGATATCAACCGTGTCCATGACAGCGACCTTCTCATCCAGGATCACATAGGAATTATAGGACATGCCGTTGGGCACCACGTACTGGCCCTCAAACAGATCTACCTGATGATCGTTCACTCCCACGTAGCGGATACTGTCAGTAACATAAGGCATAAACAGAAACCTCCTTCTTTCTTAAAATTAAAAAGTAAAAATCATTTGTCCGTGTCTATTATAGCAAAGGAAAAGGCGGGGGAAAAGCCCATTTTTCTTATTCCAGCTCAATAATCTCATTGTACAGCGCCGCGTACCGGCCGCCGGCAGCCAGAAGCTCCTCATGGGTGCCCCGTTCAATGATGCGGCCCTTCTCCAGGACCATGATGGCATTGGCCTTCCTCACAGTGGAAAGCCGGTGGGCGATCACAAAGGTGGTTCGGTTTTCCATCAGCGCATCCATCCCCTCTTCGATATGGCGTTCCGTCCGGGTGTCCACAGAGCTGGTGGCCTCATCCAGGATCAGGATCGGCGCCCGGGAGAGGGCTGCCCTGGCAATATTCAGCAGCTGCCTCTGTCCCTGGGAAAGGTTCGCCCCGTCATTCTCCAGCACCGTATCGTAGCCGTTCTCCAGCTGTTCGATAAAGGAATGGGCGGAAGCGGCCCGGGCCGCCGCCTCTACCTCTTCATCCGCAGCGTCCAGGCGGCCGTAGCGGATATTTTCCCGAACCGTCCCCGTAAACAGATGGGTATCCTGCAGCACCATGGCAATATGGGAGCGCAGAAAGGCCCGGGGGATTTTTTCGATGGGAACGCCGTCAATGGTGATGCTGCCGTCCTGAATATCGTAGAAGCGGGAAAGCAGATTGGTTACCGTAGTCTTTCCAGCTCCCGTAGAGCCCACGAAGGCAATTTTCTGTCCCGGCTTCGCGTAAAGAGAGATATCCTGGAGCACCGGCACGCCGGGCACATAGCCGAAATTCACGTGATCCAGAACCACATGGCCGCGGATGGTTTCCATGGATACCGTCTCGGGCTCCGGCTTTTCCGGCGGCGTATCCAGAACCTCAAATACCCGTTCCGCCCCGGCCAGCGCCGCAAATACAGTATTCATCTGCATGGATACTTCATTGATGGGCCGGTTAAACTGCCGGGTATAATTCAGAGATACGGTAAGTCCGCCCAGATCGAACCGTCCCAGGGCCACCAGCACGCCTCCGACACAGGCGGAGACCGCATAGACCATGTTGCAGAGCTGATGGGTCACCGGGCCCATGATGCCGGAGCGGAACTGGGCCTGCTCCTGGGTTCTGCAGAGTCTTCCGTTCAGATAGGAAAATTCCTCTCTGGCCACCTCCTCGTGGTTAAACACCTTGACAACCTTCTGACCGGTCAGAATTTCTTCTGTAAATCCGTTCAGCATGCCAAGATTTCTCTGCTGCTCCGTGTAGGCTTTCTGCCCCTTCTTCATGATCGTCTTGCTGAGCCATGTCAGCACAGGCGTTGCGGCGATGGTGATCAGCCCCAGGACGGGACTCGTGTAAAGCATCAGAATGATGGTCCCTGCGATGGTGATCGCCCCCGACACAATCTGGATCAGCGTGGTGTTCAGCATCTCTCCGATGGTGTCTATATCATTGGTAAATCTGGACATGATGTCTCCGGCCGCATGGGTGTCGAAATACCGCACCGGCAGGCTCTGCAGCCGGTCAAATAGCTCTTCCCGCATGCGCACCAGCGTTCTCTGGGATGCTTCCAGCATCAGCCGCTGCTGCAGCCACTGGGTGAGCACGGAAATGCCGTAGACCACCGCCAGAATCAGCAGCCACCGGGCCAGACCCGCCACCCTGGCGCCAGGATCCGCCTGCTCCGGGTCAAAATAGATAAACCGGTTGATGATGGGGCGCAGCAGATAGGAGGCTGCCAGGGATGTAACCGTGTACACCAGGGAGCTGATGACAGCCGCTCCAAACAGAATTTTTTCTCCGGCAATATAGCGGAGCAGACGAATCACCGAATTCTTAAGGTTTTTAGGTCTTCCGGTGGAAGCAAGCGCCCGGTTTCTTCCTGCATTTCTGCCCACATCCATCTGCCGGGCTTCCCTTCCGGCGGTCCGCCCGCCGTATTTTTCTTCCAGTCTTGCAGTCCGGCTTTCATTCATGCGCGTCTCCCTCCTTCTGGGAATAATAGATCTCCTGGTACGCTCTGCAGCTTCGGATCAGCTCTTCGTGGGTACCGCAGGCGCACACAGCTCCCTGATCCAGAACCAGAATCTTGTCGGCGTCCATCACAGAAGAAATCCGCTGGGCGATAATCAGCTTCGTAAGCCCCGCAAGCTCTGTGCGGAACGCACGGCGGATGGCCGCGTCCGTGGCCGTATCCACAGCGCTTGTGGAATCGTCCAGAATCAGAATTTTCGGTTTTTTCAGCAGTGCTCTGGCTATGCAGAGCCGCTGCCGCTGTCCTCCGGAAAGATTCCCTCCTCCCTGCCCGATCTCCGTCTGATACCCCTCCGGAAAAGAACGGATAAATCCGTCTGCCTGGGCAATCCTGCATGCCCGGGTCATCTCTTCCTCTGTGGCATTTTCATTGCCCCAGCGGAGGTTTTCTTCAATCGTACCGGAAAAAAGCGTATTTTTCTGCAGGACAACGGCGATGCTCTCCCGCAGTTCCCGGAGGGGGAACTCCTTTACATTTCTGCCGTCCACGAAAACAGCTCCCTCATCCGGATCGTAAAGCCGCGGGATCAGGGAAATCAGTGTACTTTTCCCGGAACCGGTGGATCCGATGATCCCCACAAATTCTCCCGCCCGGATTTTTACGCTGACATGATCCAGAACCGGGGCTCCCGTGCCCTTAAAATAGCGGAAAGATACGTTCTGAAATTCAATGGACCCGGACTCCACCTTCCCTTTTTCCCCGGATTCCTCCCCGTCACGGATATCCGGCCGCGTCTCCAGAACCTGGCTGATACGCCGGTCCGAGGCGGCCGCCCTCGTTCCCTGAAGGAATATATTTGCGAGGAAATTCAGCGCTGTCAGCACCTGGGACAGGTAGGTAATAAAAGCAGTCAGAGAACCGATCTCCATTCCCCCCACCATGATCTGCCGTCCGGCGATCCAGACCACCAGCAGGGTTGTCAGATTGATGGCCAGGGCGGAAACCGGCTGCATGAGGATCATCATCTTCAGCGCAGCCACGGTTTTTCTTCTGAGCGCATCGTTCACGCCCCGGAACTTTTTCTTCTCATATTCCTCCCGCACAAAGGATTTAATCACTTTTTCATTGGTGATCGTCTCCCCGATCCCGGTGTTGAGGGTATCAATCTGCTCCTGCATGGCCGTGTAGCGGGGGGAGGCTGTTTTAATAATCAGAAACGTGGCCAGCGCCAGGAAGGGCAGGATAATCAGGATCACCATCCCGATCCCGGAATCCAGGCGGAAGGACATGATCAGCGCTCCGATCAGCATAACCGGGCTGCGGAAAAATCCCCGCAGCAGGGTCTGGGTAAAAGTCTGGATCTGGGTGATATCATTCGTCACGCGGGTGATCAGTGACCCCGTGGAAAACCGGTCAATATCTGAAAAGGAAAAGGTCTGAATCTGGCTGAAGGTATCCATCCGGACACCAGCTGCCATCCGCGCGGCTCCCCGCACCGCAAAGAAAGCGCCCAGGACGCCGAAGACCAGCATGGCCGCCGCGATCAGCAGCATATAAAAGCCATTCTGCAGTATGTAGGAAATATCGCCGTTTGCCGCGCCCCGGTCGATGATATTGGCGTTTATAAACGGCAGAATGAACTCTCCGGAGGCCTCCAGCGTCATAAACACCGGCCCCAGCAGAAAGCAGTACCAGTTTTTTTGGATATGTGCTCTGTATTTACCCATCCTGTCCCCCTCTGTCTCTGCAGGTTGAAACCTGTCTGTTTTTTCTTCGATGCCAGGGTCAAAAGGTCTGAGCCCACATGATCTTGCTCATCAGTGGGTGAAAGGCCTTGGGACCCGCCCCGATATGAGCATAAAAGTGGGATGTATATCCCACGATATGCGAATATTGGGGGGATTGTGGGAGTGCGCAGCACGGAACAATCCGCAGGCATCCTGGTTGGGGACTTTTGTCCCCAACATCATTATATAAAATAATAGCACAAATGTGGAAAACAATCATAGTTTTTTTCTTCGCGTGCATTTTCCCCGCTCCTGTGTTACAATTCAAACTGGAATTTGGAAGTGCGGAGAAAATGGATAATAAGATCAAAATGGTTGCCGTGGATGTAGACGGGACCTTTGTACGCTCTGACTATACTTATGATATACCGCGGTTCCGATGCGTACTGAACCGGATGAAAAACGCCGGCTGCCGCTTCGTAGTGGCGAGCGGGAATCAGTACTATCAATTGAGGGATCTGTTTCCCGGTCATTATGACGAATTGTCCTTTGTCGCGGAAAACGGAGCTTTTGTAAAAGACCGTCAGGATTTCTTCGACCTGACCGGCATTTATTACCACCGCCTGCAGTGGGTGGATGATTTCAGGGAAGTAAAAGACCGGATACTAAAATTTGCCCCCACAGTTCCGGAGGAAAAAACGTATGCGTATTACCATATGTTCCGGGAACGGCTGAAAGGAAAAGTGGAGCCCACCACGAGCGGCCACGGTTCCATCGATCTGATCGTGCCGGGCTGTCATAAGGCATCCGGCCTCAAACGGCTTGTAAATGTCTGTCCCTCCAATGAAGAGGACGGCGTCCTTGCCACACTGGAAAAACTGTTTCCATAAGCGTGCATCCTAGTTGGGGGCTTTTGTCCCCAACAGCATTAAAGTTAAGAAGGTGTTCTATTTGCGGAAAAGCATTAAAATTCTATTATCTGCGGCCGGAATACTCTGTGCCGGTCTTATCATTGGCGCTTTGCAATTCCTGATCTGGAATCAATATGAGCCGCCTCTGACCGTCGGAAGCCATATAAAAACCAGCGAGACGAATTTAACTGCTGTCACAAGAGAATGGTATGATTCTTATATCGCTTCCCTGCAGGGACCGGAGGTCCCTTATGACTGGAGGGTGCACAGCGCCCGGCTGACTTATATTCTTCCGCTGGAGCAGCCCGGTTATGTGGAAGTGGCGTATACCATCCAGCCTGCAAGCCGGAATCTGGACGTTGTCAGCAATCTGGGGCTGGTTGTGCTGGACAGCAGCTATACGGTTCAGACGGTGCTTTACTGGGAACAGGTATCAGATGGATGGGAGCTTGCCGATACCTTGACAGCAGCCGGATATGACCTCAGGTTTCCGGACCCCCGGCAGCAAAAAGAAAACGAAATCGCTGAAAACACCCATCACTATCGAATGGACGACAGCAGCGATCAGACTTATTTTGTGCAGAATGAAACGCTCTATGTTACTTACGACGGCGGAAATACTTCCGTTGAAGTTCCCGACGGATATACGCTGGTCTGCATGGGGCCAAATGAAATTCCCGATGAATACCTGGAGCCGGACAGCTATGTTGTTTCGCCGGAATTTACCGGTTTTATAGGCTACGATGAAGATTACGCGGTTCTTCTTTACAGCGAAGACCGCGGACAGACCTGGGATACATGCCGTATCGGTCCCGGACATAAAGCGCTCTCCTTCCTTTCCTATACGGAGAACGGCTGCTATGCCGCGTTTGCCACGGACCGTTCCCTTGGCAATGATTATTATGAGGCATTTTATTCAGAGGATCTCAGGGACTGGCATCCGTTTTCCATTCCGGAAGCTTTAAACGGACATCTTACATGCGCTTATTGGACTTCTGACGGACGGGGATATTTTGCCGATGGAACGTATGGATATGTTGCAGAATCCTTAGATCGGGAACCGCAGGTACTTATATTACACGACTCCGGCGATCTCACGTCAAAACTCGGCTATGATCCTTTCGATGAAATTTGCAGGTTTTACGAGGAAGGAGACAGCATATATGCGGTCATAGGTCAGGGAGACGACGGCGATTATATGGTGGACGGACAGCTTGTACAGGCGCTGTACCGCTCTGAGGACGGGGTGAATTTTTATTTTCAGGAAACAATCTCGGATAATCCCACAGAAGCAGGATAAGGAAGTGATAAAGAATGAAACGGACTAATTCAAAACTCTGGTTATTGGGAGCAGTGCTTTCCGCCTGTTTTGCAGCTTATCTGCTGGTACAGGGATATGTGCTGCTTAGTTATCGCGATATTCGCTACGGGTTATGCGCATCCGGCTCAGGTATCCTGTTTTTAGCCGGATATTGTATCTGCATGTACCGCTTCTTCCGGAAACCTCCGTTGTGGAAGCGTGAACTGCCATCCGAAACATGGAAAAGATTCGGAAAACATAATAACCTGCAGATTTTTCTTGCCGGATGTATTGGAGCCGGATTTGCCGTATATCTTTGCCGGTACGGAGGCGTGTTCCGGATTCTTTTCACCGGTATTGGCAGTCTGATTCTGATCATTGCTGTAATCGTCGGAGCAGTATTCAACCGGTCGCGGCCGCTTTCCGCCACCCAGAGGCAATATCGCGAGGCCTTGATGAGCACAGCCTTGAGCTTGAAGGAAAAAGGATTTTCCAGTACAGCGATCCCGGATCCAGCCTGTGCATATTTTCAGATCCGCGATATCGCGGCAGGCCGGAGAGATACATTCGCCGCGATGGCATTTACCGCAGCGCTGATGTCCATACCGATCATCCTTGCACAGGGGGATCTGCCCGCTTGCATATTGCCTTTGCTGTTATTTGCAGCCGTATTGCTCATAATAAACACGGCCGGACTTGTACAGGGTGTCCGGGCATTCTATCCATGGAGAAACATGCTGAACCAGGGGAAGGCGTCAGAGGTCTTTCAGGCATTGGTATCCTATTGTGAGTCATGCTCGCAAAGATGGCAATTTCCGATTATTACAATACAAATGTACGGAGTCCTCACCCTGTCATATATGAATTACCACGAGGAAGCACTGGCGCTTCTGAACAGCTTAAAGGGCGGCCGGTATGCGTCAACCGCCTATATGCTTTATAATGAAGCGCTCCTTCTGGCACATTTAAAGAAAAAGGATGAGCTGTTATTCGTTCTCAGAAAGCTCCATGAAGCCATACCGAAGAGTCCCAAAAAGATCCGCGTCAGAGCTGAACAATATTATGAGCTTCTTACCAATCTGGTAAACTGCAATTATGCTCCCGTGCTTGCCCTGGAAGCACAGCAGGCGCCGAACGAGCTGATCCGTCATACATGGGATACATTAATCAGCGATGCAAAAGAGCAGGTGTTTGGCTCTGGCGGCAGGAAAGAGAATTAAGTTTCACCCGGGCTGATCAAACCCGGGTGTATTTGTGTTGCTCTGTATGCTTTATTCATGTCCGCCAAATTGAAAAACCGTAAAATTTTTTTCATAATTAGTCCTCGATCAGATCATGCTCCACACCTTTTCCTTCATTCAACGCTTTTATGCCTCGCTGCAAATGAGCCAGATTGCTGTCTAAGTAAAACGGATCTGCGGTAACTTCAAAAGGAATCATATAGCAATTTGTAAAGCATTTATCAATTTACTGCTTTACATTCTTTCGTCTAATATTGCGTTGGAAAGTATGTAAAAAACACAAAAACCGCACCAGCCATGAAAGCCAGTGCGGTCTGCTTCATTTCTTATACTATTGAATCTGCGCCTTCGGCTTGCCAGTCGCTAAGTGCTTTCGGTCAGAACTTTCCAGCCTTGGCAGCTTCCTCAACAGCCACTGCTACAGCCACAGTCATTCCAACCATGGGGTTGTTGCCTGCGCCGATGAGTCCCATCATCTCCACGTGAGCCGGTACGGAGGAGGAGCCTGCAAACTGCGCGTCGCTGTGCATACGTCCCATGGTATCGGTCATTCCGTAGGAAGCCGGGCCGGCAGCCATGTTGTCGGGATGCAGGGTACGGCCGGTGCCGCCGCCGGAAG
>ERZ1643246.2798-NODE-2798-length-15891-cov-11.600025_pt1 | contig 15891 bp, 12 predicted proteins | sample MGYA00579265_ERZ1643246 | MGnify/ENA primary metagenome ERZ1643246 (study PRJEB29033, sample SAMEA4952261) | chicken gut metagenome | biome: Broiler Chicken; feature: Gastrointestinal Tract; material: Caecum | place: Ireland | collected 2018 | study: Broiler... | reverse complement strand
AGATATGCCATGGACGAAAATGGAGAGATTCGGCGTACATGGAATGGAAAATTTCCGGAAGAATTTGGTGGGCAGGATATTCATGGTTTTATGAAGGAAACTGAACAGGTGCTGCAAGGGATGAATGAAACAGGTAAGAGGAAGCCAGAACCGGTGACCGTCAAAGACCTGGAGCAGCAGGTAAAGAATGGCCAGTCAATCTCTTTGCTGGAGCTGGTTGGAGCTGTTCGCCGGGAGGAACGGAAAAAGAAACCGTCTGTGATTCAGAAGCTGAAGGAATGGACCGGACATGAGCGAAATAAAACCGCACAGAAGAGGGATAAGGAGAGGGAAATTTGAATATGGAAAAATTCAATATTGAGGAAATGAATCTGATGTGTATTTACAATACCGGTTCCCGTACTGGACTTATAAAGAGCCTGAAGGATATGCGCCAGTATCTGGAATCGGATGAGAGGGAGCTGCTGGGACTGACGGACCAGGTTTTGGAAAAGCTGGACATTATGACAGATACAGAATTTGAGCAGTTGGAGCTGTATCCGGAATTTGAGGAGTAACAAATGGCAAAAACGAAAAAAAGGGCAACAGAACAGATTAGAGTTTTACCGGAAAATGAGATTTATGTGGGAGCCTTTTCCTATCATTCCTGCAGCCAGGAAGGAGTTCATCCGGTGTATTGCTTAGGAGTTTTTGAGGATTGTCACGGACACTCGCTTTTATTTAAGCTGGAATGTTGTCCGAAATGCGGCGCACTTTATTTTTCCTGGAAAACCTATCAGAAACATTGGGGAAAGCTGGGACGCTATACATTTATCCAGGCAAAGACAGGAAAGCTCACTTCGGAGACTTTGATTTGCCGGAGGCCAAAGAAGCAGGGGATGGAATTACTGACAGAGAATGCTTATTATAACGAACGGATAGAAGCGTATCCAACCCCGCCACACATCATCCGTGCGTTAAAACACCCATTTCGGGGTGGTTTATGCTCCGGAAAATAATGATAAAAGTTATCAATGAGGCAGTCCATATCGGGCTGCCTTTTTCCATGAAATGAGGGAAGGAGGGGGAAAACATGCCAACCAAAGCGGAACAATATGCTCACTTTGCAGAACAGTCAGCTCTTCAGCTGACGAAAAGCTGGCAGGAATGGGTTCTATTTTTAAACACAGCGTCCCGGCTTTATAAGTATCCTTTTCATGACCAGCTGATGATTTACGCCCAGAGACCGGACGCTATCGCCTGTGCGGAGTATGACCTTTGGAATGAGAAGATGGGACGGTATGTGCGGCGCGGTTCAAAAGGGATTGCGCTGATTGATGATTCCGGGGATCGGCCGCGCCTTCGCTACGTGTTTGATGTGTCAGATACGGGGGCCAGAGAAAATTCCCGCTATCCGTATCTTTGGAAACTGGAACCAGAGCATGAGGATAAGGTTTCTGCTATGCTGGAGCAGCAGTTTGGCGTATCCGGAAGGGAAGGACTGGTTCAGCAGCTGGTGGATGTGGCGGGGAAATTGGCAGAAGATTATTGGGAGGAACACGGGAGGGATATCCGCTACATCGTTGACGGTTCTTTCTTAGAGGAGTACGATGACCTTAACCTTGAAGTCCAGTTTCAGTCAGCGGCCATGGTCAGTATCGCATACTCTCTGATGGTGCGGTGTGGATTCAGGCCGGAAGAGCATTTTGAGCATGAAGATTTCATGGCGATTTTTGATTTCAACACCACGGATACCATTATGGCTTTGGGAACTGCTGTCAGTCAGATCAATCAGCAGATACTGCGTCAAATTGGCCTGGTGATTCGAAATGCAGAGCGGGAAAAACTCGCAGAAAGGAGCAGACAACATGAAGAACAGCCTGTCTTATCAGAAGAACGGAGATTACCTGATTCCCAACCTGACTCTGGGAAAACAGCCTCAGAAACCTCTGGGGAAATACGGGAGAATGCGGAAGGCGTATCTCAAGAAGCACCGTCCAATCCTGTACAATCAGTTTTTGATGACCGGGAAGCTCTATCCTCATCTGATAGAAATCGACGAGACAGCGCAGCACCGTCTGGAGCAGGTACTTCCACAGCTGGCAATGGAAGCAGGAGCGACGGAAGAACTGAAAGCCAGAGACCCCATGAAGTGGGTGGGGCTGATGAACAGCAGCAAAGCCCAGGCGGAGGAAATCTTAATGGAGGAGCTTATCAACAGCTAAGTTTCTTCCTGTCAGAAAATGAACAGCTTCGGATTATTGAAGAAGAGTCAAGCGTAAAAATGCCTGGCTCTTTTTCTGCGTCTGCGGAGGACATTGAGGCTGCATTAAAAAGCGGAACCGGCTTTCAGGGAGGAAAGCTGCGGATTTACAGAATGTACCAACAGCCCCTCAGCACCAAAGAAGTTATTGCGTTTTTGAAAACTGAGTATGGTCCGTTTTACGGCCATTCCATTACCTTTACTGACGGAAGCCGCGGTTCCGCTTCTTATAGTGGGAAAGGGCTGGAACTGTATGCCTTTGGAAAAAACGGCAAGACAACAGTACGATGGACCGAACTGGAGAAGCAGCTACGGCAGCTGATTCAGAGTGACCGGTATCTGACAGAACAGGAAAAAGAGCAATATCGGGAGTTAGAGGAACGGTATGCGGGTTTAGGCGGTATCCCTATGCCGGTTCCCAAAGTGGGTTTTCCGGAACCGGCCATTCCTCCAATGCTGGAAGAACAAGTACAGAATCATTCAGAACGGGAGGAAGCAGAGCCCTTTTCCAATGAAAAAATAGCTGCGGAGGATTTCCGTATTACCGATGAACATCTGGGAGAAGGCGGGCCTAAAGTAAAGTTTCAGGCTAACATGGAAGCTATCCGGACATTGAAACAGATTGAAAACGAAGGACGCAGCGCAACAGCGGAGGAACAGGAAATCATGTCACGCTATGTGGGGTGGGGCGGTTTGCCGGATGCCTTTGATCCGGATAAAACATCCTGGGCCAATGAGTATCGGGAGTTAAAAGAAGCCCTGACACCGGCAGAATATGAAGCGGCCAGAGGCTCTACGCTGAATGCCCATTATACCAGCCCAACGGTAATCCGCGCGATTTATGAAGCAGTGGAACAAATGGGATTTGAAAAGGGAAACATTCTGGAACCGGCCTGCGGCGTGGGAAATTTTTTTGGTATGCTGCCTGAACGCATGAGAGAGAGCCGGTTGTACGGCGTGGAGCTGGATAGTATTTCCGGGCGGATTGCCAGGCAGCTCTATCCAAATGCTGATATTACGGTGGCGGGATTTGAGACAACGGACCGCCGGGATTTCTATGATCTGGCGGTGGGAAATGTCCCTTTTGGTCAGTATCAGGTCAATGACAAGTCTTATAATCGTCTGGGATTTTCCATTCACAATTACTTTTTTGCCAAAGCACTGGATCAAGTACGTCCGGGTGGTGTAGTGGCGTTTGTTACTTCCCGCTATACCATGGACGCAAAGGATTCTTCGGTACGCCGATATTTGGCCCAAAGAGCAGAATTCTTGGGGGCTATCCGCCTGCCGAACAATGCATTCAAGGCCAATGCGGGAACGGAAGTAGTGTCCGACATTCTTTTTCTGCAGAAGAGGGAACGGCCGCTGGATCTTGTGCCGGAGTGGACCCAAACCGGCCAAACTGAGGAAGGATTCACAGTCAACCAATATTTTCTGGAACATCCTGAAATGGTCCTGGGAAGGGTGACTGCGGAAAGCACCCAATACGGGAAACAGGATTATACGGTACTTCCCATTGAGGGGCTGGAATTGTCCGCTCAGCTTCATGATGCGGTCAAATATATCCGCGGAAGTTACCGGGGGGCGGAACTGCCGGAATTAGAGGAAGGAAGCGAGACGAATGTAACCCTTCCGGCAGATCCTACGGTAAAAAATTATTCCTATACGGTAGTAGAGGGAGATGTTTACTTCCGTGAAAACAGTGTGATGACCCGCCCGGACATAAGTGCCGCCGCTGAAGCCCGGATTAAAGGATTGGTAGAGCTGCGAGACTGTGTGCAGGAACTGATTGGCTTGCAGATGGATGGTTCGGCGACAGATGATGAGATTAAAGAAAAACAGCAGGAGTTAAATCAGCTTTACGATACCTTTTCCGGAAAATATGGCCTTATCAATGAGCGGGGGAACCGTCTGGCGTTCTCGGATGATTCCAGCTATTACCTTCTCTGTGCGCTGGAAGTGCTGGACGAGAATGGGGAGCTGGAGCGGAAAGCGGATATGTTCACAAAGCGAACCATCAGACCGCACGAAGCAGTTACTTCCGTAGATACGGCTTCGGAGGCGCTGGAAGTCTCCATTTCGGAGAGAGCCTGTGTGGATATGGAATATATGGCCGGTCTGACTGGAAAAACAGAGGAGGAGCTGGCCGCTGAGCTGAAAGGGGTTATTTTCCGAATTCCCGGTTCCATAGCAGAAGGTGAACGTCCACGATATGTGACAGCAGATGAATACCTTTCCGGAAATGTAAGGAGAAAACTGCGTCAGGCACAACGGGCGGCAGAGAAAGATTCGGCTTTCGCAATTAATGTGGAAGCTCTTACTGCCGCGCAACCTAAAGATTTGGATGCTTCGGAGATTGAAGTGCGCCTGGGAGCGACCTGGATCAGTAAAGAGTACATTGAGCAGTTCATGTATGAGACGTTTCATACGCCTTATTATCTTCAGGGCAGGATTGAAGTCCATTATACACCCTATACGGCGGAATGGCAGATCAGCAATAAAGGGCAGGCCCCCTATCATGATGTAGCGGCCTATACAACTTACGGAACGAACCGGGCTAACGCCTACAAGATTTTGGAGGATTCCTTGAATCTGCGGGATGTGCGGATTTATGACACGGTGGAGGATGCAGACGGAAAGGAGCGACGGATGCTGAATGCGAAAGAGACTACGCTGGCGGCTCAGAAGCAGCAAGCCATTCGGGAAGCCTTTAAGGACTGGATATGGAAAGACCCTGAACGCCGCCAGACTCTGGTACGGCAGTACAATGAGGAAATGAACAGCAACAGGCCGCGTGAGTATGATGGAAGTCATATCGTATTTGGCGGTATGAATCCGGAGATTACCCTTCGGGAACATCAGAAGAATGCCATCGCTCATGTGCTGTATGGCGGAAATACGCTGTTAGCCCACGAAGTGGGAGCAGGAAAGACCTTTGAAATGGTGGCAGCGGCCATGGAAAGCAAACGTCTGGGATTATGCCAAAAGTCCCTTTTTGTGGTTCCCAATCATCTGACAGAGCAGTGGGCTTCCGAGTTCCTGCGGCTTTATCCTTCCGCTAATCTTTTAGTCACAACAAAGAAGGACTTTGAGACTCACAACCGCAAAAAATTCTGTGCGCGGATTGCTACAGGAGATTATGACGCCATTATTATGGGGCACAGCCAGTTTGAACGGATTCCGATTAGCAGAGAACGGCAGGAGCGGCTTCTCCGTGAACAGATTCAGGAGATTACGGATGGAATTGCGGAGGTGCAGGCCAGCGGAGGGGAACGGTTCACAGTCAAGCAGCTGGAACGGACAAGAAAATCCTTGGAAGCGCGGCTGGAAAAATTGCAGGCGGAGGAGAAAAAAGACGATGTGGTGACATTTGAGCAGCTGGGAGTCGATCGGCTTTTTGTGGATGAGGCGCACAATTATAAAAATTTATTCCTCTATACAAAAATGCGGAATGTGGCAGGACTGTCTACCACAGACGCCCAGAAGTCTTCGGATATGTTCGCCAAATGCCGGTACATGGACGAGATAACCGGAAGCCGGGGCGTTGTCTTTGCCACAGGAACGCCGGTCAGCAACAGCATGACGGAACTTTACACCATGCAGCGCTATCTCCAGTACGACCGCCTGGCAGAACTGAACATGACGCATTTTGACTGCTGGGCCAGCCGGTTCGGAGAGACGGTGACAGCACTGGAGCTTGCTCCGGAAGGAACCGGCTATCGGGCCAGGACGCGGTTTTCAAAATTTTTTAACCTTCCAGAGCTGATGAATCTTTTCAAAGAAGTGGCAGACATCAAAACTGCTGACCAGCTTCACCTGCCGACCCCGAAAGTAGAATACCATAACATTGTGGCGCAGCCTACAGAACACCAGAAGGAAATGGTTCAGGCTCTCTCCAAACGGGCTGCGGAAGTCCATAGTGGTTTGGTAGACCCATCTGTTGACAATATGCTTAAAATCACTTCGGATGGAAGAAAGCTGGGCCTGGATCAGCGAATTATTAACCAGCTGCTTCCGGATGAGCCGGGAACGAAGGTCAATCAGTGCGTGGATAATATTTTGCAGATTTGGCGGGACGGACAGGAGGAAAAGCTAACACAGCTGGTATTCTGCGATATTTCTACCCCACAGGCCAGGGCTTCTTCAAAGGCAGCAAAAGCAGTCAGCGGGAACCTAGACAACCCGGAGCTTCGCGCTCTGGAGACGATGACTGCAAAGCCGGAAGCAGAACCTGCTTTTACGGTTTACGATGATATCCGCCAAAAACTGATTACGCAGGGAGTGCTGGCAGAACAGATTGCCTTTATTCATGAGGCCAATACAGAAGTCAAGAAAAAGGAATTGTTTTCCAAAGTACGGACTGGACAGGTGCGTGTGTTGCTTGGCAGTACGCAGAAAATGGGAGCCGGAACCAATGTACAGGACCGTCTGGTAGCGCTTCATGATTTGGACTGCCCTTGGCGGCCAGGAGACCTGGCTCAGAGAAAGGGAAGAATTGAGCGGCAGGGAAACCAGAACGAAAAGGTTCATGTGTACCGGTATGTAACGGAGGGAACCTTTGATGCATATCTCTGGCAGACTGTGGAGAATAAGCAGAAATTTATCAGTCAGATCATGACATCCAAATCACCGGTGAGAAGCTGTGACGATGTGGATGAGGCGGCTCTTTCCTATGCGGAGATAAAGGCTCTTTGTGCCGGGGACCCGCGAATCAAAGAACGGATGGATCTGGATGTGGAGGTGGCAAGGCTCAAGTTAATGAAGGCGGATCACCAGAGCAAACAGTATCAGCTGGAAGATCAGCTTTTAAAATATTTTCCGGAGGAGATTGAGAAGAACAGGGGATTTGCGGCGGGATTTGAAGCTGATATGAAAGTGCTGGCAGAGCATCCCCATCCGAAGGACGGATTTGCCGGAATGGAGGTACGGGGAGATGTGCTGACGGACAAAGAAAATGCCGGAGCCGCCCTTTTAGATGCCTGCAAGGAGATTAAGAACAGCGAACCAGTGCCAATCGGAACCTATCGGGGATTTACCATGTTGGTCTCTTATGAGGCGTTTCGCAATGAGTATATGCTCCATTTACGAGGGCAGATGACACATCGGACACCCCTGGGAACTGACCCCAGAGGAAATCTGCTCCGAATTGATAATGCCCTGTCCCAAATGCCCCAGCGTCTGGAAAGTGTTCGGATTCAGTTAGATAATCTGTATCAGCAGCAGGCGGCGGCAAAGGAAGAGGTAGGCAAGCCGTTTCCAAATGAGAAGGAATTGCAGGAAAAATCAGACCGCTTGGTGGAATTAGATACTCTTTTAAATATGGACGGCGGCAGAAAAGAACCGGAGCAGAGCGTTGCCAAAAGCGTCCGTACTTCCGTGCTGGAAAATCTGAAACGTCCGGCACAGCATGGAGCAGCGGAGAAAAAACAAAAATGTTATGAGGAGATACGTTAATTATGAGGTTTAAGAAATTGTGTGCAGTGCTCTATGAGAGAATGGCTGTGGGGCAGGAGGTATGAGCGGCCCGAAACGCAAACGGGAGCTCCAGCTGAATTTTCGGGTTTCTCCGGAAGAATTGAAGTTGATTGAGGAAAAAATGGCTGTTCTTGGGATTCAAAATAGGGAAGCCTTTTTAAGAAAAATGGCGATTGACGGTTATGCCCTTCGGCTGGAACTTCCGGAATTAAAAGAGATAGTTTCGCTTCTGCGGTACAGCAGCAATAATCTTAACCAGCTGACCCGGAGAGTGCATGAGACTGGTACGGTTTATTCTGCTGATTTGGAGGATATATCCCAGTGGCAGGAGAAAATCTGGGAGGGTGTGAGAGGAATATTGACTCGCTTGGCGAAACTCTCCTGACAGGGGATAAAATTCCGTATATGGAGGAAGGAACGGGGAAATTTACCGTGCCTTCCTCCGACTTTTTTCTGTGCCTGCCGCATCCTTACGTTTCTTTCTATGACATTGGATAATGGAGACAGGAAAAAGAAAGAGAGCGAATCGGTGTGCTGACATTTGAGAAAGTAGTGGAGATATTTGAAGATTATCTGGAACAGGATCAAAGTGTGGAAGTGTTAAAATGCCGACAGGGATATGTTTGCCTGGAATGGGGTGGCTTTTATCCCTGGTGTGAGAACGGGATACTTAGCAAAACACCGGAGGAATTGTTTGAACAGCTGTTAAGCCAGTATCAGAGTTTTGCGGAGATTCAGCTGACGAAGGGACGCAGAGAGTTGACGGAAGAGGATGAAAGACAGGTAGCAAAGTCCAGTCAAAAGTATTGGGATCGGAGAAGGGAGGCGGAAAAATGAGATTGCTTATAAAGATTTTTGCTGCACCGGTAGTGGCAGCGTTGGCTTTATTTGTGTGGATTTGCTTGGGGCTTCTTTATGTGTCAGCATTTGTATTTGGTTTGGCAGGGAGTATAATCGGACTTTTAGGAATCGCCGTACTCATTACCTATTCGGTCAGAAATGGGATTACATTGCTGGTGATTGCGTTCTTGGTAAGCCCTGTAGGGATTCCAATGGCGGCGGCATGGCTGCTGGGAAAGGTGCAGGCGGTAAGATATGCGATTCAGGATTGGGTATATTAGAATAATAAAGGACTGCGGAATAGGATTTTGCTCCGCAGTCTTTTCGTTTTATTGGATTGTTGACGCGACATATTTTTGATTCCGGCTGTTGGGCTTGTCGGGTACTGTCATCTGGAGTTCTCCTGAGTGCAAAAGCGGCAGCAAATATTTTCTGGTAAAATATGTTAGATTGCGATAACCGAAATGGGAGCAGATTTCCTGCTTGCTTTTTTCTGTTTGGCAAAAATCGAGAATCTGTTGTTTGGTTATAAGTCGTTTCACTTGATCACTGACTTGGTCATTTACTTGGTCAGTGACTAAGATATTCTGCTTTGAATAGTAATTTACATTTTTCAATACAACCCGGAAGTCTGTAGCGCTTGAGAAAAAATCTGGCTTCAGCTGCTCCGTGTAGCCGGGCAGCTTTTCCGTCTCACTGATGATTTTCTTTAATCCGCTGCCCCGGCGCTCCATATACTTCATGCGGTGGAACAGGTCAGCAATTACCGGATTCCGGCGAACAGAACGGATGGAGCGGATATCGCATTCCTGGATCGGCGGCCCTTCAAACATTCCTCCTGGAGATACGATTTCAACACGGTCATCGTACATATCAATGTGTATCTCACTCCCCAGAATAATGTAGTCACGATGGATTAAGGCGTTCACGAGGGCCTCGGTTACTGCCCGGTCAGCAAAATCGGGTTTATCCACCCGGTAACGCGCTTTTTTCTCAAAACGGACTTTGGAGTTATTCCGGATAAATTCGCAGCCGCTTTGCAACAGATAAATCAGATTTCCCTCGTATTCTTTATCATCAAGGGCATCATCAAAAATAGAGCTTTTTTCAAGACCGTTCCATCTGGTACAGAATAATCTGGAATTATAAACAGTATGCTGGTCAGTTAAAAGTTTTCCAGCATTTGTAAGAAAACCGTCTTTGTCAGCCAGCCCGAAAGAAACATAATCAGACGGCTCAAACCGGTTTCCGGTTCGTTCCCGGTAAGTGGCTTCCAAAAGCGTAAAGCTGTAGTCGGATTTCTTCTCATTGGTAATCAGCGAATCAAAGGATTGGTGTGTGCCTTTTAAAATCAGCTCATTGACAATATAATCGGGAGCGATTACGCTTTCGTTGCCAATCCGGATATAAGCTTCCATAACGCCGTCTGCTTTATAATAATAAGGGGTGGAACGGCCGGAAGCCACCGTCAGAATCAGAATATATTTGCCGGACTCACAGACAGGCGTTAAGACAAATTGCGGAAGTGGAGTGATTCTTTCCTTGATGAGACGGCTGATCGCTTCGGCGTCATTTTGGGGATCAGAAAGACCGACGACTGCATGGCTGTCATCAATGCCAAAGAACAGGGTACCGCCGATTCCATTGGAAAACGCACTGACACTTTTTAACCAGCTTTTGGGTCGCTTAGTTTCCAAAGCAGTCTTAAAATCACATTCTGTCGCTTCGGCAATCAGTTGGCTAATCAATGAAATCCCTCCTTGAAACTCAGGTTATGTCTTATATTATATCCATAGCGGAGAAGGATTGCAACGAAGAGAACAGGGAATTCGATTTTGTTTTGATTCTGGGCCGTTTTTCGATATAATAAATGCAGATTGGAAAAACAGGGAGGAAGTTATTATGAAGGAATCAGAGTGGATCGGAAAAATTTATTCTTCCATGAAACAGCAATGTAAGAAGCGCGGTTATGCCGCTCCGGTAGATGTATTGATGGATATTGGAGTGTTGCCAAAACAGAAATATGAGGACTGGAGAAATGGTCGCGTAGATTATCTGGAACGGGTTTGCACGGTAAATCTCCATAAACTTTCCTTTATCATGAGTCAGATCCGGGCTTATGCCAGAAAGCAGGGATTGAAGCCGTCTTTCTATTATTATAAGCAATGGGGAGTAAAAAAGAAAAATGGGCAAGGCCATAAGCCAGTTGTTCCCTTACGGTTTAGTAAGAGCGGAAATGCAGAGATTGAAAAGAACTATGCCACCCATTATGTAGACAGCCGGCGAATCGCGGAAATCAAAGGACAATCGGAATCAAAAATAGAAAAGCAGTAAACATTGGGCAGCCAAAACGGTTGCTCTATTTTTGACCATCGAGGTAATCGGATAGGAGGGGATATATGGCCACAACAAGAATTATGCCGCTTCATTTTGGCAAGGGACGCACAGAGAGCCAGGCGATTAGCGACATGATTGATTATGTAGCAAATCCGGAAAAGACAGATTATGGAAGGCTGATTACGGGGGCTGGTTGTGACAGCCGGGTAGCAGATGCAGAGTTTCTTTTGGCAAAACAGCAGTATATTGCCAACACTGGAAGAGTACGAGGCGAGGATGATGTGATTGCCTATCATGTGCGCCAGTCTTTTGCGCCGGGAGAGATTACGCCGGAAGAAGCGAACCGGCTGGGAGTGGAATTTGCCAGGCGGTTTACAAAGGGGAATCATGCTTTTGTAGTTTGTACTCATATCGATAAGGAGCATATTCATAACCACATTATATGGAGTGCGGTCGATGTGAACTGTAACCGGAAATTTCGAAATTTTTGGGGAAGCACGTGGGCGGTTCGGCGTTTGAGTGATACGATCTGCATTGAAAATGGATACTCGATTGTGGAAAACCCGAAGGCCCATGGAAAGAGCTATAACAAATGGCTGGGTGAGCAGGCAGAGACACCCCATAAAGAGCAGCTGCGGATGGCGATTGACGCAGCTCTACAGGAGAAACCAGAATCCTGGGAAGCATTGCTGCGGCTTTTAGAAGAAGCCGGATTCGAAGCGAAGCGGCGCGGCAATACGCTTTCTTTCTGGAAAGCGGGATGGAAGAATAATGTTCGGTTCCGAAGTCTGGGGCAGGGATATACGGAGGAAGAACTGCGAGCGGTTATTTCCGGGGAGAGGGAGCATAACCTGAAAAACAAATACGAGTCTGCTGCAAAGACAAAGCCAGTTAATCTGTTGGTAGATATTCAGGAAAAATTGCAGGAAGGAAAAGGAGCCGGATATGCCCGGTGGGCGAAGGTATTTAACCTGAAGCAGATGGCCAAAACACTGAATTATCTGACGGAGAATAATTTGCTGGAGTATGCTTCTCTTGCGGAAAAGACGGCGGAGGCCACAGAGCGTTACCATCAGATTTCCGAACAGATTAAGGCAGCAGAAAAAAGAATGTCAGAGATTACCGTGCTGAAAACACATATCACAAACTATGCAAAAACCCGTGATACCTATGTGGCCTATCGAAAGGCCGGATATTCAAATAAGTTTCTGGCAGAGCACGAGGAGAAAATTTTACTGCATAAGGCTGCTAAAGCTGCTTTTGATGAGCTGGGAATGGAGAAACTGCCTACAATGGAAAGTCTGAAGGAAGAATATGCTGGCCTGTTGGTCGCAAAGAAAGAGATATATGGAGAATACCGAAAGGTACGAGAAGAAATGCGAGAACTTCAGAATGTGAAGGCCAACGTGGAGCGGCTTCTGGGAATGAGTGAACCGCAGGCGGAAAAAGAAGAAAGAGGCCATGGCCAGCGGTAAGCTGGCCTGGTCTAAAGCGTTCGTAAGAACGCGCAGCTACAGAATGAAATTCTGTGTTCAAGGGGGCTTGGGGGATACCCACAACAAGCAGCGCAAGGGAGCCGGTGGCTATCCTTGGGCATTGCTTGCTGATATTATCTAGAGTTTTATAGGATAGAGTTTAGGAACTCTTTTACTGTATTTTTCAAATCATGCACTAGATATGTACTTTTATTTCAATCTAAAAAGTTTCTCATAAATATTTTTTTGCTGTTTCCAAATTAAAAGTAGATTCCTTATTACAAGATGTACGCGTACAAAAATAAAAAATTAGAGGAATACATTATGGCAACAGCATATGAAGTAATTGCAGTTAGTGCACAGTTAACAATTCAGGGAACAGATGTCCGAGTTCGTACAGCACCGGTATCAGGAATTGTTTTGAAAAGTCTTAATACAGGTGACGCTGTTCAGGCGGTAGCTAGAACATTAATTGATGGCGAACCTTGGTTTGCTATTAATGGTGGTTGGGTCAGCGGAAGATATGTTCAAGGCTGGGTAAAGGATAATGATGACAATAATTGCTGGTGGTATGTTGAGAAAAACTACACTTACCCTAAGAGCGAGTGGAGAAATATTGCTGGAGCTAATTATTGTTTTGGCCCTGACGGATACCTGTTCGTATATTGCTATATTAAGTCTGAGGTCAGCGGTACTTATTACTGGGTGGATGATGACGGTGTATGGCAGGATGGATATGATACGACAACTCCAGAGAAAAACTACAGAATTGTGGAGAATTATAAAACGGAAAATGCTTATCGAGGGGGTGCATTACCATTTACATATTCAGGGAATGTACAACTTACGAAAAGTCAGATGAAAGTAAACGCACAGTATATTCTTGATTATCTTAAGAAAAAAGGATGGACTAAAAATGCAGTTTGCGGCATGCTGGGAAATATGGAGACGGAGAGCCATATTAATCCTGGACGCTGGCAGAGTGGATATTCTGAAAATGATATGGATGCTGGCTTTGGATTAGTCCAGTGGACACCGGCAAGTAAATATTTTGATTGGGCACAGGATGAGAATTTACCGGTTGTTTATATGGACAGTGAGTTAAAAAGGATTTTACATGAAGTGGAAACTACTGGTTTACAGTATATTCCGACATCAAAATATAATTTAACATTTTCAGAATTCACAAAATCTACAGAAAGTGCATATTATCTTGGGTGCGCATTTTTACACAACTATGAGCGTCCTGCAGATTCTAGTCAGGATGAAACCCGTGGAAATCAGGCAACAGCATGGTTTAATAGTCTGTCATAAGCAGAAAAGCTATCTATAATGAAGTATTTTAACTTATAAAGATACTTTAAGTTACATACTTATGGCAGAGATTGCGGAAATGCCACGCTTGCTAAGGAGATTCAAAGGTTAAGATAAATCTAGAAGATTTATGCGCAAATAGAGAAGGTATCACTCAATCATTTTGATGAACGTGTGACACCTTCTCTTTATGTTGAATATCAAGATTAGCTATTTATTAAATTAACTTCTCCAATATAGTAATCTTGTATATCACTGTACAAAAGCTCTGCTTCAAAATGATCTCCAGAGGCATGAGCAGCAATAAGACTTAAGACAATACCATCGGATGTCAGAAAGAAAGATATGGTGTCCGGAGAGTCAAAAGGATCTATAGTTACATACTCATCAGCATGTTCTTCTAACATTTCAGAGAAATCGTCTTTTTCATAGACGGTGACTGGGACTGAAGGATAAAAGGATTTTTCAAAAAATACTTTTTTAAAGTCTTTATCTACATTGTACAGATCCGTTAGTTTTATTGGTTTCAGTGAATGAGGATCCACATTAATTGTGTACAAAGTAAAGACCGGGAATGCGCTGACTTCTATATCACGAGTTCCCCAAAAGACAATACTTACTACATTTGAATTTTGTAAAGTAACCTGTGATTGATAGTTGATGGTATACTTTGCATCCTGCGGAAAGTAATCAGGGTCAAGAATCGCAAAATCCTGAACGGTTTTCAGAATTAGTGCATTTAATTCACTGCTTTTATCAAGATTATAAAAGATCGGATATTCAATGTAAACAGAGCTATTTTCATTTTGTGACTGTGTATAGACTGACATCTCGTAGGAAGGAACAGTTTGAGAAACGGTCTGCTCGGAATTAGAGTCTGATGAAGAGGACTCTGCTGACAGTGAGCGGTCAGTATCATTTGCAGCATTTGTAACTGTTTCAGTGACTATTTGCTGTTCGGGAATACCTTGAGTACTTTTTTGCTGTATATTTTCTAGAGGAACTGTTTGGGAACAGCCGATTAAAACAGAGCATGCAGCAAGTATAGTAATTACTGTTTGTTTTGAGAAGCCTTTTTTCATAATTGATTTATTGCCTCCATAATTATTTAAAAGTATAGAATAGCAGCATTTGTTTAGCGACAAAGAATGATGTAATATATTAGTTGTATTTGTAATACTATTTGTTATATTAGCATGTGCCTAAAGTAATTTCAAGAAAATCTTACTGTACATTTGTGGCAAATTAAAATATGGGTTAAAATACTCAACTGTTGAAGTTTGATTCCCTAAGAAATACTTGTATGCAGATGTTCACTTTTTGTGGACTGTAAGGCCATTTTGGGCAGACAGCCAGGAGCATCCCGCCAATACCATTATGCCGCGAAAGACTTCTTATGTGAGTAACACATAAGAGACGTATTTGCCTAACCCAAACCACTACTGGTGTCCGATGGCAGTTATAATTGCGGAAAACCTTGGCTCAATATCATATCAATAAGATGTAGATTATGATTTAGATTAAAAGGGCTGATAAGTTAGGGGCTTTAGAAGACAGCCCCAGCTTATCAGCTTGTACATAATTAAATATTGAAAGCGAAATATAGGGAAATTATGCGTTTGTTTCCATAAGCGAAGGTATTAATCGTTCCTTTTTGACGTGAAATTTGCATAATAATCAATAAGTTCGCTCTAACTGAAAATAAAGAGGATCGGTTAATCCGTCATAAGAATAAGCGGTACCATCAAAAACTACTTTATAATCTCCTCTGCCGTATGAGTCAAAACTGCTGCTTTCGTTAATGGATTGCCCTGTAAAGGTGTGATAATTTGACTCTTTCTTTTCGTATGTACCAGAAGAATTCTTTTTATATAGAGTTGCCGTACCAGAAACAGATTTTAGATCTGCAGTACCATTGATGGCGATTCTATACGTGATAGACGACGCACTGCAAGTAAAGGTTAGCCTGGCGTTTTGTACAAAGAGATAATAAGGAACCGCACTGTCAGGATTATGTTTGACTGTAAGAGTTGAGGCATCAGATTGCGGTGTCTGAGCGTACGCAGGCGTAAATGAAGAGGTGGCGATTAAAGCCACACCTACTAAAAGTGATGAGAGTTGCTTGATTTTCATAAGAATAGGACTCCTTTCTTTCTTTTGATATAATAATTAACACTGACCTCTTCATTTACTCTACAAGTTATTTAA
>ERZ1643246.2795-NODE-2795-length-15909-cov-24.004920_pt1 | contig 15909 bp, 16 predicted proteins | sample MGYA00579265_ERZ1643246 | MGnify/ENA primary metagenome ERZ1643246 (study PRJEB29033, sample SAMEA4952261) | chicken gut metagenome | biome: Broiler Chicken; feature: Gastrointestinal Tract; material: Caecum | place: Ireland | collected 2018 | study: Broiler... | reverse complement strand
CGGAAAAGGTAAGAATGCCTCTGTAATAGGCTTTCTTACCCAATTCCCTCATACGTTTTTCAAATAAATCCTCTTTATCCATGTCTTTATTTAAAATCCTTCATACATAGAAGCAGATCCGGCAATGTCATTTAAGATTTCCTGAGAATCTCCGGTAATATCCACACCCTCCGGAGTAAGAATAAAGATGTAAGAAGAAACCTTCTTGATATTGCCGTCTATGGCATAGCTGGCTCCTGCAGTAAAGTCGATGATATGCTGCGCCAGAGTGATATCCAGTCCCTCAAGGTTCAGGATGACCGTACAGTTATCCAGGAGCGCGTCTACGATCTCTGTAGACTCATCAAACTGTTTTGGCTTGATCACACATACTTCATTGGATGAACCGGCAGAAGAACCGGAAGTTTTTTTCTTAACACTATACATAGGCGTCACCTTGCTGGAAGAATTCTGGGTTTTCGGCTGCTTGGCTGTTTTTGTGGCTGATGAAGTTTTCTTTTCTTTCTTTTCCTTTTTCGTATTCTTTACCGGAGGAAGATCATCATCCAGGTCGTCATCATAATCATCATCCAGCTTTTTGAAAAATCTCTTCTTAGGTTTTTCATCATCAAAATCGTCATCTGCTTCATCTAAGAAATCATCATCATCATAATCATCATTTACCTTAACTGCGTCCAGAAATTTATCTAAAAAACTCATAATCAATCTCCATTTCCTATTCTTCTATATTATAATTTCTTTCTCCGAAAATACCTGTTCCTACCCGGACATGAGTGGCACCTTCTTCGATGGCGACCTCATAGTCGCCGGTCATGCCCATACTCAGGACATTCATAGTAACATTATCAAAGTTTTTCTCTCTGATGTCAACACTTAATTTTCTTAAATTTCTGAAAACGTACCTGTTTTCTTCCGGATCTTCCACATATGGAGCAATTGTCATAAGGCCATTTACCTGGATTCCAGGAAGTTTCGAGACTTCTTCCACAAGAGAGGGAGCCTCCTCTACAGAAACACCGAATTTACTTTCTTCCCCGGCTACATTTACCTCGATCAGCACAGGCATGACAAGTGCATGCTTTACCGCCTCTTTACTGATCTCCTGGGCAAGGCGCAGGCTGTCCACGGAATGGATCATGCAGGCTTTATCGATCACATATTTCACTTTATTTCTCTGGAGATGGCCGATCATATGCCACCGGATATCCTTTGGCAGCACCTCTTCCTTAGCTGTCAGCTCCTGAACCTTGTTTTCTCCAAAATCCCGGACCCCTAACGGGAGAAGTTCTTCGATCATGGATACCGGTTTTGTCTTGCTTACTGCAATAAGCGTTACATCCTCCCGGCTTCTTCCTGCCCTTTTACATGCATTTGCTACTTTTTCCTCTACAGCTCTGTAATTTTCACAGACACTCATATTTCATACTTCCTTTCTCTGTCAGTATTTCTAATTAGAACCTGAATACAGGATCTCTTCCTCATTTACACTGCTTCCGTCCCGGACAATATAATCAAAAGCCCGAAGGCCGTAAGAAGTTCCCTGGGCAACAATACAATACTCCTCATTCTGATCCAGGATATCGATCTGACGGAAAACAGCATAGCCCTGGTTTATATTGTAAACGCCCTGGAGATTGTCCGTATCCCCCACAGTAAATGTTTCGCCGGAATCTGGCTTAATAAGCACTTCTCCCGCCTTCAGGGTATCTTTATCTACATAGCACAGACCTCCGGAGGTGTCCTGGGTGGAGTCCGTGATCTCCTTTCCGTCGGCATCTACCCGTCTGTATATGGTAACACTCACAAATTCTGAGGAGGAAGCGTCTCCCTTCCGGACTTCCTTCAAAAATCCCTGGGCATCACCATTATCGCCCAGTGTAAGGAAATCCAGAGGCACCGTATAAAATTCCTTTTCCACAATAGAACTTACCGGTATTTTTAAACCGCTCTGGGTATTGATCACAAGCTCCACTTCCAGAAAACGGTCCCCGGCATAACGGGTCATCCCGTTTACAAGTTCGATCCTGGCCACTTTCTGGCTTCCGATGTTCACGATAGTCAGAGAACCGTTCTGGCTCTCGCCGTCCTTTACAAATTTTACCTGTATGGATTCTCTGCCCGCCAGTGCCGCCGCCATCTGATCTGTCAGAGGCACCATCAGGGTCCAGTTCTCACTGGTTACCAATTTATAGACGGAATCCCCTGGCTGGACTTCTCCATCTGTGATCAGGTTTTCATTCTGATAAGACATCTGGTCAAAATCTTCCTCTACCAGACTGTCCGCGGTTTTATTTTCATAGCCGTCTGTCGAATACATGACAATGCCTGCCTCAGGAGCAGTATAAACATCCTGGTCACCGATCGTGATCACATTTCCCTGCGTATTTTCCTCCTGGTCATTATCTTCCTCATTCTGTTCTTCTTCAGCCTCTCCGGAAGTCTCTTCACTGTTTCCTGCTATTGTTCCGTCAGTCTCTTCTTCCTCATCACCAGTACTGTCCTGGACACCCTGTCCGGTCACGGCACTGGCTGCCTGAGAATCCTCCGCGGCCTGAAGGATGGTTCCTCTTATCTGATATTTATAACTATAGGTCTCATAAAAATGATTGCTGTTATAGGCATAGGAAAACTGGGAAGCACTGGAACGGACAGCTTCCGTCTGTTCTTCTGTAAGAGAGACTGTATCCGTTTTCTGCTTCTCATTGGACAGACTGTAAACAGAGCCATCCTTACGGACCTGCATACCCTCCGTGGCATAATATTCAATATATCCGGCTTTCTCAGCAGTAACTACTTCCTCTGTGCGAAGAGCCAGGGCCGTACATACCGGATTTTTTGTCAACGGGCCTACCGTTACCTGATAAGAAGTCACATGCCCGGAAGTAGCATAAAGAATAACCGTAATGATCATATATAAAAGCAACGCGCCAAACATGATCGTTGTGATATTATAAGTCAGCAATTTCCCAATAGATAGAAAAATATTTTTGACAGTTCCTGAAAATTTTCTCCTGCCTGACAATAGAATTCTCCTTTTCTGTTCAAAAATCATAGACTTTTCTAAGGACTACCCTACATTTTACCATTTTCAAGTAAGAATCACAATAGCATTTTTCCAAAGTATTTCTCCAATAATTTTTGAATAAAACTTCCCTTCATGGAAATAATAAGCACTGATAAAGGAGGCAGTGAAAATGAACAGCAAATTTTTAGACTATACCGCCCTGGTCATAACGATCATCGGGGCGGTGAACTGGGGGCTTATCGGCTTCTTCCGTTTCAATCTGGTAACATTTTTATTCGGGGATATGACCTGGATCTCCAGGATCATCTATGCCCTTGTGGGAATCTGCGGTCTCTATCTTCTCAGCTTATTCGGCAGAATCTCTTCTTTTTCTGAAAATAATTGATCATCTTCCCGGTGTCCGGAAATTTAAGATCTCATCGGACAGATGGAGCCGTCGCAATACCTCGCGTATCGCGCAAAAGAGCCGCCCTTTATCGGGCGGCTCCTAACCGTGTTTTCATATAACATTTTGAAGGCGGTTTAAAGAGAAATTAAAACCATGCTCTTTGCGCTTTCCGGTAAATCTTCCTCATTTTTGGAAAGACTTACAATAAAGGAAACCTCATATTTCTTTCCCATTTCATCCAGACGCTCCAGAACCTCTCCCAGCTCATCATCCTCTGCCTTGGAAATCTTCAGGAAACTGTCCAGAAACATTTTTTCAAGATCGTTGTCCTGAGAGATCACGCCGGATATAAATCCTAAAAACTCGCTGCTGTTCTGAATGTCGTACTCAGACATATCAATGAGACGTACCTTGTTATTTAATTCGTACATATGCTTCCTGCTCTTATCCAGATAAACAAATGTACCGTTTGCTTCTTTTACTTCTTTATTTACTTTGTCCAGAAGTTCTTTCGTTTTTCCTTTACCTTTTTCACCTACAATTAACTGAACCATCGCAATTTCCTCCTTAGCCGCACGTAATATGTATTTTTACTAAAAACGTGGTTATCGTTGAAATAATTATAGTGCATATCGTTCAAAAATACAATGGTAAATTCAAAATTTCCAGCATTTTTTTATTAAGAACTGATTGCCTCCAGCATCTGCTCCATTCTCTCATAAAAATCCGTCTGGCTGTCCGTATTCAGAACGATCACAGCATAAGGATTTCCATAATTATCCTGGACTAAAAGGGCCGCGTAATTCTCCGTATCTGAAGCGCACATCTTTCCTCCCAGTACCGTCACGCCTCTGGGCAGGGAAACTCCTCCGGTAACGTAGAGATTATCCGAATCCAGCCAGCGCTGTTTACTCTCCTGATCCCCTCTGGTATAGTCCAGAGTATAACTGGCGGTTCCCAGAGCATTGACCAGATCCGTCTGATCTAGAATGGCGTTCAGAAGAAGATAGGTGTCATATACAGAAGTATGCTGGTTTTCGTCCTGGGCTCCTGTGGGATTCACATAATTGGTATTGGTCATTCCCAGCTCCATAGCCTTGCTGTTCATCCTGTCTACAAAGGCGGATTCGCTTCCCGCCCCGGCTCTTGCCAGAGCCATGCAGGCATCCTCAGCTGAGTAAACCGCAACGGCATTCAGAAGCTGCCTGACGGATATGATATTTCCCGAAGCCAGGCCGCAGGTCTTATTAAGACCGTAAGGGACATCCTCCTGCTCTATGGTAACACTGGTATTCAGATCCAGATTTTCATACGCCACCAGCAAAGTCATTAACTGTGTCAGTCTTCCCGGCGCTTTCGGCTCATAAATGCCCTGGGAAAAAGGAATCTCTCCCTCCCCCATAGCAAAAAGGCCGGCCATTTCTCCTTCCCGGCCATCCACACCATCCAGAGGATTATCACTGGGACCTACGCACAGATCCCCGGCCATGCCTTCCACGATCATGGAAGATTCCTGGACAGAATTACCGAATACCCGGGCGCTTCTGGAATAAGGCAAAGGCTCATCAAGACGACTTCCTCGGATATATAAAACCAGGGCTGTAATTCCCACTATAAGAAAAATACCCAATATTCCTATTAGGACAAGGGTTTTTCTGACCTTCAGGGTCCGTTTGCTGTGCCCCTTTAAGAATCCCTTTTTCTTTTTATCCTTTTTATTCCGGAGCTGGGGAAATTTCCATTTATTTATACATTTCACGCCAGTCCATCTCTCCTCTTCCCAAAGAGCGGATCATCATCTCCGCTGTAGCCAGATTGGTTGCCAGGGGAATATTGTGAGTATCGCACAGATGGAAGATACGTTTCACATCCGGATCATGCTTCTGAGGCGCCAGAGGCTCCCGGAGATAGATGACCAGATCCATCTCATTTTGCTCGATCAAAGCTCCAAGCTGCTGTTCTCCTCCCAGATGCCCTGCGAGAAATTTGTGGACCGTGAGATTTGAAGCCTCCTCGATCAGCCGTCCGGTAGTTCCGGTAGCATAAAGAGTATTTTTCGATAAAATATTTCTGTATGCGATACAGAAATTCTGCATCAGCTTTTTCTTTGAATTGTGTGCGATTAATCCGATGTTCATGACTCATCAACCTCCCTGTATTTTTTATATCGCTGAAGCCCTACATTGAGTACCAGTCCCATTCCGATATACAGGCTGACCATGGAAGTCAGACCATAGCTGACAAAAGGAAGAGGGGTACCTGTGTTAGGCATGATATTTGTGACTACGGCTATATTGATAAAGCTCTGTATTCCCACCAGAGCGCCCATACCGCAGCAGATAAGCTTTCCCGAAAGATCCTTGGCCCGCAGACTGATCCGTATACACTCAAAGATGATAAAAAGCAAAAGGAGCAGGATCGCCGCGCAGCCGACGAATCCCAGTTCCTCTCCTGCCACGGAGAAGATAAAGTCTGTCTGATTTTCAGACACAAAATTACCGTTATTGGCAGAGGAAACCTCATTGTTGTTCAGTCCCTTTCCTGTAAGCTGGCCGGAACCGATAGCCATTACAGAGTTTTCCTGCTGAAGGACAGAATCGGAATATTCGTCCTCCTCTGAGTTCAGGAAAGACATGATCCTGTTTCTCTGGTAGTCCGGTATCAGCTTCTGATTCGGCTGCATGACAATAAAAAGAAGCACTACAGCCAGAGGAACCGCCACCAAAAGAGCGCCACCGATGATCTTATAACTCAGTCCGGCCATATAAATGATCATACAAAACAGTATAACAATTGTGATGGTGTTTTTCAAGTCCGGCTGAATATATATCAAGACCAGGGGAACAGCAAGTAAAACCGCTGCTTTTACAAGTGTCCTCAGGGTATTCAGATCCTCCTCATGTTCCATAAAAAATCTGGCAAAGAAGAGGATGATAATGATCTTCGCCAGCTCTGTGGGCTGGAAAGTAAATCCTCCGATACTGATCCATCTGGTGGCACCGTTTGCATCATTACCAAACAGACGGACCGCTATAAGCAGGAGTATGTTCAGGAAATAGATCAGCCAGGAAAAATTCAGCACCCAGCTAAAGTCCATTAAAGATATGATCACCATCAGGATCAATCCCAGGATCATACCCATAAGCTGACGGTTCTGAAGAGAAGCATCTGCACTCCCTACAAGGAGTACACCAATGGAACTCAGTACGACCAGCGCAATTACAAGTCTGAAGTCATAGTCACGTAATTTGTAAAGTTTAATCATGGAAACACCTTTTTCTTATGGTTCGTTATCGCTTTGTTTGTTTTATCTCCAGAAAGACATTCCCGGGGAGGAATTTTCTATATCGCTCTGGAGAGGAATCTTTATCAGAAGGGTACTGCGGTCTTTCACATAGCGGATCTCTACTTTTTTGTCCTGCACAGCGAAATATTTATCCACAGCCCGTATCATATCGTTTTTCAGCATGGTCATCATTTGCGGCGTACAGTCAAGCCTCTCTGAAGTAAGAAGAAGCCTGAGCCGGTCCTTTGCGATCAGGCCGGAACGTCTGCCAGAAAATCTCATATCCATGCCTCCTTCTTATGATCTTCTGAAAATATGGGACAGTCTTTTCATAACCCCTGTTTTTGCCTGGAAATCCATAAGAGGCACCGCCTCTCCGGAAATCCTCCGGCAGATATTTTCAAAAGCCTGCCCGGAAGGAGAATTTTTTCCGCAGAGAGGTTCTCCCTGATTGGTAGCAACTACTACTGCTTCATCATCAGGAATGGCTCCCAGAAGATCTACAGCCAGGATCTCTGTCACATCTTCTACAGACATCATCTCTCCCCGTTTTACCATATCCATACGCAGCCGGTTAATGATCAGCTGGATCTTAGGCATCTCATTTGCCTGTAGAAGGCCGATGATCCGGTCCGCGTCACGGATAGCAGAGACTTCCGGAGTCGTCACTACAATAGCGCTGTTTGCCCCGGCAATGGCGTTTTTAAATCCCTGCTCAATGCCTGCCGGGCAGTCCAGCAGTATATAATCAAATTCTTCCGCCAGATCCTGGGTAAGTTTTACCATCTGTTCTGGTGAAATCGCTGTTTTATCCTTAGTCTGGGCCGAAGGCAGGAGATACAGGGTGTCGCACTGCTTGTCCCTGATCAGAGCCTGCTTCATCCGGCAGCTTCCCTCGATCACATCGATCAGATTATAGACGATCCGATTTTCCAGTCCCAGGACCACATCCAGATTTCTAAGCCCGATGTCAGTATCTACCACGACCACCTTTTTATTCATCCTGGCAAGTCCAAGTCCCAGATTCGCTGTTACCGTGGTTTTTCCCACTCCGCCCTTTCCGGACGTTACTACAATAATCTCGCTCATAACTTTTCCTCCTGATATTTTCCTTTATGTATCTCAGGTATCTTCCGGGACTGCCTTTGTCAGATGGCCTGCAGAGGCAGTCTCTTCCATTAATCTGTCTGTTCAGTGGTTATATTATCTGTATTTGCTGTACCGGTAACGATTGCCGATTCATCTTCCAGATCGTACATATAGCTGAAAATATCTTTTGCAACAGAGATCGCATTTCCAGAGGTATAACCATTGGTAATGCGGACTGCCATGGCTACTTCAGGATCGTCATAAGGGGCGAATCCGATGAAAAGTCCATGAGAGGGCCGGGAATAGTCTTCCTGGGCAGTACCGGTCTTACCGGCTACGGCCACATCCAGGGAACTTAATGTGGCGTTTCTGGTAGCCACGCCCCGCATGCCTTCCTGAACAGTGGTCCAGGTACTGTCTGCAACATCCATATCACCTTTTACTTCCGGTGAATAGTCTTCCAGAACATTTCCGTCTGCATCAGTGACTTTATCAAAAAGGGTCAGATCATAGCTGGTCCCCCGGCTCGCAATAGTTGTTACGTATCTGGCAAGCTGAGATGTGGTATAGTTGGCGTCACTCTGTCCGATAGAAGAGCGGACAACGTCTTTTGTCGCCATCTCAGGTGTTGCCTCCTCGATCTCCAGGCCTGTCTTTTCATTCAGGCGGAACATCTCTGTATATTTTGTCAGCTTCTCCATGCCAAGAGAATCAGAGAACTGGCCGTTGGAATCGGTTCCCAGGTCATAGGCCACCTGTCCGAAGAAATCATTACAGGAATTGGCGATACCGCTGATAACATTCATATATCCGTGGCCGTAACGATTGGCACAGGCTACAAAATCCGAAGAATTAGGGAAGCGGAAGGCGCCGTCGCAGACCACGCCGTAATTGCTGGTAACGATTCCTTCTTCTATACCTGCCACTGCGGTAACAATCTTGAAAGTAGAGCCCGGAGCCCTTCTTTCCTGGGTGGCTTTATTGTACATCGGACTGGAAAGATCTTCCTGAAGATGATTAAAATAGTCGGTGTCCAGATTATTTGCCAGACGGTTATTGTCATATCCGGGATAAGTAACACAAGCCAGAGTCTCCCCTGTCCGGGGATCTGTAATAACTACAGAACCGGAACATGGGTCCAGAGCAAGCTGTGCCGGCGTGATCTCCAGGTTGCTGATCTTCTGGATCATAAAATCATAGGCCCGCATAGATCCGGAAGCCAGTGCATTGTAAGTGGCGTCGTCCTGTTCCAGAATCCCCTGGTCATACAGGAGCATACACAGCTGGGTACCGGAAATAATATCGGACTGAAGCATGTACTTGTAAATGATCTTGGAAAATCCATCATCATCACTTAAAGACTCTGTAAGGTATTGGGACAGAGCCGTATATACCTCTGAAGAATCCAGATATTCCCCATCCGCGGAAAATCTGGAAATATCGATCCAGTTTTCTCCTGCCGCATAGGTGAGAAATTCCTTCATGCTGATGGTCCGCTTCTGCCATGCCTGATACACGGAATCCGATGTATCAATGGCTCCTTCAGACAGGATCCCTGTCTCCTGGATCAGGAAATCATCTACGATATAATCCTGATATTCCTGCATCTCTTCTGAAAGATCCTGGAAAGCAGTGGGATTTTCACTGGTCAGTTCGGAAGTGATCTCGCTAAATACCTGGGACTGACGCTGCTGGAACAGGCTGTATACGGTCTGCTCCAATGGGGTAGCGTCCTCCTGGGAAAACTGATCAATATCCAGTACGCCGTTTTCAATCAGGGCGTAATAAACATCATAGATCGGGGTTTTGATATCTGCTGTATCCATCCCTTCCTGATAGTCAAAGGTTTTTGCATTGATGATATTTTCTACCAGGATACCGGCGATCTTCTGTTCCAGGATATTATAGGCTGCTTCCTGAAGATCTTTGTCGATGGACAGATACACATCATTTCCCGCTACCGGATCCACCTTAGAATCTTCATCAACATCCAGGATCTTGCCCAGACGATCTACCAGTACGTCCTCTGAACCGTCTTTTCCCTGAAGCTCTGTCTCCATGATCTGTTCAATACCTGCTTTTCCCACAATAGCATCTGTGGTATAATCATCTCTTTCTTTTTTCAGGGCCTCCAGTTCTTCCGCGGAGGCCTTCCCTGTATAGCCGATCAGATTCGCAAAATATTCAGCATCATCATAAACCCGGATAGAATCTTCCGCGACATCTACTCCCTGAAGGGTATCTTTTAATTCCATGATCTCCGCCACGGTCTCTTCACTGACGTTGGTGGCAATGGTCACCGGGATATATTTCTGATAGCTGTTTGTAGACAGGATATAACGGATCTTAATGATCTGAAGGGTCTCTTCCGGGGTAAAGGACTCCGGAAGTTCATGATCCGAAAGTTCTTTGGCCGTGTAAGGATTCTTATTGTTTACAAGACCAAACCTGTCCTCGCTGCACATATAATCCATCATTTCCTGGGCGGTAGCATTGATCTGCTTATCCTTCAGATTATCGATCTCCGCCTCTCCGTATACATCCGCCTTAAAACGGTTCAGAGTAAAACCGCTGGCGGTAAAGGTATATTCTCCATTGCTGTCAAGGTCGATATAAAAACTGATATCTGTACTTTCTCCATGTTCCTGGAGGATTTTGAGAAGCTCGTAAGCAACATGGTTCAGGGTAAGGTTCTGTTCCCTGGTACTGTCGTATGTGCCGTTGTCCTCCAGTGTTATAGAATAGGAAAGCTCATTATAGGCCAGAAGCTGTCCGTTTCTGTCCCGGATATTCCCTCTTGTGCTCTTGATGGTCCTTTCCCTGGTAATACTCAGATTAAAATTATCCGCATATTCCTGGCCATGTATGATCTGAAGAGAAAATAATCTCTGGAGAAGAACGAAAAAAAGCACGCTGAAAAAAAGTATCAGCACGGTGGTCCTTCTAAAGCCTATTCGTTTGATGATTTTTTTTATTTTCTTAACCAAAAGGAATCTCTCTCTTTCATTTCCAGTTCTGTAAGTTTCTTGTTCAGGATAAAAAGCAGTTTATACAGTACTACTGTGATCAGCACCGTATAGATTGCCTCTGGAATAATAATTCTCCGGATATAAAAAAGTATGTCTGTCCTGCCCCTGAGAAGGAACTGAAATCCGTAAACAGCCAGACCATAAATCACATCTCCCACTGCCACTAAAAACATAGGCACCCGGATCTCCTCATCATAAAAAATCTTGGTGCAGCATCCGGCTCCGTAACCGATGCACAGATAGATCAGGGCATAGAAGCCCAGGAGATTTCCGTAAAAGATATCTTTCAGTATCCCGCAGAGAAATCCGGTCCAGATACCTGTGACCTTTCCCTGCATAAAACCGAAAGAAATGGTGGCGATCAGCAGCAGATTCGGAACGATGGATCCGATAGCCAGTCCCTGGAAAACCGTAGTCTGCAGGATAAAGCAGACCAGAATGGCCAGGATATAGAACAGTTTTCTTCTGATCCTCATTTATGAATCCCCTTTCTGCTGTTTCAGTTCTTTGATCACCAGGACTTCACGGATATGTTCAAAATCCACCACCGGAGTAAGAGTTCCGGTCTTTGTCAGATTATTGGGATCCTCCTGGATCTCGCTGACATAACCGATGAGGATCCCCGGAAGGAACTTCTCGCTGACATCAGAGGTCACGATCTTTTCACCCTCCTGGATCTTGTCATCATTATCTTTCAGATGGATAAACTGAAGTTTTCCTTCATTGATCAGCCGCAGGTCGCCAGATACGATACACCGGTCTGAAGTGCTCATGGTCATGGCGCTGACATTGCTGGAATCATCAATGATAGATCTGACCGTGGCCCAGCTTTTTCCCACTTCCGTAACGATCCCTACCAGGCCGCCTTCCGTGATCACATTACAGTCTACCTGTATCCCGTCATCGGTTCCCCTGTTTATGGTAAAAGTGGAAAACCAGTTTTCATCATCCATCGCGATGACCTGAGCCGCTACCTTGTCGTACTCACTGTACTGCTGATCCAGGTCATAAAGCTGCTCCAGCCGGTCCAGCTCATCCAGATCCTGTGTAAGCTGGCTGTTCTGGGCGGTAAGCTCGTCTACCTTGTCCTGGAGCTGCTGATTTTCTTCTACCAGCTTCTGTTTGCTCTGCAGGCCCGCGGTAGCGCCGTCCAGCACTGTGCCGATACTGTTGATCCCTTTCTGGAACGGGATCACGGCATAGCCTACGATATTCTTTACAGGTCCCGCAGGAAGCTTCACCGCAGCCGCCAGAGCCATGAGACTCAGGCAGACCAGGATCATAATGATCAGAATATGTTTGCTTTTTATCACCCAGTTAAATTTTTTCTTCATTCTCTCAAAACCTCAGCTTTTTCCTTGTTATCTCACCCATTTTTGCAGAGTGCGGTTTCCCATGATCTCTTTCAGGCCCTCTACGGTACAGAACTCATAATAGTCCGACACCCGTATCTTTTTCCCGGTCTCCTGTCTAAGGAACCATTCCATACCCGGTATCCGACTGGTGCCTCCGGCCACAAAAATCCCCTGCTCCTCAATACTGTTCCGTATCTGGGGAGGGATCCTTTCAAGAAAGAACAGGATCTCATCACAGATATTCCTGATAGGCCCTTTGATGGTTTCATATATCAGATCAGAAGGGACTACCTGTTCTCTGGGAAGACCGCTGAGACTGTCTACGCCTATGATCTTTCTGGCTTCCATAGGGTCTTCTTTCAGATAAGCCAGAGAAAATTTCAGACGACGGGCTGTACGGTTACCGATGTGAAGATTGTAACATCTTCGTACTTCATTGACGATCCCGTCATTCAGCTGTTTTCCTCCTGTTTCCAGAAGCTTGCTTACCACAACTTTTCCCAGCTCAATAACGGAAATTTCCGTACTCTGAGCACCTATATTGACAATCATAGTGCCTTTTGTGTGAAGGATCGGTATTCCCAGAGCCACCGCATCGGCGATAGTTTTATCTACCATATATATTTTATTTTTTCTGTTGGAATTTCCAATGGTATAATAGGCTCTCTTATCGATCTCGGACAGATCCGAAGGTATGGCAAGATAGAGGCTGCAGCCCAGCAGAGCCTGTGCATCTGCCTTTTCCAGCAAAGCCTTTAAGACCATTTCTGTGTGATCTATATCTGCGATCTTTCCTCCGAGAACCGGCGAGATCACAGACACATTAGAAGGATTTTTTTCAAAAATCTCGTATGCGTCATTACCCACAGCCAGAACCTGATCCCGGTTGCGGATCGCTATCATGTTTTTTTCCGCTATTATAGTATCCCGGCTCTGTGAATAGATCTTCACCAGACTGCTTCCCAGGTCTACTCCAAACGCTTTATGCAACGGCATCTTCATGCTCCCCTTTGTATATCATTAAAAAATCCCCCTTTGACGAAAACTCAGGAACCGGTGATCACCGATGATAATATGGTCGATCAGAGGGATTCCGAGAATATCCCCTGCCCGCCTCACCCTCTCCGTAAAATCCATGTCTGCCCGGCTGGGAGTTGGATCTCCGCTTGGGTGATTATGTACCAGCAGGATCCCCACCGCATGGTAGGAAACTGCTGTAAGAAAAATCTCTCTGGGATTCGCCAGAGAACTGTTCACCGTCCCTTTAAAAACCATTTCTTCCCCCAGAAGATGGTTTTTCGTATCCAGCATCATACAGATCAAAAGCTCCTGCTCTTCGTGGCGGAGCCGTTCCATATAATATTCCGCAATGGTTTCCGGCTGATTAAAAGAAAGGCCCTTTCTGGCTGTAGCCGCAGCAATCCTTTTTGAAAGCTCTCCAATACATTTGATCTGGACTGCTTTTACCTTTCCTACGCCTTTCACAGACTGGAGCTGTGCCAGACTCAGCTGATACAGACCCGTCAGTCCTTCCCTGTTTCTGGAAAGATTCAGGATCTCATCCGCCATATCCACAGAAGGACACCCCTTTGTCCCTGTGCGCAGGAGCACAGCTAATAATTCACCGTCACTTAAGGCTCCCGGTCCTAAACGCAGGCACTTTTCATAAGGTCTGTCCTCTTTTGCCATATCCATTATTTTCTTCAATTTTTCTGCTGCGATACTCTCTTCGGCATATAGTTTTCGCAGGTTCATTGTAGCACAGTTTGAAAATGATGTATACGCCTTAAAATAAATTTCTGATTTTTTTCACAATTGCTTCTCCCACTTTCAGGCCGTCCATAGCCGCAGAAGTGATCCCTCCCGCATAGCCGGCGCCTTCTCCGCAGGGATAGAATCCTTCAATATCGGACTGAAAATTATCGTCTCTTGAGATCCTCACCGGTGAGGAAGTACGGCTTTCTACTCCGGTGAGGACCATATCTTCTCTGTCAAAACCGGGAATGACCTTCCCGAAAGCCTGGATTCCCTCTATAAGAGTCTCATTAATCTGTTCAGGGAAAAGCTGTCTCAGATTTCCAAAGTTCCATTCTCCTTTGATGCAGGGATTTATCTGCCCCAGAGCAGCGGTCTCCCGATTCCTGCGAAAATCTCCGTAAAGCTGGAGAGGGATCTTGCCTTTTCCAAGGTCATAGGCTTTTTCTTCCAGTCTTCGCTGAAATTCTACCCCGGCCAGGGGTCCCTCTCCCTGAAAATCTTCCGGTGTTACCGTGACGATCAGAGCGCTGTTAGCGTTCCGGCTGTCTCTGTCGTGGTAACTCATACCGTTTACCGCCAGTCTCCCCGGTTCAGAGGAAGCATTGACTACATAGCCCCCGGGACACATACAAAAGCTGTAGATCCCCCGTCCGTTCTTTCCCCTGTGAGTCAGCTTGTATGAGGCAGCCCCCAGATTTCCCGGATCTTCCTTTCCGTACTGGTACTGATTGATCAAAGCCTGGGGATGTTCTGCCCTGAGACCTACCGCAAAAGACTTAGGCTCCATAGGAATCTTTTTTTCTTCCAGAAGTGCGAAGGTATCTCTGGCACTGTGGCCTACAGCCAGGACCACAAAAGGCGAAAGGATCTTCTCCTGTCCGTTGACCACCACGCCCCGTATCTTACCCTCTTCTATCAGAAAATCTGTAACTTTGCTTCGGAAACGGACTTCTCCCTGATGTTCCTCAATATATCTGCGGATACTCTTTATGATCTCCACAAGTTTGTCTGTTCCCAGATGGGGCTTCTGGACATAAAGGATCTCTTCCGGAGCGCCTGCCCGGACAAAGATATTCAACACCTCGGTATTTCTCCCCTGGCTGTCTTTTACCAGAGTATTCAGTTTTCCGTCAGAAAAAGTTCCGGCCCCTCCTTCTCCGAACTGGACGTTGCTTTCTGTATCCAGCTCTCCCGTTTTCCAGAACCGGTTTACTTTTTCCATCCGCAGGTCTGCGTCATCTCCCCTTTCCAGAACAATAGGCCGCAGACCTGCCCTGACCAGATAATAAGCGCAGAAAAGTCCTGCAGGTCCGCTTCCTATGATCACCGGACGGCAGGTCTCCAGATCTTTCTCTGTAACTCCATCGGGAAGACTCAGATAGGAAAACTTTTTTCTTGCAGTTAACATAACATTTTTATTGTTAACCTTTTTCAACACTTTATTTTCTTTTCTTACAGAAGCATCTATTGTGTATACAAAATACAGTTCTGGTTTTTTTCTGGCATCCAGAGACTGTTTTCGGATCTTCCAGGACTGAAGCTCCTGGGAAGAAATTTTCAGTGTCTTCATTATTTTTTTCTCCAGATCTTCTCTGGTATGGGTTACCGGCAGTTTTACCTGCTGCAAAGTCAGCATGAAAATTCCTCCTCTCCTTTTTGAACACTGCCACTGGCTGCCCTTTTCCCGGCCACGGCTCCTGTGCTCCAGGCCCACTGCAGGTTATAGCCCCCGCAGATACCATCCGCGTCCAGGATCTCGCCGGCCAGATACAGTCCCGGCACCTTTCTGGATTCCATGGTTTTTGGATTGATTTCCTCCAAGGGCACTCCTCCGGAACATACCTGAGCCTGATCACAGGATTTGCTTCCCGTGATCTCTACAGGAAATTCCTTTATCTTATGAGCCAGGCCGGAAATATCCGGTTTTCCCATCATCAGCACCTCCGCCAGTTTCTGAGGCAGCAGGCCGATCAGAAGCT
>ERZ1643246.2792-NODE-2792-length-15921-cov-12.678054_pt1 | contig 15921 bp, 16 predicted proteins | sample MGYA00579265_ERZ1643246 | MGnify/ENA primary metagenome ERZ1643246 (study PRJEB29033, sample SAMEA4952261) | chicken gut metagenome | biome: Broiler Chicken; feature: Gastrointestinal Tract; material: Caecum | place: Ireland | collected 2018 | study: Broiler... | reverse complement strand
TGGTGGAGATGAGGGGAGTCGAACCCCTGTCCGAAAGTCACTTGCCAGCGCTTTCTACGAGTGTAGCCGGTATTTTGCATCTCCCGCAGGACAGCGCCTATCGGCAGGCTCTGGCCTTTGGCAGCCCTTAAACCGTGACCGGGGTAAGGGCGTAACCCGGTTCACGTGCACCGCTAATCGACGCCTTTATCCGGGCCGCGGTACTCCCGGTAAAGACGGCCGCCTTAATTAGGCAGCAACAGCAACAGTATTGTTGTCGTTTAATTTTAAGGTTGCGGATTTTATAGCGGCCCCGCACCGCTACTCGCTTACGAAGGCTCACAACCCCCGTCGAAACCATTGCATCCCCATATAAAATTTTTCAGCGGTTCCGCTCTTTCAGGGCCCGCTGGATGTCGCGCTTGGCAGCCTTGGCCGCCAGATCTGCGCGCTTGTCGTAGTTCTTTTTGCCCTTGCACAGGCCCACCTGCACCTTCACCCGGGACCCCTTAAAATAGAGGGAGAGGGGGATCAGGGAATAGCCGTCCTGCTTGACCAGGCCCAGCAGCCGCATAATCTCCCGGTGATGCATCAGCAGCCGGCGCACCCGCACAGGGTCCCGGTTGAAAATATTCCCCTGTTCATAGGGGCTGATGTGCACGCCGTTGAGGAGCAGCTCGCCGTCTACGATGGAGCACCAGGCGTCCTTCAGGTTGGCCCGGCCCTGGCGGAGGGATTTCACCTCGGTGCCGGTCAACTCAATGCCGGCCTCCATGCTTTCCTCTACAAAATAGTCGTGGAAGGCCTTTTTGTTTTGGGCGATGGTGCGCAGTGATTTCTTTTCCATAGCAAAAAGCCTCCTTTTCCTCATTTTGCAGTTTTATTATTTTATCACGGTTTGCGGAAAAATACAAGGCCTTTTTGGGCGCTTTTTGCCCCACAGAGGGCGTCCCGACTGGCATGGAGGGAATTTTCCCGGAAAGCCCCGGAAGGTTTGACAGGAGGGCGGCGGTGGATTACAATAAGGTTGTTGGAATCTGCGGGGGGTGTTGGCGATGGCGGTTTCCCGTATCAAGGCGGTGATACCGGGTGACATTCACCAGGTGTGGGACGTGGTCCTGTCGGTGGAGAAGTATACCTGGCGCACGGATTTGAGCAAAACCGAAAGAATCCATGAAAAGGCGTTTATCGAATACACCAAAGAGGGCTTTCCCACCACGTTGACAACCACCCTTTTGGAGCCCTATCGGCGCTGGGAGTTTACTGTGGAGAACGCCAACATGAAAGGGCACTGGACGGGGGTCTTTACCTCCCGGGGGAAGGAAACGGAAATTTGTTTTACCGAACAGGTAACGGCGAAGAAATTCTTTTTCAGGCCTTTTGGTAAATGGTATCTGAAAAAGCAGCAGGCGCGGTTTGTTTCCGATTTAAAGCGGGCAGTCATACAAGCAAACAGCGGCGAGAATCTGCCGTGAGAAAATAGTGATTGATGAGGAAAGGTGATAGCGGATGAAACCGGGACTTTTGGCGGTATATGCCGCCCTGGGGTTGATTCTCCTGATAACCGGATGGGGTGTGTGAAAAAAACATTCCGCCTATCCCTCCACCCAGGTGGGATACCATGGTAAAGATGCGGCCGAGAGCCCGGAGGCCTGGAAGCGCGCCAACCGGGTGGCCGGAAAACTGTCCCTATTATGCGGCGTGCTTGTCTGGCTGTTGATGGCCGTGTTGTGGCTGGCAAAGGCTCCGTTCGGGGTCTGCTTGGGGTTGCTTTTTGCCGCAGCAGCAGCGGTGTGTGTGGTGGTTTTTGTACCGCTGGGTTTGCTGCGGAAAAAATAAAGGTTCCCTGTTCGTATACAGTGTATCAATAGACTTGGTTCAAATAATTGAAATTTAAGAAATAAAAGGAGTTTTCCATGGAATACCGTCAGGAAGATAAAGCGGCGTTTATCGCCATTGTGGGGAGGCCCAATGTGGGGAAATCCTCCCTGTTAAACCGGATGCTGGGCCAGAAGGTGGCCATTGTGTCCAGCAAGCCCCAGACCACCCGCACCCGGATTATGGGAGTGCTCACCCGGGGAGAGAACCAGCTGGTGTTCCTGGATACCCCCGGCCTGCACAAGCCCCGGAGCCGTCTGGGAGACTACATGGTCAAATCCGTCACCGAATCTGTGGCCGGGGTGGACGCCGGCCTGCTGGTGGTGGAAGCAGGGGAGAAGATTTCCCCGGCGGACCGGGACCTCGTGGAGCGGTTCAAAAAATCCAAAATGCCGGCGGTGCTGGCCATTAACAAAATCGATATGTTAGAGGACAAATCCCCTCTGATGGAGCAGATTGCCCAGCTGTCATCTTTGTTCCCCTTTGAGGCGGTGGTGCCGGTTTCCGCCCAGGACGGCAGCGGCGTGGAGGAGCTCATCTGCGAGCTGGAAAAGCTCTGCCAGCCGGGAGGCCACTTCTTTGAGGAGGACACCCTCACCGACCAGCCCGAGCGGGTGCTGGCGGCGGAGATTGTCCGGGAAAAGCTGCTGCGGCTGCTGGACCGGGAAATCCCTCACGGGGCCGCTGTGGCCGTGGAGCGGATGCGGGAGCGTCCCGACGGCAGCGCCACGGACATTGACGCGGTGATCTTCTGCGAAAAGGAGAGCCACAAGGGGATTATCATCGGCAAGGGCGGCTCCATGCTGAAAAAGGTGGGCACCTATGCCCGGCAGGATATGGAGCAGTTCTTTGGCTGCAAGATCAACCTGAAATTATGGGTCAAGGTCAAGGAGGATTGGAGGAACCGGGAAGCGGTGCTCCACAGCCTGGGCTATGACAAGACGGATTTTAACCTGTAACACAAAACAGCCGGGAATTTTGCCGGAAACAGGCGAACAAACAATTATTTTCCACTCATAGCCAGCGGGGCTTTGACAAATACTCTTTTTGTAACCAGCAAAAGGAGGCGTGGAAAATGGACGAACAGACCGCATGGGAATCTTTTTGCCGAACCGGCAGCGTGGAGGCGTATCTGCACTACAGCCGCCTGCACCGGCTGCGGGCCGGCGGGCAGGAGGCGCAGGGGAATGCATATCGAAACGGACGGGCTGGTCATCCGGGAACAGCCGGTGGGGGAGAACGACCGGCTGGTGACCCTCTTAACCCGCAAAGCGGGCATTGTCCGGGGCTTTGCCAAGGGCATCAAAACCGTCCGGAATCCTAAGAGCTCGGGAACCAGCCTGCTGAGCTATTCCCAGTTTTCCCTTTACCAGGGGCGCTCCCGGATGATCATCGACAACGCCCGGCCCAAGGAGATGTTTTTTGGTCTGCGGGAGGACATTGGCCGGCTGGCCCTGGCCCAGTATTTCTGTGAGCTGGCGGGGGCCCTGGCCCCGGAAGGGCAGCCGGCGGAGGACTGCCTGCGGCTGCTTCTCAACGGGCTGTATTTCCTCTCGAAAGGGCAGCGGCACCCGCTGCTGCTGAAAACGGCGGTGGAAATGCGGATGCTGTCCTTTGCCGGGTATATGCCGGACTTGCTCTATTGCCAGGGCTGCGGCTGCTATGAGGCGGACACCATGATTTTCCTGCCGGATTCGGGGACATTGCTGTGCAGCGCCTGCGGGGGCCAAAAGCGGGGCATCCCTCTGGACCGGGGGATGCTCACGGCCCTGCGCTATACCGTGTATGCGGATTTTGACAAGCTGTTTTCCTTCCGGCTGCCCCCCCAGGGGCTGGCCCAAATCAACCGGGCCTCGGAGCGCTACCTGCTCCACACTTTGCAGCGCACTTTCCCCACCCTGGAATTTTACCGCCAGGTTGCGGATACAGAAGGAAAGTCCCAGGAATTATTTCCGGAAAAGACGAATATAAAGTAAGAAGACATTCCTAAAAATACCATTTACATAAAAAGAAACGGAAACCCACAGGAGGGAAATAAAAGAGTATGAATAACCAAACAGCCGGACGGCACTGGCGGGCAGTGGAGCTGGATAAGGTGCTCCGGATGCTGGCCGAAGAGACGGCCTGCGAAGACGCCGCAGTGCTGGCCAGGGAAATCACCCCCTCTTCCTCTTTGGAGGAGGTGCGGCGGATGCTGGCCGAAACCGACGACGCCTATGTGATGATGGCCCGTTTTGGCGCGCCGTCCTTTGGCGGATTGAAAAATGTCACCAACGCCCTGCGCCGGGCCGAGGCAGGCGGCACCCTGAATCTCACGGAGCTGCTGCGCATCGGCGGGGTGCTGCGCACCATCCGGGGGATTACCCAGTGGCGGAGCAAAAGCGAGGGCATGAAAACCGCCCTGGACTGGCGGTTTGAGGGGCTTTCCCCCAATAAATACCTGGAAGACCGCATTGGCGGCGTGGTTCTCTCGGAGGAAGAGGTGGCGGACACCGCTTCCACAGAGCTGGCTTCCATCCGGCGGAAAATCCGGGGAGCCTCTTCCCGGGTGCGGGAGCAGCTGGACAAGATGATTCGCTCCCCCGCTTATCAGAAGTACTTACAGGACCCCATTGTCACCCAGCGCTCCGGCCGGTATGTGGTGCCGGTGAAGGCCGAGTGCCGGGGGGAGATTCCCGGCCTGGTTCACGACACCTCCGCCAGCGGCGCTACGGTGTTTGTGGAGCCCATGGGCGTAGTGGAGGCCAACAACGAGATTCGGGTGCTCCTTTCCCGGGAGCAGGCGGAGATTGAGCGCATCCTCCTGGAACTCTCCGGGGAGGTGGGCTCCTTTGCCGACAGCATTGTCCAGAGCTATCAAATCGCAGTGGAGCTCAACGTGATTTTTGCCAAGGGCAGTTTGGCCTATAAGATGAAGGCCTCCCTGCCCCAGGTCAACGACCAGGGACGCATTTCCCTGAAAAAGGCTCGGCATCCCCTCATCGATAAGGAAAAGGTGGTGCCCACGGACATCACACTGGGGGAAACCTTCGACACCCTGGTGATTACCGGCCCCAATACCGGCGGCAAAACCGTCTCCCTGAAAACCATCGGCCTGCTGAGCCTCATGGCCATGTGCGGCCTCATGCTCCCGGTGGCGGATGAGAGCGAGATTTCCGTCTTTGACCAGGTGTTGGTGGACATCGGGGACGAGCAGAGCATTGAGCAGTCCCTCTCCACTTTTTCGGCCCACATGACCAATATTATCCGGATTATCGCCCAGGCGGACAACCGCAGCCTGGTGCTCCTGGATGAGCTGAGCTCCGGCACTGACCCGGTAGAGGGCGCGGCCCTGGCTATCTCCATTTTGGAAGCCCTCCGGGAAAAGGGCGTGCGCATGGCCGCCACCACCCACTATGCGGAGCTGAAAGCCTATGCGCTGCAAACGCCCGGGGTGGAGAACGGCTGCTGCGAGTTTGACGTGGCCACCCTGCGGCCCACGTACCGGCTGCTCATCGGGGTGCCGGGACGCTCCAACGCCTTTGCCATTTCCCTGCGCCTGGGCATGGCCCCGGAGATTGTAGACCGGGCTCGCGGGCTGGTTTCGGAGGAAAACTCCCAGTTTGAAAACGTGGTGGAGAACCTGGAAACCAGCCGCCAGAAGCTGGAATTCGAGCGGAAGAAGCTGGATCAGCTCCGGCGGGAAGCCGCCCAGGCGAAAAAAGAGGCGGAAGAGCAGCGCCGCAAGGTGGAGGAGGAATCCAGCCGGGAACTGGACAGAGCCCGGCAGCAGGCTTCCCAGCTGGTGGCCCGTACCCGGGCCCAGATTGACGCCATGCTCACAGAAATGGAGGAGCTGCGCCGCCAGCAGAACAAGGCCCTTTCCGCCGAGCAGAAAGCCCGGCTGCGCTCCGGGATGCGCCGGCTGGAGGATACCGCCGACCCCATTCACGGCAGGAAGAAGGACGAGGGCTATGTGCTGCCCCGGCCTCTGCAGGTGGGGGATACGGTGCTGATTTTCGACATCGACAAAAAGGCCACGGTGCTGGAGCTGCCGAAAGACGGGGACCAGGTGCTGGTGCAGGCGGGGATTATCAAGACCCGGGTGCCCATGTCCAACCTGCGGCTGGTGAAGGAGCCCCCCAAGGAGGCGGCTCCCGGCCCCAACCGCCGCCAGCGCCGGGTGACCCGTTCCGTGGCCCGAGGGGCCCAGGGCCAGGAGACCCCCGCAGGCCGTTCCATCAACGAAGTGGATTTGCGGGGCCAGACCACAGAAGAGGCCCTGATGACCCTGGACCAGTACATTGACCACGCCCTGCTCACAGGGGTTCACCAAATCACCATTATCCACGGCAAGGGCACCGGCGCCCTGCGCAAGGCCGTGCAGGAGCACCTGCGCCATCACCCCTCTATCGGTTCCTTCCGGCTGGGGGTGTTCGGCGAAGGGGAAAGCGGCGTCACCATAGCGGAACTGAAATAAACCAAAAGGAGGCGGAGGATGAGAGGAACCAAGAAAGCGGCGATGATCGCGGCCTGTATCGTAGGCGTCCTGCTTCTGGCAGGGGTGGGCCTGTTTGTGGGGGCCACCTGGGACACTATGCCAGAGGAGGCCCGGCAGGAAGTGCAGCCCTCGCCGGCCCTGTTGGAGAAGGTCGTCCAGGGGGCCCTCACCGGGGAAGAGCTTCAGGTTTCTCCCCAGGAGCTTAACGGCTATCTGGCCTATCTGGGGGAGCAGTCCGACAATGAACTGCTCCGGGAAGTCCGCCTCAGCGCCCAAGAGGAACAAGTGGAGCTGTGGCTGCCAGTCACCTGGAACGGTTTGCACATCACCGCCTATTGCCGGGGGAAGATCGCTTTCCAGGAGGACACCCTCACCTTCCGGCTGCTGGAAGCCAAGGCCGGGCTGCTGTCCCTGCCGGTTTCCACGGTGCTCTCTTTGGCGGAGCCCAGGCTGCCGGATTCCCTGCAGCGGACAGGGGAGGATACCCTCTCTCTGGGAACGCCCCGGTTCTCCTTGGAGGAATATGGGGTGCAGGTTTCCGTGGGCCTGCAGGAGGCCTACATAGAGGGCGGGGCGTTTGTCCTGCGCACCGACAGCCTTTCCCATGCGTTGGGCACGGTTTTGCAGGGGGCCTTGGACCGCTGGTTTTCCTAAACATCCGAAAAGAAATCTTAGAGCAGGCCGGCTTCTTTCTGCGGGAAGGGAGCCGGCCTGTTTGCCGGTTTGGCGCAGGGCCATTGACAGGGCCGCGGGAAATGATGCATAATACATAATAATAACGCAGCAAATCCGGGCTTGGAGTCCTTTGCCCTTGCAGCAAATTTTGTCGCCGTCAGGCAGAAAGGTCGTGTATCAAATGAACGGATTTTCCCCATATGACCAGGGCAGCCCCTGGCAGAATGGGCAGGGAGGGCCCTTTGCCTCCCAGGGGGCCTATTGGCAGAGCCCCCAGTGGCAGGAGAAACGGAAGATTCGCCACACCACCAATGTGATGGGTTGGGCGTGCTTTGCCGTGCAGGCGCTGATGTCCGGCCTCACCCTCCTGCTGGTGCAGTTTTTATATCTCATCGGCTATCCCTTCTCCATGGAGTGGACCGCCAGCAGCGGCATCAGCCCCACTACCTATTATCTGCTCATCAGCCTGGTGTATATCATCGCCGTGCCCCTGCCCTTTGTGCTGTGCATGGTGTTTATGCGCCTTCCCGTGAACCAGGCCCTGCCCTTTGAAAAGGTAGGGGTGGGTACGGGTCTCCTGTGCATTTTCATGGGGGTAGGCGCCTGTATGTTCAGCAATATCCCCTCCAATATTGTGGCCATGTTCTTTGAGGGAGCGGGCTTCAGCGGCACCATGCCCGAGTCGGTGCAGGGGGATAACGCCCTCTCTATGGCCCTGTCCGTGATTCAGATTGCGATTATCCCGGCCCTGGTAGAGGAGCTGGCCTTCCGGGGCGTCATCCTCTCCCAGCTCCGGCGGTTTGGCAACGGCCTGGCAGTGTTCGGCTCGGCCCTGCTCTTTGCCTTCTATCACGGGAATTTCCTGCAATTCACCTTCACCTTCCTGGTGGGGCTGGTGCTGGGCTTTATTATGATCCGCACCAACAACCTGTGGATTACCGTGATCATCCACGCGGTGAATAACGGGATCTCCGTGCTGTTTAGCATGGTCAGCGGCTATCTTTCCCAAGAGGCCTACAGCGCCCTGAACAGCATCCTGTTTGTGGGGCTAATGCTCCTGGGCGTGGTCTCCCTGGTGATCCTGCTCATAAAGAAGCGGGAGTTTTTCCAGACCAATTACAACGCGCCCATGCTGCTGCCCCTTTCCACCCGGCTCATGGCCTTTATCACCAATCCGGGCTTTGTGGCGTTTTTCGCCCTGTTCTTCCTGAGCTCCGTGGAGAGCCTGCTCACATGGTGACCGGGGCAGCCTTCGTCCCGTCTCCGGAGCCCATGCGCCGGGCCTTGGAGCTGGCCCGGGAGGCCGCCCGGGAAGGGGAGGTGCCTGTGGGGGCGGTGGTGGTCTGTGAGGGAAAGATTATCTCCGAAGGCCGCAACCGCCGGGAGAAAGATAAAAACGCCCTGTGCCACGCAGAGCTGGAAGCCATTGACGGGGCCTGCCGGGCCCTGGGGGGCTGGCGGCTGTGGAAGTGCCAGCTCTATGTCACCTTGGAGCCCTGCCCCATGTGTGCCGGGGCCATTATCAACGCCCGGATTCCCCAGGTCATCTACGGCGCGTCCGACCCGAAAGCGGGCTCCTGCGGCTCGGTGGTGGACCTTTTCGCCCTGCCCTATAACCACCGTCCCCAGGTGACAGCGGGGTTTCTGGAAGAGGAAGCCGCGGCTTTGCTCCGGGAATTTTTCCAGAAGCTCCGGGAAAAGCGGAAAGGGGCGAAGCATTCCGAAAAATAAAGCAAAATGCATAGAGGTTTTCTGATAACAAATGTTTTTTTGTTGGTTATTTTTGTTGTATCTAGGTTCTTTTTCTGGTATAATGAAAGCAGAGGAAATGAAATTTTCCAACGGTAAAACGGCTTTTCTGGCCGCTGACCGACCGGGAGAGCCTCTGTAAAGGAGGGAACTCTATGCGCAATCAAGATAAGCGGACATATTCCAAAGCCCCGGGAATTTTGGCCGCCCTGCTGGCCTTCCTGGTGAGCCTGGCCTTTGTCTCGGACCCGATTTTGCCTCCGGAGGGAACCGTGGGGGGTTCTATCGGCCATGAAATCGGCTGGCCTGTTTTCTGGATGAATGTGTATACCCCGGGGATTGCCGATTCGACGGAGTCGCTGCTGCGGGATACAAGCGCTTTGGATCTGCTCTTTAGCGGGAATGCTGGGATTGTCATCCATTGGCCGGGGCTGCTGGTCCAGGTGCTGCTGAGCCTGGCGATAGGCGTCCTGGTGCAGCTGCTGGTGAATGGGATTCGCTCCAAATGGGGGAAGCCTGCGCCCCTGGAAAAGACCGGCTTCCGGAAGGGATTGGAGAGAGTATCCCATCTGCTTCGGGCCTCCGGCTGGCTTACGGCTGCGGCCTATTGGGTTGTCAGCCCGTTTTGGCTGATGGGGTTCCAGACAGGGGACCCGGATATCTACCACTTGGGCCTTGGCGGCTGGCTGACCATCTCTTCCTATTACGGAAAGACAAACACCTGGGAGCTGTTCTTCCGGGGCAATGACGGGGTCACGGTGCAGCCGGTGCTCTTTGTCCTCTGCTATCTCCTCTTGGGCCTGGCCCTGGGCGAGCTGGTGCAGTATTTTGTCAACTGGCTCCGTAAGCGGAGACACAAGACGGCTTTTTCCGGCAGGAAGGAGGCAGCGTCATGACAGTGCGCAAATTCCTAAAAGCCCCCGGTATCCTCGCCGCCTTGGGGGCCTTTTGGGCCAGCTCCTGCTTTATTAACCGGGTGATTCCTCCCGCAGAGGGCGCCTTGGGAGCTTCCTTCCAAAACGAAGTGGGGTGGCCCATCCCCTGGATGACCGTGTATACTTCCGAGGATATACGGCAGTTTGGCGTGGGAAGCGCCGCGCTAATCAGCGGCGGCAATAATGGGGTGCATATCAACCTTCTGGCCCTGATTGCCATGGTGCTGCTGTGTTTGGTGGTGGGCGGCCTGGTGCAGCTGCTGGCAAACTGGATTCGCTCCAAAGGCCCGCAGCCGGCAGTTACGAAGCCGGAAAAAGAGGGCTTCTGGAAGGTCATCGGCAAGCTGGTTCACTTCCTGAAGGCTCCTGGCTGGTTGGTGGCCATTGCCTATTGGGTGGGAAGTTTGTTTTTCATCACGGGGTTCCGGGAAGTAGGCTCAGCAGAAGTTGGAGATCTCTACTATATCGGCCTGGGAAGCTGGCTGGAAGTCTATTCCCACTACCCGAAAGCCAATGGGTTTGAGCTGCTCTTTTGCGGCAATGAAGGCGTTGGCATTCTCCTTCTGGATTTTATTTTTGACTATCTCCTTCTGGGCCTGGCCCTGGGCGGGCTGGTGCAGTATTTTGTCAACTACCTGAAAAACCGCCGTCTGGACCGGGGAAGCCAGCCCCAACCCCATGTGGAAGCATAAATTAGCAATACGGCTTTCGGCCGGGATGCAGTGCGCTGTGTCCCGGCCGTTTTTTGCGTCAGGGGGCCTTTTTCCGGGCGGGCTTTACCGGCGTAAGCTCCCCGAACCGCCGGAACAGCCAGCACACCAGCAGGGCGCAGAGAATCCCCAGGCTGGCCCCAGATAAAACGTCTGTGGGGTAGTGGACAAAGAGGTACAGCCGGGAAAAGGCCATGAGGGCGGCCAGCAGGAAAGCCGGGATGGCCCAGCTTCGGCGGCATTTGGCCAGCACCGTGGCCGCCGCAAAGGAAGAAGCGCTGTGCCCCGAGGGGAAGGAAAAGGAGGCGGGAGGCGGAATGAGGAGTTCCATGCCGGCGTTTTCCACAAAGGGACGGGGCCGGGCCACCAGGGGTTTGAGTACCCACTCCCCCAGAAGGGCGGTGACGGCCAGGGAGGCCAGAAGGGTATAGCCCCACCGGCGGTATTGGGGGGAAATCAGCAGCAGGGCGCCGATGCCAAGCCACACAATTCCCCGGTTCCCCAAAAAGGTGATGAGGGGAAACAGCCAGTCGAGAAAGGGGGAACGCAGGTTTTCCTGGATCCAGAGTAAAAAAGAGATTTCCAACAGACAGCCTTCTTTCTGCAATCGGGTATCTTTATCAAGTTGCGCTTCTTTGGCCCTTCTTATGCGCCCGGGGAGGAAAAAAGCCCTGCCCATTCCCCGGGGCATACCGGCGGCAGGCCGGGCATAGGTTTGGAATAGTGCAAACCGGAAAAGAAAGGCTTGGTGAAGTCCATGACGTGGCACAATCTTACAGGGGAGGAAGCCCTTCGCCGCCTGCACAGCGACGGCAGGCAGGGGCTTTCGGAAGTCCAGGCAAAGGAGCGCCTGGCCCGGTATGGCCCCAACCGGCTGGCCGCCAAAAAGCCCAAGGGGCTTCTCCGGCGTTTTTTGGCCCAGTTCCAGGATTTTATGGTGCTGGTGCTTCTGGCGGCGGCAGGGGTGTCCTTTGTGATTTCCCGCATCCGGGGGGATGGGGATTTTATTGACTCCATTATCATCCTGGCCATTGTGGTTGTCAATGCCCTGGTGGGCATGATTCAGGAGAGCCGGGCGGAAAAGGCCATTGAGGCTCTGGAAAAGCTCTCCACTCCCCACGCCCACGTGGTCCGCGGCGGAAAGCTGCGCCGGGTGGAGAGCGACCGGCTGGTGCCCGGGGATTTGGTGCAGCTGGAAACCGGCGACCTGGTACCGGCGGACATCCGGATTCTCCGCTCCCAGAGCTGCCGGGCCGAGGAGTCCGCCCTGACAGGGGAATCCCTTCCCGCCGCCAAGGATGGAGGAGCGGTGGTTCCCGGGGAGGCCACGGTAGGGGACCGGAAAAATATGCTGTTCTCCGGTTCCAGCGTGGTGGATGGCCGGGCCTTTGGCGTGGTGGTGGCCACCGGGATGCAGACCCAAATGGGCCGTATTGCCGGGATGATTGCCCACGAGGAAGCCCCTCAAACCCCTTTGCAGAAAAAGCTGGCCCGCACCGGGAAAGTCCTGGGCCTGGCGGCGTTAGGCATCTGCGCCTTGATTTTTGCCCTGGGCCTGTTCCAGTCCATTGAGCCCCTGGAGATGTTCATGATTTCCGTGAGCCTGGCAGTGGCGGCTATTCCCGAGGGGCTGCCGGCGGTGGTGACCATTGTTCTGGCCATGGGGGTGCGGCGGATGGCGGCCCGGCGGGCCATTGTCCGCAGGCTGCCGGCAGTGGAGACCTTGGGCAGCGCCAGTGTCATCTGTTCCGATAAAACCGGCACCCTGACCCAAAACCGGATGACCGTGACCAAGCTGGGAGACGGCAGCGCCTTTTTGCCCTTTTCGGGGAAGCAGGCCCAGGAGCTGCTGGAGCTGGCGTCTCTGTGTACCAACTGCCGCACAGAGGAGGGCCGTGTAATTGGGGAGCCCACAGAAGCGGCCCTCTGCACTGCCTGCCAGGTTCCCAAGGAAGCCCTGGAAGCCCGCTGGCCCCGGGAAGGGGAAATCCCCTTCTCCTCCGCCCGGAAGCGGATGGCCACCTTCCACCGCCGGCCTGGGGGCGGATACCGGGTGATTGTCAAGGGCGCGCCGGATCTGCTGGTGGAGCGGTGCAGCCGCCTGCGCACTGCCGCCGGGGAATTCCCCCTGACGCCGGCCTGGCGGGAGAAGCTCCGCCGGATGAACGAGTCCATGGCCGGGGAGGCCCTCCGGGTGCTGGGGGTGGCCTTCCGGGATACCGATACCCTGCCCAAGGGGGAAGAGGCGGAAACGGGGTTGACCTTCTGCGGCCTGGTGGGGATGATGGACCCGCCGCGGCCAGAAGCCGCCCGGGCAGTGAAGCTGTGCCGGGGAGCGGGCATCCGGCCGGTGATGATTACCGGGGACCACGGGGCCACAGCGGCGGCCATTGCCAAACAGCTGGGCATCCTGCGGAAAAACGGGAAGCTCCTCACCGGCCGCCAGTTAGACGCCATGGACAGCCGCACCTTAGAGGGGGAAGTCTCCGCCTGCGACGTCTTTGCCCGGGTCTCCCCGGAGCATAAGGTGCGCATTGTCCGGGCCTTGCAGGCCCAGGGCCAGGTGGTGGCCATGACCGGCGACGGGGTCAACGACGCCCCAGCCCTCCGGGCCGCAGATATTGGCTGCGCCATGGGCAAGGGGGGCACGGATGTGGCCCGGGCCGCCGCGGATATGGTCCTCACTGACGACAACTTTTCCACCATTGTCTCCGCCGTCCGGGAGGGCCGGGGCATTTACAGCAATATCCGCAAGACCATCCACTTCCTTCTGTCCTGCAATATCGGGGAAATCCTCCTGGTGCTGGCTGCGTTCCTTTTGAACCTGCCTACCCCGCTCCTGGCCATCCAGCTTTTGTGGGTGAACCTGGTGACGGATTCCCTGCCGGCCCTGGCCTTGGGGGCGGAACCGGCGGAAAAGGACGTTATGCACCGAAAGCCCGCGCCCCGGGATTCCGGGGTGTTTTCCGGCGGGCTGGGGGCCTCCATTGTGGTGGAGGGCTGCCTCATCGGCGCTTTGGCCCTGCTGGCCTACACCATTGGCCGGGTGTTTTTTGACGGCCCTGCCCAGGCGCCCCATGTGGGGCGGACCATGGCCTTTGCCGTGCTCAGCCTCTCCCAGGTGGCCCACGCCTTTAATATGCGCTCGGAACACTCCCTGTTTTCCATCGGCTTCTTCTCCAACCCCAAGCTCAACCTGGCGGCGGCGGTCTGCATCCTGCTGCAAGTGTCTGTGATTGCCATCCCGGCGGCGGCCGCTTTGTTCCGGGCGGTTCCCCTGACAGGGGCCCAATGGGCCATTACGGCATCTTTGAGCCTTTCGCCGGTGCTTTGGGTGGAGCTGGAAAAAAGGCTTTTCCGACGTCAAAAAACTGGAAAATCCAGGGCTTTATAAAAAAATCAAAGAAAATAACCTGATTTTCTATATTTTTATGAGAAAAAACGGAAAAAGGTTCTTGATTCTTTGGGGATTCGGTGCTATCATAAAGGTAAACGGTGTGCAAAATTTACACAAAAACGAGGTGCAGTGAAATGGGGAAAGCAATCGTGATGATTAAAAGGGCCCGCTGCTGGAAAAGCTACCGGGTGGTTGGCAGTCAAAAGCACGGTTTCGGCGTGGAGATTCTGTGGCACACTTCCAACAGGTCTGAATGCGGACGCACGCCTCTGGTGTTCCCGAGCCGGGAAGAAGCCCGGCAATGGGCGCAGGAATTGGCTCGGGCAGACGTTCATCCCATTCATCTTTCGGACCTTTTGCGGGACCGCCTTTTGGAGCCGCTTTTGGAAGAACAGGGGATGTATTTTTCCATTGACAAGAACAGCCGGGACTGCTATACTGAAAGCACCATCTCCCTGCGGGCTTTCTAAAAGGAGGCCCCCTTCTTGCAGGAAGGGAAAGGGAAAATTAAAGGAGGATGTTCCATGGCAAAGTATGTTTGTGACGCTTGCGGATATGTGTATGACCCTGCAGTAGGGGATCCGGACAACGGCGTTGCCCCTGGCACCGCTTTTGAAGATCTCCCGGAGGATTGGGTGTGCCCCCTGTGCGGCCTGGGCAAGGATTCCTTCAGCGTTGAGGAATAATCCCAGCACAATCTATTGCGCTAAAAAATCCCGGTGGACACTGTCCGCCGGGATTTCTGTTTTTATGTGTGGATTATTGGGTGGAATGTCCCTCTTTCAGGGTGCAGGCAAAGGTGTGTTCCTCTACCGGCAGGCCCGAGAGGCCCCGGACAATCTGCCGGGCGGCGTATTTGCCCATTTCCTCCAGGGGCATATCCAGGCAGGTGATGGTGGGGTAGGCCAGTTCAAAAATACCGGAGGCGGCCAGGCAGATGTGGCGCACCGAGGGGGGCAGGGAGAATTCCCGCCGGAGGATGGCCCCCTGTACCAGCCAGCCGGTGCGGGGGTTGGAAGAAATAGCTGCGTCCGGCGGGTCCTGGCACAGGGCCTGATAGAACTGTTCCTGCAAATCCTCAATTTTTTCCTCCCGGGGGAACACCAGCCGCTGGAGCTCCGCCTGGGGGAATTCCTCCTGGATGGCCCGGGAGAATAGGTTCCATTTCTTTGAAAACAGGGAATCCCCCCGCTGCAGGGAGAAAAACTTGAGACGCCGGAATCCCCGTTCCCGGCAAAGGGATACCGCCTGCCGGATGCCGTCCTCTAAGAGGGTGTGGCTTTGGTCCGCCGTGTGCCATACGCCGCTTTCGTCCACCAGGAAAAAGGGGATCCGCTCCCGTTGAAGCAGGGCCATGGTTTCCGGCTCCATTTCGTAAAACAGGAACAGCAGCCCGTCAATCCGGGCGCTGCGGTAATAGCGCACATATTCGTGGTCGTTTTTGGCGTTGACATCGTCGTGGAGCAGGGTGATGGAATACCCGGCAGCGTCCAGATATTCCTTGACCCCCCGGAGCACCAGGCTGAATCCCATGCTCAGGTTGTTCCAGCCGGTGACCACGCCGATGGACATGGAGCGGTTGGTGCGCATACTCCGGGCGGTGGAGTTGGGGATATAGTTCAGCTCCCGGGCGGTTTGCAGCACCAGGCGGCGGGTGGCTTCGCTGATTTTTTTCCCTTCTTTATTGTTCATCACATAGGAGACCGTTGCCTGAGAGAGCCCGCAGGCCCGGGCAATATCCTTGGCAGTGACATTCTTTTTCCGGGGGCTCATGGCGCCGGCTCCTTTCTACGGGAAAATACTCATAAGTGAATCGTATCACTAAAGGAGCGAGCTGTCAAGACAGGGCTTTTTTCTGGCCGCAGTTCACAGCAGATAGAGCAGGGCAAAGGGCAGGGGAAAGAGCAGCCCGCCCAGCACGTCTCCGAGATAGTGAGCGCCCCCGATTACCCGGGAAGCCCCAATGGCCAGAGCCAGCAGTCCGGCTGCCGCTCCCGCTGTCGGGACAGGGCTTTTTCCCGGCCGCAGTTCACAGCAGATAGAGCAGGGCAAAGGGCAGGGGGAAGAGCAGCCCGCCCAGCACGTCTCCGAGATAGTGAGCGCCCCCGATTACCCGGG